>Ga0335083_10001198_pt1 | contig 36309 bp, 30 predicted proteins | sample Lox_Sample_42_FD_206716 | JGI IMG/M metagenome (GOLD analysis project Ga0335083, IMG submission 206716) | Soil microbial communities from Loxahatchee National Wildlife Refuge, Florida, United States - Lox_Sample_4.2 | ecosystem: Environmental > Terrestrial > Soil > Wetlands | place: USA...
GCTGTCGGTGCGCATCGCATAGTCGCCGTGGTGCCAGATGCCGCGGAAGCGATTGAAATACGTCCCGGCGTAGCGCTCACCGCCGGTGTCGCCGAGGAATCCCAGCGGCATCGACGGAAACGGGGCCGTGCACACCAGCTCGCCACGTTCGCCGGGCGCGGCTGGCCCTGGGTCATTCCAAACCTCGGTGGCCATGCCGAGGCCTGCGCCCTGTATCTCGCCGCGCCGCACCGGCAGCCAGGGCACGCCGAGGCAGAAGCACGAGATGATGTCGGTGCCGCCGGATATCGAGGCCAGATGCACGTCCGGAGCGACGGCCTCGTATACGTAGTCGAACTGGCCGGCTGCGAGCGGAGCGCCGGTGGACAGGATGGTGCGCAGCGCGCCGAGGTCGTGCCGGTCGCGTGGCCGCACGCCGGCCTTCTCCATCGCCGCCAGGAAGCGCGGGCTGGTGCCGAAGGTGCCGAGGCGTTCCTCGGCCGCCAGGCGCCACAGCGCCTCGCTGTCCGGGAACGTCGGCGAGCCATCGTACAGCACCACCACGGCGCGACTCGCCAGCGCGGAGACCAGCCAGTTCCACATCATCCAGCCGGTGGTGGTGTAGTAGAAGACGCGTTCGCCGGGACGGATATCGGCGTGCAGCAGGTGTTCCTTGCGATGCTGCAGCAGCGTGCCGCCGGCGCCATGCACGATGGCCTTGGGCCTGCCGGTCGTGCCGGAGGAGTACAGCACGAACAATGGCGTGTCGAAAGGGAAGCGGCGGGGCGGGGGCGCGATGTCCGCCGCGAGCAGCTCGCTCCATTGGCGTGTATGCGCGGGAGCGCCCGCGGGCACTTCTTCCGTGGCGACCAGCACCAGCGCTTGCAGGCCGGGCATGCCGCGCAGGATCTGCGCGAGCTTGTCGCTGCAGTCGAAATGCCTGCCGCCATACCGGTAGCTGCCGGCGGCTACCAGCAGCTTCGCGCCGGTCTGCACGAAGCGCTCGATGACGGCCGACGCGCCGAACTCCGGTGGTGTCGCGGTCCAGACCGCCCCGAGATATGCCGCGGCCAGCATTGCGACGACAGCTTCCGGCGTATTGCCGAGAAATCCCGCAACGGTATCCCCGGCGCCGATGCCGGCGGCGGCGAAACCCGCGGCCGCCGCGCGCACCGCCTGGCTCAGCGCCGCGCGGGTCAGCACGCGCCGCGTGCCGCTTTCATCACGGCCGATCAGGGCGATGCACGCGCCGTCGCCGGCCAGCAGATTTTCGGCGAAGTTGAGCCGCGCGTCCGCGAACCAGCGCGCGCCTGGCATGCGTTCGCCGTCGCTCAGCACATGGGCGCCACGCTCCCCGATCACGCCGGCGTAATCCCACAGCGCGTTCCAGAAGGCCGCGCGCTCGCGCACGGACCAGGCGTGCAGCCGGCGATAGGCTTGCTCGGGCGCATCCGGTACCGGGCGCCCGGCGGCGTGCTGCACGAACCGCGCGAAGTTCGTCAGTTCGCAGGCAGCGACGCGTTCAGCCGGCGGTTGCCAGAGTATTGCGCCGGAGCTGTCCATGGAAGCCGCCACGCCGCGCGCGATATTCGCGCGGGGACATGCCGTAGCGCTCGCGGAAGCTCCGGCTGAAGTGCGGTGCGCTGTTGAAGCCCCAGGCGAACGCGATCTCGCTGATGGACCGGCCGCGCCAGCGCGCGTCGGCGAGCTGGTGCGCGACCTCTTCCAGCCTGCGGCGCAGGATGTACGCGGACACGGAGTCTTTTTCGCCGGCGAAGATCATGCGCAGATACCGCGACGAGACATTGAGCGCGCCGGCGATTTTCTGCGGTCCCAGCTCCGGATCGCGCAGCTGCTGCTCGATGAAGCGGCGCGCCTTGGCATAGCGGCCGCCAACCACGGAGGAGGGCGCGATCAGCGTGTCGAAGGCCAGCGTATAGCTGACCGCGATCAGCTCCAGAAGCTGGTGCGCGAGGCTGTCCTGCACGGTGGGTGGCAGGCCCGGGCCGGTGTGACGGCAGAGGTTGGCCACCAGCGTGGCGGCGGCTGAGGTGGTGCCGGAGTCGCCCGGCAGGCGCCGCCCGCAAAACTGCTCGGGCGAGGGCAGGTGCGCGCGCAGCGCGCCGGACGGGATGCGCAGCAGGATCAGTTCGGAGCATTCCGCCATGTAGTGCGAATGCGGCGTGGCGTCGTCGCACAGCGCCAGATCGCCGGCTTCCATGCATGCCACCTGGCCGTACTGGCTCAGCGTGCCGGAACCGCGCAGCTGCGCGATCAGTGAATAGCTGTGGGCGGCGGCGGCGGTGCCGGAAAGTCGCGACCGGTCGATGGCGCTGCCGAGGCAGGACAGCCGGGCGAAACGCAGCGTGCCGACCTGTCCGGTCTGCAGCCCAGCATCGAAGCGTTCCAGATTGGCCGGCACGATTTCGGCATGGTCGAACTGCGCGCAGAAATGCGCAGTCCAGGCCGCCAGCCGGCCGCGAGTGGCAAGACCAGTCGTTCTGCAGACTTCCACGAGCCCCCCTGACCATATATCGTATACGATTTCATATATGATCATCCGGGGCCGCCCAGGATGCAAGGCCCGATGATAACGGGCATAACCGGCCGGTTATCGATCCTGCGTGTAGGCCTTCAGCCGCTGGTACGACTTTTCGATGTGTGCCCGCATGGCCGCGGCAGCCGCGGCCGGACGGCGCTCCACCAGCGCCGCGATCAGCCCGGCGTGTTCGGCGAAGGCTTCCTTGGTGACCTCGCTGTGGAAACGCAGGCGGAAAATGTGCAGGTGGGTATGCAGCCCCGCCAGCGTGTCGCGGATCAGCGGGTTGCGGCTGCCGATGGCGATTAGATCGTGGAATTCCGAATCCTGCACCGCGAAGCGGTCGTAGGAAGTGCGTGATTCATCGGGTTCCATCTTCCTGGCGAGTTCGGTGACCGCGCGCAGTTCCTCATCCGTCATGCGTTCCGCCGCGCAGCGCGCGGCGTAGGGTTCCAGCAGCAGGCGCAGCTCGTACAGCTCGTCCAGCTGCTGGCGGTTGAGCCGCGGTGCGCTGCAGTAGCCCACGAAGTGCTGCTTGATCACGAGGCCGGTGGCTTCGAGCCGGCTGAGCGCCTCGCGGATCGGTGTCTGCGAGACACCCAGCTGCCGCGCAAGACTGTCGATCGAGAGGCGCGTATCCGGCGGAACGCGCAGCGACATGATATCGGCGCGGATCAGCTCATAGACTTCGTCGACGAAGCCCTGTCCCCGCTTGATCCGCCGGGAGGCACGGCCTTTGCCGGACAACGGAACGCTGCTTGCCATGGTCGCGCGATGTGGGTGCGTGGGGAATCGTGCCGGAGCATCATATACGAAAGTTCCGGGGGAACGCCGTGCGGACGTTCCGGCACAGCCCGCGGGAAAGGGGGAGTTCCGCCGCGGGCAAGTTGTGTCCGACGATGACCTCCACGCTGCGCATGGCGGGATCAGAGGAGCGACCGTGACGGACCCAGAGGTGCTGCAACTGAACGCGGAGCTGGCGCTCCGGCTGGCCGATTACTGGCACGAGATCGATACCAACGGTGGGCGCAATGCCTCCGCCTACTACACCGAGGACGCCGAATTCCACGGCCAGTTCGCTTCCTATATCGGGCGCGCGAAGATCCAGCAGTTCTACGACTGGCGAGTGCAGCAGGGGCCGCGGCTGGCCGTGCATAGCTTCACGAACCTGCGCGCCTGGCTCACGGGGCCGGATGCCTGCGAGGCCACCAGTTACCTCTTTCTATACGCGAAGAACGGTGTGAAGGTGCTGCCTACGCATCCGCCGATCACGATTTCGCTGGCCACCGACCGCTACCGGCGCGTCGATGGCCGCTGGCTGTGCACCTACCGGCGCTTCGAGCACCTTTTCGAGGGCGATACCCCCATCACGAATCCCAGGCTGTGAACCAGCAACCCGCCGGCGCCATCCCCGCCCCGCCGCAGCCGCTGCAAGCCCTGATCGATGGCGGCCGCATTCATCCGCTGCAGCGCCGCGTGCTGCTGCTGTGCGCGCTGGTCACCCTGGTGGAAGGCATCGATCTCACGCTGATCCCGCTGCTCGCGCCGCGGATCGCCACCTCCTGGACGCTGCAGTCGGCGGAACTCGGCAGCATCTTTTCCATCGCGGCGTTCGGCCTGATCTGCGGTGGTCTCGGCGTGGGCTGGCTTGCCGACCGCATCGGACGGCGTGGCGCGCTGCTGGCCGCAATGGCGCTGATGACAGGGGCAACACTGGCCACCGCCTGGGTCAGCAACAAGGAACAATTGCTGGCATGCCGGCTGCTTGCCGGAATCGCCTTCGGCGGCGTGGTGCCTGCCGCCGTGGCGCTGGTGTCGGAGTACCTGCCACAGCGCGTGCGCGCCAGCATCGTGGCACTGGTCATCCTCGGGCAGGCGGTCGGGGCGCTGGTGGCCGGTTTGCTGTTGAAGCTGCCGTTCGCGCAAGTTCGCCCGTGGCAGGCCCTGGTGCTGTATACCGGGCTCATCTGCGGCAGCGTCCTGCTGGCGGTACTGATGCTGCTGCCCGAATCCCCGCGCTATCTCGGCCTGCGCGACCCGCGCGGCGCGCGACTGGCGGCCGTGCTGCGGTCCCTGCACGTGGATGCCCGCGCCGTCGCACGCGAACACGAGCCGGTGGTGCAGCGGTGGCGCGTGGTCGAGCTGTTCGCCCCGGGTCGTGCCTGGGGTACCGCACTGCTGTGGGCGACGTTCATTGGCGTGGGCTGGCCGCTGAGCTTCTTCACCAACTGGCTGACGAAGATCTCCACGCAGGCCGGTTACGACGGGGTCGGCGCGATGAACTGCTACTCCGCGGGCGCGATCGCCGGCGGATTGCTGCTGCCGCTGTGCAGCCGCCGCTGGCACCATGACAAGGTGCTGCTGGCCACCCTGGCGGGAGCTGCGTTGGCCACCGTGGGGCTTGGCCTTGCGCTGGGCCAGACTGCGCCGCTGCATATGGCGACGGCGTTCCTGTGCGGCGTAGTGGTTTCCGGCGCATTCTTCCTGCTGTATCCGCCGGCCGTGCGCTTCTATCCCACTGATATCCGCTCCACCGGCGTCGGCGCCGCCGTGGCTTTCGGGCGCATCGGCAACACCTTCAGTCCGAAGGTCGCCGGAGAAATGCTCGATGCGGGCTGCACGGCGCCGGCCGTGTTCTGCGCGATGGCGGCGCCGCTGCTGCTGTCCTGTCTGGCGTTGTACCTGTTCCACCGGCTGACCGTGCCGAGACAGGCGGATGCGGGACCGCGCTGACGGCCCGCGCTACATGTAGAGCGGCCGCGGATTGTCCCGGTAGATGCGATCGCGCACGGCCTGCTGCGGTATCCATTCGGCGAACAGGTCCACCAGGTCGCCGTCATTGGGCATCTTCCGCTCGTTTTGCTGCACGTGCGGCCAGTCCGAACCCCACAGCATGCGTTCCGGCGCATGCCGCACCAGCGCTTGGGTGAAGGACCGCATCGAAGGGTAGGGGAACTCCTCGCGCGTGCTGCGCATGGGCGCCGACAGCTTCACCCACACGCGGCCGCTGTCCAGCATGCGCAGCAGCGCGGCAAATGCCGGCTGGTCGGGGCCCAGCGTCGCATCGAACGCGCCATAGTGGTCAAGCACGATATTGTTCGGCAGCGCCAGCAGTGCGTCGGCCGCGTGCACCAGGTGGCCGTGCAGCAGGCTCTGGTACTGCACATGCCAGCCGGCTTCGTGCGCCAGTTGCGCCAGCCGCAGGTCGATGGTGGGCAGGTGGCTCCACTCATGCCCGGGCGGACCGCCGAAGAAACGGATGCCGCGCACGCCCAGGCGGTGCAGCGGCGCGAGCTCCTCGCGCCGGAAGTCCACGGCCGGCAGGATGACGCCGCGGAAAAACCCGGGAAACCGCTCCAGCACCGAGCGCAGGTGCCGGTAACTGCGTCCGTAGCCGCCGGCGCTGACGATCACCGCATGCGCAAAGCCGAGCTGCCGCTGGTTGCGGATGAAATCCTCGGGCAGCGCATCGTCCGAGGTGTAGGGGCTGTGCGCCTCGAACGGCCACTGTGCGGCCGGCCCGAACAGGTGGATGTGGCAGTCCCAGGACTGCGGCGGCGGCGGATGGCGCGGGATGCGCGGGTGCGGATCCGGCGGCTGGTTGTGCAATGCCTGCGGGGGTCGTTCGGTATTCATTCGTTTGCGACACTAGGCCGGCGGCCACGGGATTCTTGTCTGATATGGCAACGATGTTTGCCATCCTGGTCAAGCCTGCATGGCAGCACCCCCTTAGGTTCGGCGGCTGATCGGGAGAGGCAATGAGCGCAAAGGTATTCCTGGTGACGGGCGGCAGTCGCGGCATCGGCGAGGCGGTGGCGATCGCAGCCGCGCAACACGGCTATTACGTGCTGCTGACCTATGCGCACAGCCAGGAGCGCGCCGCCGAAGTGGTGCAGCAGATCCGCGCCAGCGGCGGCATGGCGCAGGCCGTGCATGCGGATACCGCGGAGGAGGCGGACATCCAGCGCATCTTCACCACCGCCGACGGCCTCGGCCGCCTCGCCGTGCTGGTCTACAACAGCGGCATCACCGGTGCGCACTCGCCGCTGGCGGAAGCCGCTACCGCCACCATCGACGAAGTGCTGGACGTCAACCTGCGCGGCGCCATCCTGTGCGCGCGCGAGGCCGTCCGCCGGATGTCGACGCGCCTCGGCGGGCACGGCGGTTCCATCGTGCTCATATCCTCGCGCGCCACGTTCTACGGCTCACCGGCGGAATTCGTCTGGTATGCCGCCTCGAAAGGCGGCCTCGACAGCCTCACCAACGGGCTGGCGCGCGAAGTGGCCGTCGAGGGCATCCGCGTGAACGCGGTGTCGCCGGGTCCGATCGTCACCGGGATGCATCGCCCGGGAAAGCTGGAGATCGCCGGGAAGCGGGCACCGATGCAGCGCGCCGGCACGCCGGCCGAGGTTGCCGATGCGGTGCTGTTCCTGGCATCCGATGCCGCCTCGTATGTCACCGGGGCGAATCTTGCCGTTGCGGGTGGTCTGTAGGCCGCCGGAAGAAGGGGGAGTCATGTCGAATTCCATGCACCGCCGTCCGCTCGTGCTGCTGGCCGTGCTGGGCCTCATGCTGGCGCCGTTCCACGGCGCGCAGGCCGCCGCCGATTCCGTGCCACGGCAGCTCGCGCGCCTCGATGCCAGCCTGCGCGCCGCCGAAGGCGTGCGCGCGGTGAAACGGCTGCAGGATTGCTACAGCCAGTACCAGGACCAGGGCATGTGGCCGGATCTGGGGCAGCTGTTCACCGACGACGTGACCGGCGAGTTCGGCGACACGAAGCTGCGCGGCAGGGCCAGCCTGCAGCGCTATCTGATGCGGCAGGCGGGCCGCGCGCAGCCGGGGCTTGCCGCCGGCCAGCTCAACACGCGCCTGGTGCTGCAGCCCATCGTCAATCTCGGTGCCGACGGACGCAGCGCGCAGGGCACCTGGCATGAATTCTCGATGCTCGGCCGGTTCCGCAACTCGGCGGGTTTCGAGGGTGGCGTCTACGAGAACGAATACGTGCTGGACAAGGGTGTGTGGAAGATCAGCCGCGTGCGCTTCATACGCCAGTACGACGGCAGCTATGAGGACTATGGCCACAAGGCGCCCGCGAAGTGGAACATTCCCTACCACTTCACCGGACCGCACGTGGGCGTGTCGGTGCCGGCTGCCGCGATCGATGCGCTGAGCGCCACGGCAAGGCCCGCGCCGGCGGCGGCATGGTACGCGGACCTCAGCCGTCGCGTGGCGGCGCTGCGCGACGACACCGAGGTGCGCAACCTGCAGCACGCCTTTGGCTACTACCTTGACCGCAAGCTGTACGACGATGTTGCGGATCTGTTCGCCGACGACGGCTCGCTCGAGTTCGCGCAGCGTGGCGCCTACGTGGGCCATGACCACATCCGCAAGGCGCTGCAGTATTTCTTCGGTCCGACGCCGCTGGCCCGCGGCGAGCTGTTCGACCACATCATGCTCGCCACGGTGGTCACGGTGGCGCCCGACGGACTGCACGCGGCTGCCCGCACCACGCAGCTGGCGCAGCTCGGCGTGGTGCGCCAGTACGCGCGCTGGGAACTCGGCGTCTATGAAAACCGGTTCGTGAAGCAGGACGGCAAGTGGAAGCTCGCCGCCGTGCGTTATTACCCGCGCATGGCAACCGACTATGACCTGGGCTGGAAGGTCGACGCGAAGGCGCCGCCGACCGCGAGCGCGCTGTTTCCGCCCGACCGCCCGCCGGCCCGGCAGTTCGCCATGTATCCGGCGTTGCAGTACGTGGCGCTGTCGTTCCCCAATCCGGTGAGCGGCCGCGTCACGCATCCGGACGGGCCGGTGGTGCCGGTCGATGCCATTGTGGCGGCGGCGCAGCGCCGGCCCGGCGGTGCGCGGGACGCGGCGGCCGCGGTTGCCGGCGAAGTGACGCCGCAGCAGCTGGAAGACCTGCGGCGACAGATCGCGGTCGCCACCGGCGTGGATGCGGTCGAGAACCTCAACAGTTCCTATGGCTATTACATCGATGAATCCGACTGGAACTCGATGGCCGATACCTACTCCATCAGCCAGGGTGCCAAGGAACTGACGGGCGTCGGCGTGTACGTGGGCCGCGAGCGCATCCGCAAGGCGCTGATGCTGCGCGGCCCGACCGGCGGCCGCACGGCCAATTTCTTCACCATCCACCAGCTCACGCAACCGGTGATCCACGTGGCCGCGGATGGGCTCACTGCAAAGGCGCGCCTGCGCCTGTTCCAGGCCGGCGGCAACGCCGATGGTTCATCGGGTTCGTGGATCGGCGGTATCTACGAGAACACCGCCGTGTTCGAGAACGGCGAGTGGAAATTTGGCATCCAGGACCTGCACCACATCTTCAACGCCTCGTACCGCAATGGCTGGGCGCGGGTGGGGGCGGGAGCCGGTGCGCTCACCGGCAAGGCACCCTCGCCGCGGGACCAGCGCGGCGGTGGCATCACCCAGGGGTTGGGCGGAGCCTCGACATCGGCCAACTGGATCAGGGATTTTCCGCCGGACCGCAGGATCCGCGCGCGCCAGTACGCGTTTCCGGAGATCGTGGAGCCGGCGTTCCACTACGTGAATCCGGTGTCGGGCCGCAAGCCAAAGGAGCTGTTGCCCTGAACCGTCGCCGGGACTACGCCACCCAGACGGTTTGCGCGTTGCACAGTTCCAGCATGCCGGCCCGGCCCAGCTCACGGCCGTAGCCCGAGAGCTTCACGCCGCCCACCGGCAGGCGCGGGTCTGAGGCCGTGACGCTGTTGATGAACACGCCGCCGACCTCCAGTTCCGCGGCGAGTAGCCGGGCGCGGCCGGCGTCGCGCGTCCACAGCATCGCGGAAAGGCCATAGGGCGAATCATTGGCCATCGCGATGGCGGCGTCGGCGTCGCGTGCCGGCAGGATTGCGGCGACCGGACCGAAGGTTTCCTGCGCGGCCACCGGCATCGCGGGCGTCACATCGGCGAGCACCGTGGGCTCGTAATACCAGCCAGCGCCGGCGGGACGATGGCCGCCGGTCGCAAGCCTGGCGCCGGCCCGCAGTGACGCGTGCACCTGCGCTTCGAGCTGCTCGCGCAGGTCGGCGCGCGCCATCGGCCCCAGCTGCGTGCCGGGCTGCAGCGGATCGCCGCGCCGGAGTGCAGCGGCGGCGGCCGCGAAACGCGTGGTGAACTCACCGGCGACGGTTTCCTCGACGATGAAGCGCTTGGCCGCGAGGCACACCTGGCCGCAGTTGGCGAAGCGCGCCCGCATGCCGGCGGCCACCGCTGCGTCGAGATCCGCGTCGGCGAGCACGATGAAGGCGTCCGAGCCGCCCAGCTCGAGCACGGATTTCTTGCAGGCCGCACCGGCCTGCGCGGCCACCGCGGCGCCCGCACGCGGGCTGCCGGTAACCGTCACCGCGGCCACGCGCGCATCGGCGATGATGCCGCCGATCGCGGGGATGGGCGCATGCAGGTTCGTGAACACGCCCGGCGGCAGGCCGGCGGCCTGCAGCAGTCCGGCGATCAGCCGGGCGCAGCCCTGCACGTTGGGCGCGTGCTTCAGGATGAAGGTGTTGCCCGCGAGCAGCGCCGCGGCTGCGCAGCGGAACACCTGCCATACCGGGAAATTCCATGGCAGGATGGACAGCACCACGCCCAGCGGCAGATGCGCGACATAGCTGGCCGCGGCCTGCGTGGCCACCGGCTCGTCGACCAGCCAGGCGGGGCCATGCTCGGCGACGTAGTCGCAGTTCCAGGCGGATTTCTCCACCTCGGCCTCGGCTTCGGCGAGGGGCTTGCCCATTTCCAGCGTGATGGTGCGCGCCAGCTGTTCGCGGTTCGCGCGCAACCCGGTCGCGGCCGCCCGCAACAGTTGCGCGCGCCGCGCCGGGCCCAGCTTGCGCCACGCGGCGCCGGCGCGGTGGGCGGCGCCCAGCGTGGCGTCGATGCCGGCAGCATCCGCGTATGGCCAGGCGGCGGTCTGTTCGCCGGTGGCCGGATTGACGGACGTGGCGACGTGTTCTTCTGTCGACATCTGCATGGGGACCTCGTGGGGGTTGCAGATCATAAGCGAATTGTCACGCTCGATTGACGGAGCGGCGAGCCGCCCGGCATCACTTCCGCGCGGGACATTGGGCTCTTCCGCGACGAGGAAGTTCGGGCACCTGCCGCATGTGAACTTGTCGCACCGTGCAGCAGCGCCCAGACTCGGTGACGATGCAGATGCCCGCCCGCTACATTTCCCTGCAGTTGCCCCGCAAGATGGCCTTTGGCGCGGGCTGCCTTGCCGCCGCGGCGGACTGGATCGCCCGGACCCCCGCCAGTGTGTTCATCGTCACCTCTCCCCAGGTCACCCGGCTGAGCGAGCCGCTGGTGGCTGCCCTGCGCATCAAGGGCATTCCGGCAACTGTGTGGAACGAGGTGAGGAAGGAACCGCACGTGGAGGATCTGGCCCGCGGCCTCGCCGCGGCGCGCGATTCCGGCGCGGGCCTCATCGTGGGGCTGGGCGGCGGCAGCGCGATGGACGTGGCGAAGCTGGTGGCCGCGCTGCTGGATGGCAGGCAGCGCATCGCTGAGATCTTCGGCATCGGCAATCTCGCCGGCCGCGCCGCGCCGCTGGTGTGCGTTCCGACCACTTCGGGCACCGGCAGCGAAGTATCACCGATCGCCATCGTGCAGGACTCGGCGGACGGCCTCAAGAAAGGCGTGATCAGTCCGCATCTGGTTCCCGATGCGGCTTTCGTCGACCCGGAGCTGACAGTGGGAATGCCGCCGGCGGTGACCGCGGCCACCGGCCTCGATGCGCTTACCCACTGCATCGAGGCTTATGCGAACCGGCAGGCGCATCCGCTGGTGGATACCTGGGCGCTGGAAGGTATCCGCCGCATCGCCCGCAGCCTCGCGGCTGCCTATGCCGATGGCGCGGACCTGGAGGCGCGCAGCGACGTGGCGCTCGGCAGCCTGTACGGCGGCCTGTGCCTCGGGCCGGTGAACACGGCCGCGGTGCACGCGCTCGCCTATCCGCTCGGCAGCGATTTCGGCGTGGCCCACGGCGTGTCGAACGCGGTGCTGCTGGCGCACGTGCTCGAGTTCAACCTGCCGGCGGCGCCGCAGCGCTACGCGGACATCGCGCGCGCCTTCGGCGTGGCCGGCAACGAACCGGCGGAGCAACTGGCGGCCCGGGGCATCGAGGCGATCCGCGTGCTGAATCGCCGCTGCGGCATCCCGGCGCACGTCGCCGAACTGGGCGTGCCGGAATCGGCCATCGACCGCATGGCCGAGTCGGCGCTCACTGTGCAGCGGCTGCTGCAGCAGAACCCGCGCACCGTCACGCTGCAGGATGCGCGCGACATCTACCGGCGGGCGTTCTAGGCGCCGCGCGCCCGGTGACCTCGCCTTTCGAATGGTATCGCCACGCCGGCCCGCGCGTACGGCGGGTGTTCTGGACCTGCGCCGCGGCGTGGTGCCTGGATTCCATGGATGCGCTGGTCTATCAGTACATGATTCCCGTGCTGGTGACGGCACTCGGCATCTCGCTGCAACAGGCTGGCACCATCGCCAGCGCCAACTACTTCGCCTCGGCACTGGGCGGCTGGGCCGGCGGCTGGCTGTGCGACCGCTACGGCCGTGCGCGGCTGCTGCAGTTCACGATCCTGTGGTTCTCGGTGTTCTCGTTCCTTTCCGGCTTCGCGCACAGCTACCAACAGCTGCTCGTCATCCGTGTGCTGCAGGGGCTGGGCTTCGGCGGGGAGTGGGCCGTCGGTGCGGTGCTGCTTGGCGAGCTGGTCGCGCCGGCGCATCGCGGCAAGGCCGTCGGCGCGGTGCAGAGCGCGGCGCCCCTCGGCTCCGGGCTCGCGGCGCTGCTGGCGGGACCCGTGGTGATGCTGCTGCCGCCCGCGTGGGGCTGGCGACTGGTCTTCTGGGTGGGAATCGCGCCGGCACTGCTGGTGTTCTTCGTGCGCCGCTCCGGCGACGAATCCGAGCTGTACCTGGCGGCACGCGGGCAGGCGCGCGCCGCGGGCCGCGTGGTGCAGCCGCTGGCGATCTTCGCGCCGCGCCTGCTGCGGATCACGCTGCCGGCCGCGTTGCTGGCCATCGGGGCGCAGGGCGCCGGCTTCGCGGTCAGCAACTATCTGACGACCTTCCTGCACAACGAGCGCGGCCTGACGCTGGCGGTGGCCGGCATATACGTGCTGATGAACAGCGCGGGCGGCTTCATCGGCGCGCAGGTGAACGCGCTGCTTTCCGACCGCCTGGGACGCCGTGCGATGTTCCGGCTGTTCGGTGCCGGCTTCATGGTCACCGCCAGCTGCTACCTGCTCGCGCCGCTCGGCAATTCGGCATGGACGCTGCTGCCGGCCGGGCTGGTCTACGGCTTCTTCCAGTTCGGCATCTATGCATCCTTCGGGCCATATTTCACCGAGCTGTTTCCCACGGCGCTGCGCGGCACCGGGCAATCCTTCTGCTACAACCTGGGTCGGGCGATGAGCGGGGTCTTCATCTTCGGCGTCGCGCTGATCAGCCGGCGCGCGCCGGTCAGCACCGGCATGCTGGTGACTGCGCTGGCCGCGGTGTGCTGCGCAATCCTCGCCACCTTCCTGCTGCCCGAAACCGCGGGCAGGAACCTCGCCGAGCCCGCGCCGGGAGCAACCTGAAATGCGCCGCCGGTACCTCCGCCATCCGGCCTCGTGTAAGTTTCCACCGGAGTTCCGCATTCCCGAGACCTGACATGTCACGTCCCGTCATCGTCACCTGCGCCATCACCGGCTCCATCCACACGCCGAGCCAGTCGCCGTACCTGCCGCTGACGCCGGCGCAGATCATCGAGGAATCTGTCGCGGCGGCTGGCGCCGGCGCGGCCGTGCTGCACCTGCACGCGCGCGATCCGCGGGATGGCCGTCCGACCGCCGACCCGGAAGTCTTCATGCAGTTCCTGCCGCAGATCCGCGCGCGCTGCGACGCCATCATCAACATCACCACCGGTGGCGGCCCGGGCATGTCGCTGGAGGAACGCCTGCGGGCGCCGGAGCGGGTGAGCCCGGAGATGACTTCGCTGAACCTGGGGACGATGAACTTCGCGGGCTTCATGGCGCTGGAGAAGCTGCCGAAGCTGCAGCACGAGTGGGAAGAGGGCTACCGCAGGATCGCCCGCACCCACGTGTTCCGCAACACCTTCGAGGACATCGACACGGTGATGCTGCGCCTCGGCGAAGGCCACGGGGTGCGCTTCGAGTTCGAGTGCTACGACGTCGGCCAGCTCTACAACCTCGCTATCGCGCTGGAGAGGCGCCACTACGCGCCACCGCTGTTCATCCAGTTCGTGCTGGGCATCCCCGGCGGCATCGCGGCGGAGACCGACCACCTGCTGCACCTGGTGCGCACGGCGCAGCGCCTGTTCGGCGCCGAACTGGAGTGGTCGGTGCTCGCCGCCGGCCGCCACCAGCTGGCCATGTGCACCCACGCCGCGCTGCTGGGCGGCAACGTGCGCGTCGGGCTGGAAGACAGTCTCTACATCGGCCGCGGCGAGCTGGCGAAGTCGAATGCGGAACAGGTGGCCAGGATATGCCGCATACTGCGCGAGCTTTCGCTGGAGATTGCCACGCCGGATGAGGCGCGCGCCCGGCTCAGGCTCAAGGGCGCCGACAAGATCCGGCTCTAGCTTCATCCGCGGTTCAAAGCCATGTACGAATTCCACGATCCACGTTCGCAGCTCGCGCCGCAGTCCGGCGCGCGACCGGCCATCGCGGGTTTCGCCGCCGCCGGGTACGTGAGGTTCCACGAGCTGCCGCCGGCCGAGGCCGGCGAGCGGGCCCGTACCTGGTACGGCCGCGGCCAGAACATGGTGGTGGCGTACTCGGAGTGCGAACCGGATGCATCGTTCGCGTGCAGCGGGCAGGCCGACGAATACATGCTGCTGCTGCCGCAACCCGGCGCGGGCGCGCTGCTGGAGGCCGGTGCCGAGCGCGTGCAGGTGCCGGGTTTCTCGCTGGCCATCATGCCGCCCGGCGAGAGCCGCGTGACGCTGCGCCAGCGCGGCGAGCTGATCCGCGTATTCTCCGCGCGCAACGCCGACGTGGCGCGGCTGGCGGCCAACGCCGCGGCGTATGCGCAGCCGCATCCGAACATCCCGCCGTTCCAGCCGTGGCCCGCCCCGCCCGGCGGCTACCGCATCCGCCACTACACACTGGACGTGCCGCCGCAACCCGGGCGTTTCGGGCGCATCTTCCGGTGCACGACGCTGATGATCAACATGCTGCCGTTCGAGCCGGAGCCGCGCGACACCACCAGGCTGTCGCCGCACCATCACGAGGATTTCGAGCAATGCTCGCTGGCCATCCGGGGCGCATTCACGCACCACATCCGCTGGCCGTGGACGGCCGACCAGCGCCACTGGCGCCCGGATGACCATGAGCACTGTCCCGCGCCATCGATCGCCGTGATTCCGCCACCCGCCATCCACACCTCGGCGGCGACCGGCAGCGACGGCAACCAGCTCGTGGACATCTTCTCCCCGCCGCGCCTGGACTTCTCGCAGCAGGCCGGATGGGTGCTCAATGCCGCCGAATATCCCATGCCTGGTGCCTGAGCGATGGGCGCGCCAGTGATCGATCCACCGGTCGTGGATGCGCACGCGCACATCTTCACGCCGGACATGCCGGTGGCCGATGCCGCATGGATGCAGCCGGACTACGCCTACACCGCGGAAGACTACCTGCGGGATCTGGACGCCCACGGGGTGCATTTCGGCGTGCTCGCCGGCATCAGCATCTATGGCCAGTACAACGACTACATGATCGAGGCGCTGCGCCGCCACCCGCGCTTGCGCGGCACGGTGAATGTCGCGCCGGCCACCGACCGCTACACGCTGGAGCGCATGCGGGACGATGGCATCGTGGGCGTGCGCCTGCAGCTGTCGCGTCGCCGGGAATTGCCGGATCTGGGGGGCGAGGACTACCGCCTGCTGCTGCGCCGTGTCGCCGATCTCGGCTGGCACGTGCATCTGGCGCTCGAGGGCGCGCGCCTGCCGGCCGTGCTGCCGCAGCTGGAAGCCAGCGGCGCGCGCATCGTGCTCGATCACTTCGCGCATCCCGATCCGGTGGAAGGTCTGGAGGGCGCGGGCTTCCAGGCCGTGCTGCGTTCCATCCAGAAGGGCCGCACGTGGGTGAAGCTGTCGGCCGGCTACCGGCTGACCTGGCTCTCCCGCCGCGAGGGCAGTCCCGATCCCCGCGCCATGGAACTCGCGCGCGCGGCAGCCGCGCGGCTGCTGCAGGAGGCCGGCGCCGAACGGCTGCTGTGGGGAAGCGATGCGCCCTTCGTGGGCCATGAAACCAGCCTCACCTATGCCGACGCGCTGGCGAGCTTCGCCGCCTGGGTGCCCGACGCGGCGGCGCGGCGGCGCATGACCGATACCGCCCTGCGGCTGTATTTCAGCTGATGAACATGAATGCGCCAGCCAGCTTCCGCGCGCGCCTGCTGGCAGGCGAGCTGCTGCTCGGCACTTTCATCAAGACGCCGGCGACGCAGCCGGTGGAGATCCTCGGCGCGGCGGGCTTCGATTTCGTGGTGCTCGACCAGGAGCATGCGCCCCTGGATCGCGTGACCGTGGACAGCCTCGTGCTTGCCGGTCATGCCGCCGGCATCGCCGTGCTGGTGCGCGTGCCCGGCGGCGCGGCGCGTGACCTCCTGCCGCCGCTGGATTGCGGCGCGCAGGGCGTGCTGGTGCCGCACGTGGACAGCGCGGGGAAGGCCCGCGACGTGGTCGCCGATGCGCGCTATCGCGGCGGCCGGCGCGGCTTCACCAATTCCTCGCGCGCGGGGCGCTACGGCGCCGCGGATCTTGCCGAGCATCTGGCTGCCTGCGATGCGCAAACAGCAGTGCTGGCGATGATCGAGGATCCCGCCGCCCTGGCGGTGCTGGCGGATATCATGGCGGTGCCCGACCTGGACGCCGTCTTCATCGGGCGTGGCGATCTGGCCACCGCCCTGGGTGCCGCGAGCACGATCGCCCCGGCCGTGGCCGAAGCCACCGAGTTCATCGCTGCGGCCGCGCGTGTGGCCGGCAAGCGGCTGTGCGCGCACGTGGCGCGCCTGGATGCGCCGGAGGTTTCCTGGCTGCGCTCCCTCGGCGTCACGGCGTTCATCGTTTCTTCCGACCAGGGCCTGATGCGCGGCGCGGCGCTGCAGGTGCTGGCGCAGTTCCAGGCGCTGCGCGGCCGCTGACCCATCACGTCGCAGGCTGGTCCTGCGGCAGACTGCCCCCGCGCCGTGCTCTCGCCGGCGCCATCCCCACAGGCAAGATGCAGTGCCGCTGGAGGCAAGTGACCCTTGCCGTGGGGGCATACCGTTCCCCTTGCTGATATCGAACAATTCGGGGGAGTTCAAAGTGTCCAGAAACGCTGCATGCGCTTCATCCGCGCGCGCGCCGCTGGCTGTCATGCTGGGCAGCGCCGCGCTACTGCTGTGGTCTTCGGCCCTGTTCGCCGCAGACGAAAAAAAGGACGACACCGGGAAGGAGGAGGACCAGGAGCTGAGCGAAGTGCAGGTCACCGGCACGCGCATCCTGTCGCCCAACATTTCCACCTCGAACCCGGTTACCTCCATCACCGCCGATGAAATGCAGCGTCTCGGCATGGTGAACGTCGGCGATGCGCTGACCACCCTGGTACCGCAGAACATTTCGACCTACATGCCCACGCTGACCGGCGACAACCAGGCCGGCAGGGGCGGCGGCGGCATGGAGGGCCTGGACCGCGGTTCGTTCTTCATCGGCAATACGATCGCCGACCTGCGCGGCCTGGACCCGACCTTCGGTTCCCGCACCCTGACGCTGATCGACGGAAGGCGCACGGTGTCGACTTCCAACCAGGCCGACGTCGTCGACCTGAACACCATTCCTTCGAACCTGCTGGAACGCATCGACGTCGTCACTGGCGGTGCCTCGGCAACCTACGGCTCCGGCGCCGTGGCCGGCGTGGTCAACCTGGTGCTCAACCGGCGGCTCACCGGCCTCAACGTCGACATGGACTACGGCATCACCCAGCGAGGCGATGCCCAGAGCCCGCACGTTTCAATCTCCGGCGGCATGCCGCTGCTCGATGGCAGGGCCCATGTCCTGCTTGGCGGCGAGTGGCAGGACCAGCATGCCATCGTGAACTGCGCCACGGCGCGCGAGTGGTGCGCCGAATCCAAGACCCTGTTCTCCAACTCCACCGGCGCCACGACGGCTCCCACCGACCAGGACATTCCACTGCCCGGTTATTCCGGCCTGCCGGCTCACTTCGAGATGACCAATGTGCGTTACAGCCAGTTCGCGCCCACAGGCACGCTCTACGTGAATGACGCGGCCGTCAATACGGACTACCGGTTCTCGGACGACGGGACGGATGTCGGCCAGTATGCCCTGGGCTACCGCGGTGGCCTGGGCAATGCATTCACTCTCCTGCCTAACCCGACCATCAACGGTGACGGCCCGCTGGTCACCAGCGTGCAGCCGCTCCAGCCCAGCAACAACCGCAAGACGCTGTTCTCGAATTTCGAGTACGACGTCACACCGACCACTACCGCCTATCTGGAGGGCAGGTATGCGCGTACCGATGCGGTGAACCGGAATGGCTACACGCAGGGCACCTACTGCGCGCGCTTCGATACGGCTGGCACGCGGGGCACCAACGCGCTCGCCGGACAGACACTGGTCTTCTCCACGGCCTCCACCAACGGGGCCATCGCCATCGACACCGGCCTGCCCTACGGCGCGACCCGCGACACCCGCTGGGGCACCAGCACCGTCCCCAACAACTTCGCGCTCTTCCTCGGGCTGGTCCCGCCGGGTTCGACGGCTTCATTCTCGACGGCCTATTCCGGCAACGGCTTTTCCAGCGCCGCGCAGCTGGCCACGGGAACCGCCACCACGCCGGTGACGGTGGGCATGGCGTTCCCGTTCTACGTGCCGGTGGCGGCATTCCCGGCCGCGCCCGTGTTCAACTTCAACGGCAATGCCGTGGGGCACTGGGTAAAGATCAAATGGGGTACGTTTGCGCCGGGGTCGACACTGTATTCGTCCGCGTATCCGCAGAACCAGTTCTGGGTCCTCGACTCCATCACGCTGATCAACGCCTTCGACAGCGGCTCCGCGACGGTGCTGCCGCAGACGGGCCGCAATTCCTATGCCTTCCTCAACAACCTGTCGGCCGCCGCGCTGTATCAGGTGCAGAACGCGTTCAACAACAGCACCACCGTCGGTGGCGATGCCAGCCTGTACGGGGCCACTCCGTGCACCGGCTCCACTGCGATCAGGAAGGTGTGGAACCCGCAGGTCCAGCAATCCACAAGCCAGAAGCAGGAGACCTGGAGTACCACGGCGGGTGTGCGCGGGCGATTCGGCGCCGACTGGCACTGGGAGACCTACTACCAGTACGGTTCCACCCAGAGCACCTCCAGGCAGACCAATATCGCGACCAACCTCAGGCTGGGTTTCGCGATGGATGCGGTGGTGGATGACCGCAAGACGGTGACGATAAACGGCGTCCAGTACTCGAACCTGACCACCGACGTCCTGCCCGACGGGTCGCATGGCACCTATGGCACGCCCATCTGCAGGGTCACGCGCGATGGCGCGCCGGTGCTGGATACCAGTGGTCGTCCGCTGTCCACTCCGCAGGGACTGGCGACGCTGGCGGCGGGCTGCAAGCCGATCAATGTGTTCGGCGACGCCTATTCCAGCGCGGTAACCATGACCACGCCGTTCCTCAACAACTACACCGCGACCTACGATGCGGCGCAGCTGCAGCAGCAGGCGATCGATTACGCCTTCGTGAACACCGAGTCGACCGGCGGCACCACGCTGCAGACGGCGTCCTTCACCACCTCCGGCACGTTGTGGAGTGGCTGGGCGGGCCCGCTGACCGGCGCCTTCACCCTCGACCTCAACGACAACGAGGTCGACAACGCGGGAACGAAGGGCGACTACTACCTGCGTTCCGACCTGAACCGCACCTGGGCCGACGCCTTCAGCGGCAAGACCCGCACGGCGGAAGGCTCCGTCGAGTTCAACACGCCACTCGTCTCCGGGCAGGACGGCCTCAACATGCTGGCGATCGACGTCGCATTCCGCGAGGGTTTCTACAACCAGAAAGGCGGCGCGGGCACCACCGGCCAGTCCGCCAACCAGAAGACGCCGAACTGGAAGTTCCAGGCCGACTTCGAGCCGTTCGACTGGGTACGCTTCCGCGCCTCGCGTTCCGAGGACCTGCGCGCGCCCGGCTATCGCGACCTGTTCCTCTACCAGCCGGGCCTCCCGGACCAGCTCACGGTCACCAACCCCTGGCGCGAACGCACCGCGACCAGCACGGAGAACCAGACCGAGCGTTACGGACAGGTGCAGGTCGGCAATCCCGACCTGAAGCCCGAGAGGAGCAATACGCTGACACTGGGCATGGTGGTGCGGCCGGGTGGCTGGGCGCAGGGCATGAGCTTCACGGCCGACTACTACAACATCCGCGTGAAGGACGGCATCAATGTGCCGTTCAACAACAACAATCCCGTGAATGCCTGCTGGACCGAGAGTGGCAACATATCCGCGACCTACGGCGCCGACGGCGAGACCGTTGATCCGGGAGTGAACGGCAAGTTCGATCCGGACAATTACTTCTGCCAGCAGCTCACCTTCTCGCCGCTGGTCGACGCGCGCGGCAACCCGATCCCCGGTTCGCGCGATCTGCAGGACATCACGGCATATACCTCCGCGCGGCCGCAGAACGGCCTGCCCTACCAGCGCCGGGGTATCGACTTCTCCCTGAACTACAACTTCCCGCTGAACAGGGCGTTCGAGAACGTGCCGGGGTCGATGGTGCTGACCGTGCGCGGCACCAGGGCGCTGGAGTCCTCCGGTGTATCGCAGCTGGCGACCTTCGGCTCCGCCGCGGCCACGGATCCCTGCGCATTGAAGTACGAGAAGGCCGATCCGCAGAACTATGCGTTGAACCCCGACGGTTCCCAAGGAGCCTTCCGGGTGCTGAACGTGTACCAGTGCGTGAATCTGGTGGGCCAGATCCGCACCAACACGTTCATTCCCGGTGTCGCGGCCACTCCCAAGTGGACGGGAAACATCAGCGCTTCCTACCTGCTCGGCGGTTTCACGACCACGCTGTCCGCCAGGTATGTCGGTGGCGCGAACCTCGACAACACCTGGATCGATGATCCCACCCAGCCCGGCTATTACACGGCTGACGGCCGGTTGACGAACGCCACGGTGGACAACAATCACGTGGATCCATACCTGCTGTTCAGCCTGAACGGTTCCTACAACCTGAAGGTCGCCAACCTGAAGCAGTTCCAGCTGTTCGGCACGATCAACAACCTGTTCGACAAGGACCCGCCCTTCACCGGTGCGGGCATTTCAGGCGCCAGTGCGTCGTATGCCGATACCCTGGGCCGTGCCTTTCGCATGGGTGTGCGTTTGAGATTCTGACCCGGCTGAAGGGGGACGGGTGGCAGGCCACCCGCCCCTGGAAGGCAGGAAAGTTCATTTCGGGGGATTCATGAATTCACTGATTCGTCCATTTGGAGTTGCGCTGGCCCTGTGCGGGGTGGCGCTGGCAGGCTGCAAGGCAGTCACGGATGCCCATGACACGAACTACGCGGTCGCCCCGGTGCCCACGGTTGTCCTGCAGGGCACGATCCTGGGCCTGGGCAGCAAGCGGTCGGTCACCCTGGAAAACAACGGCGACAGCGCCGGCGCCATCGGGTTCATCGCCGCCGATCCGGCCGTGGCCACTGCCGGTCCGCCTCCCGTGCCGTTCTCCTTCGGCGCCGTGCCGCAGGGCTCGGTTTACAACATCACCGTGAAGCAGAATCCGTTCGCCAAGATCTGCACGGTAAGCGGCGGCTCCGGCACCATCACCACCGCGGCTGACCTGGCCGCCCACCCGATCACGGTGACCTGCGTGAACGACCCGGCCGTTCCGCGCTACGACCTCACCGTGAACCTGCCCAACGATCCCAACGCCTTCAGCGCGCTCCCCAGCGCCACGGTGAGCGTGAAGACCGAGGACCAGATCTACGCCAAGACCGTGACCTCCGGTCAGCTGGCCGTTACCTTTTCAGGCATCCTGTTCAATGCCGCTTCCACTGTACCGAAGCAGGATTTCACCTACACGGTGAGCGGCAGCGTCAAGGAGGCGGACGGCACCACGGACAAGTGCGTCGTCACCAGTCCCACGGGCACGAACCCCGCCGGCAACATAGCCACGCCCCGCATCGGGACTTCCGCGGCCCAGACAGTGTCGGCATGCAAATTCACCATTTCCGGTTCGGTGGCCTACAGCGTGCCTCCGCCCGGCACCACTGCTCCGTCCATGCCTTCCGGTGGGCTCATGCTCGATGTCCGGGACCTCCAGGGGAATGTGCTGGCAACCCAGAACGTGACGGCCTATGGTGCCTTCACCGTTGGCGGGTCCAATCCGACGCTGTTTCCCAGCAACGTGAGCTCGGTCTACGACGTCGCGATCTCGCAGCAGCCAACCGGGCAGACCTGCATCCTGGCCGATGGCGGTGGAGCCAATCTCTATACCGGAACGACCACCAATAACCCGGTCAGCGTGACCAGCACCGGCACCGCCAACCCGTCGAACACCGCCACCCTGATCCTGGGCAGCCGCCTGCAGGTGTTCTGCCGCGCCAATCCCGTCGCCAGCAAGCAGTTGAAGGGCACCTTCCGGCTCACCAGCGTGACCTGGACCCCGAACATCAATGCCCCGGCACCGGTGACCAGCACCTGGGTCGACGATCTCAGTGTGCAGAACACCGCCAGCAGCAACATGCTGACCTTCTTTGACGATGGCACCTTCCTGTACGGCACCCACGCCACCACCACGCAGGTGGAGCAGGGCTTCTACGACTATGACGCCACCGCCCAAACGCTGCGCTTCACGCTCATTACCGACTCAAACATGGGCGCGACTTATCCCGGTACCTTCTCCCCCACCAACCCGTTCCCGAACACCAGCGTCGGCTCCTTCCTGGCGACGACCACGAACGGGCTCAGCGCCACACCCGGCAAGATAGTGAGCACGGGTGTCACCGTTCCGGCCAGCGGCGCCGGCAGTCCCACGGGGCCTGGCGGCACGCCGCCCGGCATCCTGCACGCGGCCATGACCGGAGTCGCCCTCGGAACGGCCACGGTCAAGATCAGCGATACCGTGTCGCAGACCGTGCGCACGATCAGCGGCACGTTCGGCGCGGATGCAAATGCCAGCACCTCGACCACGGTCAATCCCAACGCGGTGAACGGTACCACCCAGTACCCCAACATCAGCCAGCGGCTTGCCTGGGTGCTGACTGAACCGAAGTCGATCGACAACGAGATGACCGGTGCCTGGATCTCCCAGGACCATCGCCGCTTCTGGGTGTGGGATTACAGCACGTACTACGGTACGCACGTGGGCGTGGAAGGCGGCGCGGCCAGCATGAATGACGCCTGCTTCACCACGGAAGACCTGCATGCGTCCTCTGGCATCTATACACGCCGCGGCACGATTACCCAGTGCATTGCGTTCGGCCGGCTGTCTGCGGCCCAGGCCGCCGCCGGCGTCTATGCCTACGTCGGAACCCTCAATCCCTGCCGCTGACCGGCAGCAGCTCGGTCTTTTCGGAGCTGTTCGTTCCCACCACGGCGTCGCCGCCTTTCATCGGCAGGATTCCGGGCGGGCAGAGCGCCGCCGATGGCAGGTCGCCTTCGCCGATCCATTACCACGTCGCGCCCGCGAGTGCCTTCGATGGCGATGCCACGTATTTCCCTGCACCGGCTGTGCCGTTCACCAGCTGGTGTTCGACGGAAATACTCGGAATACGGGCGACCTCGAACGACATTCCGATCGATCACCCGGTCTATCTCTGCCGGACCAGGGCGCCTTGATCGTTGCAGCCATCGCTCCTGTCTTCGCGCCGGCGCCGGTGTCCCACGGCCCTTACCGCCCCCCAAGGTGGATCGTCCCAAGCACGGCGCCGGCCGCGGAGACACTGCCTCCGCGGCCGTAGCGGCGCCCGGCGCTACGGCGCCTCCGCCGGCGGAGACGCAACGGAGGCGTCCGGCAGGGCCTCTTCGGTTTCGTGCAGCGTTGGATGATTGCCGGTGTGGCCGGATTTTCCGCCGCGTTCGTCGATGTAGATCAGGTCGTGCCGTCCGATGGTGATCACGTCGCCGTCATTGAGGTTGTGCATGCGCACGCGCCGCGACTTGACCACGATGCCGTTGGTGCTGTTGAGGTCCTGGACTACGCAGCTGCTGGCCTTGGTGATGATCTGGCAGTGATGGCGGCTGACGAAGCGGCTGTCGATCTGCAGGTCGTTGTCCGGCGTACGGCCGATGATGGTGCGTCCCTCCCGCAGCGGCTGCTCGCCGATGGTGCGGCCATCGGCCACCACCACGAGCTTCGCCAGCGGCTCGGTCGTTGCCTGCTTCGCGTCGTCGCGTCCGGTCGGGGCGCCGCGCGGGTCGGAATGCGCCGTCCGTTCGAAGGTCCCGTGCCGCCCCGTTGCATCGGTGTCGGCCGGTCGGTCACGCGGTTCGTACCGCGCCGCGAACTCGTGCCACCGCAGCTCCCCGATGGCGGCCTGCACGTCCTCCACCAGCACCTGGTCGCGATCGGCGGTGAAGGCCGCCATCAGCGCCGTGTCGCACAGCGTGTTGATCAGGCGCGGCACGCCGCCGGTGTAGCGGTATATCAGCGGATAGCAGTCGTCGGCGAAAATGTGGCGGCCGTTGGAACCGGCCACTTCCAGGCGGTGCAGCACATAGCCCTGCACGTCGCCGGCGCCCAGCGCGCCGAGGTGGAAGCGCAGGCGCACGCGCTGCGTCAGCTGCACCAGCTCGCGCGAATCCAGCTTGTCGTTCAGCTCGGGCTGCCCGACGAGGATGATGCGCAATACCTTGTCCTTGGTCGTTTCCACGCCGGAAAGCAGGCGGATCTCCTCCAGCGTCTGGAGCGAGAGGTTCTGCGCTTCGTCGACGATCAGCAGTACCTTGCGGCCGGCAGTGTGCTGCTCGATCAGGAAACCGTTCAGCGTGGCCAGCAGCTCGGCCTTCTTCATCCTGAAGGGCGTGAAGCCGAACTGCACCAGCAGGATCTGCAGGAATTCGACGGCGGAGATCTGTGTCTGGTTGATCTGCGCCACCACCACGTCGTTCTCGAGCTCGCGCAGGAAGGTCTCGATCAGCGTGGTCTTGCCGGCGCCGATCTCGCCGGTGATGATCACGAAGCCGTCGGTGAACCACACCGTGGATTCCATGTACGCCTTGGCGCGCGAGTGCTCGGCCGACAGGTACAGGAATTCCGGGTCCGGGCTGAGCCGGAACGGCAGTTCCCTGAGCTTGAACGATTCCGTGTACATAGGTTCCTGACGCCGGGAGTTCAGATCTTACGGGATTCGACCTGGCGCAGCAGGCGCAGGGCCCGCAGTTCGGCTTTCCTCGCGGTGGTTTCGACGATGGTCACGTGGCCCAGTTTGCGCCCGGGGCGCGCCGTCTTGCCATAATCGTGCAGGTGGAGGCCGCGCTGCCGCAGCAGCGCCGCGCGATCCGGCATGCGGCCGATCAGGTTCACCATGGCGCAATGGCCGCGCGCCGCGGTGCCGCCCAGCGGCAGGCCGGCGACGGCGCGCAGGTGGTTCTCGAACTGGCTGGTCTGCGCGCCTTCGATGGTCCAGTGGCCGGAGTTGTGCACGCGCGGCGCCATCTCGTTGGCCAGCAGCATGCCGCGCCGCACGAAGAATTCGACGGCCAGCACTCCCACGTAGTCGAAATGCTCCATGATCCGCCGCAGCGCGCGCCGCGCGGCCGCTTCCAGCCGCGGCGCCTTCCACGGCGCCAGCGTCAGCCGCAGGATGCCATCGCGATGCAGGTTGCGGTTCAGCGGATACATCGCGAAGGCGCCGTCGGCGCCGCGCACGCCGATGGCGGACACCTCGTAATCGAAGGCGACGTGCTGTTCGTACAGCAGCGGCACGCCGCCCAGCTCGCGCCAGGCGCGGGCCGCGTCGGCGGGCGCGCGCAGCGCGCACTGCCCCTTGCCGTCATAGCCCAGACGCCGCGTCTTGAGCACGCCGGGCAGGCCGATTTCGCGGATGGCATGCTGCAGGTCTGCGGGCGAATCCACCGCCCGGCTGGCGTTGGTGGCGATGCCCAGTTGCGCAAACAGCTGCTTCTCGAGCAGGCGGTCCTGCGCGGTGGCGAGCGCGGCGCGCGGCGGGGCGATGCGAACCTGCGGTTCGAGGATGTCCAGCGCCTCCGCGGGCACGTTCTCCCAGTCGAAGGTCACGACCCCGCAGCGCGCGGCCAGCTGCGCCAGCAGCGCCGCGTCGGTGAAGCTGCCGCACAGCGCGGGCGCCACCTGGTGGGCCGGTGTGCCTGGTTCGCGATCGAGGAACAGGAAGTCCAGGCCCAGCGGATAGCCGGCCAGCGCCAGCATGCGGCCGAGCTGGCCCGCGCCGAGCACGCCCACGGTCATGCAATGACCGTCATGTGGTGCCGCGTGGATCCGGCTGTTGCAGTACCGCCTCGGTCTGTGCCTGCCGGAATGCCGCAAGCTTCGCCGCGACGGTGGCATCGCCAAGCGCGATGATGGCCGCCGCGAACAGCGCGGCGTTGGCGGCGCCCGCCGCGCCGATCGCAAAGGTTGCCACCGGCACTCCCCGCGGCATCTGCACGATGGACAGCAGGGAATCCAGCCCGTCCAGCGCCTTCGCCGGCACTGGCACGCCCAGCACCGGCAGGCGTGTCTTCGCGGCCGTCATGCCGGGCAGGTGCGCCGCGCCGCCGGCGCCGGCGATGATGGCCACGAGGCCGCGCTGCTCGGCCTGCGCGGCGTAGTCGAACAGCAGGTCGGGAGTGCGGTGCGCGGAGACGACCTTCACCTCATGCGCGATGCCCAGCTCGGCGAGCAGCCCGGCGGCGGGCTGCAGCGTCTCCCAGTCCGACTTCGAGCCCATGATGATGCCGACCAGCGGTTTCATCGCCTGAGTCTAGCACGCGCGTTGCGCTCCTCCGTCCGCGCCGCCAGCGCTGCTTCCAGCGCGGCCACGTCGATGCCGCGCATCAGCCTGCCGATGTACTGGTGCTGCCGGGCCAGTGCGCCGCGGCTGGCGAGCCGCCGTGCCTCGGTGATGGCCGCGCGCAATTCCTCGGACAGCGGCAGGCCGGCGAGATCCTGCGCGTGCATGCGCACCAGCCGTTCGCCGAGTTTCTGCGCGGCATGGGCGGCGCGCTTGCGCGCGCTCTTGCTCGGCGGGGGTTCGCCCGCGTTTTCCGGTTCGGTGTCGATATCCTCCATGGCTTACAATTATGCGGCATGTCCCAGGCCGTCGACGCCTCCCGCATTCCCGAGCTCGCCGATATCGTTGCGTTCGCGCTGGCCGAGGCGCGCGCGGCCGGCGCCACGCAGGCCGAAGCCGACGCAAGCCTGCGGCAGGGCCTCGGCGTCACGGTGCGGCTCGGCGAAGTGGAGACCATCGAATACCACCGCGACCGCGGCCTTGGCATCACGGTGTATTTCGACGGCGCCAAGGGTTCGGCCAGCAGCGCCGACCTGCGGCGCGGCGCGGTGCGCGACATGGTGGCCAAGGCCTGTACGATCGCGCGCCACACGGCGCGCGATCCATACGCCGGCCTGGCCGACCCGGCCGACATGGCGCGCGGGATACCCGACCTCGACCTCTATCATCCTTGGGAGCTGCCGCCCGAGCAGGCCATCGGCATGGCGCGCGCCTGCGAGGCGGCCGGCATGGCCGTGGACCGGCGGCTGACCAACTCCGAAGGCGCCTCGGTCTCCACCCAGCGCGGCGTGCGCGTCTACGGCAACTCGCACGGCTTTCTCGGCGGCTACCCGACCAGCAGCCACAGCATCAGCTGCGTGCTGCTGGCGCAGGAAGGCGCGGACATGCAGCGCGATTACTGGTACAGCACCGCGCGCAGCAGCGCGGACCTCATGCCGCTGGAACAGATCGGCCGGCGCGCCGGCGAGCGCACCGTGGCGCGCCTGGGCGCGCGCCAGATCGCCACGCGTCGCGCCCCGGTGCTGCTGGCGCCGGAAATGGCGCGCGAGTTCTTCGGGCACATGGTCGCCGCGGTGCGTGGTTCCAGCCAGTACCGCAAGTCCTCGTTCCTGCTGGATGCCGCGGGCCGGCAGGTGCTGCCCGGTTTCGTGCAGATGCGCGAGCGGCCGCACCTGCCGCGCGGCATGGCCAGTTCGCCCTTCGATGCGGAGGGCGTGGCCACGCGCGACCGTGACCTGGTGCACGACGGCGTGCTGCAGGGCTATGTGCTCGGCAGCTACTCGGCGCGCAAGCTCGGCCTGCACACCACGGGCAATGCGGGCGGCATCCACAACCTGCTGCTGGACAGCAGCGCCGGTCTGCTGCCGCAGTCAGTGCTGCTGGCGCGCATGGATGCGGGCCTGTACGTCACCGAGATGATGGGGCAGGGCGTCAATGGCGTTACTGGTGACTACTCGCGCGGCGCGGCGGGCTTCTGGGTGGAAAACGGCGCGCTGGCCTATCCGGTGCACGAGGTAACCGTCGCCGGCAATCTGAAATCCATGTACCTGGGCCTCCAGGGCCTGGGCGCGGACGTGGACCGGCTCGGCGCCATCCACACCGGCTCGGTGCTGCTGGACGAAGTCACCATCGCCGGCGGCTAGTTCCCGGGCTGGATCAGGTCGAGCAACGTGCGCGTGCCGCAGGCCTTGCGCCAGGCGCGTTCGATGTCCTCCTGCAGCCGCCGCACCCCGGGCAGCGACAACCGCGGGTGCAGCTCATGGCCGCTGCTGCGCGTGCGCGCCGTGGTGATGATCTCGGCCAGCGTGATGCCGCCGATCTCGCGCCCCGGGAACAGCCGGCCGCCGTCGGCCTGCGCGATGAGCCCGGCCTTCTCGAGATCCTCGGCCATCTCGGCGATGGCCACGCCCGGCAGCGACAGCGCCCGCGCCAGGTGCTCCACCGTCCACGGTGGATCGTCCGCGAGGTGGCCCTGCGCAATACGCGCCATGATGTCCAGCGCCAGGCGCTCGCGCTCGCTGTTGGAAAGCCGCAGCGTGGCGTGTCCAAGCCGCAGGTAGTTGGGGTTCTGCAGGTAGAAGGCCAGCTGCGCGCCGGCCAGCAGGATCAGCCAGCCCACGTAGGTCCACACGAACACCGCGATCACCGCGGCGAAGCCCGCATAGACCAGCGTCAGGCGGGAGGTGTGGATGACGAGGCCGGTGAAACTCTTGCCGATGGCGACCCAGAACAGGCCGGCGGCGAACCCGCCGCCCAGCGCGGGCCACAAACGCACGCGCGTGTTGGGCATCAGCACGTAGAGCGCGGTGAACAGGCTGGTGACGATGGCATAGGGCGCGGCCAGCAGCGCGGCATGTGCCACGCGTGCGCCGATGCTGAAGTCGCGCACCCCGGCCACGCTGTCGATGGCGAGCTTCGAAAGGCTGATCACCGCGAACACCACCAGCGGGCCGAGCACCACCAGCGCGGCGAATTCCACCACGCGCCGCGGCAGGCTGCGCGCGCGCTGCACGCGCCACACGTAGTTCATGCTGTCCTCGACGCGGTTGACCGTGCCCACCAGTGTCCATACCAGCAGCGCGAAGCCCACCACGCCGACCAGCTTGGTGCTGACACGTTCGGCGAACTGCATCAGCCGTCCGACCAGTTCCGGGCCGCCCTCACCGACCGGACGGAAGAACTCCAGCAGGAAGGGCTCGAGGTGGCGCTGCGCGCCGAATGCCTTGAGCAGCGCGAAGGCCAGCGCCAGCGCCGGGATCAGCGCCAGCAACGTGATGTACACCAGGCTGGTGGCGCGCAGCGTCAGCTCGCTGCCGATCAGGTCGCGCGTGATGGCATAGGGGTAGCGCAGCAGCCGCAGCAGCCGCGCGGACAGCCCCGGCCCTTCGCTGTAGACGCCGAACAGCACGCGGTCCAGCAGATTCCACAACTTCTGCCACATCGCGTGCTCCGGCCTTCAGGTGGCGGGGGGTCCGGTGATCCGCCGCAGCGCTTCCGCGTAGCGCGCCGCGGTCTGCGCGATGACCTCCGGCGGCAGGCGCGGCCCGGGCGCGCGCTTGTCCCAGTCCAGCGTTTCGAGATAGTCGCGCACGTATTGCTTGTCGAAGGAAGGCGGACTGATGCCGGTGCGGTAGCGGTCGGCCGGCCAGAAGCGCGAGGAATCCGGCGTCAGCGCCTCATCGATCAGGAACAGGGCGCCGTCGCGGTCCAGGCCGAACTCGAACTTGGTGTCGGCGATGATGATGCCGCGGTGTGCGGCGTATTCCGCGGCGAAGCGGTACAGCGCGATGGCCGTGTCGCGCACCCGCGCAGCCAGCGGCGTGCCCACGAGCTGCGCGGCCTGCTCGAAGCTGATGTTCTCGTCGTGGTCGCCCGCTGCCGCCTTGGTAGCGGGCGTGAAGATCACCTCCGGCAGCTGCTGCGCCTGCGCCATGCCCGGCGGCAGTGCGATGCCGCATACCTTGCCGGTGGCCTGGTAATCCTTCCAGCCCGAGCCGATCAGGTAGCCGCGCACCACGGCTTCTATGGGCAGGGCCCGCAACCGCCGCGCGATCATCGAACGCCCTTCGGCTTGCGCACGCTCGGCGGGGTCCGGCAGCACGCCGGCCAGCGGCCGGTCCAGCAGGTGGTTGGGGGCGAGGTGGGCGGTCCTCGCGAACCAGAAACCGGAGATGGCGGTCAGGATGCTGCCCTTGCCCGGAATCGGATCGGGCAGGATCACGTCGAACGCCGACAGCCGGTCGGTGGCGATGATCAGCAGGCTGTCGGCGTCGATGGCGTAGACGTCGCGGACCTTGCCGCGATGGAGCAGCTGCAGGCTGGCGAGACGGGTTTCGGCAATGGCCGTGAAAGAAGGCGTGTTCAAGCTTGGTACGATAAACCATATGCAATGGACGGGAAAACTGATCGGCGGCCTGCTGGGAATGGCGCTTGGTCCATGGGGCGCGCTCGCCGGCCTGGCGATCGGCCATCAGTACGACATCAAGGCGGCGGCGGGTCGCGACGCGCTGCCGCCGGGCGACCAGTTCTTCTTCAGCACGTTCCGGCTGATGGGCCATGTCGCCAAGGCCGACGGGCGCGTGACGGAACGCGAGATCGAGGCGGCCCGCGCAGTGATGCGGAGCCTGCGCCTGAACGCGGCGCAGGTGCGGCTGGCGATCGCGCAGTTCACGCTGGGCAAGCAGCGGCAGTTCGACCTGCAGGAGGAAATGGCGCGGCTGCGCGCAGCGTGCCGGCTGCACCCGGAGCTGCTGCATGTGTTCATGGAGATCCAGCTGCGCTTCGCGCTGTCGGGCAGCGACATGACACCGGCGGCGCGCGCCCGGGTCGCGCGCGCCGCGGCGCTGCTCGGCATTCCACCCGCGCTGCTGATGCGACTGGAGGCTGCGCTGCGTGGTGGACCGGCGGCGCCGGGCGGCGGCGGCCTGGACCGCAACACGCGCACCGCCGCGGCCTACCGCGCGCTGGAGGTGGATCCTTCCGTGACCAACGAGGAACTGACCCGGGCGTACCGCCGCCTGATGAGCCGCCACCATCCCGACAAGCTCAAGGCCAACGGGCTGCCGGACTCGATGCTGGAACATGCCAAGCAGCGCACCCAGGCCGTGCGGGAAGCCTACGAGCTGCTGCGCGAACAGCGCGGCTTTTCCTGAGGCAAGGGCTTCGCGCCGGGCCTGTGAGCGGTGCCGGCCGCCGCGTAGAATGCCGCCATGAATCCGCCGTGGATCGCGCCGTCCATCCTGTCCGCCGACTTCGCCCGCCTCGGCGCGGAAGTGGACGCCGTGCTCGCGGCCGGCGCCGACATCGTGCACTTCGACGTGATGGACAACCACTACGTGCCGAACCTCACCATCGGCCCGCTGGCATGCGAGGCGCTGCGGCGCCACGGTGTCAAGGCGCCCATCGACGTGCACCTGATGGTCAAGCCCGTCGATCGCATCATCCCGGATTTCGCGCGGGCCGGCGCCTCCATCATCAGCTTCCATCCGGAAGCCAGCGAGCACGTCGACCGCACCATCGGCCTGATCCACGAAAGCGGCTGCCAGGCGGGGCTGGTGTTCAACCCCGCGACGCCGCTGGACTGGCTGGACCACACGCTGCAGGAGCTGGACCTGGTGCTGATCATGTCGGTGAATCCCGGCTTCGGCGGCCAGCGGTTCATTCCGGAGGCCCTGCACAAGCTCGCGGAAGCGCGCCGCCGCATCGCCGCCAGCGGCCGGGCGGTGCGCCTGGAAATCGATGGCGGCGTCAAAGTGGACAATATCGCGCAGATCGCGCGTGCCGGCGCGGACACCTTCGTGGCCGGCTCGGCGATCTTCGGGGAGCAGGATTACCGCGCGGTGATCGGCGCCATGCGCCGGAACATAGATTCGGCGCGCATGCTCACGGCCTGAGCGGGCCGCCGGGCGAGGTTATTCCTCGTCGTCCTCGTCATCGAAATCATCATCGTCGTCATCGGCGGCGGCGCGCGACGCCGCATGCGCGACACCCTTGCCGCCTCCGGCGGCCTGGGCGGGCACGATCACCGGGCGCGTCTTCATCTTCGGGCGCGCGTTGAACACCACGATGGTCTTGCCGGTGGCACGCAGCAGGCCCTGCTCCTCCAGCACCTTCAGCACGCGGCCGGCCATCTCGCGCGAGCAGCCGACCAGGCGCGAGAGTTCCTGGCGCGACACCTTGATCTGCATGCCTTCCGGATGCGTCATCGCGTCCGGTTCGCCGCACAGGTCCATGATGGCGTGCGCCACGCGGCCGGTGACATCCACGAAGGCCAGGTCGCCGAGCTTGCGGTTGGTGCGGTCCAGCCGCGTGGCCAGCTGCGTGGCCAGCTCGAACACCAGGCCGGGCGACTCCGCCGCGATCTGCCGGAAGCGCGGGTAGGTCATCTCCGCGAGCTCGCACTGGTTGCGCGTGCGCACCCAGGCGCTGCGGGTCGGGGTGTCGTGGAACAGGCCCATCTCGCCGAAGAACTGGCCCTTGTTGAGGTAGGCCAGCACCATCTCGTTGCCTTCCTCGTCCTCGATCATCACCTCGACCGAGCCGCTGATGATGTAGTAGAGGACGTCGGGCAGGTCCCCGGCATGGATGATCACCGTCTTGGAGGAGACGGTGCGGATGCGGCAGTAGCTCAGGAAGCGATTGATCGCCGGTATGTCGCTCAACGGTTTGTTGCTGTCTTCCATGTTGTTCTCGTCGACCGGATTCCCTGTGACTGGAGCGCCTCGCGCATCCCCGCCCTTTGTATTACATAACCTGCCGTGCAGGCAACTGTCCGGGCCGTGACGCTATCTCATATCCAGCGCGCCGTGACCGTCATCACCTTCGAGGTCAGCTGCATGGCCTTGCTCACCACAGGCGGCAAGGCGACACCACCAGCCTGCTGCGCCAGCTGGCCGTGCGCCTGCTCATCGGCACGCATCTGCGTGAGAATGGCGCGGCTGCGCGCATCCTGCTCCGGCAACTGCGCCAGATGCGAGTCCAGATGGCGCTCCACCTGCTTTTCGGTTTCCGCCACGAAGCCGAGACTCCATTTGTCGGAGGACAGTCCTGCCGCCGCGCCGATGGCGAAGGAGCCCGCATACCACAAGGGATCCAGCAGGCTGGGCCGGTCACCCAGTTCGCGCAGCCGCTGCTCGCACCAGGCCAGATGATCGGTCTCCTCCCGGCCGGCCCTTTCGAGCACGGCGCGGACGGCGGGGTCGCGCGCGACCAGCGCCTGCCCGTGGTAAAGGCCCTGGGCGGCGATCTCGCCGGCATGATTGACGCGCATCAGCATTGCGGCCTGGCGGCGCTCGGCCTCGGGCGGCGCCGGCTGCGCCGTGCCGGGCGTTTGCCGCGCGGCCCGGGGACGGGCGAACAGCGCCTTCAGCGCCCGGTCGGCGGAGACAAGCAGTTGATCCGCAAGGGTTCGATCGCCCGGCATGGGGCTACTATATATGTGGATGACGCGCGCCTTTCAACCGCCCCGGAGGGTGCTTTGAAAGCCGCCGGGGCTTCGATTACACTCTGCGGCCCTTTTCGAACCCCCTTGCATAAGGGGGCGTCCCTGCAGGCTTTTCTGGAATACGCATGAGTACAGCATTCGTCAAACCCGCCGCGGTGCGCGCGGACTGGTACGTGGTCGACGCCAGCGGCAAGACCCTGGGGCGCCTGGCCACGCAGCTGGCCCATCGCCTGAAGGGCAAGCACAAGGCCGATTACAGCCCGCACGTGGACATGGGCGACAACCTCATCGTGCTGAATGCCGGCCAGATCCGCGTCACCGGCGCCAAGCTCACGGACAAGTTCTACCACCAGCACACCGGCTACCTGGGCAACCTGAAGTCCATCTCGCTGGGCAAGCTGCTGCAGGAGCATCCCGAGCGCGCGCTGGAGTTCGCCGTGAAGGGCATGCTGCCGAAGAACACGCTGGGCCGGGCCATGTTCCGCAAGCTGCACGTGTTCGCCGGCGCCGAGCATCCGCACCGAGCACAACAGCCCCGCGCGCTGGAACTTTAAGGAACCCGACATGGCAGCGACCAGCAATTACGGCACCGGACGGCGCAAGACCGCCACCGCCCGCGTATTCCTCAAGGCCGGCACCGGCAAGATCACCGTCAATGAGCGCTCGCTCGACGAGTTCTTCGGCCGCGAGACCGGCCGCATGATCGTGCGCCAGCCGCTGCAGGTGGCCGAGGTGGAGGGCCGCTTCGACATCAGCGTGCAGGTCGACGGCGGCGGCATCACCGGCCAGGCCGGCGCGATCCGCCACGGCATCACCCGCGCGCTGATCGAGTACGACGAGAACCTGCGCAAGCCGCTGCGCCAGGCCGGCTTCGTGACCCGCGACGCCCGCGAGGTGGAGCGCAAGAAGGTCGGCCGCCGCAAGGCCCGTCGCGGTCCTCAATACTCGAAGCGCTAGTCTGGATTCCGCGCGCACCGGCGCGCCGATCTCATCGGCAGGCGGCGGGAATTCACTTCCCGCCGCCGTGATCGAAGAGATCCGCAAAACGGCCGCAGGCCAGTTTTGCTTATGAACTTGGGGGATCGTCTAGTGGTAGGACTACGGACTCTGACTCCGTCAACCTAGGTTCGAATCCTAGTCCCCCAGCCAGCTGCCAATCGCGCTCATCGCGACGCTTCCGCTCATTCCGGCTCGCGTACGCGGACCTGCATCTGCCGCTTCACCCGCCGGTACCGGCCGGCCTGACTGGAATTTACCCAGTCAAAGTACAGATAACCGTCGCTGCTGCGGAACGATGGCTGCATGATGCCCCCGGGCGCGCCGCCCGGTTCGTCGGGCCTGGCGAAGCTCAGGCGATAGACTGGATCGCCGCCAGTGGTGAACTTGGTGATGACCACGCGGCCCCGCTCCGCCGCGTATTCCACGAACCACAGATCCCGCTCGTTGCACGCCAGTCCGCCCCAGCCGCCGCGGGCCTTCTTGTTGCCGGTGGGATCGTTGACGAACAGATACCAGCCACGCAGCTCGGGCCGGTCCGAGTCATCGCCGACCAGCTTCAGGAAGGCCCGGCAGTGTGCGTCCTGCTCCCTGCCGAATGCCATGGCCGTCCAGTCGTCGCGGTGATCCGGTGCGTCGCCGGTGACAATCCACTCCGGATCGTAGATCCGCACCGACAGCACCTCGAGCGTCGCGGGCCATGAGGGATGGCCGGGCCACTGGATATGGGACGTGTCCTTGTTGGACGGCACGGTGTCAGCGCAACCGTCCTCATGATGACCGACGCGCCACTGGTTCTTGTACTTCGCAGGCCAGGTGGCGAAGTCGGCGGGAATAATGCGCGTGATGTGATTGCTGGTGCTGTACTCCTCGCCCTTGTAGCCACGGAGAATGTCCTCTGCCGAGCGCATCGCCGGAGTCATGCTGCCGGAATCGTAGAAGCTCGGGGACAGATTGCCGGTCAGGAGTTCGCGCGGGAATTGCGCCGCCGCTACCTGCGACCACCGGCCGGCGGCGGGGTCGTAGCGCATGAAGACATAGGGAATCTCCGGACAGCCGTACTGCTTGAGGTTGCCGTAGGTGTTGTCCTGGACCATCGCGAGCCAGGCCGTGCCGCGCGCGAAGTCGATCACCAGCGGCACGAATCCCCGCTCGCCCTTCCAGCTGATCCAGTCACGCGTATCGGGATCCAGCAACTTGAGCGAGTACTGGTCCGGCCACTGCTTCAGGGCGTCCGACAGCTCGCCGTGGCCGTAGTGGAAGTACACCGTCCGTTCCACATCTACCGTGCGTCCGTCGTGCAGCCTCGCCTCGTCCACCCAGTGCGCCGGTTTTGTGGGCTCGCAGCCGGCCAGTGCCAGCAGAGCCAGCACGAAAACCCCGGCCCGTGCCCGACGCATTCCTGCGCTTCCCGACGATATCATCTGCTCTGTGACGGACAGGTCCATTCGTCGCCCCGCGGATAGTACTTTCAAACGGCCTTTCCTGGCCAGCCGGGTTCGCATAAGCGGCCTTGTCTCGGGATCGAGGTTCCCGCCACCAGGCTGAAATCCGCCTGCCCTGCCCTGAAGTTGAGGCGTGGTTGAAACATGGGTGGTCAACGCGTCGCCACTGATCTTTTGTGAAGACATCGCCGCGAGCGGCAACGGCGCCGGCCGCGCTGCCCATCTAGTACGACGAGAACCTGCGCAAGCCGCTGCGCCAGGCCGGCTTCGTGACCCGCGACGCCCGCGAGGTGGAGCGCAAGAAGGTCGGCCGCCGCAAGGCCCGTCGCGGTCCTCAGTATTCGAAGCGCTAGTCTGGATTCCGCGCGCACCGGCGCGCCGATCTCATCGGCAGG
>Ga0335083_10001199_pt1 | contig 36294 bp, 29 predicted proteins | sample Lox_Sample_42_FD_206716 | JGI IMG/M metagenome (GOLD analysis project Ga0335083, IMG submission 206716) | Soil microbial communities from Loxahatchee National Wildlife Refuge, Florida, United States - Lox_Sample_4.2 | ecosystem: Environmental > Terrestrial > Soil > Wetlands | place: USA...
AAGTTCATGGGCATGCACTTCATGAACCCGGTGCCGATGATGGGCCTGGTCGAGCTGATCCGCGGCATCGCGACGGAGGAGGAGACCTTCCGCACGGTGCGCGAAGTGGTCATCAAGCTCGACAAGAAGCCGGTCAACGCCGAGGACTTCCCGGCCTTCATCGTGAACCGCATCCTGCTGCCGATGATCAACGAGGCGGTCTATGCGCTCTACGAGGGCGTGGGCAACGTCGAGGCGATCGACACCGGCATGAAGCTCGGCGCCAACCATCCGATGGGCCCGCTCGAGCTCGCCGACTTCATCGGTCTCGATACCTGTCTCTCGGTGATGCAGGTGCTGCACGAGGGTCTGGCCGATTCGAAATACCGGCCGTGTCCGTTGCTGGTGAAATATGTCGAGGCCGGCTGGGTCGGCCGCAAGGTGAAGCGCGGCTTCTACGACTATTCCGGCGAACGTCCGGTGCCGACGAGATAGGCGATTGGGGTAGGACCTTTCATCACATTGCCTGATCTAGCATCCCAAGTGTAAGATGTAAGGATGCTGCATATACCGCGGGTCGTCACCAAGGTTCCGATCCTGCGGGGCGTGGCCAGGCTGATGCTCACGAGCTACGCCAGGCTCTTCAAAAGTCGATATGTCGTCGAGAACCGCATGGGGCTGCAGCTCCTGCTCGACCAGGAAAACATCATCGACTGGCAGATCTTCATCCGCGGCGAATGGGAAGCGCCGCAGTTCGCCAAGCTGTTCGAGCTCCTGGCCCAGCAAAGAATCAAGCATGACGTTGGTGCCATCTTCCTCGACGTCGGCGCCCATTGGGGCCTCTATGCACTGGAAGCATTGAAGAGCGCGAGCTTCGAGCAGATTTTTGCGCTCGAGCCGGATCCGACCAATTTCTCGCAGCTCCAGGCCAACCTGTTCCTGAACGATGCGCGCGGCGCGGTGAAGGTGCTGCAGCTCGCCGCCAGCAACGCCGAGCGCACCTTCGGCCTGTCGCTGCGCACGCACCGCAACCGCGGCGCCACCAAGGTGGTCGACGTCACCCAGCCCAACCATGTCGAGTGTCGCGGCTCACGGCTGGACAGCCTGTTCGACTTCTCGGGAAAGCTGCTGGTGGTGAAGATCGACGTCGAGGGCCACGAGATCGCCGTCCTCGAAGGCATGACGGGTCTGCTGGCGAAGAACCGCTGCATCCTGCAGATCGAGGTCGACGACGAAAATTATCCGGGCCGCGAGGAGGTCGTGGCGGACAAGCTCGCGCCCTACGGCCTGAAACCCGCGGGTGCCATCCACTCGGATTTCTTCTTCGTCTCGGAGTGACTTCTCTCCGGATCACGGATCCATTGATCAGAATCCGCGCTTGAGCGATCCGCGACTATCATCCGCGTCCTGGAGACCCGGATCCAAGGCTGCCAGCCGAAGCGCGGGGGCCGCGGGAGACGCTGCACGGTGGGGCAGATCGAGCGCGGTAGCCGAAGGGCGCGCCATAGGCGCCCGTTATTTTTCATACCCAAAACACGTTGCCGCGGTAATCGGCACCATATCTAGTAGTTGAGACATCCGACCCTAGAGCCCCAGGAAGCGCGTCGCGGTCTTCCAGCGCACGCCATCAGCCAGCGCCGGATCGAGCGGCGCCAGGTTCTCTTCCAGCTCGGTAACGGCGCCGGGATAGGTGCAATCGTAGTGGGGATAGTCGGCGCCCCAGAAGACGCAGTCGGCGACGCCGAGCTCCTTCAGCCGGGGCAGGCGATGCGCCTCGTCGGATTCGATCGAGATGAAGCACTGCTCGCGGAACAGCTCGGTCGGCTTGCGCTTCATCCAGGGCACATGCTGGTGCATCGATTCGAAATGACCGTCGAGCCGGTCGAGCCAGTATTCCAGCCAACCCAGTCCCGATTCGAGGAAGGCGACCCGCAGGGTCGGATGCCGCTCGAGCACGCCGCCCGCCACGATGTCGAGCATGGCCGCCATCTGCTCGAAGGGATGGCAGATCATGTGGCTGAAGAAGAGGTTGTCGTAGCGGCCCGAGGCGAAGCTCGGCATCAGTGCGCCGAAGCTGCCATGGACGGCGGCGAACAGACCATTTGAGGCGACACGCTCCCAGAACGGCTTCAATGAATCGTCGTAGAGGGCGAGGCCCTTGTAGCGCTCGGGCCGGAAGCAGGCGCCCTTCAGGCCGAGCTTGGCGATGTGCTCGACCTCCTTGGCCGCGAACGCCGCGCTCTGCAGCGGAACGATGCCGACGGCATCGAGCTTGCCGCGGCCATCGCGGCACATGTCGGCGATCCATTCGTTGTAGGCGTAGCAGGTGGCGGCCGCGACCTCCGGATCCTCGACATCGCCCTGGATCAGGTAGAGCGAGGGATAGAGCAGCGTGCGCTCGATGCCTTCCTCGTCCAGCACCGTGGCGCGCGCGCCGCCTTCGTAGGAGCCGGGCAGGATGTCGTCCCAGGTCGGCACCTTGTTGGGATCGTCCATGCCCCACGGCACGCAGGCCGCCGCGGGCCGGAGATTGTGCCGCGCGACGCCGTTGATCGACACCCAGTCGCGCCCGTCCGCTTCGCGCACGACGCGGATGGTGCGGTCGCGGAAGCGTTTCTCGACATAGTCGTTCCACAACTCGGGCGGCTCGCAGATATGGCCGTCGGCATCGATCACGCGGTTTGCCATGGCGTCCCTCCAATTTTCCTTCTTGCCGGAAAGGATAGGCCCTCTAGGCTCCCGGCCGAAGAGGGGAGTTTCGTCATGAAGTCCATGTTGCTGCGCTCGCTTGCCGTCCTGCTCGTCCTGGCACCGTTCGCGCCTGCCGAGGCGCAATGGGTATTCGTGGCGCGCAAGGCGGCGCAGCGCATCCATCGCATGGCGGTCGAGAACGAAGAGGGCAAGACGCGCCACGAGTTCGTCACCGTGATCCTCGAAGCGCCGGCCGATCGCGTTTTCTCCGTCGCGCTCGACACTGTCAGCAAGAACCCCAAGGCGCGGCTCCTGATGACCGACCCCGGCGGGCGGCGCCTGCAGGCGGTCGAGGGTGATCGGATGGCGACGCTCAATGTCGTGGCGCTGAACGACGAGGTCTCCGAGTTGATGATCGCCGCCAACTCGCCCTCGAACGAGCCGCCGGCCGCGTCGCGCGTCATCGCCACGGTGATGCGGCTCTGCGAGCAGATGAACAAGAAGTGCACGGTCGAATGAGCATGCGCATCGCCGTCCTGAACTTCGCCCACGAGACCGTGACGTTCCTGCCCAACGACACGACACTCGACGATTTCATCTATGAGGGCTCGCCCGCGAAGGGTGGCGCGCTGCTCGCTTGGGAGCCGCGCTCGTACATGGGCGGCTTCGTCCAGGTCGCGCGCGAGCATGAAGGCGTCGAGCTGGTCGGCATCGAATCGCCCCTGTGGCCCAAGACCGGGACGGGCTCGGGCTGGATCACGACCGAGGCCTACGAGCATTTCCTCGGCCGCCAGATCGCCGAGCTGAAGGCGGGCGGTCCTTGGGACGGCGTCTATCTCGCCCTGCACGGCGCCATGGGCGTGCGCGGCGTGCCGAAGCCCGAGGCCGACATCGCGCGGAGGGTGCGCGAGGTGGTGGGGCGCAAGGCCTTCATCGCCGGCACCTTCGATCCGCACGGCAACGAGGACGAGGAGTTCCTGAAGCAGTCCGACTTTGCTTTCTGCGTGAAGTACTTCCCGCACTACGACGCCCATCTGCAGGGCCAGCGCGCGGCACGCATGCTGATCCGCGCGATTCGGGGCGACTACAAGCCAACGACGGCTACGGTGAAGGTCCCGATCCTGACGGCGACCGTCCTGCAATGGACGGGTGCCTCGCCCTGGATGGATCTGGTGCAGCGCGCGCTCATCTGGGAAGCGCGCGAGCCCGATCTCTACATGAATGTCTTCTTCGGTTTCCCCTTCGCCGACGTGCCGGATGTCGGCCTCACGATCGAATGCATGACCAACGGCAATCCGGAGCTTGCGCGCAAGGCCGCGGCCGATGTTGCCGCCTGGGCTTGGCGGCGGCGCGAGGCTCTCCTGAACACGGCGAAGGTCCACGCTATCCCCGAGGGAGTGAAGCTCGCCAAAGAAGCGGTGGCGAAGGGCGCCTGGCCCGTCGTGCTGGCCGACCACTCCGATCGGTCCGGCTCGGCGACCTGGATCCTGCAGCAGGTGATCGAGCAGGACCTCGAAGGCGTGCTGTTCGCCACCATCGCCGATCGCAAGGCGATCGAGGCGGTGCAGGCCAAGGGCCTGAAGGCCGGCGATCCGTTCGACATGGAGGTGGGTGGCCTTGCCGACGAGTCGGCGGGCGCGCCGGTGCGGGTGGTCGGCAAGATCACGGCCGTGGTGCGCTTCGCGGGCCGCACGTGGGTCGGTGTCGCCTTCGGTCGCGGCAACGTCCTGCTGCTGAGCGAGTACCTGACGCAGATCATGGACCCGAAGGACCTCGGTTTCCCGATCGACTCCTTCAAGGTCTTCGCCATCAAGAGCCGCGTGCACTTCCGCCGCGGCTTCGACGATTCGGGCTTCGCCAAGACCATTCTGCTGGTCGAGCCTGTCGATCCGTTCCTCGGCACGGTGCGGCTCGATGCGCTTCCCTACAAGAATGTCGACGTGAAGAAGTTCTATCCCTACGGTGACGTCAAATTCCCCTAGAGGAACCGGAGGACGCCATGGCGATCGAAATCCTGGAGATCCACCACACCGGCGTGCGCATCGACACCGGCGCGCAGAAGCTCTCCGACACCGAGGCCTTCTACAAGGATGTGCTGGGTCTCCATCGCGACGAAAAGCGGCCGACCATTCCCGGCATCCCGGGCGCCTGGATCAATGTCGGCGAGGTCGGCCAGATCCATCTGATCGGCGGCGCACAGCCGTCGCCGGTGGCGAAGGGACCGGGCGAGGATCCGACGCGGCCGCACATCGCCTTCGCGGTGAAGGACATCGTGGCGACTCGCCAGGAGCTCGACCGCATGGGCGTGCACTACTGGGTGATCGAGGGCCTCACCAGCCCCGATTCGACCCAGGTCTTCATGAACGATCCCTGCGGCAACATGGTCGAGCTGCACCAGGTCGACAAATGCCGCTGCCGCGCCGTGAACCGCGCCTGATCTTTCGCGGGGGGCGCGCCCCCAGCAGAAGACTATTCGGCGGCCTTCGCGGACGCGGGGCCTGGATGCTCCGCGTGCTCGAAGCGGTTGCGATAGACCTCCAGCCATTCGCGCTGATCGTCGGTGACGAAATAGCCGCTGCGTGCATCGTGGTAGATGCTCGCGTCCTCGACGCCGGGCGGCAGCGTGCCCTGCTCGCGCAGCGCGCGCGACGCCATCAGCAGGCGCCGCCGCGTGCGGGTGATCATCTGGTCCGACGGTCCCAGATGCTCGAAGGTGTGATCGACGATCGGGCCCATGCTCTCGGTGATCGCCTGGTCCTGCAGGTGGATGCCGTCGATGCCGCTGTAGATCGCACCCGAGCGCTGCGCCTCGCGGTCCATGCCCCAGTCATTGGCCTCGTTGTCGGCCATGCGCCAACGGCCCATCCAGTCGGTGGTGTTGGGCTTGAGCTTGTTGCCGCGGCCGGTGCCGCCGATCGGCGTGCCGTCGCTGTAGGCGGGCTGCGGCAGGCTCATCGCCGAGTTTGCACGCTTCCACCAGATGAAGATGTACATGCAATGACGATCGTCGATCGGGACCCAGGCGCGGCCATGCGCGTGGCTGTCGAACTCGCCGTTGGGCGCCTGAGTCCAGAAGGGAAACAGGAAGTTGGCGAAGCGCCAGTAGGTGCGGCCCGCGCCGGCCGCGCGGTGGGCGCCGTACTGCGTGCCCCACGGCGCATCGCGAACGTGATACTTCGGCGCGCGGTTGGTGACCGTGAAATAGAAGGGCTCGCGCTCGTCCAGCCGGCTCACATCGGCGTGGCCGCCGTGAAGGTAGCCGAAATGCGCGGTGTCGATCTCGCCCTCGATCGCCTGCAGATAGTTGCAATCGCGCTGGATCATGCCGACGTTGATCTCGCTCTCGGGCGCATCGAGGATCTGCAGCGCGGGCAGCGGCGGCGCCTCGGCGCGGTTGCCCATGTAGATCCAGACCAGGCCGGCACGCTCGATCGCGCGATAGGCCCTGGCGCAGACCTTGTGCTTGAAGTCCTGGTCCGGCGGCACGCTCGGCATGTCGATGCACTGGCCGGTCACGTCGAACTTCCAGCCGTGATAGAGGCAGCGGACGCCGCCTTCCTCGTTGCGACCGAGGAAGAGCGAGGCGCCGCGATGCGGGCAGCGGTGATCCATCACGCCGACCTTGCCGGCCGAGTCACGGAAGGCGATCAGCTTCTCGCCCATCAGCATGAAGCGCACCGGCGCGCCGTCGGGCGTGAGCTCGGAGGATTTGAGCGCCGGCATCCAGTAGTGGCGCATCAGCTCGCCCATCGACGTGCCGGGGCCGGTCTGCGTGAGTTCCGCGCCTTCCGCCGCGCTGGTCATGAGAGGCTCCGTTCCGGCCAGACCGGCTTGTGGTAGCCGAGCGGCACCGAGGGCCGCGCCCAACGCGCGGGCGTCTCGGAGAGCTGGATCACGGGCTTGAGGTGACGCAACGGGCCCGACGGCGTCTCGGTCACCATCGACCAGCGATCGAGCTCGCTGCGGTCGAACTCCTTCGGCGCAGCCTTCGCCGCGCCGGCATCGACCTCGCCCATATCCGCGAGCCACTTGCCGACCTGCGCCAGCGAAATGCGGACCAGCCAGCTGCCGCCTTCCTGCGCGCGGCGGCCGAGGGCGACCATGGCGCCGAAGGCCATCAGGTAGCCGGTGCAATAGTCGATCGCCGACACCGGATAGAAGTCCGGGCCCGGCTTCTTGCCCGGCACGACCTCGGTCTGGCGCGTGGTGATGCCGCTCACCGTCTGGATGACCGTGTCGAAGCCGCGCCGCGAGGCCCACGGACCCGCGTGGCTGAAGGCCGACAGCGAGACATAGACGAGACCGGGGCGGAGCTTCGCCAGCTCCTCGGGCGAGAGGCCTCGTGCGCCGAGGCTACCCGGGCGATAGCCCTGCGAGAAGACATCGGCCTGACTGATCAGTTTGCGCAAGGTCGCAAGCTCCTCCGGCTTGCGCATATCGAGACGCACCGAGAGCTTGCCATGGCCGGTATCCCATTCCTGATAGCCGAGATTGGGCAGGTGCTCGGCCGTGACCTTCATCACATCGGCGCCGTGCTCGGCGAGGGTGCGGGCGCCGGTCGGCCCGGCCAGCACGCGCGTGATGTCGACCACGCGGATGCCCGATAGCGGCCGGTCGCCCTTGGGCAGGGGCTCGGGCTTGCTGTCGCCGATCTTCACGATCTCCAGCAGCGGCAGCGCCGCGATCGCGATGCCTTGCGGATGCTGTTTCCATTCGGCCGCGCTACGAACCATGCCGCCCGCGCCCTTGTTGGCGATGATCGCCTCTTCGAGCTCCTGCGCATCCCAGTTGGCGACCGCGCGCGCCACGGCCTCGCGGCTCTCCTCGCAGCCCAGCACTTTCAGCGCCGCCGCCCGGTGATTGGGGAAGTTGCAATGGAGGTAGCTCCAGCGGCCACCCTTCGCCGGATAGCAGCCCATGATGCTGTTGCGCGCCGCGGAGAGTTCGCCCTCGCCGAGCTTCATGTAGGTGCCGCTGCGCAGCGACGCCGTCGCCTGCCGCACGTCGACCGTCGCGCTCTGGCGTTTGCCGCCGCGCAGCTCCCAGAGGTTCGCGGCCGCAAGCCCTGCGGCGGCAATGGTCGCGGCTCCGGCGATGCCGATCTTGTAGGGCGTCGGCAGGATGGGATCACTGCCGCCGGTGAAAGTGACGTCGGTCGAGGTGTCGCGCGACCAGCCGGCGATCGGCAGGATCCGGCGCAGGGCGTCGATGGGCATCGTCATGCAGGAACTATGCCCGTTGCGCGCCACCAGCGCCAATGGGTGAAGGTGGCGACCCGTGCGGCGCGGAATTCGATTTTGCGTCGGAGCGACCCGCGCTAATGCGCGCAGGCATGCCTTTTGAGGTCGGTGACGTTGTCAGCCCGGCGAGCGCGGCCTATCGTCGATAGGCCGGTTTGGGGAAGCCAGGCACTTGGGAGGTCCGACGATGAGCGTTCGTGCACGCCTAGTCTCATTCGTGTCCATGTTGCTGGGCGGTCTGGCAATACTTGCGGTGCCTGCGGGTGCGCAGGGGCAGCCCAAGCAGGGTGGAACGCTCGTCATGGCGATGGACACCGAGCCACCGACACTCGCTGGTTACACGAGCACAGCCCAGCCGGTCGGCGAGATTTCGACCAAGGTCTATGAGGGACTGCTCGACTACAGTCCTGATCTGAAGCCGATGCCGAGCCTGGCGAAGTCGTGGACGGTGAGCGACGGCGGCAAGACCATCACCTTCAAGCTGCAGGAAGGCGTGAAATGGCACGATGGCCAGCCGTTCACCAGCGCGGACGTGCAGTACACCATCATGGAAGTGCTGAAGAAGCTGCATCCGCGCGGCATCAATACCTTCCACGATCTCGAGTCGATCGACACGCCGGACGAGCACACCGCCGTCTTCCACCTCGCCCGTCCGGCGCCTTACATGATGATGGCGCTGTCGGCCTATGAGTCGCCGATCATCCCCAAGCACCTGTTCGCGGGCACCGACCTCGCGACCAATCCATATGCCAACAAGCCAGTCGGCACCGGTCCCTTCAAATTCATCGAATGGAAGAAAGGGCAGTACATCCGGCTCGACCGCAATCCCGGCTACTGGAAGCCGGGCCTGCCTCATCTTGATCGTATTGTGGCGCGCATGATCACCGATCCCGGCACGCGCAGCGCCGCGATGGAAACAGGCGAGATAAACTATGCCGCCTTCAGTGCGATCCCGAATGTCGATCTCGATCGGCTGAAGAAGCTGCCGGATATCGCCGTCACGACGGACGGCTACGCGATGCAATCGCCGATCCTTCAACTCGACCTAAACACATCGCGCAAGCCGTTCGACGACGTGCGCGTCCGGCAGGCCATTGCCTATTCGATCGACCGCAAATTCATCGCCGACAAGATCTGGTTCGGCTACGCGCGGGTGGCGACCGGTCCGATCAACTCGGCCTTCAAGGCCAATGGCTTCTACACCACCGAGGGCGTCAAGAATTACGACGTGCCCAACGGCGTCGAGATCGCCAACAAGATGCTTGACGAGGCGGGCTATAAGCGCGGTGCCGACGGCAACCGCTTCCAGACCACCCTGGAGGTGGGCCCCGGTGGGCCCGACTACCAGCGCTATGCCGAGTATCTGCAGCAGGCGCTCGGCAAGATCGGCATCAAAGTGGTGCTGCGCAACGAGGACTGGCCGACCTGGCTGAGGCGCATCTACACCAATTACGATTTCGACATGTCGTGTGTGTCGATCCAGACCCTGGCCGATCCGGTGATCGGCATCGACCGGCTCTATTCCTCATGGTCGATCAAGCCCGGGACGATCTTCGTCAACGACACGCACTGGAGTTCGCCCAAGACCGACGAACTGATGCGGGCGGCCGGCATCGAGACCGACCCCAAGAAGCGCGCGGAGATCTATCACGAGTTCCAGCGCGTGCTGTCGGAGCAGGTGCCGCTGATCTGGGTCGACGAGCTCGAATTCGTCACGGTCTACAACAAGAAGCTCAAGAATCTGTTTGTGAGCGCGCTGGGCGCTTATTCGTCCTTCGACCAGGCGTGGATCGACAAGTAGTCTCGGGCGGGCTGCCTGACCGCGCGATGGGGTGAGGGCGTAACGTGGGGTTCGGCGGCAATTCGCGAACGGCTTATGCGGCGCGGCGGATCGCCCAGGGCGTCCTTGTCATCCTCGGCATCGTGGTCGCGAATTTCCTGCTGCTCCATCTCGCTCCCGGCGACGCGGTCGACGTGCTTGCCGGCGAATCGGGGTCGGCGACGCCGGAGTTCCTCGCCCATCTGCGCCAGCAGTTCGGCCTCGACCAACCGCTGCACGTGCAGCTCCTGGTCTATATCAAGAACATCCTCTCGCTCGATCTCGGCTATTCGTTCCGCCACAATGCGCCGGTCCTGACCCTGATCCTGACGCGCCTTGGTCCGACCCTGCTGCTGATGGGGACCACCATCGTCATCTCGATCGGCTTCGGAATCCTGTTGGGCCTGTTCGCCGCGAGCCGGCCAAACAGCTGGCGCGACAATCTCATCTCCGTACTGGCGCTCCTGTCGTACGCCACGCCGCTCTTCTGGGTCGGCTTGATGCTGATGCTGATCTTCGCGATCGAGCTCGGTTGGTTGCCGACCAACGGCATGGAGGATGTCGCGGCATTCTACACCGGCTGGGAGGCGGTGGGCGATGTGGCGCGCCACCTTGTGCTGCCGGCGCTCACCTTGTCGCTGTTCTATCTCGCTCTCTACGTGCGCCTGATGCGCTCGGCCGTGCTCGAGCAGTCGGGCAAGGACTACGTCACGACGGCCCGCGCCAAAGGCCTTACCGAACGGCACATCCTGTTCGGCCATATCCTGCGCAATGCCTGCCTTCCGGTCGTCACGATCGCCGGCGTGCAGATTGGCAACCTTATCGGCGGCTCGGTAATCGTCGAATCGGTATTCGCCTGGCCGGGTTTCGGCATGCTCGCCTTCGAGGCCCTGGTCACGCGCGACCTCAATCTGCTGATGGGCATCTTTTTCATCTCGGCCTGCCTGGTGGTCGGTGTGAACATCCTGGTCGATCTGCTCTACGCCTTCCTCGACCCCAGGATCGTCGTGCGATGATGGCGTTCTTCCTGAGATTTGCCCGGCATCGAGCGGCCCTCGCGGGGCTCGTCGTGCTTACGGCGATCCTCTTGATCGCGCTGGTCGGGCCGTTCGTCTATCCGAGGGATGCTTACGCCCTGGCCGGCCAGCCATTTCGGGAACCGTTCGGCAAATATCTGCTCGGCACCGACAGTCTGGGGCGGGATGTTGCGGCGGGCATCGTGCAGGGCGCGCGCACCTCCCTGATGATCGGCGCTTTGGCCGCCGCTGTCGCCACCCTGCTCGGCACCCTGCTTGGCGGCCTCGCCGGATATTTCGGCGGCCGGCTGGACGCTTTGCTGATGCGGCTCACCGAGTTCTTCCAGACCATCCCGTCCTTCATCTTCGCGATCCTGCTGGTCGCCCTGATGCATCCGTCGGTGAAGAGCGTCGTGATCGCGATCTCGGTGGTGTCGTGGCCGCCGATGGCCCGGCTGGTGCGCGGCGAATTCCTGGCGCTGCGCAACCGCGAATTCGTGCAGGCCTGCATCGGCATGGGCATGAGCGATCTCCAGGTGATCGTCGTGCACGTGCTGCCCAACTGTCTGTCGTCCATCATCGTCACCGGTTCGCTCCTGGTCGCGACCGCGATCCTCACGGAATCGGGCCTTTCGTTCCTCGGCCTGGGCGATCCCAACGTCATGAGCTGGGGCTACATGATCGGTGCGAGCCGCGATTTCCTGCGACACGCCTGGTGGCTGTGCGCCATTCCCGGCATCGCCATCATGCTCACCGTGCTTTCGATCAATCTGGTGGGCGATGGCCTGAACGACGCCCTCAACCCCAGCCTCCGGCGGGTGTGAGGCCGTGGATCAGGTCCTCCTCGATATTCGTCATCTGGCCGTCGATCTGCCGCCCTGGGCCGACCGGTCGCAAGCGGTGTCCGACATCAGCCTGTCGCTGCGCCGCGGAGAGATCCTGTGCGTCGTGGGCGAATCGGGCTCGGGCAAATCGGTGATGGCGCGCGCGATCATGGGTCTGCTGCCGGCGCCGCATGTCAGGGCGAGCGCGGGCGAGATCCTGCTGCAGGGTGAGGACCTGCTGAAAGCGTCGCCCGCTCGTCTGCGCGATGTCCGTTCCAAGGGCGTCTCGATGATCTTCCAGGAGCCGATGACGGCCCTCAACCCGGTGATGACCATCGGCCGGCAGATTGAGGAAGTGCTCAAGGTCCATACCGATGCGCCGAAGGCCGAACGACTGAGGCGCATGACGGACATGCTGGCTGCGGTCAATTTGCCCGATCCGCAAAGGCTGCTGCGCTCCTATCCGCACCAGCTGTCGGGCGGCCAACGCCAGCGTGCGATGATAGCGATGGCGCTGATCCTGGGGCCGTCCGTGCTGATCGCCGACGAGCCGACCACGGCGCTCGACGTCACGACGCAGGCTCAGATTCTCTCGCTGATCAGGCAGATGCAGGCCACGCGGCACATGGGCGTTCTGTTCATCACTCACGATTTTGGAGTCGTGGCCGAGATCGCCGACCGCGTCGCCGTGATGCAGCAGGGCAAGCTGGTCGAGTTCGGCGAGCGCGACCGCGTGCTGAACGAACCACAGCACCCCTATACGCGTGGCTTGATCGGCGCCGTGCCGCGCCTCATCCCGCGGCCCAAGGCGGCCGCTGGTCGGCCGGAGGCACCGGTTCTGGCGACGGTCGCGCTCGACAAGACCTATCGCAGCAGCGGCGGGTGGTTCGGGCGCGGCAGCCGCGTCGTTCATGCGGCGAAAGCGGTGAACGTCGAGGTGCGCCGGGGCGAGACGCTGGGCATCGTGGGCGAATCGGGCTCGGGCAAGTCGACCCTGGCGCGCTGCATCACGCGGCTGGTCGAGGTGGATTCGGGCCAGATCCTGCTCGACCGCACGGACCTGCGGTCCCTCACGCGGCGGCAGCTCCGGCCGTATCGCGAGCGCATCCAGATGGTGTTCCAGGATCCCTACGGTTCGCTCGATCCGCGCTGCACCGTTGGACGGCTGATCTCGGAGGGGCCGGTGATTCATGGCGTCGATCGTGCCGAGGCCGTGGCGCGCACCCACGAGCTGCTCGAGCTCGTCGGGCTCGACCGGCGGGTGGCGGATCGCTATCCGCACGAATTCTCGGGCGGGCAGCGCCAGCGCATCGGCATCGCGCGCGCGCTCGCGCTTCGACCCCAGGTGCTGGTCGCCGACGAGCCGGTATCGGCACTCGACGTTTCGGTGCAGGCGCAGGTCTTGCAGCTGTTGTCGGACGTCCGCGATCGCTTCAATCTCGCCATGCTGTTCATCACCCACGATCTCAGGGTTGCGGCGCAGGTTTGCGACCGCATCGCAGTGATGCGGCTGGGCGAGATCGTCGAGACCGGCCCGACCGTCGAAGTGTTCTCGGCGCCGCAGCACGCCTATACGCGCGAGCTGCTCGCCGCCGTGCCGGGCCGGGATTGGGAGAACCGGCGAGTCCAGCCCGGCTCTCGAGCGGGGAGCTGATGAAGCCCCGCGCCGGTGTCACGGCAAGCAGTGCGGCCGCGGTCGAGGCCGGCGCTCGGATTCTTCGCCAGGGCGGCAACGCCGTTGATGCTGCCGTGGCGACAGCGCTTGCGGGCTGCGTCGCCGATCCCGGCAATACCGGCATCGCGGGCTATGGCGGGCACATGATCGTGGCGCGGAGCGGCCGCGCGCCGGACTGCGTCGACTTCAACATGTGGCTGCCCGCGGAATGGCCGATCGCTGCGTTGCGCAAGGCCTATGCCAACGGCTCTCCGGATGTGACGGCCGTACCCAATGTCGTGGCCGGATTGTCGATTGCTCTCCAGCGGTTCGGCTCCCTGTCGTGGTCCGCGGTCCTCGAGCCTGCGATCGAACTTGCCGAGTCGGGTGTTGTGGCGAACGCCACGAGTGCGCGTGGCTTCAAGGACGTCGAGGGCGCTGCCTTTGTGAAGGACTGCTTCGTCTTCGACCCGCTCGATGCGTCGGGTGGGTTCCGTTTTCGCCAGCCGGCGCTGGCCGGGACCTTGCGGGTGTTGGCGAAGGAAGGCCCACAATGGCTTTATGACGGGCCGGTCGGGCGTTCTGCCTGCGAGATACTGAGAAACGCCGGTTCGCCGGTCACTCCGCGTGAATGGGTCGAGGCGCCGAGGGCCGCCACGATCGTGCCGCCTGCGAAGCTCGATCTGTCTCAGGCAGCGCTTTACTCCGCGCCTCTTGGCACCAGTGGCTCGGCTTCGCTCTTCGCCACAGTGACCGCGGGCGCCGCGCTCCTGGACAAGGGCGCATCTGAGACGGCGGACTCGGTGGCGGCATGGGCACGGGCGATTGCCGGCATGTGGAGCTATCGTTTCGGCACTGCCGGCGGCAACGACTTCTCCAGCACGACCATCGAGCGATGGCTCGAGCGCGCCGTTGGCTTCGAGCCGGCGCGCTCATTGACGCCGAGCGTCGGCCATACGACCCATCTCAATACATGCGACGGCACCGGTACTTTGGTGTCCGTGACCCTGACGCACGGGCAGGCGACGTTCGGCGGCCGCTGGGCGGTCCCCGGTACCGGCGTGATCATGAACGCCGGCATGCATCTCCTGACGGCGGCCGATCCGCTTCCCGCAAATGGTCGCCTCTATGCCGTCACCAACATGAACCCGACGGTCGCGCGGCTTGGCGATGGCAGCGAGATTGCCATCGGCTGCCCTGGCGCGCGCCGAATCCCGACCTCGGTCGGCCTCGCCCTGGCACGCCATCTGGCGGGCGGGCTATCGCTGCAGCAGGCGGTGTCTCGCGGCCGTTTCCATGCCGAATCGGCAGCCTTGGCGAGCGTTGAGATGGAACGTTGGGATGTCGATACCGTCGACGCCTTGCGCCGCGACTTCGCTGCCGTCGAGGACGAGGGTCCGCGCGGCCCCCTGACAGCGATCCGGCGAGAGGCCGACGGGACCCTCTCATTCGGCCTCGACGATCGGGCGGGGCAAGGCTTTGCCGCCGTGCCCTGAGGCGACGGCAAAGCTCCCTCAAGGTGCCATCAACAGCCGGCCGAAGCCTGCTATGCCATCGTCGATCCCGGCCAGGCGCAGCGCGTGCCACAGCGTGGCCTGGGTCGAGGTTACGACGGGCTTGCCGAGCCTGTCCTCCAATCGGGCGATCACCGTGTGGGAGCGCGTGTTGAGGCAGGTCATGATCAGCGCGTCGGACCTTGCGTCGAAGCCGCGGACACCCAGCTCGAACAGCGTATCGGGGGAGGGTTCCGCCAGCTTGAAGCCGTCGGAGATACCCAGGCAGGCGCCGCCCAACACTTCGAGGCCCGCGCTCTCGAAATAGCGGTGCTCGGCTTCGTCGACCTCTTTGGTATAGGGCGAAACGATCGAGACCTTCCGCGCGCCGAGCGCATCAGCAGCTGTCAGGATCGCGTGCGCGGCGGTCGTCGAGGGGACCTTCCAGTCCTCGGCGATCTCGGCGCGCAAGTGCGAGTCGTATTCCAGACCCTGCACGATCGACGAGGCCGTGCAGCCATAGGCGATGACGTCGGGATGCGTGCTCGAGAGCTGGCGGATGGCCATCTTGCCCTCGTTGCGATCCATCTCAATGAAGGCCTCGGGCGTGGTCGCGGGCGGAATGAACATGCGCGCGGCGAACACGCTCACGCCCTCCGGCACGACCTTCTGCGCCCATGGCTCCATCACCGTGTTCACGCTCGGCACCACGATGCCGAGCCGGGCGCGCCGTCCGTCGCCGTCAAGAGAGATACGAGCCATCAGAATCGCGAGAAGAGCTGGGTGAAGCCGTACATCTTGTCGTCGATGCCCATCATGCGGCAAGCGTGCCAATAGGTCGCGACATTGATGCTGATCACCGGCTTGTCGAGCCAGCGCTCGGCCTCGTCAGCGAGTCGGGCCATCGGCAGATTGGCGCCGAACTGCACGATCGCCTCGACATCGGGCCCGTCGATCGCCTTCATCGCCTGGATCATGTCTTTGGCCGTCAGCACAGAGTAAGAGGTCGGGTTCTTGCCGCGCATATGGTTGAAGCGGACGATCTCGTAACCCTGAGGACCCAGTACGCCCTTCAGGCGCGGTTCGATCGCCGGATAGTAGGGCTCCATCACCGCGATCCTCTTCTTCACGCCGTGCCGCTTCAGCGCCTCGACGACGGCATCGCAGGCGAGCGAGACGGGGATGTCGGTCTTGGCGACGGCGCGGATGCGCTTCTTCAGATCCTCGCCCCATTGCGGCGTGCCGCCCCAGACGGAGAGGGCCGAGATGCCGAGGATGAAGGCGTTGGGCTTGGCATCGAGGGCGCTTGCCACGGCGGGCTCGAGCGACCCGTCGATGAGGCGCAGCAGCTCCTCGAAGTCCTCGTTGCTGCGCACGGGGATGTCATCGATGTTCATGCGCGCCAGATGGTTGGTCACGCCGGCCGGACGCATGTCGTCGTATTCGGGCTGCACGACGGTGTTGGTCGACGGCGTGGCCACGCCGAACGCCAAGCGCCACGCCAGATAGTCCCGCATGCCTTCCTCCCTGTGCAGGAGCGAGCATGCCGCAATCGGCAGGATTAGCCTACGGCCGCCTTCATCAGGGCGAGCGACTCGGGCTTGTCCCAATCCGCTTCGCCCTCGATGCGGCCGATCTCGCGGCCCTGGGCGTCGATCAGGATCGAGGTCGGCAGCACGCTGACATCGAAGGTCGACATCGCCTTGCGGTTCTTGTCGAAAAAGATGCCGAGGTTGGTGAGCTTCCTGGTCTCGTAGAACGGCGCCACCTTGGGTCGGGATGGACCGTCGAGCGACAACGGCAGGACCATGAACTTGCTCTTGTCCATCTCGCCCTGCAGGCCGTTCAGGCTCGGCATCTCCTTCACGCAGGGCACGCACCAGGTCGCCCAGAAGTTCAGCAGCACGACCTTGCCCTTGTAGTCCGCGAGCTTCAGCGGCTTGTCGTCACCGTCGGTGAAGGCGAACTCGGGCATCGGGTGCCTGTCCTTGGCCAGCTGGAACTTGGCCAGCGAGCCCTTCAGCAGCTCAGGCCCTACATCGGCTAATGCCGGGAGGGCGAAAAAAGCCGGCGCAGCGGCCAGCAGGAGCCGGCGACCGAGGAGGAAATTGGGGGCGGGATGTGTCATAAGCCGCGTTCCTACAGGACTATTGGCGTCAATTCATGGCACGGAAGAGCACAAAAGCGCGAGCGAGCAAGGCCAACCCCAACGCGATGTGGGGCGGCCGCTATTCGCTCGGCCCCGCCGAGATCATGGAGAAGATCAACGCCTCCATCGGCTTCGACAAGCGGCTCTACGCCCAGGATATCGCGGGCTCGATGGCGCATGCCGACATGCTGGTGGCGCAGGGCATCCTGACGGCCACAGACGGCCGCGCGATCAAGCAGGGTCTGGCCAAGGTCAAGGCCGAGATCGAGTCTGGCAAGTTCAAGTTCTCGACCAAGCTCGAGGACATCCATTTCAACGTCGAGGCGCGGCTCACCGAGCTGATCGGTCCGGCGGGCGGCCGCCTGCACACCGCGCGCTCGCGCAACGACCAGGTGGCGCTCGATGTCCGGCTATGGACGCGCGACACGGTCGACAGGATCGAGGCGATGCTGCGCGATCTGCAGGCGGCACTGATTGATCGGGCCGATCAATATGCCGCCACGATCATGCCGGGCTTCACGCACCTGCAGACAGCGCAGCCGATCACCTTCGGCCATCACCTGCTGGCCTATGTCGAGATGTTCGGCCGCGATCGTTCGCGGCTCCGCGACTGTCGTGCGCGCATGAACGTCTCGCCGCTGGGGGCGGCAGCGCTCGCCGGCTCGCCGCACCCCATCGATCCACGCAAGACAGCGAAGGCGCTGGGCTTCGATGGACCGATGGCCAATTCCCTCGATGCGGTGTCCGACCGCGACTATGTCGTGGAGTTCCTGGGAGCTGCCGCGCTCTGCGCGGTGCATCTTTCGCGTCTTGCGGAAGAGATCGTGATCTGGTGCTCGGCGCCTTTCCGCTTCATTGCGCTCAGCGATGCCTTCACGACCGGCAGCTCGATCATGCCGCAGAAGCGCAATCCTGACGCCGCCGAGCTGACGCGCGGCAAGGTGGGCCGCATCGTGGGCGCTTTCGTGGCCCTCTGCACGATCATGAAGGGCTTGCCGCTCACCTATGGCAAGGACATGCAGGAGGACAAGGAGCCGCTGTTCGATGCCGCCGACTCGCTCGAACTCTGCATCGCCGCGATGACGGGCATGATCCGCGATCTCAAGGCCAACTCCGAGCGCATGCGCGCCGTAGCCTCGGCCGACTACTCCGTCGCGACCGACCTCGCCGACTGGCTGGTGCGCGAGATCAACCTGCCGTTTCGGCAGGCGCATCACGTGACGGGTACGCTGGTCGCTGCGGCCGCTGGCAAGGGCGTCGATCTCGACAAGCTCACGCTCGAGGAGATGCAAGAGGTCGAGCCCAAGATCACGCGCGGTGTCTATCGCGTCCTCACGGTCGAGGCCTCGGTCGCGGCGCGCAAGAACATCGGCGGCACGGCGCCGGCCAACGTGGCGCGCGCGGTCAAGGACGCGCGCAAGAGGTTCCTGTGACTTTCTTCCACTACAAGAACGGCGAGATGCACGCCGAGCAGGTGACGCTCTCCGCCATCGCCGCCCATGTCGGCACGCCTTTCTACTGCTACTCGGCCGACGCGTTGCGCACGGCGGCGCGCGAGTTCCGCGAGGGCATGAAGGGCATGAGCGCCTCCTTCTGCTACGCGCTCAAGGCCAACAGCAATCTCGCTGTCGTGCGGCTGCTGGCGGAAGAAGGCGCTGGCGCCGACATCGTCTCCGTGGGCGAGATGCAGCGCGCGATCGCGGCCGGCGTGCCGGCCGATCGCATCGTCTATTCCGGCGTGGGCAAGAAGCCGTCGGAGCTTCTCGCCGCCCTGCAGGCGGGCGTGGGCCAGATCAACGTCGAAAGCTCGGCCGAGCTCGAGACGCTGAACGCGGTGGCAGGCCAGCTCGGCAAGACGGCGGACATCACCATCCGCGTCAATCCCGATGTCGATGCCAGGACGCACGCCAAGATCACGACGGGCCGCAAGGAGAACAAGTTCGGCATCGACATCGATCTCGCCCGCGAGGCCTATGCCAAGGCGGGCGGCCTGAAGAACCTCCGGGTCGTGGGGGTGGCGATGCACATCGGCTCTCAGCTCACCGAGCTCGACCCCTATCGTGACGCCATCGTGAAGGTGCGCGAGCTTATCGGGCAGCTCCGCGCCGACGGCCACACGATCGATCGGTTCGATATCGGCGGCGGCCTGGGGATTGTTTACAACGACGAGAAGCCACCCTCGATCGGCGATTTCCTGGCGATGGTTCGCCGCGAGACCGACGGTCTGGGCTGCGAACTCAGCTTCGAACCCGGACGGCGGATGGTCGGCGAGGCGGGCGTGCTGGTGAGCGAGGTCATCCTCGTGAAGCCCGGTGTTTCCAAGACTTTCGTCATCGTGGATGCGGCGATGAACGACCTCATCCGGCCCACCTTATATGAGGCGTGGCACGACGTGGTGCCGCTGCGCGAGCCGCGCCCCGATGCCGCCACGATCCGCTGCGACATTGTTGGACCCGTGTGCGAATCGGGCGACTACCTGGCACTAAACCGTGATCTGCCAACGCTTTCTGCCGGCGACCTCATCATGATACGCTCGGCGGGTGCCTACGGGGCGGTGATGGCGTCGAGCTACAACACGCGGCCGCTGGCGCCCGAGGTCATGGTGGATGGCACGCGGTTTGCGGTCATCCGGCCGAGACCGACGATCGAGGAGATGCTCTCCGCCGAGCGGATGCCGCCCTGGATGGAGAAATAAGCGAAAGGACGCGATGGACGCCACTGAAGCCACCCCGATCTCCGCTCCTGGTCTTGAGCGCAAGATTGGCTTGGCGTGGGCGGCTCTGGCCTGGGAAGGGCTGTGGCCGAGGCTGATGCCGCTTGGCGCGGCGGTTTTTCTGTTCATTGCCGCTGCACATCTCGATCTTTTCGCCGGTCTCGATCCCTGGGTTCACACCGGCATCCTGGCCGCGCTTGCCGTTGGCGTGCTCGCCTTCGGCTGGTGGCAGTTCCGATCCTTCGCCTGGCCGACGCGGGACGCCGCGATCCGCAGGCTCGAGCTCGACAGCAACGTGCCGCACCGCCCGCTGGTCGCGGTACAGGACCAGCTTGCGACGAACGACAGCGATCCGATGGCGAGTGCCCTTTGGCAGGCCCATCGCCGTCGTGAGGCGGCTCGTCTGGCGGGGCTCAGCAACAAGGCCGCGCATCCTGGGCTCGCTCGCCTCGACACCTGGGCGCTGCGCGTCGTCCCGATCCTCGCCGTGGTCGTGGCCATGGTGATGGCCGGCGGCTGGCGGTCGGACCGTATGGCTGCGGCCGTCACGCCGGCTTTTCCGCCGCCGCCGCCCGTCGTCGCCAATCTCTGGATCGCGCCGCCTGCCTATACCGGCAAGCCGCCCGTCTATCTGGAGATGGCCGATCACGAGAAGGTGCTGCGCGTGCCGGTCGGCTCCAAGCTCGCGGGCTTTGTCGACGATGTGCGCGGCCGCCATCCGCCCAAGCTCACGGTCGACGGCAAGGAAACGGAGTTCAACACCGTCAGCAAGGGCAAGTACCAGATCGAGCAGGTCATCACCGGCGGCACGGAGATCGCGTTGCAGGCGCGCGGCGACGAGCAGGCGCGCTGGAAGCTGCATGTCATTCCCGATCTTGCGCCGACCATCGAGTTTGCCCGTCCGATCACCGTCGATCGCTGGTCGACCAAGGTCGAGTACATCGCGGGCGACGATTTCGGCGTGACGGGCGTGCAGCTCCAAATCCGGCTCGACGGCAGCGTGCTGGGCGCCGACATGCTGACCGACAACGACGAACCGGAGGTCTTGCGTATCGACCTGCCGGTGGGCGGCAATCCGAAAAAGGTGAGCGACGTCTTCGTGCGCGACCTGACCAGCTCGCCTTGGGCGGGCCTCAAGGTGCGCGTGATGCTGTTCGCGACCGACGCGCTCGGCCAGAAGGGCCGCAGCAGCGTCGAGAGCTTCCTGCTGCCCGAGCGGGTGTTCAACGATCCGACGGCGCGCGCGCTGATCGTGCTGCGCAAGCAGCTGACGCGCGATCCCCGCGCTTCGCGCGGCGACGTGGCCGACGGCATGCGCCTGATCGAGAAGCAGCCCGAGGCCTATCGTCACGACGGCGTCGTGCAGCTCGGCTTGCGGCTCGGGGCCGCGCGGCTCGCCGACAGCGGCGAGAAGAAGGTGATCGAAGACACCCAGAGGCTCCTCTGGGACCTCGCGATGCGGCTGGAGAACGGATCGAAGACCGACGCCGAGAAGCAGCTCGAGCAGGCGCGCCAGAACCTGCGCGATGCCATCCAGCGCCAGGCCGGTGACGAGGAGATCGAGAAGCTCATCCAGCAGCTCTACAGCGCCATGGACAAGTGGCAGCAGGAGATGGCCGAGCGGATGAAGGATCCGGAGGAGCGCCGCCGCATGGAAGAGCAGGCGGAAAAGATGGATCCTTCCAACACCATCACCTCCGACGACATCCAGAAGATGCTCGACAAGATTCGCGAGATGGCCAAGAACGGCCAGCGCGAGGAGGCCAAGCGCCTGCTCGAAGAGCTGCGCAAGATGATGGAGAACGCGACGCCGATGATGGCCCAGCCCGGCCAGCAGCAGCGCGGCCAGCAACGCGGGCAGCAGGGCCAGGGCAACCAGCAGGGCCGCGAGATGATGAACCAGCTCGACCGCATGGCCCGCCGGCAGAACCAGCTTCTGGGCGAGAGCGAGCGCGAGGGCCGTCAGCAGCAGGGCCGCCAGGGGCAGCAGGGGCAGCGCCAGCAACAGGGTCAGCGCGGCCAGCAGGGCCAGCAGGGCGACGGCCAGTGGGGTGACGAACAGGGCGGCCACCAGCAGAGCCTGCGCCGCCAGCTCGGCGACTTCATGAAGAAGCTCGACGAGAACGGCATGCCGATGCCGGAGTCGCTCGGCCGCGCCGAACGCTCCATGCGCGAGGCCGAGGAGGCGCTGCGCAACGGCGATCCGCGTGAGGCGTCCCGAGCCCAGCGCCGTGCGCTCGACAATCTGCAGCAGGGAATGGGCGATATGGCCGAGCAGATGCGCCAACGCGGGCCGGGCAACGGCCAGGATGCCGCCGAGATCGAGGAGCGTGAGAAGCACAGCGACGACCGTGACCCGCTCGGCCGCTCCGATGGCAATTTCGGCGATTCGGTCGACAACGGTGTCGACAAGGTGCCGCTCGAGCTCGAGCGCCAGAAGAGTCGTGAGATCCTCGACGAGCTGCGCCGCCGCGCCGGCGAGAACGCGCGGTCGAAAGAAGAGCTCGATTACATCGACCGTCTCTTGAAGACGTACTGATCCTCGGCCGTCAGCCCGCCTTTTCGACGACGCCGATATAGGGCAGGCCGCGGAAGCGGTGTGCCCAGTCGAGTCCGTAGCCCACCAGGAACTCGTCGCCCGCCTCGAAGCCGGTGAAGTCGGCCTGGAGCGGCATCTTCCGCTTGTGCGGCTTGTCGAGCAGCGTGCACACCCAGACGCGATGCGCGCCGCGCTCCTTCAGGAGGTTCTTGGCAAAGGAGAGCGTGTAGCCGGACTCGAGGATATCGTCGACCAGCAGCACGTCGCGCTCACGCACATCGTCGACGATGTCGCGCACGATGCGGACGGTGCCGGTCGACTGCGTGCCGGTGCCGTAGCTGGAGAGCGTCAGGAAATCCATCGACCAGTTGGCGCCGGCGCGGCTCAGCGCACGGATCAGGTCGGCGGCGAACACGAAGCTTCCCTTCAGCACCGAGACCACGAGAGTGTCGGGCGGCAACTGCGCGGCAAGCTCGGCTGCCATCACGTCGACACGCGCGGCGATCTCGGCGGCGGAGAAGCGAATGGAGACGTGCGGCCGATCGACCATCTGCTCGGTCATTCGACGGCGGGCACGATCTCGGTCGCGCCGGCCGGCGGATCGTCGAGCGTCTGGCTGAAGTCGAGCCGCGCGCCGGGCGCGATCGGGCCCAGGACCAGCGGATAGGACTTCTCGCCCACCACTTCCTTGTTTTTCTTGAATGTGAACTTCAGCAGGCGCGTGGAGCCCTCCGCCTTGCCCTTGTTCACGACCTGGCCGTGAACGACGTATTTGCCGTCGACCAGCTCGACCTTGCTGGCGCTGAGGTCGACTTCGAGCTGCGCCTTCTCGGCCGGAGGAGCCGGTGTCGCGGCGGGCGGCGTCGCGGCGGGCGGCGCCGCGGCTGGCGGCGGCGCGGGCTTGGCCTCGGCCTTGGGCTCGGTCTTCGGCGCAGGGGGCGCCGGCGGCTTGGCGGCGGGCGTGGAGCTGGAAGAGGTGGAACTCGACGACGTGGCGCTCGCGATCAGCGCCTTGATCTTCTCCGTGCCGGTCGAGACCGTGGCCATGACATCGGAGCGGAAGTAGTAGCCCGCGCCGGCCAGCGCCAGCACGACGAGGAGCGTCACGACAAGGGCGATGATGCGACCCCATGCCCGCGGCTCGTCTGTCGTGGGGATGGGAACCGGCAAGGTCGACGGAGCTGCGTCGCGCGCCGGCGGACGGATGACCAGATCGGGTGCGGTGCGCGGGCTCTCCACGCGCTGAAACCAGCGATTGTCGCAACGCGCGCATTGGACCGTGCGTCCGGCGGGGCCGATCGCCAGGGGATCGACGGCGTACCGCGCCTCGCAATTAGGGCAAGTGACGATCATGCGATTAACGCGAAAGGCCCGCTGGAATTCCCACCAGATATGCTTGCGGACCGACAGTATGCCACTAAAAGTGGGCTTACAAGCATGTCGGGACCCATCCTCTGGCTGCGTTCGCTCGCCTTCAATGCCGGCTGGTATGCGGGCACCGTGGTCATTGCCCTCCTGGGATCGCCAATCCTGTTGTTGCCGCGGCGCGTGGTCGTCGCCTGGTCGCACGTCTGGATCCGCTTCGTCCTGGGGTGGCTCAAACTGACATGCGGCCTCGACCACCGGATCACCGGGCTGGAGAACATTCCTCGCGGCCCGGTGCTCATCGCTTCCAAGCATCAGTCTTCCTGGGAGACCCTGGCTTTCGGGCTGCTGTTCGACGATGCCGCCATCGTGCTGAAGCGCGAGCTGCTCTTCATCCCCATTGTGGGTTGGGCGATGGCGCGGGCCGGCAATATCGCGGTGGCGCGTGGCGATGGCGCCTCGGCGCTGCGCGGCCTCGTTCGGCAGGCGAAGGACTGTGCGGCCCAGGGCCGCGCAGTGCTGATCTTTCCGGAAGGCACGCGCGTGGCGCCGGGCCACACCAAGCCCTACCAGGTCGGTGTCGCGGCGCTTTACCGGCAGCTCGGCGTGCCCGTGGTCCCTGTGGCGCTGAATTCGGGCCGGTTCTGGGGGCGTCGCAAGTGGATCAAGCGGCCGGGCACGATCCAGGTTCAGGTCCTGCCGCCCATTGCGCCGGGGCTGCGCCGGGAGGCCTTCATGGAGACGCTGCGGGAGCGGATCGAGACGGCGACAACGAAGCTGGGCTGAAGCTCGGAACGAAAAAAGAACACTTGTTGATAAGGCGCTCTTTGCCTACTTTCCAGATATGGATTGGGCGCCCGTTTCCCAGCGTATCTGGGACATGAAATACCGCTTTCGCGACCCTTCCGGGGCATCGGACGCTGATCTGGCGGCCACCTGGAAGCGGGTCGCGCGCGCGCTGGCGACGGTGGAAAAGGACCCCGAACTTTGGGCATCTCGCTTCGAGGAGGCGCTCGCGGGCTTCAAGTTCCTGCCGGCCGGCCGTGTGATCGCAGGCGCAGGGACCGGCCGCACGGTCACGCTCTTCAACTGCTTCGTCATGGGTACGATCGGCGACGACATGGCGTCGATCTTCGAGAACGTGAAGGAAGCGGCGCTCACCATGCAGCAGGGGGGCGGCATCGGGCACGATTTCTCGACCCTGCGTCCCATGGGTGCGCCGGTCCGCGGGGTTGGAGCCGATGCCTCCGGGCCGCTCTCGTTCATGGATGTCTGGGACTCGATGTGCCGCACGATCATGAGCGCGGGCTCGCGGCGCGGTGCCATGATGGCGACCTTGCGATGTGATCATCCGGACATCGAGCAGTTCATCGATGCCAAGCGCGATCCCAAACGTCTGCGCATGTTCAATGTCTCGGTGCTGATCACCGACGCCTTCATGCAGGCGGCGAAGGACGATGCCGACTGGGACCTCGTGTTCGGCGGCAAGGTCTACAAGACGGTGAAGGCCGCGGCTCTGTGGGAGCGCATCATGCGCGCGACCTACGATTATGCCGAGCCGGGGGTGATCTTCATCGATCGCATCAACCGCCGGAACAACCTGCATTATTGCGAAACCATCCAGGCGACCAATCCCTGCGGCGAGCAACCCCTGCCGCCCTATGGCGCCTGCCTGCTGGGGTCGATCAACCTGGCTGCGCTGGTGAAGGATCCATTCACGCCGCAGGCGACTCTCGACATGGCCGCGCTCGAGCGACTGGTGCCGCTGGCTGTGCGCATGCTCGACAACGTGATCGACGTCTCGCGCTTCCCGCTCGAGGCGCAGGCGCGCGAGGCGAGGTCCAAGCGGCGCATCGGTCTCGGCGTCACTGGCCTTGCCGATGCACTGATCCTGTGTGGCGTGCGCTACGGCTCCGTCGAGGCGGTGCGGCTCACGCGTGAGTGGCTGGGCGCGGTGCAACGCTTTTCCTATCTCGCCTCGGCCGACCTCGCGGCGGAGAAGGGGAGCTTCCCGCTCTACGACCGGGCACGTTACCTGTCGGGCGAAACGATCAAGGCGCTGCCCGAGGAGGCGCGCACAGCGATCGGCCGCTACGGCATTCGCAATGCGCTGCTGAACTCGATCGCGCCCACGGGCACGATCTCGCTGCTTGCCGACAATGTTTCGTCGGGCATCGAGCCGGTCTTCGCCTTCGCCCATGTCCGTCACGTGCTGCAGCCCGACGGCACGCGGCGCGAGGAGAGCGTGGAGAACCATGCGCTGCGGCGCTGGCGGGCGCTCAAGGGCGTGGCCGAGCCGCCGGCCGACGTGTTCGTCGATGCCCAGACGCTGACGCCCAACGACCATCTCGCGATGCAGGCGGCGGCGCAGGACTATGTCGACAGCTCGATCTCCAAGACCATCAACCTGCCCAAGGACATCGCCTTCGAGGCGTTCAAGCACGTCTACGAGGAGGCTTATGCCCAGGGCTGCAAGGGCTGCACGACCTATCGTCCCAACGAGGTGACGGGCTCGGTGCTCGAGGTGAAGCCTGCGCGGCCGGTACCCGTTGCCGTCGCCATGCCGGCGAACGACAGCGTGGTCTACATCGCCCAGCCGCTCGACCGGCCGGAGGACCTGCCGGGCAAGACCTACAAGATCAAATGGCCGGGCAGCGACCACGCCATCTACATCACCATCAACGACGTGATGCAGGACGGCCGCCGCCGGCCGTTCGAGATCTTCATCAACTCCAAGAACATGGAGCACTATGCCTGGACCGTGGCGCTGACGCGCATGATCTCGGCGGTGTTCCGGCGCGGCGGCGACGTGTCGTTCGTGGTCGAGGAGCTGAAGGCGGTGTTCGATCCGCGGGGCGGGCAATGGATGGAGGGCCGCTACGTGCCCTCGCTGCTGGCGGCGATCGGCGGCGTGATCGAGCGCCATCTGATCGAAATCGGCTTCCTGGCCCCGTCCGAGGCCGAGGATTTGGGAGACACCTTGCGGCCGGCGCTGAAGCTCGCCGTGGGCGAGCGCGAGCCGTCGGAAGGGCCGGGCGGCGGCCCGGGCAAGATGGGCCAGTGCCCCAATTGCGGGGCGGCTGCACTCACCCATCAGGAAGGCTGTGACATCTGCCTCAATTGCGGGTATTCGCGCTGCGGCTAGGCTGGCCGCGGGAGAGCAGGGCGATGGTTCGTTGGGTGCGCGTGGTAGCGATGGCGGCGGCGCTGGTGTTGCCGGGCCTGGCCGTGGCACAGCCGCTGCCGAGCAGCCGCAGCGACATCCAGTTTTCCTACGCGCCGATCGTGAAGAAGGTCTCGCCGGCGGTGGTCAATATCTACACCGCCACGACCCTGCGCGTGCAGCGCCGCCTGCCGTTTCCCTTCCCGGGCTTCCCGCAGGAGAACCAGCGGCAGAATTCGCTCGGCTCGGGCGTGCTGGTGAAGGCCGACGGGCTGATCGTGACCAACTATCATGTGGTGCGCGGCGCCGACGAGATCAGGGTCGTTCTGTCGGACCGCCGCGAATTCGACGCCAAGGTGATCACCCAGGACGAGCGTTACGATCTCGCGCTGCTGCGCATCGACGGCGAGGGCCAGAAGTTCCCGTTCCTCGAGCTGCGCGATTCCGATTCGATCGAGGTCGGCGACGTCGTGCTGGCGATCGGCAATCCCTTCGGCCTGAACCAGACCGTGACCAGCGGCATCGTCTCGGCGCTGGCGCGCTCGACGGGCGGTGTCAACGATTCGAGCTTCTTCATCCAGACCGACGCCGCCATCAATCCCGGCAACTCGGGCGGCGCGCTGGTCAGCCTCGACGGACGGCTGATCGGCATCAACACGGCGATCTATTCGCAGACCGGCGGCTCGGTCGGCATCGGCTTCGCCACGCCCTCCAACATCGTGGCACGCCTGGTCGACACGGGTACGACCGGCGGGCGCATCGTGCGGCCCTGGCTCGGCATCTCCATGCAACGGGTCACGCCCGAGATCGCTTCAGGTCTCGGCTTGCCGCGACCGACCGGCCTGATCGTGAAGGAGGTCTTCGCCGACGGGCCGGGCGCGCAGGCGGGGCTGAAGCGCAACGACGTGATCGTGGCCATGCGCGATCTGCCGATCGACGACGAAGCGGCCATGCGCTTCCGTCTCGCCACGCTCGCCGTCGGCACCGTCGTGCCGATCAAGATCATGCGCGCAGGCAAGGAGCTGGTCCTCCAGGTCCCGCTCGCGGCGCCTCCCGAGGATCCGCCGCGCGACAAGACCGTGCTCGACGGGCGGCAGCCCCTGTCGGGCGCCACGGTGGTCAATCTTTCGCCCGCCGTCGCCGAGGAGATGGGCCTTACCGAGTGGCGACCGGGCGTCGCTGTGGCCGAGGTGTCGGCGGGCTCCTATGCCGGCCGTTTCACGCGGCCCGGCGACATGGTGATCGCGGTCAACGGCAAGGACGTGAAGAGCGTCGCCGATCTCAAGGCGCGCATCGCCGAGGGCGTCTCGAGCCTCAGCATCAGCCGCGAAGGCATGATCTCGACCATCCAGTTCCGTTAGCTGTCAGGACGGCCCATAGTGGTGCCATGGCTGAGCTCTTCGCCTCGTTAGCGCCGACGCCGCTGGCCGAACGCCTGCGGCCCAAGGTGCTGGGCGATATCCTCGGCCAGGACCATCTGCTCGGTCCGGAGGGGCCGCTCGGCCGCATGCTGGCGACCAAGAAGCTCTCGTCCCTGGTTCTCTGGGGACCGCCGGGCTGCGGCAAGACGACCATCGCGCGGCTGCTGGCCGAGGCAGTGGGGCTGCATTTCGAGCCGCTGTCTGCCGTGTTCTCCGGCGTCGCCGATCTCAGGCGCGTGTTCGAGGGCGCACGGCAGCGGCGCAAGGACGGCAAGGGCACCTTGCTCTTCGTCGACGAAATCCATCGCTTCAATCGCGCGCAGCAGGACGGATTTCTTCCCTATGTCGAGGACGGCACGGTCACGCTCGTCGGCGCCACCACGGAGAACCCGTCCTTCGAGCTGAATGCCGCGTTGCTCTCGCGCTGCCAGGTACTGGTGCTGCGGCGGCTGGACGATCGAGCGCTGGGCACGCTGCTCGATCGCGCGGAAGCAGCGCTCGGCCGCAAGCTGCCCGTGGATGAAGCGGGACGGCAGGCACTGTTCGCCATGGCCGATGGCGATGGCCGCTACCTGATCACGCTCGCCGAGCAGCTTTCGCAGGTGAAGGACAAGACACCGCTCGCGCCCGAGCGGCTGGCGACGCTTCTGCAGAAGCGCGCGCCGCTCTACGACAAGGCGCAGGAGGCCCACTACAACCTGATCAGCGCGCTGCACAAGTCGCTGCGCGGGTCGGACGTCGATGCCGCGCTCTACTGGTTCGCGCGCATGCTGGACGGCGGCGAAGACCCGAAATACATCGCCCGCCGCCTGGTGCGCTTCGCCGTCGAGGATATCGGCATGGCCGATCCCAATGCGCTGACCCAGACACTCGCCGCCTGGGACACCTACGATCGCCTCGGATCCCCCGAAGGAGAATTGGCGATCGCTCAGGCGGTGATCTATCTCGGCACGGCGCCCAAATCGAACTCGGGTTACACCGCTTTCGGTGCCGCCAAGCGCGCGGCCAAGCAGCACGGATCGCTGACGCCGCCGATGCACATCCTGAACGCCCCGACCAAGCTCATGAAGGAGATCGGTTACGGCTCGGGCTATCAGTACGATCACAATGCCGAGGACGGCTTCTCGGGGCAGAACTATTTTCCCGACGGCATGGCGCGCGAGGAGTTCTACCAGCCGGTCGAGCGCGGCTTCGAGCGCGAAATCCTGAAGCGGTTGGACTACTGGAAGAAGCTGCGCGAGAAAAAGCGCTAGCTCCGCGGACGGCTCATCGCCTGCACGACGCGATGGTCGCGGCCGTAGACGTCGTCGCGGAAGGTCGCCGTGCCATCGTCGCTCGCGGTGACGGTGCGGTAGGTGACGTAGAGCGTCACCGTCTCGGGGAAGGCATAGCCTGCCTGCTGGCCGCTATCGATCACCTGCTGTACGCGCTGGCGGTCGAAGCCCGGCCGGCCGCCATAGACCTTCTGCACGAAGTCGAGCGGGTTCTGCAGCCGGATGCAGCCATGGCTGAAGTTGCGGCTGCCTTCGGTGAACAGCCAACGCGTGGCCGTGTCGTGCATGTAGATCCCGTAATTGTTCTGGAACGGGAAGAAGATATAGCCCAGCGCGTTCGTGGCGCCCGGATCCTGGCGCAGACGGTAGGGGAAGGCCTTGGGATTGATGGTGCTCCAGTCGACCGAACCCGGATCGACCTCGGTGCTGTCGTCGGAGAAGCTGGCATAGAGCCGGAAGCCCTGGTTGCGCAGCGCGTAGGGATCGCGGCGCAGCACGCCGAGATATTCATCGCCCGAGATCGACTGCGGTACGGTCCAGTAGGGGTTGGTCTGGAAGCCGCCCATCACCGACTGGATCTCAGGCGTGGGATGCGCCGGCGTGCCGACGATGACCAGGCTCTCGAACACGCGCTTGCCGCCGTCGACGAAGACCATGGAATAGTCGCCGGCGTTCACCAGCACGTAGCGCTGGCCGAGATCCTCGGGCAGCCAGCGGCGGCGCTCGAGGTTGGCGATCACCTGCTCGATGCGGTCGTCGATCGAGGTGTTGAGCGAGCGCGTGGTGTTCTCGCCGATCACGCCGTCGACCGTGAGGCCCTTGGTCTGCTGGTAGGACTTCACGAGGGCGACCAGCGGATCGTCGTAGAACTCGGGCGCGTTGCCGGCGGCGACCGGTGGCACGCTGTAGCCGAGCTCGGCAAGGCGCGTGCGCAGGAACGGCACGCGGGCGTCGGTCATGTTGGGCTTCAGCCAGCCGCCGTTCGGCACCGGCGTGTAGGCCTCGCTGGCGCGCCGCTTGCGCAGCTCGGCCAGCACCTTCTGCAGCGCCGGATAGTCGCCCTTGGGCGCCAGGCTCGCGAGATAGGCCGTGAAATCGTCGGCGGTCGCCGCGGCCTTCAGCAGGTCCTCGCGCGCCACATGGCGCTGGCGGATGTCGATGTCCTTGTCGACGCGGTTGGCGTTGACGCGGCCGGTCGAGATGTCGGCGGCGTAGGCCGTGAAGGCTTCGCCCAGCATCTGTTCGGCGCGCTCCTGGTCGATGCGGCCGGCCGCCGCCCTCTCGAGCTCGGGAAGATTGTACCAGCCGGGATCGAGGCCGTGATCGGCGGCGGCGCGGATCGCCTTGAGCAGTGCGTCGGTTCGCGCCTCGGCGGCCCGCGAGCCGGTCCACAGCGGGTCGCTGGCGAAGGACGGCAGTGGCATCAGCAGCCAGGCCGCCATCGCGAAAATGCCGGTTAAAAAGTGGACGCGTCTCACGTCGACATTTTAGCCGCGCGGCCGGCGCGACTCACGTCGAGTCCGGCGCCTGCACGCGAATGGTGGCGCTCTGTGGCGGTTCTGCAACGGCGCTCGCGCCCGAAGCTTTAGTTTCGGAAGAGGTGATGGTGATGGGCTAACGTTTTGCCATGCCTTCTGCCATCGATTTTGCAGCCGTTTCGGGCACAAAAGGCATGGCAGCCGGCACGTCGACGAACCCGTTGTCGGCAAGGAAAGCGAGCAAATCGCCTGTGGCGCGCTGCTTTAATTGGATGGTTCCGCCACCCGCGCGAGCCCCTTTTGTGACGCAATTCCGGCGCGCCCAGGCCTGATATTCGGGCTCGTTCATCGCCTTTCCGGCGGCGACGACGAAGTGTCTGCCGTCGTCCTCGATGAAGTTCGTGCAGCACGACCAGTTTTCCGCGTCGCGGATGTCGAATACCGGTCCCAGCGATTCCCAGCCGTGATGGGCGCCGGCATAGACCTTCACCTTGATTCGCTTGTTGCCTGCCGCGCGCATGCGTTCGGCATAGGCGATGGCCAGTGGGGCGGGGGTGTAATCGTCGCGTTCTGCCAGCATGAAGAAGATGGGTTTGCCATGCGTTTTGGCATCGCGATGCTGTGAGGTTGCCCCGGCACAGATCGCGACATGCAGGTCGAACAGCGGACCCTCACCGCGCCATTGCTGCCGGACGGCGATCGCGGCATTGAGCGTGGCGCCCGCGCCCTTGGAGACGCCCATCACGCCGATCCGGTCGGGATCGATCCGCCGATCGGCCTTGAGGAGGGCGAGGGCCGCAAAGGCATCGCCCTCCATTTGCGCCGCCGAGACCAGGCTCTGGTCGGCCACCGTGCGGCGGACGCCGCGGCCGGTGAAGCTGTCGACGATCAGCGCCGCCACGCCCGCCTCGTTGAGGGCCTGTGCATAGTAATGCTCCCGATGGCGCTGTACGCCCGCGCTCGAGGTCAGGATCACCATGCAAGGAAAAGGCCGTGGCGCCTGCGTCGGGAGCGACAGCACGGCCGTCACCGTCGCCGGCCGGCGGGCCGTCGGATGGTCGAAGGTCAGCGTGTCGAAGCTGAGCGATTCCATGGATCCTGTGTAGCGTGTCCCTTGAAGCGCGCTGATCGAGGCGCCTCGACTGTAAGCATATTCCGTTCAGCCGATTCCAGCCGAACGGAATATGCTCTAGGTTGCGCGCCATGAGCGACAGTCGGGGCCATGTGCAGACGCGCGCCGTCACGGGCGACGAGGCGGGCCTGCGGCTGGACCGCTGGTTCCAGCGCCATTTCCCCGAGCTTGGCCACGGCGCCCTGCAGAAGCTCTTGCGCACCGGCCAGGTCCGGCTCGACGGCAAGCGGGTCGAAGGCAAGGACCGGGTCGAGCCTGGCCAGACCGTGCGTCTGCCGCCCGGCGTCACCGCGGCTCCCACGGCGAAACCCAAGGAGCGGCCCAAGGTCTCCGACCGCGATGCCGCCGAGATCCAAAAGCTCGTGATCCACAAGGATGCCGAGGTGATCGCGCTCAACAAGCCGCCGGGACTGGCGGTGCAGGGCGGCTCCGGCACCGAGCGTCATGTCGACGGCATGCTCGACGCGCTGCGCTTCGGCTACGAGGACCGGCCGCGGCTGGTCCATCGCCTGGACAAGGACACGTCGGGCCTGCTGCTGATTGCGCGCACCGGGCAGGCTGCCAAGCGGCTGGCCGAGAGCTTCCGCGACCGCGAGACCGAGAAGCTCTATTGGGCGGTCGTGGTCGGCGTGCCGCCCAAGCATGAAGGCGCGATCAACCTGCCGCTCGCCAAGCGCCCGGGCGCGCGCGACCGCGAGACCATGCAGGTCGATCACGAGGAGGGGCAGAAGGCGTTGACGCATTTCCGCGTGCTCGACCATGCCGGCCGCCGTGCCTCGCTGCTGGCGTTGTGGCCGCGCACCGGTCGCACGCATCAGCTGCGCGTCCATTGCGCCGCGATAGGCTGCCCGATCCTGGGCGACCGCAAGTATGGCGGCGAGGAAGCGCTGCTCTCGACCATCGCCGAGGAACGCCGTTTGCATCTGCATGCGCGCCGGCTCGCGTTGCCCCATCCGTCGGGCAAGGGCGAGCTGGTGGTCGAAGCCGAGCCGCCGCCTCACTTCCGCCGTACCGTCGAGGCATTCGGCTTCTCGACGTCACTGACGGGCGGCTGAGCGGGGCTCATGCGGATACCCTGGCGAACCATCGCCTGGACGACGGCCATCAGCCTGCCGCTGGTCGCCCTGGGCGCCGTGGTGTGGGGCAGCACGCGCGACCTTTCGCGCTACCAGGCGCGGCTTGTCGATCATGTGCGCAAGGTCACGGGCCGCGAGCTGACGGCCAAGGTGCCGTTGACCGTCCATATCGGCCGCCATCCTGCCCTGGTCGCCGAAGGCGTCACCCTCACCAATGCGCCCTGGGGCGCCCGGCCCGAGCTTGCGCGCGTGCGCAAGCTCACCATGTACCTCGATCCCTTGGCATTGCTGGTGGGCGAGGTGAGGGTCGCGAGCGTCGTGCTCGAAGGCGCCGACATCCTGATCGAACGCAACGAGGCGGGCGACACCAACCTCGAGATGCTGCCGCCGCCCGAAGGCTCGGGCCCGCGCCCTGGCGATAATCAATCGTTGCGCGTGAAACCCAATCCGGCCTTTCCCTGGATCGACACGATCGAGCTGCGCGATTCGGTGCTCACCGTCTCGGAAGGCGCCAACCGGCCGCCCGTCGTGCTGGAGGTGCCGAGCGCGACCCTGAAATCGACGGCGGCGAACAAGCCGATGCAGGTCGACGCGAGGTTCGCCTCGCCCCAGTCTGCGCCCTTCGCACTCACCGGCAGCATGGGCTCGTTCGACGGCTGGATTCGCGGTGTGCCGGGCGACATCGACCTGCAGGGCGGGCTGGGACAGGGCAAGATCGCGATCAAGGGCTCGATCAACACCAAGGGCATCAACCTGCAGGTGACGGCCGACGGTCCGGACGTCTCGGTCTTCGCTCCCTATGTCCATCTGCCCTTGCCGAGAGGCGGGCCCTATGCGGTGAACGCCAAGGTCACGACGCAACGTAACGGGCTGAAGGTCGAGGTGCCCTCGCTCAGGGTCGGCGAGAGCGACGCCGCGGGTGAGGCGCTGTTCAGGGTCGACCGACAGGGCACGCCTTACGTCACGATCAACGTCGATTCCAACAAGATCGATCTCGCGGGCCTGCACGCACTCAAGGCCTCGACGTCGGGCGCCACGGGCACGCAGCGCTTCTTCCCGACGGCGCCTTTCTCGGCGAACTGGCTTGGTCGCAAGTCGCTCTCGCTGACGGCGCGCATCGGCGAGGTCACGGGCCTCTCCGGCAAGATACAGAACGGCTCGATCACGCTCACCTCCGGCGAGACACGGTTCACCTTCCGTGCGGCCGCGTCGCTCGGCGGCGGCTCGGCGGGCTTCGACCTGATCTACGATCCGAGCGGCCGCTTCGGGCTCGCGACGCTGACGGCGACGGCGAGCCACGTTTCCTTCGCCGACCTCGGCACGCTGCTCGGCCTCGATCTCGGCCTCAAGGACGCCGTCGGCGACATCGATCTCCGCCTGCGGGGTGCCGGGCGCGCGGCTCACGATTCGCTGAACGTCGCCAACGGCACGATCGAGTTTTCCGCGGGCAAGGGGATCTGGCCGTATGACGGGCTCGGCAACTGGCCGGTCGAGACGCAGCGTCTGCTGGGCGGCGGGGACACCGGCGTGCCGTTCAACTGCCTCGCCGGCAGCTTCGAGGTGCGCAGCGGCATCGCCAACCTGCGCCGGCTGGTCGTCGACACGCCGCGCGCCGCCCTGGTCGGCGGCGGCTACCTGCATTTCAGGTCCGAGGGCTGGGAGTTCATCCTCGCTCCCGAGGCGCGCGACACGTCGGGTGCCGCGCTTGCCGTGCCGCTCAGGCTGAAGGGCGGCACCGGTCGTCCCACCTCGGGCACTCTCGATGCGAGCCTCTCCAAGCTCCTGGTCGGCGGCGGTCCCGTGCCGAGCCTCGCCGGCACCCTGAACACGCTCGCCCGCCAACCCAACGCCAATGCTTGCGCGCTGATGTTGCCCAAGGTCGACGGCATGCGCCCCGGCCTGCGCGCGCAACTGCCGGTGCCGGCCGTCGATCAGCGCCGCGCGCCGCCGCGGCGTCCAACGACGCCAAAGCCGGAGTGAGCGGCTTCTTTGACCTGGCCGAGGCCGGTCGTGTAAGCCCTGCCATCAGAACAGATGAAACGCTTCTACAAAGACACGGCAATCGACAATGCCGACGGCGGCTGGCGCGTACTGCTCGACGGCAGGCCGATGCGCACGCCCGCCAAGACCGTGCTGGTCGTGCCGACCCGCCCGCTCGGCGAGGCCGTCGCGCAAGAATGGGCCGAAGTGCCGGAGAAGGCCGACATCAACGTCGCCCTTTTGCCGATGACGCGGCTCGCCGCGACCGGCCTCGATCGAGTGACCACGCAGCGCGCCAAAGTGATCGAGGACACGGCAAAGTATGCCGCCTCAGATCTTCTGTGCTACCGCGCGACCGATCCCGAGAGCCTGGTGAAGCGCCAGCACGAAGTCTGGCAGCCGCTGCTCGACTGGGCGGCGGAACGCTATGGCGCGCGGCTCGCGCTCGCGGAAGGCACGACCTTCGTGACGCAGCCTGCCGCCGCGCTTGCCGCGCTGGAGGCCGCCGTCGCAGCACATGGCGATTTCGCCCTGGCCGCGCTTTACAATCTCACGCACATACTGGGCTCGGTCGTGATCGCGCTCGCGGTCTCCGAAGGGAGGATCACGGCCGAGCAGGCTTTCGCCGCGGGGCAGCTCGACGAGCTCTACCAGATCGAACGTTGGGGCGAGGATCCGATCGCCACGCACCGTCACGCGGGCATGGTCAAGGACGTCGAGGCAGCGGCGCGCTTCCTGGCGTTGCTCGAGAACGAACGGCTGAGGGGACAGAGATGAGCGCGGGCACGATGTTCCGGGAGACTCTGGCCAAGAAGGGACTGGTCGAGGCGATGGCGTCGCACTCGCCTTTGTCGGCGATGCTGGCCGCCGAGGCGGGCTTCGACGCGATCTGGGCCTCGGGCTTCGAGCTGTCGGCGATGTACGGCGTGCCCGATGTCAGCATCGTGACCATGAGCCAGCATCTCGACATGACGCGCGCCATGGCCGAACGCTCGGGCCTTCCCGTGGTCGCCGATATCGACACCGGTTTCGGCAACGCGATCAACGTGCTCTACGCCGTCGAGCAATACGAACGCGCGGGTGTCGCGGCGATCGTGATGGAGGACAAGAGCTTCCCCAAGGTCACCAGCCTGATCGCCGGCGGCCGGCAGGATATGGTCCGGATCGAGGAATTCCAGGGCAAGATCGAGGCCGCGCGGGAAGCCGGAAAAGCCGATGATTTGGTGGTCATCGCCCGCACCGAGGCGCTGATCGCCGATCTCGGCCTGGAAGAAGCGCTGAAACGCGG
>Ga0335083_10001201_pt1 | contig 36258 bp, 36 predicted proteins | sample Lox_Sample_42_FD_206716 | JGI IMG/M metagenome (GOLD analysis project Ga0335083, IMG submission 206716) | Soil microbial communities from Loxahatchee National Wildlife Refuge, Florida, United States - Lox_Sample_4.2 | ecosystem: Environmental > Terrestrial > Soil > Wetlands | place: USA...
GTCCGGAGCCTCGAAGGACGCTTCGACGTGCGCCGAGGCAAGTGCCTCTCCTACGGCGAGGGCATCACGTACTGGCCCGTCGTGGAGATCTTCAAGTCCGCCGCCGGGATCCTGCAGAGCGACGACCGCGAGCTGAGCACGCAGAAGCTCGACGGCTTTCTGGAGACGCTCGGCACCGATGACCTCGACGAGCTGCGGACGATCGCCTCAGCGCTCTCGAACCTCATCGGCATACCCACGACTCCGCGCGGGACCTATGCGGCGAGCGAGATCTCGCAGGCCGAGCTCCACTGGGGGATTCGGCGTGTTCTCCAGTTGCTGGCCGGCAGGCAGCCGACAGCCGTCGTGGTCGAGGACCTGCACTGGGCCGAGCCGACGTTGCTCGAGCTGATCTCGTACGTGCTCGCCGACGAGGCCGGCGTGCCGCTGGCGCTGATCGCCACGACCCGGCCGGAGCTCGAGGACGAGACGCCCGGCTTCCTCGGCCGCGAGGGCCGACGCCGTACCGTCTACCTGGAGACGCTAGGCCCCGAGCAGGCCGCTGCGCTGCTGAGCGGCCTCACCGGCGACGCCGCCTTCGCGGACACGCCGTTCGCCGAGACCCTCATCGCGAACGCAGGCGGCAACCCGCTTTTCCTCGAGGAGACGGTGAGGATGCTGCGCGAGGAATCGCTGATCGACCTCGAGCGGTGGCAGAGCGACGAGATGCGCGACGTCCCGATCCCGACCAGCGTCCAGGGGCTGATCAGCTCGCGCCTCGACCGGCTGGAGGCCAAGGAGAAGCAGCTCGCTCACCACGCGTCGGTGATCGGCGCCATCTTCTGGGCCGGCGCGGTCGGGCATCTCAGCACGCCGGACGGAGCGGCTCCCACCGATCCCGGACCAGGCCTCGCGGAGCTCGAGCGGCGCGACTTCGTGGCCCACCTGGTCGACTCGTCGGTCGCCGGCGACGAGGAGTACACGTTCAACCACATCCTCATGCGGGACGTCGCCTACGGGCAGGTGCCGAAGGGCCGCCGCGCGGAGCTCCACCTCGGCTTCACCAAGTGGGTGGAGAGTCTCCCGAGCAGCGCCGACGAGTTCGTCGAGATCCTCGCGTGGCACCTCGAGCAGGCGTGCCTGCTCTCGCGGGAGGTCGCCCGGAGCTCGATCGAGCCCCCGATACGGGAGGCAGCGACCATGCTCGCGGAGGCGGCGGGGCGCGCCGAGCGCCGCGAGAGCCTCCGCGAGGCGCACCGCTACTACACGCGAGCGCTGGACGTGCTCGGTGAGGAGCACACCGACCTGCGCGTCTCGCTCCGTGTCCGCCGCTCGGACATGGCCATGATGCTCGGCCTGCTGCAGGAGGCGACGAACGAGCTGCTCGAGGTCGCCGAGCAGGCCGCCGAGCTCGGCCGTGCCGAGATCGAGTCGGAGGCGTTGCTCCTGCTCGGCGACATCGACCAGAGGCAGGGACGCCCGAACGACGCGCACCGCCGTCTGCTCGAGGCCGAGCGGCTTGCCGGCTCGACCGACGACGCCCGGCTGCAGGCCAGGGTGCAGTTCGTGCTGAACACGTTCCTCCTCGACTACCTCGGCGACCTCCAGCAGGCGATCGAGAACCTCCGCGCGGCGATCGCGACCGCAGAGAAGATCGGTGACCAGGCGCTTGTCGCCGAGGGACACCTCCGGATAGCTGCGCCGCTGATGAGCCACGATTTCGCGGCTGCGGAACCGGAGCTCCGCCGTTGTCTCGAGCTGGCCGAGGAACTTGGGAGCCACCGGATCGAGGCGGAGGCGACCTCGTGGCTCGGCATCGTCGCGTACTACCTCGGCCGGCCTTCCGAGGCCGAGCAGCTCTGCCTTCAGGCGCGAACCTGGTTCGAGCGCACCGGCGACAGCTACTTCCAGGTACAGAACGTCATCTGCGGCCTGGGAATCTTTGCGCTCGAGAACGGTCGAGCCGAGGAAGGAGAGACGTGGCTCCGCGAGGCCCTGCCGGTCGCCCTCCAGATCGAGGGCTGGGTCGTGCTCAAGACGTACTGGCATCTCGTGGAGGCTCTCGTCGCCCAGGACAGGGTCGACGACGCACGGGAGATCGCCGTCTTCGCGGCGCGCGGAGTTTCGGAGGAGGATCCGCACTCGCGCGCCTGGCTGTCGCTGGCGGAGGCCTGGGTCGCGACGGCGACCGACGAGGCCGCCACCGCGACCGCGGCCTTCGCCGAGGCGCTGCGCCTGTTCGAGGAGCTGGACTATTCGCTCGACGTTGCCGAGACCCGCTTCGTCCTGGCCCGCGCGCTACGGGCGTTCGGCGACGCCACCGGCGCGTGCGTGGAGCTCGAGCGGGCCCGCTCGACGTTCGTCCGCATCGGTGCGGACGTGCGCCGTGCGGCCGTCGACGCCGAGCTGGCGGAGCTCGTCGAGGGACCGGCTTCCGCCGGCCCCTCGACTGGCTAGCTGTTACGGGATCGCCGGTGCCGACGCCGGAACGTTGGCGGCCGCAGCGACAAGCGACAGACAATCGCCGGCCAACGGCGAGGTCAGATCGAGTGTGTTCGAACTCGAGGCGAGAAGACTCGCGGGCAGATCGAAGCTCTCGACATCCCATAGATCGCCGTTCGCGTCCGCCGGACCGGCAGGCGTCGAGGCGCCCTGGAAGATGCCCCCGGCGGCGGCGATCGTGGTTCCGTTGACGACGACCGCGCCGTCGTCGAACGACTGACCGTCGGAGACGACCAGATCGAGAGAGCCGTCCGTGCTCGATCCAGGTACCCCGGTGAGGGTCTCATCCCATCCCGCAGGGTCGTTGCCAAACGGCTCGTTCGAGTCGTTTCCGGCCCAGAGCACGACGTCGCGGTCGTTGTTCGCGTTGCCGTCGTCGTAGAAGACGACGAGCGCGACGCCGTTGATGTCCGAGGTGACGGTGTCACCGTCCTGCTTGACGAAGTCGGCCAGATCGTAAGTGCCGTTCCCGTGGACGAGGCCGGTGACGTCCGCCGTGTAGGACTGGCTGTTCGCATACGACCAGCAGTTGCTGCTCGCCGTGCCGATGTTCGTCCCCGTCACCGGAGTGTCGGCAAAGGACACGTAGGCGTTCGAGTTCGGATCACTCTCATTCGTCGGGCCGTTCCAGTAGAGGAGCGCCTTTAGCACCGTGCCGGAGATCCCGTTGACGGTGATCGAGCCGGTGCCGTCGCCGGTAGCGTCGGTCGCGGTGTCGGCACGCATCCCGCCGTAGCCGAACTCCGCCATGTCGACGTTCGTCGCCGTCAATTGGCTGCCGTTCTGAGTGAACTGGGCTGTGTCGATCGTCCAGCTGTACGAGGTGGCATCGCCGATGTTGCCGTTCTGATCCTTCGCCTCCACCGAGAACGTGTGCGACCCATTCGAAAGGTTGCTGTAGTCCTGCGGCGACGCACACGGTGAGAAGCCGCTGTTGTCGAGTTGGCAGAGGAACGTCACGCCCGCCTGCGTGTCCGAGAAGGTGAACTCCGCACTCGTGGAGTTGCTCGGATTCGGCGGGAAGGTGTCGATGCTCGGCGCAGGCGGAACCGTGGGCTGGCACGCGGAGCCGGTGCAGGTGATGCCGCTGGTCAGGTTCTGGCCCGACTGCGTGTTCGTCGTCTGATTTCCGTCGACGTTCGTCTGCTGGGCGATGTTGCAGTTTCCGGACGTGTTGCAATCGCCCTTGACGTCGTTCGTCTGGCCGCTTCCGCCCGTGTCGTTGTCCTGTTTCGAGGACTGGGTGACCTGGAAGGTGTCAGCGCCGTTACCGGTCTGCGTCGCGGTGCCGACGCCCTTGTGCACGCTGTACGGCACCCGGTTCCGGCCGTGCTTGGCGGCCTTCTTCCAGATGCCTTCGGGCCCGATCTGCGTCTGGTGGAGCGCGTACGTGCCGTTGAAGTCCGCTTCCCCCGCCCCGGTCGCACAGCTGGTCAGGCCGGACGTGGCCGCATCCTCGCACTGGGTCTCGTGCTGAGTGGCGACGATCGTGGAGGGGTCACGACTGTCCTGGTTGACCGTCCCGAGCAGACCGCCGGTCGCGGAGCTCTGGGTCTGGTTGACAGGCCCCGCGGGCGTGTTCGCGATCGCGGTGAGCGTGTTGTCCTGCTCGAAGTTCGCCGAGTTTGCGCCATGAGCGCTACCGAGGAATCCGGTGCTCTGGTTCTGCTCGATGTCGATCGTGACGTTGGCGCCGTTGCTCGCCGCGTTCTCGTTCTGCGTGATCGAGGCGGGGCCCTTGGCGCTCGAGGTCTCGGTCTGAGTCTGGCTCAGCGGGCCGGCGCTACAGGCGCCGCCCGACGTGGCGGACTGCGAGGCCGAGTTCCCGCCGTGCGCCGAGTCCTGCTTGATCGTGGCGTTCTCGTGCGCGTTGAGCGCGACGCTTACGCTGCCTCTGCTGACCGCGGTCGAACCGGTCATCGCGATCCCCTGGTTGACGCAGGCCGTGTTCGAGTTCGAGGCTCCGCTCGCACGCTGCGTGATCGAGGCGTTGATCGATGCGATCTGCGTCAGTCCGCTCGGACCGTTTGCGTGCTCGTAGACGACCGCCACGTTGTTCGCGGTCGAGCTCACCTGCACGATCACGCACACCTGCAGCTGGATCTGCGCGGACGTGTTGATGATGCACTTGGCGGTGTTGTTCGGAATCGCAGCAGGAGTCGACTGAAGCCGGCGACCGGCGAGGTAGACCCCGTGCGACGTCCCTGCGAACTGGACGACAGTGCATCGTGCCGTGCTGCAGGCGTAGCGGTTCACGCCGCCGCGCTTTGCGATCTGGACGACGGTGTGCCGCGTCTTCGCGCACGCCCATGCTTTGCCGGGACAGCGGGCTCCGGCGTAGTTGTGAGCACCACGCTGGATCACCAGGCCCTTCGTGCTCACGTGGACCGAGCGCAGGTAGTGGACGACCGACGCCCGTGTCGAGACATCGACCTTGGCCGCCCTCTGAACCTTCATCGTGCCGGCTCCGGACGCCGAAACGAGCACGATCGCAGCGATCAGCGCCCCGGCCAGGCTGAATAAAGCTCTCGCGCGCATGAGTTGTTCTCCTCTCCCCTTCAACGCACCGCAGTGGACCCGAAGGCGAGCTTACGCCGAAAATGGAGGCGTTTCTAGTGGTGTCCGTATCACACGAGCACGGAGACGGCACCGCGCTCGGCCTCGAAGACGGCCTGCTCGACGTCGCCGAGGTCCTCGCCGTCCACGTGCAGCGGGAGCGGCGAGTCACACAGGACCTCGATTCGGTCGAGGTCGTGACCCAGCAGGACGTCAGCCGCACGCGGATGACCCCGCAGGAGCGCGTAGGCCGTCCAGACGAGCGATCGCCGGCGGATGCGCACAGGAGCGACGATGTCGAGGCCGAGCTCGAAGTCGGCATCCGGTACAAGCTGCAGCGCGATCCCTTTCGCATACGTGTAGGGCGAGCCGTTCGCGACGAATGCGAAGGCCGCACGGCCGAGACCGACGACCTCGAGCGACGGGTCGATGTGGCCCCGGTTGGCCGCGATCGCGCCGACGACGGCGCGCGCGTATGCGAGGTCACCGGGGCGCTGCCCGTCGGCGCTTCTCCCCATTTCGTCGACGCGTCGCACGGCCTCGGCGTCGAGGCCGACGCCTGCCGCGAACCCGAACCGACGGCCGTTGACCCGGCCGAGTGCGATGCGCCGCGTGCGGCCCGCCCGGATGGCGTCCGCAACCTGCGCTGCCGCCGCGACCGGCTCGTGCGAGAGACCGAGTGCGCGTGGCAGCACGCTCGCGCCTCCGCCCGGCAGGAAGCCGATGGGTACGTCTGCGTGCAACCCGTTCAACGCCTCGTTGAAGCCGCCGTCGCCGGAGAAGACGACGATCGCGCCGCTGCGCCTGCGGCACGCATCGGTCACGAGCTCGGTCGCGTGACCAGGTCGCTCCGTTCGGATCGTTTCGACGGCGCCGGCGCGTGCGAGCTCGTTCTCGACGGCCGCAACGTCATCCTCGGTTACGCGCGTCGCGAACGGATTGACGATCAGGACGACGGTCATCGGCTCGCGTATCCGCGCATTCCGTCGAGCAGGAGCGCCGTGAAGCGGTCGGCGAGCTCGTCCGTCGCCGAGCCGGGGCGCAACCAGGTGTAGGCCCAGTTCGCAGCTGAGAGCGCGAGCAACGCAGCCGTGGCGTCGTCGAGGTCTGTGCGCAGCTCGCCGAGCTCGCGGCCTTCCCGGAACAGCGCCCGGAACCGTTCCTCGTAGCGGCGGCGCTCGGCGACGAACTCCTCTCGCCGTTCGCCCTCGAGATAGCGCCACTCCCGCACGAACACGGTCGCGACGTCGAGCTGCTCGGCGACGACGCCCAGGTGCGCCCTGAGCGCGGCCCGGATCCGCTCGACCACTGGCCCTTCCTCGGGCACCGCGTCCAGCGCCGTATGGAAGGCTGCGGAGCCTTCGCGCGCGACCTCCCAGAGCAGGTCCGCCTTCGACTCGATGTGCGCGTAGAGGGAGCCCTTCTGCACGCCCATCGCCTCGGCGAGGTCGCCGATCGAGGTGCCGTGGTAGCCCTTCTCCGCGAAGAGACGGGCTGCGGTGCGGGTCAGCTCGGTACGGCGCGTGGACATCTACAATGGAAAAACTAACGATCGTTCGGAAGGTGGTGCTGCGTGGCAGCGGTCGAGATTCCCCGGGATGAGCAGGCATTTCTGGAGTACGTCCAGTCGGGCGGCCAGGTCGAGACGACCGACTGGATGCCGGAGGACTACCGGAAGAAGCTGATCAAGTTCATCGAGATGCACGGCAACTCCGAGCTCATGGGCGTCCTGCCCGAGCGCGAGTGGATCCTCCGTGCCCCGACGCTCCAGCGCAAGCTCGCGCTCACCGCGAAGGTGCAGGACGAGGTCGGTCACGCCCAGCTCATCTACCGCGTCGTCGAGGACCTCGGCAAACCGCGGGAGCAGTGCCTCGCAGATCTGGTGGACGGGAAGGCGAAGTTCCACAACGTCTTCCATTACCCCACCAAGACCTGGGGAGACGTCGGCGTCATCGCGTGGCTCGTCGACGCGGCCGCGATCATCAGCCAGAAGGCGCTGCTCAAGTGCTCGTACGCGCCGTACGCGCGGATCATGAAGAAGATCTGCTGGGAGGAGTCGTTCCACATCCTCCACGGCCGCGACGTCATCCTCGCCATGGTCACGGGCACGCCCGAGCAGTTCCAGCTCGTGCAGGAGGCGCTCGACCGCTGGTGGGGCCCGCTGATGCAGTTCCACGGGAACCCGATCCCGTCAGAGGAGGACCCGATGTACCTCTGGCGCATCAAGTCGCAGGGGAACGAGGAGGCGCGGCAACAGTTTCTCGACGGCTACGTGCCTCAGATCCGCGAGCTCGGCCTCACGGTGCCGGACCCGAAGCTGCGCAAGCGCGACGACGGCGTCTGGGAGTACACCGAGCCCGACTGGGACGAGCTCAAGCACGTCGTCACCGGCCACGGCCCGAAGACCGAGGAGCGGCTCGCCTTCCGCCGTCGCTTCCTCGAGCAGGAGCGGTGGGTACGGGACGCGGTTCTCGCGGCGTGAACGAGCATTCGGTCTGGGAGGTCTTTCGCAAGGAGAAGCGCGGCGCCGCTTTCGAGCACGCCGGCTCGGTCGTCGCGCCCGACGCCGATTTCGCCGAAGCCTGGGCGCGCGAGCAGTACGGCCGGCGCGGCGAGTCGGTCGCGCTCTGGCTGGTTCCCCGCGACGCGATCCGCGACATCGAGGACTGGGCCGACGAGTTCGACCTCAAGTACCGCCGCGTCGACGGCTACTCGATCAAGACCCGTCTCAAGGAGGCTCGTGAACGAGCAGGCACTGCTGGGCCTGGCTGACGACGAGCTCGTCCTCGGCTGGCGTGACTCCGAGTGGACCGGAATCGCGCCCATGCTCGAGGAGGACGTCGCCTTCTCCTCCATCGCCCAGAACGAGATCGGGCACGCGCGCGCCGTCTATTCGCTTCTCTCGGACGATCCCGACACACTCGCGTTCGACCGCAAGCTCGAGGACTACCGGTGCGCCCCGCTCGTCGAGCTGCACCTGCTCGAGTGGGCTCACACGATTGCCCGCCGCTGGCTGTACGAGGTCGCGGACGAGATCCGGATCACGGCGCTCAAGGACGACTCCGACCCGGCTGTCGCGGGTCTCGGGGCCAAGATCGATCGCGAGGAGGCGTACCACCGCATGCACGCCGAGATGTGGCACGACCGGCTGCGCGAGGAGCCGCGCTTTCGCAAGGCGGTCGAGGAGCTGTGGCCGTACGCGCTCGGCGTCCTTCCCGCCGAGCTGCGCGGCGAGCTGGTGACGCGCGTCGGCCTCGGCGAGGTCGAGGCGGTCGAGCGCGGCACGCACAGCGACGAGCTCGGGCCGCTCTGGGAGGAGATGACGATGGTGCGGCGCTCGGCACCGGCGGGGGCCCAGTGGTAGGAGAGGCGCAAGTCTGGGAGGCGCTCGAGGAGATCCCGGACCCGGAGATCCCGGTCGTCTCCCTGGTCGACCTCGGAGTCATCCGTTCGGTCGACGTCTCGAACGGACATGTCCGGATCGAGCTCACGCCGACCTTCCTCGGCTGCCCCGCGCTCGAGTTCATGAAGCGCGCGATCGAGGAGAAGGTCCCGGGCGCCGAGGTTGCGGTCATCATCGACGACTCCTGGTCGACGGACAAGATCACCCCGGCTGGGCGCGAGAAGCTGCGGGCCGCAGGCTTCGCACCGCCGGCGCCACGCCTGGTGCAGCTGCAGTCACAGGTGCACAAGTGTCCGTACTGCGGTTCGACCGAGACGCGGCTCGAGAACATCTTCGGCCCGACGCCGTGCCGCTCGCTGCGCTACTGCGAAAGCTGCCGCCAGCCGTTCGAGCAGTTCAAGACGATCTGAGACGCAGGCCTCATGCGTCCTGGCCGCGGTCGGCGCTGAGCCAGGCCATCTCGCCGCCGGCGACGCCGAGCAACTGGGCGGCGTTGTCGGGATTGCCGCAGATGACCGAGAGCCAGCCCCGGGGGTCGACCATCAGGCCCCACTCGCCCGTCGCCAGATCCGCGTACGTGGTCACCGCCTTTGCGACGGCGCGGCCGGAGAGGGTCTCGACGCGAATCCGCTCGACGCGGTCGAGGCCCGCCGCGACGAGGTGCGAGCTGCGCACGTTGAGCTGGACGTTCCCGAACCGGTTGAGATCCACCACCTCGCACGTGATCCTCTCCGGCTCGACCAGAGGCTCGGACAGGTGCAATTCGGCCAGGCTGTCCGGCGCGATCTCGGGCCCAAGGTCGGCGAGCGACTCGCCGAGCGCGAGGTGCGCGGCCGCCGGAGCGAGCACGTCCCGTGCGTGGAACGAGGCTGAGACCGGCTCGAACAGGACGCTCGAGGACGTGATCGACACCGCGCTCTTCACACCTCCCGCGACGCCCCATGCCTGGCTCAGCAGGCCGTTGTCCGGCCCTACGAAAAGCCTCCCATCGTCCGCCTCGACCGCGATGTCGCGATCACGCCCGACGCTCGGGTCCACGACGGCGAGCGCGATCGCGTCGTGCCGGATGAATGGGAGCGAGTCGGCGAGGAGGAGGGCACCCGCGCCGACGTCGAGCGGGGGGATGCCGTGCGACAGGTCGACGACGCGGCACCCGGGGGCGACCTTGTCGATGACGGCGTGACAGACGCCGACCCACTCGTTGCGGAACCCGAAATCCGAGAGGAACACGACCGACCGCATCATCTGCGCATCACCAAGGCGAAGCTTCGCGCCTGCCTCGCCGGGATGCAAGCGTGGCCTCCCGCAACGGCTGCGCTACCGCGAGAGCTGCGCAGTCCGTCGATCAAGAGTCGGCAGCCTCGCCGTCTTGAGCCACGGAGCCGTGAGATGTTACGACGAGAACGAGGCACTGGTCGGCTGCATGAGCCGCCACGTGCTCGGCGCCGACGCCGAGACGGGGAAGACGGAGGCGGTAGGGGATCCCGCCTAGTAGCTACAGCGGGACAGCCGCTCCGCGAACTCGGAATCCTCGGCGCAGAGGCGGTCGACCTCCGCGCGGTCGACTGCGAGGACGACACCGTGGGTCAGTGCGCGCACCCGCGCCGTACGCACTCCGTCCTCCGAGAAGAGCGCGCGCTCGCCGACCACGCTTCCCGGCCCCAGCTCACGGGTCCCCTCCGGTGCCTCGACGAGGATGTGTCCCTCGACGACGACGTACAGGCCCGTCCCCGGCTTGCCGCGCTCGATCAGCATCTGCCCGGCGCCGAACTCCAGCCTCGACCCGACTGCCTCCAGCTTCTGCACATCGTCTTCGTCCACGACTCCGAGTATCGCACCGGCCGGCAATGGTGACGAGGTCACGATCAACGGCATCGAGGTTCGCACGCTCGGCCCGGGGGATTTCTTCGGCGAGCTCGCGATTCTCGGAGACGGGCGGCGCACGGCAACGGTGACGACTGCCGCGCCGTCTCAGGTGCTCGTGCTCTTCGGAACCGAGTTCCGGCAGTTTCAGCAGGAGCACCCAGAGCTCGCGGCCCAGATCGAGTCCGCCCTGCGCGCGACCTCGCGAGCCGCGTAGCGCAGCGCGAGCGGCTCCGGGTACGCTCCGGGCGTGCTGGTCGAAATCCTGTACTGCCCGGTCTGAAGCGGGTACGACGGACGGGCCGCGAGTCTCGCGGCCGAGCTGAGGGACAACGGGATCGACGCATCGGCGCGGGCGGGCGAGAGGTCGCAGTACGACGTCGTCGCCGACGGCGAGCTCATCTTCTCGAAGCAGAGGGAGGGGCGCTGGCCCGAGGACGGCGAGGTCCTGAACCTGCTCAGCTCCCGCTGAAGCGCGCCTCCCGCTTCTCGCCGAAGGCGGCGACGCCCTCGCGGAAGTCGTCTGTCTGCGCCGCCTCTGCCTGCGCCTCGGCCTCGCGCTCGAGCTGCTCCTCGAGAGTCGAGGTACCCGCCTCGTCGTAGAGGCGCTTCGTCAACGCGATCGCGCGCGTCGGGCCGGCGGCCAACGCGGCGGCCCGCTCCGCGACCCCTGCCGAGAACGAGTCCGCCTCCAGCACGTCGGAGACCAGCCCCCACGCATGCGCCTCGGCCGCCGTCAGCCGCCGGTTCGAGGTCATCCACTCGAACGCCCGCGGCGTCCCGAGCAGTCGTTGCAGGAAGTACGTGCCGCCGGAGTCGGGAACCAGCCCGATGCCGACGAAGCCGGGGACGAAGAACGCGGCGTCGGAGGCCAGCCTGATGTCGCATGCACAGGCGAGCGAGAGGCCGGCGCCGGCGCAGACGCCGTTCACCGCCGCGATGACGGGCTTCTCGAGCGAGCGGATCGCCATGACGTTGACGTGATAGGTCGCGCGCAACATCGACGCCACGTCGCCGCCCTCGCTGAATGCGCCCAGGTCCTGCCCGGCCGAGAAGCCGCGGCCGGCGCCGGTGACCACGACCGCGCGCACTCCCGGGTCGCGGGCCGCTTCGAGCGCCGCGTGCAGCTCCTCGTGCAGCGTGCGCGTGAACGCGTTCAGCTTCTCGGGCCGGTTGAGCGTGATCGTCAGAACGCTGCCGTCGCGGGTTGCCTCGACTTCAGCCATCACGCGGACCCTACTGCTGCCGTACGCTCAGGGCGTGGAGCTCGAGCGCCATGAGCAAGACAGCGTCCGGTGGGAGGTGGCGCGCCGGTTGCCGGCGCGTCCATTGCGGCCGCTGCTCGGTCAGGCGCTCGAAGGGTGGGCGCTCGAAGGACAGTGCGCCGCGAGCTTTCACGAGTTGCCGTTCCCGGGAATCCCGCTGATCCTCAACCTCGGCTCTCCCTGGCTCGTCGACAAGGCGGGTCTCGACAGCTTCCTCGCCGGGCTCCACACCAGACCGACGAGGGTCACCGGTGAGCGCGCCTTCTCGTGCCTGGAGCTCCGGCTCACACCGCTCGGAGCGCGACGCCTGCTCGGGCTGCCGTTGCACGAGCTCGCCAACCGTACGCAGGCGCTCGAGGGCCTGTTGCCCGGCGTCGGAACGCTCACGACGCGCGTGCGGGAGGCGCAGGCTTGGGACGAGCGGTTCGATCTGCTCGAGGCCTTCCTCGCCAAACGGCTGGCCGATACGCCGCCGACTCCGCGCGAGCTCGATTGGGCCTGGAGGCAGCTCGTGCGTAGCGGTGGGCGCGTACGCGTACGAGCACTCGCGGCGGACCTGGGCTGGACCCCGCGACGCTTGATCGACCGCTTCCGCGATCACGTCGGCCTTCCACCGAAGGCCGCCGCCCGCGTGATCCGGCTCGACCGCGCTGTTTCCGCCCTGCGCTCGGGAGCACCGCGAGTCGCAGAGGTGGCGGCAGCCTGCGGCTACGCCGACCAGGCGCACCTCGGCCGCGAGCTTCGCGAGCTCGGCGGTCTCACACCGGGGCAGCTCGTCGCCGGCAATTTCCTTCAAGACGAAGCCGCAGCGACGGCCTAATCTCGTCCCGTCTTCGACGAGAGGAGCACCATGAACGAGCACCCGACGGTCTTTCCGACCATGAAGTACCGCGACGCAGACTCGGCGATCGACTTCCTCGAACGTGCCTTCGGCGCCGAAGCGCACGCCGTCCACCGCGACGGAGATGGTCGCGTCCGCCATGCCGAGCTTCGCCTCGGCAACGGCATGGTGATGCTGGGGGAGGCGGAGGCGGCCGTCGGCGGCGACGTCTACGTCGTCGTGTCCGACGTCGACGGGCACTGCTCGCGGGCACGTCAGGCGGGCGCCGAGATCGTGCGCGAGCCGAACGACACCGACTACGGCTCGCGCGAGTACGGGGCCCGCGACCCCGAGGGGCTCGCGTGGCACTTCGGCACGTACCAGCCGTTCGCGGTCGAGCCGGGCGCTACGTGAGCCAGACGGCTACGACAGCTCGAGGAACTCGACGGTCGGCTGCGGGAACCCACGCCTGTACGCGTCCTTGCCAGTCGCCATGAACTCCTCGCTGCGGATCGCGCTCTGGAACGCCTGCTCGTCGGCGAACTCCCACTCGGCGTAGTACGAGTGCGCCGGCTCGCCCATCGGCGAGCCGGTGACCTTGCCGTGCCGGAAGACGCCGTTCGGCACTTGCGCGCACAGCTCCGCGTGCTCCGCGTAGGACTCCGGGTCGGGCTGCTGCTCGTACAGGACGGTCACGCGATACATTCGGTCCTCCAGTCGCTCGCCGAGAGGAGATTAACCCCATGGCAGGAGAGGTCGTCCACTACGAGATCGCGGCCACCGATCTCGAACGGGCGAAGCGCTTCTGGGAGGGCGTCTTCGGTTGGGAGTTCGGCCCGTCGATGTCCGAGCAGTTCGACTATCGGATGGCGCGCGTCAGCGAGCGGAGCGGCGCAGCGCTGCAGCCGGGCGACCCCGGGCATCCGAATGTCTACCTCGACGTCGCCGATATAGACGCGGCGATCGAGAAGGTCCGCGAGCTCGGCGGGCAGGCCGACGACAAGCAGCCGGTACCTACGCACGGCTGGTTCTCCGCCTGCAAGGACAGCGAGGGAAACGCCTTCAGCCTCTGGCAGGGAGACCCGTCGGCGGCCTAAGCGCGCCGATCGACAACCCGTAGCGCCTTCCCCTCGCTGCGGGCAACGCTCCCGGGCGGACCGAGCCGCACACGGGCGGCTACTCCGAGCGCGCGGCCGAGCCGCTCGGCGACGAACGCCTCCAGCTTCTCCCCTCCGGCCTCATGCTCGCGCAACTCGGCCTCGACCCGCAGCTCGTCGAGGTGCCCGGGCCGCTCGACGACGAGCCGGTAATGCGGAGCGAGCTCCGGAATCGCGAGCAGCGCCCGCTCGATCTCGCTGGGGAAGACGTTGACGCCCCGGATGATCAGCATGTCGTCGGTGCGCCCGAGCACGCGTGACATCCGGGCGAACGTGCGTCCGCACGCGCACGGCTCCCGAGTGAGCGAGGCGAGGTCGCCGGTGCGGTAACGCAGCAGCGGCAGCGCCTCCTTCGTCAGCGTCGAGAAGACGAGCTCACCGACCTCACCGTCGGCGAGCGGATCTCCGGAAGCCGGATCCACGACCTCGACGAGAAAGTGGTCCTCGTTCACGTGTGCGCCGTCCCGGCCCTCGGCACATTCCGCGGACACACCCGGCCCCATCACCTCCGACAGGCCGTAGATGTCGAGCGCGGTCAGCTCGAGCGCGGCCTCGATCGCCTCGCGCAGCCCTTCGGTCCACGGCTCCGCGCCGAAGACGCCGGCGCGGAGGCCGAGCCCGGCCGGCTCCGAGACGTGGTCGGCGATCGCGAGCGCGTAGCTCGGGGTGCAGCAGAGGATCTCCGCGCCGAGATCCTCCAGCAGCTGCGCCTGGCGCGGCGTGTTGCCGCCCGAGGCCGGCACGACGGTGCACCCGAGCCGTTCCGCTCCGTAGTGGATGCCGAGCCCGCCGGTGAAGAGGCCGTAGCCGTACGCGATGTGGACGAGCGTGCCGGATCCGGCTCCTGCTGCGGCGAGGCCGCGGGCGCAGCAGTCGGCCCAGGCCGCGAGGTCGGCGCGCGTGTACGCGACGATCGTCGCCTTGCCCCGCGTCCCGGAGGAGGCATGGATGCGGACGCATTCCTCGAGCGGCACCTGCAGAAGACCGAACGGATACGCGTCGCGCAACTCCGACTTGACCCGGAACGGCTGCTCGGCGAGCGCCTCGAGCTCGACGCCGAACCGCTCCCGCAGCCGCTCGCGCTGGAGCGCCTCGAGCTCCGGCCGCGGCAGCGTCTCCAGCTGGGGCTGGAAGATCGGCACGGGTCTGATTATTCTTGCTTCGCAAGCGCCCATTGGATCGACCAAGGAGGAGCGGCGTGCGCACGACGTTCATTGCCATCGAGAAGGCCGGAGTGACCTACTTGAAGGGATGGGCTCGTGCTTCGCAGAACGCTTCTGAACCTTGGGATCCTGGCGCATGTAGACGCCGGTAAGACAACTCTCACCGAACGGCTCCTGTACGCCGCCGGCGTGATCGACGACGTCGGCAGCGTCGACAAGGGGACGACGAAGACCGACTCGCTCGCGCTCGAGCAGCAGCGCGGCATCACCATCAAGTCGGCCGTCGTCTCGTTCCCGATCGACGGGATGACGGTCAACCTGATCGACACGCCCGGCCACCCGGACTTCATCGCGGAGGTGGAGCGGGTGCTCAGCGTGCTCGACGGCTGTGTGCTCGTGCTCTCGGCCGTGGAGGGGGTGCAACCGCAGACGCGCATCCTGATGCGCGCGCTGCAGCGCCTCGCGGTACCGACGCTGCTGTTCGTGAACAAGATCGACCGGGCCGGGGCGGACCCGGAGCGGGTGCTCGACGAGATCGAGCAGCGCCTGACGCCGGCCGTCGTGCCGATGGGCTCAGCGGCAGAGCTCGGCACCCGCGGAGCCTCGTTCGCGCCGTTCGGGCCGGCCGACGACGACCTCGCCGAGCGCGCGAGAGCGGGAGAGCTCCATCCGGTCTTCTTCGGCTCCGCGCTCACCGGCGCCGGCGTAGACGAGGTCATGGACGGGATCGCACGACTGCTCCCGGCCCGCGCCGGTGCCGGGGACGGGCCGCTCTCGGCCCGCGTCTTCAAGATCGAGCGAGGCTCCGAGGGCGACCGGGTCGCCTACACCCGGGTCTTCTCCGGGAGCATCTCCGTGCGCGACCGTCTCGATGCGGGCAAGGTGACCGCGCTCCGTGTCTTCGCGGACGGCGACGTCGCGCAACGGGACACCGTGCAGGCGGGCGAGATCGCGAGACTCTGGGGCCTCGGCGAGATCCAGATCGGCGACTGGCTCGGCGAGCCTCGAGGCGGCATCGAGCATCACTTCGCACCGCCGACGCTCGAAGCGGTCGTCGAGCCGACCGACCCCGCGAACGGCCGACGGCTGCGCGTCGCGCTCGGGCAGCTTGCTGAGCAGGACCCGTTGATCGGCGTCCGCCAGGACGACGAGCGCAGGGAGATCTCCGTCTCACTTTACGGAGAGGTGCAACGCGAGGTCATCGAGGCGACCCTGGCGGACGTCTACGGCCTCGAGGTCGCCTTCCGGGAGACGACGACCATCTGCATCGAGCGTCCGACCGGAACCGGCGAAGCGGTGGAGATCCTCAACACATCGACCAACCCGTTCCACACCGACCTCGGCCTACGTGTCCAGCCCGCACCGGCGGGCTCGGGCGTCGAGGTTCGCGTCGACGACGGTGTCGACCCGCGCGACGTGCCGCTCTACATCTTCGGCACGCTCCAGGGCTTCGCGGAGCACATGGACGGGCACGTGCGGACCGCGCTCGAGGAGGGGCTCCACGGCTGGCAGGTCACCGACTGCGTCGTCACCGTGACCAAGATCGGCTACAGCCTCGCCGACGGCCCGCCTTCCCGGCGCGGCCCGATGCCGAACGCACGGGACATCAAGAGGCTGACGCCGCTCGTCCTCATGCAGGCGCTCGCGAGAGGCGGAACGGCGGTCTGCGAGCCCGTCTTCAGGATTGCCGCCGAGGTGCCGAGCAATGCGATCGGCCCGGTGCTCGCCGCGGTCGGCCGGCTCGGCGCAGCTGCCGGCACGCCGATTCCGCACGGTGAGCTCGCCGTGCTCGAGGCGACCCTGCCGGCGTCGCGACTCCAGGAGCTGCGCCGGCAGCTGCCCGGGCTCACCGGCGGCGAGGGAGTGCTCGACTCGGAGTTCGCGGGCTATCAGCCGGCGAGCGGAGAGCCTCCGGTGCGGAAGCGGCTGACGCCCGACCCGCTCAACCTCGCCGCGTATCTGGCTCAGGTCGGGCGCTGACGATGGAAGGGCTGTAGCGTTCTCGCCCGTGTCGGGCGGCGCGGTGGCAACGGTGCTGGCGGTGGGAGCGGGCCTTGCCGGCTCGGTGCAGGTGGCGCTCATGTCGCGGCTCGGCGAGCGGATCGGCGTGCTCGAGGCGCTCGCCTTCTCCGCCGCGCTCACAGCCGTGCTCGCCGTCGCGATCCTCGCGATCGCGCACCACAGCCTCACCGGCTTCGCTCATGCCGTCCACCAGCCCTGGTGGATGCTCCTCGGCGGCGTGATGGGACTGATCATCGTCTTCACGATCACCTACGCCGGCCCGCGCATCGGCGTCGCCGCGACGGTCGGGATCCTGATCGCCGGCCAGCTCGCCATGGGTGCTGCGATCGACCGGTGGGGGCTGTTCGGCTCGGAACGGATCGCCCTCCACTGGCCGCGCCTGCTCGGCATCGGGCTGCTTGCGGCAGGCGCAGCGCTGTCGCTCAGGAAGTAGCGACGGTTTCGATCAGGTCGGCGGCGAGCTCCGTTCCCGGGCGCTCGCGGAGCCGCTCGCCGGTGGCAGCGCATCGCGCGCGCAACGGGGCGTCGGCGAGCACACGGTCGAGTGCAGCGACGAGCTCACCGTCACCGAAGCCGTAGGTCGGCACGCGAATCCCGTAGCCGGTCTCGTGCACGCGCTGTGCGTTGTCGTGCTGGTCCCAGAAGACCGGGAGGACGAGCATCGGCTTACCGAACCACATGCACTCAGTCGTCGTGTTGTTGCCGCCGTGCGTGATCACGGCGTCGACGTGCGGCAGCACGGACGTCTGCGGCAGGAACTCCTCGCCGACCATGTTCTCCGCGAGCTCGTACTCCGCGTGCTGCGGCCCCTTGCTCACGACGTACCGATGGGGCGTGTCCGCCAGCTCGGCGACGAGCCGCTCCATGAGCGGAACGTCGGCCGAGCCGAGCGAGCCGAGGCTGAGGTAGACGAGCGCGCCACCGTCCCGCGGCGGCGGCGACCACGGTGCGTCGGTCGAGCGCACGCTCGTCTGGAGGTTCCGCCACGTCGGCCCGAGCCGGCGGCTGCGCGGATAGTCGAGCTCGTCCGGATAGATCGTGAGGTTGAGCCACGGCGACTCGTGGATGAGCTCGAGGTCGGGCAGCGGCGGCGCGCCGCCCTCGACGCAGAACTCCGAGAACGAGCCCTGGAGCTCACCGACCTGCCGCGCGTACTCGCCCCGGAACTCGCCCCAGCCGGAGGGATCGTCGAGCGGAAGACCCGAGAACGTCGGCGGCAGCTCCGGATCCTTCACCTCGAGCGGGTTGCAGGAGACGATCCGCACCCACGGCCGGCCGCTCGCCGGGATCGCGGGGAAGGAGACCACGTTGTCCACGACCACGACGTCGGGCGCGACCTCGGCGAGGATCTCGGCGAGCCGGTCGTCGACGTAGCGCGCACCGTCCACGAGCGCCTGCCACGTCGGCTCGATGAACTCGCCGATCTGCTGCAGCGTGCTCTTGCGGAAGACGGGCGCGGTGTCGCGGATGAAGTCCTTCCAGAACTGGCCGGGCTCCTCGGGCTCGGCCGGCGGCGCGGCGAGCCGCATCGTCCGCTCCTCGAAGCCCTGCGCCTCGAGGGTGCCGGCGAACGACTCCTCCACGATGAAGACGACGCGATGGCCGCGCCGGCGCAGCACGTCGCCGATGCCGACGCAGTTGTTCGTCGGCCCGAACGCGCCCTCGGGAAAGAAGACGATCGTACTGCCGGCGGCGCTCAGAGACCGAACGGATTGAAGGGCTTCGGGCTCGTCGAGAAGAGCACGCCCTTCGTCTCGAGATAGAGGTCGAGCGTGTCGATCGAGAGCTCGCGCCCGAAGCCCGACTGCTTGTAGCCCCCGAACGGAATGCCGGGGAACGCCGTGAAGGGCATGTTGATCCCGACCATCCCCGACTTGATCGCGCGTGCGACGCGGTGCCCGCGCGCGGGATCGCCCGTCCAGACGGTCGCGAAGAGGCCGTACCGGACGTCGTTCGCGATCCGGATCGCGTCCTTCTCGTCCTCGAACGGGATCGCCGTGACGACCGGCCCGAAGATCTCTTCCTGCGCCACCGTCATCGAGCTCGCGACCTTCGCGAGCACCGTCGGCAGGTAGAAGGCGCCCGCGCCGTCGCCGGCTTCGCCGCCGAGCACGACCTCCGCCCCTTCCTCGCGTCCCTTCTCGACGTAGCCGTGGACCCGGTCCCGGTGCGCTGTCGAGATGAGCGAGCCAACCTGCGTCTCCGCGTCGAGCGGATCGCCGACCTTGAGCTTCTTCGCCGCCTCGGCGAAGCGGGCCACGAAGTCGTCGTAGATCGAGGCCTCGACGAGCACGCGCGAGCGCGCCTCGCAGCTCTGGCCGGCTGCGTAGTAGATCGACCAGACCGAGCTCGGGATGGCGTCGTCGAGATTCGCGTCGGCGAAGACGACCGCCGGGCTCTTGCCGCCGAGCTCGAGCGTCAGGCGCTTGATCGGCTCGGAGCAGAGCCGCATGATCTCGCTCCCCGTCCGGGTCGAGCCCGTGAACGCGACCTTGTCGACACCCGGATGCTTGACGAGATACGAGCCGATGGTCGCCCCGTCCGCCGGGACGATGTTGATCGCGCCGGCCGGGAAGCCGACCTCGGCAGCGAGCTCCGCGATCCGCAGCACGCTGAGCGGCGTCTGAGGATCCGGCTTGAGGACCACGGCGCAACCGGCGGCGAGCGCCGGCGAGAGCTTCCAGACGGACATGAGCAGGGGGTAGTTCCACGGCACGATCTGCGCGCAGACGCCGACGGGCTCCTTCAGCGTGTAGCTGAGCAGGGAGCCACCGATCGGATTCGAGCGCCCGGCGATCGAGCCGACGACCGAGCCGAAGAAGCGGAAGTTCTCCACAGCGCCCATGAGCTCGGCCTTGACCGAGGAGAGCGCCTTGCCCACGTTGCGCGCCTCGAGCTCCGCGAGCTCCTTGCGGTTCGCCTGAATCGCGTCGGCGAGCGCATGGAGAAGTCGCGCGCGCTCGTTCGGCGGTGTCTTGCCCCACGGGCCGTCGAGCGCGGCACGGGCAGCTTCGACGGCGCGGTCGACGTCGGCCTCGCCGGCCATGGCCGCGCGGGCGAGCGGCTCGCCGGTCGCGGGCTCGACGAGGTCGCGAATCTCGCCCGAGGCGGGCTCGACGACCTCGCCGCCGATGAAGAGGCCGTACTCCTGACCAGCCGTCACAGCCACGACGCGGAACTTAGCGGTTGAGCCGCCACGTTTGCCGGCCCTTGCCATGCGGTAGATTTCGGATCCGAAAGCAAGCGAGAGGAGACGACATGCCGAGCAAAGTCCGCGTCGAGGCCGCACGCATCCCCGACCGCGACCGGTTGCTCCAGGCGCTGCGCGACGAGGGCCTCGCCGCCGAGCCGGAGGGCGAGGTCGACATCGTCGTCCCGGTCGGTGAGGCTGACGGCGAGGTCTTCCACCACGTCGAGGGAGTGATCTTCAGCGTGGGAGCGCCGTTCGTGCCGATCGAGCACGAGGGCGTGATCTACATCCGGCCACCGGTCGGGTAAGCGCCCGGCCAGGTGGTTGCCGAGCGGTTCGAGAGCGCGTTGTGGCAGACCTCGTCGCTTCTGCTTTCCGACGGAAGCGAGGCGGTGCTCGTCGATCCGGCGGTCTCCGCAGGCGAGGTGTCGCGTATCGCCGCCCGCGCGCGTGAGCTCGGAGCCGAGGTCACCAACGTGCTCGCCACACACGCGGATTGGGATCATGTCTGCGGCATCGCCGCGTTCCCCGCTGCCACCGCAACGATGAGCGAGGCGACTGCGTCGCGGCTTCGCGCCCCTGAGAAGACGGCGACGGGCGAGCTCGCAGCTGCGAACGGAGTCGAGATCGCCGGCGAGCCGCGCGTCGATCGCACGTTCAAGGCCGGCATCGCCGTGCAGGTCGGAGCATTCCTCTTCGAGACGACTGCCCTGCGGGGCCATACGCCCGACGGAACCGCTTTCCGGTGCCGCGAGCTCGACCTTCTCGCGGTCGGCGACCACCTTTCCACGATCGAGTTCCCCTTTGTGACCTCGACCGCCGCGTACCGCGCGACGCTCGCGGCGCTGATCGACCTCCTGCGCCGCGACCCGCCGGCACGCGTGGTTCCCGGACACGGCCCCGAGCTGACCGCGGCCGACGCGCTCGCGATCGCAGAGGCAGACCTCAGCTACCTCTGGGAGCTTCGCGACGCGGTCGCGCGCAGCGCGTCACTAAAGGACGCGCGAGCTGCTGGTCTCGCGGTCGAGCTACCGCGGCCCGCGGCCGAAGACCTGGCGCCGGCGCAGCTTGCGAACGTGGAGGCTGCTCTGGCGGAACGCTTCGGGTAGCGGGCTCAGCTTCGTCCGCTGAACAAACTGGGCCGCGGGAGGGGCCCCGCGGGCAGGGCCCCTCCCTGGACGATCTAGCCGAAGCTCAGCCGAGCACCTGCGAGTCGCAGCAGGGCCGGTTACAGCATTGACCGCAGCCGTTGCCGCACTGCGGATGGCACTGCGGCCGGCAGCACGGCGGCCGCTCACAGCACGGCGGCCGTTTGCAGCACGGCGGCTGCTGACAGCACGGCGGCGGACAGCAGCTGGGCTTCGAGCATGAGCCCCAACAACCGTTGCAGCAATCGGCCGGGCCGATCTGCGACTGCTGGTTGCTCTGCCACGAGCTGTTCGAGTTCACGGCACCGGCAACCGCCGTCGAGCCCGACGACTGCTTGACCTTGCCGCCGTTCAGAAACGCGACGTTCGGCGACGCGTTGACCGAGATCGCCTTCGCCTTCGCGGTCTGGTCGATCGAGTTGGAGGCGTCCTGACCGCCCTTGCCGTCACTCTTGCCACACAGGCAGGGCTTGCTCTGTCCGCCGGATTGCGACTGCTGATTGCTCTGCGACGAGCTGTTCGAGTTCGCCGCACCGGCAACCGCCGTCGAGCTCGACGACTGGTCGACGCCGCCACCCTTCTGATCGGGGGAGCCGCAGCCGCAGCCGTCCTTCTTGCCGAAGAGGCCGTTGTCGGCGGCAACGTTCGGCGACGCGTTGACCGAGATCGCATTCGCGGTAGCGGTCTGCGTGACCGAGTTCGAGGCGGTCTGGCTCTGACCGTCCTTATCGCCCGAGCTGTATTCGCACGGACAGGGATGGGGCGGTGCCCCAGCCGACTGCGACTGCTGGTTGGTCTGCGACGAGCTGTTCGAGTTCGCCGCACCGGCAACCGCCGTCGAGTTGGACGACTGGCTGACGTCGCCACCGTTCAGCACGGCGACGTTCGGCGCCAGATTCACGGAGACCGCCTGGGCAGACGCCGTCTGCGTGATCGAGTTCGTGGCCGTCTGGCTCCCGGGGCCTCCCTGGCCGCCGGCGAACGCCGGGCCTGCCGTGGCGAGGGCAAGGGTCAGCCCGCCCGCCAAGGCCGCGATTATCGCTTTCATCGTTCCTCCTGATTTCGAGTTCCACGACTGGGCCACGCTCCGAGAAGTGCGGAGCGGGACCGCACGGAGCCGGAGGCCGGCTAGCCGGGGTGCTCGAAGAGCGGAAGGTACGGGGGTCGCGACTGGCGCTCGGCGCCCGCCCGCAGGCGCAGCGACACCACTGCAGCCGCGACAAGGAAAATGGAAAAGAGGAATGCGGTCGAGCCCGCCGAGCCGGCGCCCGCCGATCCGCCCACCGCCGAGTTGGATGCTCCACTGGAGGGCAGCGCCGACCACTTCGGCCTGGAAGGCGCCGCCGTCGAGCTCTTGGCGCGAGCCTTGCTCGGCGCGGTTGCCCTGGCGGGGAGGCGAAGGCTGGGCCTCGCCGGCCGGTCTACGCGGACACTGTTCGCCGCCTTCGGCTTCGGCGAGCCCTCGGCTGGCCGAGAAACGCTGCGAGGCGTTCCGGAAACCGGAACCGGCGAGGCGGCCGCTGCCGTGTGCTGCGGCGCCTTCGAGGGCTGTGAGGAAGACGAAGGAGGAGGTGCGGGCTTCGAAGACCGGGGCTGCGCGACGCTCCCGGCAGGCGCCGCAGCGGTCGGCGGCGGTGTCGTCCGGCCGGTTGCCGGGATGACGGTCGCGACCGCCTGCTGCACGGTCGCGGTGACGGGGGCGGCGGCGCGCGTGACGGTGCTCGTCACCTGGGAAAGCGTCTGCGCCACCGGCGCGGTCGTCTGCGCGACGGCCTGGGTGACAGGATTGGTGGTCTTGTCGACGGCCTGAGTGACCGGCTGAGTGGTCGTGCCGACCACGCCCGTGACGGTCTGGACAGCCTGCGGCACAGGCGTGCCGCTCCCGGCAGAGCCGCCTACGAGACCGGTCAGTCCCCCGTCGGCCAGAGCGCTACCCGGACCGGCAAGCGACCAAAGAACTGGCAAGAACCCCGCCAGCAACGTCGCCGCAAGACGTCGCTTCCACCGCACGACGATTGCCTACCCCTACGCGAGGGAGAACGAAACCTCGCTGCGAGATCCGCTCGAACCGCACGGCTCGACCGGCGGGCTTCTAGGGCTTCCTGCCCTTGCTAACGGTGAGGGCGATCCTCGCGGAGCGCTCGAGCTCCTTGCCCGCGCCCGGCTTCTCTTTCAGCACACGCCCCTTCCGGATAGTCGAGGAGTAGGCCTGCTTGATCCCACCGACTCGACAATGGCCGGCCACAATGGCTCGTCTCGCCGCCTTCAAGCCCTCTCCCTTCACCTTCGGGACGATGCAACTGACCGTTGCAGTCTGCCGAGCACCAAGGCTGACCACCAGGTTCACAGGCGGCCCCTGTTTCTCCGTGCGATGCGCAACGGCACCGGCACTCGGGGATTGCGAGACGACGCGGTTCTTGCCGATGGCCGCCGAATACTCATAGCTCACAGTTCCGACAGTTAGGTGGTCCGCTTCGAGCTTGCTCGTCGCGACTCCGACATCGAGTGAGTCCACCGAGGGGACGGTGATGTGCGTCATGTCCACCAGCGGCGGCGGCGCAACGGGAGTCTCGGTCGGGATGAACGCTCCGTACGGGACCGACAGCTCGTGCTCGTCAGTCCCATCCAAACCGATCAGGTACGTGAAGTCTCCCTGGTTCCCATGGTCGTCGACCCACCTCACGTAGAGGAGTTGCGAGCCGTCCGGGCTGAACTGCGCGAAGGCGGCGCCGTACGGGTCGGTCTCGTGCGTGACCTGCTTGCTCGGGTCAGCGTTGTTGAAGAGGTCGCTGCCGTCGGAGCGGTAGACATAGACGTCACGGCTCCCCGAAGCCGAATCGCCGGTCATGGCCAGCGACTGCGAATCGGGCGACCACGAGAGGCCTTGCGAACCAGCTACTTCGTCGGCAATGCCCGCTCCGATGGAGATCATCCGTGGATCTGTTCCATCCACGTTCACGCGCATCACGCCCCAAGAGCGATATGTCCCGTCGGTCAACGGCCCGCAGCCTTGCCCAGGGCTCGCGGCGTGGACCGCCGGGCCGCACCAGTAGGCGATCGCGCTTCCGTCCGGCGAGATCGAGGGGGACGTGAGATCGTTGGTCCCGCCGCCGGACACCACGAGCGTCAGGTCCGAGCCGTCCGAGTTCACGGTGTAGATGTCCGAGCTCCAGGTTGTCGGATCGAAGCGCGCGAAGGTGACTCTCGATCCGTCGGCCGAGATCGTCGGATCGAAGTCCCAGGTCGATTCGTCGAGATGGACCGACGATCCGTCGGGCTTGACCAGCCAGATCGAGCCCTGGTCACCATGGCTCGGATCGGTGTTGTCGTCGGCCATGAAGACGACCGAGCCGTCGGCGGCGGCGGAGTAGCCGGTGTTGATGAAGCTGACGCCGCTGGGCCGCGGCGTGCAGCCGGTCACGGTTCCGTCGAGCGTTTCGACAAGGAAGCCCACGCAAGGCGCGCTCTCCCCCGGGACAACCAGCTGTTCCGACGAGCCGTCACCGAGCGCGGTGGGCGACACCGCCAGCACAAGAACGCCGACCAGGCCTATCAGGAAGCAACGGAGTCCGTTTCTCACGACCTCAGATTAGTTCGGGAACCCGCTGCTGACAACGACTTTTCAGCGCTCGAAGAGCGCAGCCTGGCCCTGCCCGACGCCGACACAGAGCGTCGCGAGGCCGTAGCGGCCACCGCGGCGGCCGAGCTCGTGCAGGAGGGAGACCACGAGACGCGCGCCGCTCATCCCGAGCGGATGGCCGAGCGCGATCGCCCCGCCGTTCACGTTCACCCTCTCGGGGTCGAGACCCAGCTCGCGGATCACGACGAGGCTCTGCGAGGCAAAAGCCTCGTTCAGCTCCACGAGGTCGACGTCGTCGAGCGCGACGCGGCTTCGCTCGAGCAGCTTCCGCACGGCCGGGATCGGCCCGATGCCCATCACGCGCGGATCGACACCGGCGACAGCGCTCCCGACGAAGGTCCCGAGCGGCTCGACGCCGAGCTCACGCGCCTTCTCCTCCGACGCGATCACGAGCGCCGCGGCTCCGTCGTTGATGCCTGACGCATTGCCGGCCGTCACCGTGCCGCCCTCGCGGAAGGCCGGCTTCAGCGTGGCCAGCTTTTCGGCAGTCGTGTCCGGACGCGGATGCTCGTCGCGCGTGACGTCCCCGACCGCGACGAGCTCGTCGGCGAACCGGCCCGCCTCGTCGGCCGCCGCCCAGCGCCGCTGCGACTCGAGCGCGAAGGCGTCCTGATCCTCACGCGTCACGCCCCACCGCTCGGCGACGTTCTCGCCTGTCTCGCCCATGGATTCCGGCGGGAAGAGCTCCACGAGCTTCGGATTCGTGAAGCGCCAGCCGAGCGTCGTGTCGTAGAGCGGCCGGTCGCCGCGGCCGAACGGCTTCTCCGCCTTCGGCGTCACGAACGGCGCACGGGTCATCGACTCCTCGCCGCCGGCGACGAACAGATCGCCGTCGCCCGCCATCACGGCATGGCAGGCGCCGACCACCGCAGCCAGCCCGGAGGCGCAGAGCCGGTTGACCGTGACGCCCGCAGCGGTCTCGGGAAGGCCCGCGAGGAGGGCAGCCATGCGAGCGACGTTCCGGTTGTCCTCACCGGCCTGGTTCGCGGCGCCGAACCAGACGTCCTCGATCTGCTCCACCGGCACGCCGGCGCGGGCGACGGCTTCGCGGATCACGAGCGCCGCAAGGTCGTCCGGTCGCGCGGCCGAGAGCGCGCCGCCGTAGCGGCCGATCGGCGTGCGCACGGCGGAGAGGACGACGGCCCGGCTCATCCGGGTGAGTCTAGGCAGCGGCCGCGGCGCGACCGAGCAGCCGGTCGATTGCGACGAGCCCTTCGTCGCCGATGTCGACGCTGCTCGCGTTCACGTAGAGCGCGATGTGTGCGGCACAGACTTCGTCCGACATCTCGTGCGAGAGCGAGCGGACGTACTCGCGGCTCGCCTCTGGATGCGCGAACGCGTGCTCGACCGAGGCGCGGATCGCCGCTTCCGCCGCGTCGACGACGTCCGGCTCGAGGTCGCTGCGCGCGAAGATCCCGGCCAGCGGCACCGGAAGTCCGGTCTCTCCCTCCCACCACTCGCCGAGATCCGCGACCGCCACGAGCCCGTGCTCGCGATACGTGAAGCGGCTCTCGTGGATGATCAGTCCGGCGTCCACCTCGCCTGCGACGACCGCGTCGAGGATCCGGTCGTACCGCAGCTCGACGATCTCGCCGAGCGCCGGAGCCGCGAGCCGCAGGAGCAGGAACGCCGTCGTCTCCCGCCCCGGCACGGCGACGCGTCCGGTAGCGGCCTCCTCCAGCGAGCCGGTACTGCGCGCGACCACGAGCGGCCCGACACCGCGGCCGAGCGCGGCGCCGCTCCGGAGCAGCCGGTAGCGATCGCCGGCCGCAGCGGCTGCGCCGAAGCTGAGCTTCGTGAGCTCGAGCTCGGTGCCGGACGCCCGCCGGTTCAGCTCCTCGATGTCGAGCAGAACGGGCTCCACGTCGAACGGAGCGGGAACGAGCCCGTGCACGAGCGCGTGGAATGCGAACGCGTCGTTCGGGCACGGGGTGAAGCCGAAGGCGAGCTTCACGAGCGGCCGAAGAACCAGGCTTCCAGCGGTTTGAGCAACTCGTCGCGCGTGAACGGCCGCACGCGCTCGGCGTGGCCGTCCCGTTCCGAGACCGTGAAGTCGTCCTCGAGCGTCTCGTTCGCCTCCTGGAGCGCGTCCCCGAGCTCGTAGCCCTCGAAGACGTAGTCCTCGGGCCGCGGTGCCCTCGAGGGACGCCGGTCGGCGTTGACTGCGCGCCCGACCGCCCAGACGCCGCCTTCCTTCCGCTCGATCCAGATGACGACCGTCTCTGGATCGCCGTTCGAGTCGACGCCGTGGAGCACCCGCTCCGCGAACCGACCGCGGTCGGTGGCCGCCTTCACGTCTCCGACTATGCCAGCTCTCGCCCGACGCCGCCCGCCAGCGCCTTCTCGACGGCCGCAGCCGCAACGGCGACGTCCCACGCCGCAAGCCCGTTGGACTTGAAGACGACGATGTCCTCGCCGGCCTGCCGGCCCGCGACCTCGCCGGAGACGACCTCCTGCAGCTCGTGCACCTCCAGCCAGTCGAGGACCCCCGACTCGACCGGCTCGATCAGATCGGCGGATTCGAGCTGGGCGTCCTCGACCGAGTCGCAGCAGACGAAGGCGGAGCGCTCGAGGACGACGTTGTCGAGCTCGCGCCGGCGACCGTCGTTCGCCCCGACCGCGCAGACGAGCGCGCCCGGCCGGAGCCACTCCCCGCGCAGAACCGGATCCGGCGACGAGGTGGCGGTGACGACCACGTCGCAGGCGGCAGGATCCTGGTGGCTCTCTCCGGGCTCGACGTCGTGCTCTTCGCAGAAGGCGCGCAACCGCTCCTCGGTCCGGCAGAAGGCGACGAAGCGTTCGAGGTCGGGCCGCGCTGCGCGGATGCAGGCGACCTGCGACTCCGCCTGCCAGCCGCATCCGATGATCCCGAGGCTGGTCGCGCCGGCCGCGGCGAGGTGCCTGGCCGCGACGCCGCTCGCCGCACCGGTTCGCAGCTGGCCGAGCTTGTCCGCCTCGAGCACGGCGACAAGCTCTGGAGCGTCGGCGCGGAAGAGGAGGACGGCAAAGCGCGCTCCACCCTCGCGGTAGCCGGCGTAGACCTTCGCGCCCGCATAGCCGAGCTCGAGGTCGGCGGCCGCCATGACGGCGAGTGCTCCACCTTCGAGGCGGAGCCGATACCGCGGCCGGTTCTCGACGGCTCCGGCCGCGAGACGGCGGAAGCACGCCTCGATGGCCTCGACGGCGTCCACCGGCGTGAGGAGCTGCGCGACGTCCTGCTCCGTGAGATACAGCGGCACAGGTCGATTGTGGTGCAACGAGCTCAGGGCGCGACGTCGAAGCACCCGTCGAAGCGGAACAACGGGTTCACACGACGCCGCCCTTGCCGGTCGCGAATCGTGACCGGACCGATGAACGCGGGCGGCCCCTCGGCCGTGTAGCAGCCGTTCGTCTGCAGGGTGATGTCATAGTCGACGGTGAACTCGGCGCCTGAAGACGTGAAGACGTCGAGATAGCAGACCCAGTTGTCGCCCGGCCCCCGGGTGGGGGTAGGGACGCCTTGACGGCGGCAGCTCGGCAGAACCCGCATCCGCCTGCCCGGGAGGTCGCGGCGACCGAGGTCCTTCTGCTGCAGCACCGTCAGGTTGCGGAAGTTCGTGAGGATCGCACGCTCGAGCCGTGTCTGCGTGATCGCGGTCGGCCCCAGGTTGCCTGCGAAGGCGAACAGCCCGACCAGGGCGACGGCAATCACGAGTACGCGGATCGGGCGCCCCCAGCGACGCTCGCCCGGACTGGTGCCCGCGATGTCACGCGCTCGGAAGCTGAACCAGGCGAGGCCGATGAACACCGCCGCGTACCCGAGGCTGACGAGCATCCCCCACGCGATCGGCCGGAAGAACGCGGGCACGGCGAACAGCCCGTGCCAGGCGTCGAGTGCCGTCGAGAGGAGGAGCGCATGGACGATCTCGCCCGCACCGACGAGCGACAGCAGTTGCAGCGCGAGGGCCGCGACGAGCGGTCCGAGCGCGCCGGCCGCGCTGCTCCTGGTCACGGCGGAGACGAGGAGCGCAAGAGCGGTGAATGCGAGTGCAGGCACCAGCGAGATCCCCCAGCTCGCGGCGGTGAGCTCGAGGGCACGGCCACTTCCCAGTACCTGCCCGGAGAGCCCGACGAGCGGCTGCGACCCCGTCGCGAGCACACCGGCGAGGATGCTCGCGGCGGCAAGCAGCACGACCATCACGACGACGTAGGCGCCGGCCACCACGACCTTGCCCGCGAAGATCTCCGAGCGGCGGCACGAGCGGGTCAGCAAGGTCTTCCAGGTACCGAGCCGATCCTCCGCCGCGAACATGTCGCCGCCGACGACACCTGCGATCACCGGGAACACCCAGGCCCCGGCGAAGCCGAGGATGACGAGCGGGATCGCGAAGCCCGAGGTGTGGACCCACCCCCCGAAGAGCGTGTCCTGCGGAACGGCGGACTGGATCCTCAGCACAGCGGCAAAGGCGAGCGGCCCGAGGATGCAGGCGAGCGGGAGGATGCGCGTGGGCCACTGGGCGAGGAGCTTCGCGGCCTCGAAGCGATAGGGCGCGAGAGCGCCGGGCCGCTCACTCACGCGCGCGCTCGCCGGTGAGAGCAAGGAACATCGCCTCGACCGAGCTCGTCTCCTCATCGAGCCGCCGCACCGCGATCCCCTCGGCGGCCAGCGCGAGCACGAACGCGTCGAGCGCGCCGGGCTCTGCCGAGACGACGAGCCTGCCGTCCGCCGACGCCTCCACGGCGATCTCCGGATGCGCGGCGCTCAAGGCCAGGGCTTGTCGGTCGTCGCTCGTCTCGAGCCGGTGCTCCGGGTCGGGCGCCTCGACCTTCAGCCGGCCGATCTCCCCGTCCCACACGACATGCCCCGACGCGAGGATGGTGACCGTGTCACAGATCTCGGCCACCTCTTCCATGTCGTGGCTGCTCAGGAGGACCGCCATTCCCTCGTCCGCGAGACGGCGCACGAGGACTCCGACCTCACGCCTGCCCGCAGGGTCGAGACCGATCGTGGGCTCGTCCAGCAGTAGCAGGTGCGGCTCCGCGAGCAGCGACGCCGCCAGGCCGAGACGCTGGCGCATGCCCGTCGAGTAGGCGCCGACGCGCTGCTCGGCGCGACCCGCGAGCCCGACGAGCTCGAGCAGGTCGTCCACCGTTAGGGCCGCGTGTCCTACGTCGAGCCCCGCGAGCAGCTCGAGCGTGCGCCGGCCCGACAGATACGGATAGAAGCGCGGCTCCTCCACGAAGCCCGCCACGCGGTGGAGCCCCGGCGCAGCGCTCCCTCGCAGGGGCCGCCCGAAGAGCTTGATTCGTCCGGAATCGGGACGCACCAGCCCGAGCACGAGGCGCAGCAGTGTGGTCTTTCCGGCTCCATTCGGGCCTAGCAGCCCGCGCACCTCGCCCGGCTCGACGCTCAGGTCGACTCCGGCGACGGCGTCGACGTCCCCGAACCGCTTCGAGAGACCCCGCGCGGCGAGCGCCGGGGCCACGGTCGGGCTCACGCTGGGGGTGCTCGCGGCGATCGCCGGCCCACCGTAGCCCTGTCAGGCCACGCGAAGGTCGGCGCCGGCGCGATTCTCATCCAGCTCTAATCTGGCTCTCATGAACCGCTAACCCGGCAGGCCTAGGTTGGGGCGCCTTGAAGCGGCTTGCCTCGCTGATGCTCGTCGCCGTTTGCTGCACGGGACTGGCGCTCTCGACCGACCTGCTTGGGCACCGGCCCGACGCCCACGCCTCGTCCACCCGCAGACACCTCGCGTACCCGTTACTCCGCGACCGCCTCCAGGATGGCACCCCCAACGGCATCCACAAGATCCGACACGTCGTGATCATCATGCAGGAGAACCGGAGCTTCGACTCCTACTTCGGCACGTATCCGGGTGCAGACGGGATCCCGATGAAGGACGGCGTCCCGACCGTCTGCCTTCCCGATCCCGGCGCCGGCCATTGCGTCAGGCCGTACCACGACACGTCCGATCGGAACTTCGGCGGCCCACACGCGCGCCAGTGGGCGATCAGGGACGTCGACCGCGGCAAGATGGACGGGTTCGTCGTCTCGGCGCGACGCGGCCTCGCCAGTGCGTGCAGCACGTTCTACGCACCCGGCTGCTCGCTGGCGCCGAAGCGACCCGACGTCATGGGCTACCACGACTGGCACGAGATCCCGAACTACTGGGACTACGCGCAGGACTTCGTGCTCCAGGATCACATGTTCCAGTCGGATCTGTCGTGGAGCCGGCCGGCTCATCTCTATCTCGTCTCCGGCTGGTCGGCGCGATGCACGAAGGCCGGTGACCCGATGAGCTGCCGCTCCAACGCCCGCGCGCAGTACCGCGGCTCGAACTACGCCTGGACCGACCTCACGTGGCTCCTGCACCGCCACCGCGTGAGCTGGCGCTACTACGTGGCCAAGGGCGACCAGCCCGACTGCCCCAACGGCCAGATGTTCTGCGCACCGGTGCCGCAGCGGGCGACCACACCGGGCATCTGGAACCCGCTGCCGCGCTTCACCGACGTGCGGGAGGATCGCCAGCTCGGAAACATCCAGCCGCTGCAGAGCTTCTTCCACGCCTGCCGCCGGGGACGGCTTCCCGCGGTCACCTGGGTCATGCCGGCCGACAAGGTGAGTGAGCACCCGCCGAACCTCGTGAGCACCGGACAGACCTTCGTCACCGGGTTGATCAACTCGGTGATGCGGAGCCGAGACTGGCGCTCGACCGCGATCTTCCTGACCTGGGACGACTGGGGCGGCTTCTACGACCACGTCCCGCCGCCACGGGTCGACGGGCAGGGGTACGGGATACGAGTACCGGGCCTCGTGATCAGCCCGTACGCGAGGCACGGCTACATCGACCACCAGACCCTCAGCTTTGACGCCTACCTCAAGTTCATCGAAGACGACTTCCTCCACGGTCAGCGGATCAACCCCAGGACCGATGGGCGCCCCGACCCGCGACCCGACGTCCGCGAGAACGAACGCATCCTCGGCAACCTCGCCGCCGACTTCGACTTCGACCAAAAGCCGCGTCCCCCGCTGCTCCTGCCGCTCCATCCGCCTTTCAGCTGATTCGAGCCGGCGTCGAAAAGTGCGCCCGGCATGATTCGAAATGCGACCTCTGCCTCCGCAGGGCAGAGAGAGCGTGGGGGAACCCATGGTTCCGCCACGAGCCCCTCCTTCAGGTCAAGAGCACGAAGAAGTGCGCCCGGCATGATTCGAACATGCGACCTCTGCCTCCGCAGGGCAGCGCTCTATCCCCTGAGCTACGGGCGCTCGGGACGGTCAGTGTAGCGCCGGGCTAGCCGCGGCCCAGCAGCCGCGAGAGGAGCCCCGGCCGCGCGGGACGGCCAGGCAGGTCGGCCGCGGCGACGCACTCGAGATGCGCATGGCGGCGGCGGTTCGTGTCCCCCTCCGGCGCGATGAGGACGTGGTCGCTCATCGCGTGCAGGCGGTAGCCGCAGAGCGGACACGTGTACGTCGCCGGCTTCATGCTTCGGACCGGGCGGACGCTGTACCACTCAGCCGGCTCGAGCCGCGAGCGCGAGCGGCGCGTCATCCGGCACCTCCGTCCGGACGTAGGCCAGCGCGACGACTGTGCCGTTCGCACGGCGCGCGGCGCTCGTGACGCGGCCCACCTCCCGCGCGTCGTGAACGAGCGGCGCGTCGTGCTCCGGCAGCTCGTCGAGCTCGAGGACGCGCAGCCCGCGGTTCGGATGGCCGCGGAAGTGGAGGCGCGCCACGGGCTCCTGCCCCGGGTAGCAGCCCTTGGAGAAGGAGACGTGCGTCTCGTCGAGCCCCGCCTCCGCCGGAAGGATCCGAGCGTCGATCTCGTGCTCCCAGCGTGGAACACCGCTCTCGATCCGCCGAAGCTCGAGCTCCTCCTCCGAGAGCGTCGGCTCGAGCCCGGAGTCGAGCGCCTCGCGCACGCCCGGCCAGTCCGTGGCGAAACCGTCCGTGCCGTCGAAGACGAGCACCGAGTCGTGCTCCTCCGCGTCTATCTCGCACTGCGCGCGCAGGCGCATCCGCACCAGGTGTGCGCGCACCGTCTCCCCCAGCCCGGGCTCGGTCAGGAGCAGAAAGTCGTCACGGTCCCGCCGCAGGACGACGAGCGGAGCGATGACGCGGGCCTTGGCCGTGAGGAGAAGAGCCGGGCACGCCGCGCCGACCGCGAGCGCCTCGACGTCGTTCGAGACCATCCGCTGCAGGTAGTCGGCCGCATCGGGCCCGGCGACGCGGACGGAATCCCGCTCTCTCGCTGCTACGTCCACTGGATCTAGTCTAGGAAGCCATGCCGCTCTTCCGTTCCAAGGCCGAGGACAAGGTGCGCGCCGCGGGGTACGACCCGGCGCGCCTGCCGCCGGGCCAGTACCTGACGGAGAAGTGGCCCGTGCTGCATGCCGGCGACGTTGCGCAGGTCGACCTCACGACCTGGCGGCTCCGCCTCTTCGGTGAGGTCGAGAAGGGGGTCGCGCTCGACTACGAACAGCTGCGGGCGCTGCCGGCCACCGAGATCACGACTGACATCCACTGCGTCACGCGCTGGAGCCGCTTCGACGCCGGCTTCCGCGGCGTCCACTGGCGTGAGCTCGCGAAGCTCTGCCTGCCGAAGCCTTCGGCGCGCTTCGCGATCGCACATGCCGAAGCCGGCTACACCGAGAATCTCCCGCTCGCCGCGCTCGAGGAGGAGAACGCGCTCGTCGTCTACGAGGCGGACGGCGAGCCGCTGACCGCGGAGCACGGCGGCCCGATGCGGCTCGTCGTCCCGTCGCGGTACTTCTGGAAGAGCGCGAAGTGGTTGAACGGGATCGAGCTCACCGCCGCGGACCGGCCGGGGTTCTGGGAGCGCTACGGCTATCACAACGACGCCGACCCCTGGCAGGAGGAGCGGTACGGCTTCTGATGGGGTACCGGCCCTCCCCCTCAAAGGGGGTAAAGGCCGGGTGAGGGGTTGCCGATACAGCGGGCGAACCACCTCCCCCTACGAGAAACGGCGCCCACGCGGCGCCGTTTCTCGTCTCGGGCTAGGTTCTCGCGGTGGTGCCGTACGACCCCACGATCTACGAGGGTGCTGCGGCCCACTACCGGGCCGGCAGGCCGGCGTACTCGCCGCAGCTCGAAGCAGTTCTCGCCGCGGAGCTCGGGCTGGACGGAGCGGGAAGGCTCCTCGACGGTGGCTGCGGCCCCGGCATCCTCACCGTCCGGCTCGCCCCGCTCTTCGAGGAGGCGGTCGGTCTCGACCCTGACCCGGACATGCTTGCCGAAGGCCGCCGGGTCGCCGACCAACGCGGCATCCCGAACATCCGCTGGGTGCAAGCCCTGGCAGAGGAGCTCCCGGCGGCGGCACCGGGGCCGTACCGCCTGGTGACGTTCGGCCAGTCCTTGCACTGGACGGACGAGGCCCACGTCGCGGAGGCGGTGTACGACATGCTCGAGCCCGGCGGCGCCCTTGCGTTGATCGTGCACACGGTCGAGGGCCGGCCCGAGCCGCCGGGCCCGGGGCACCCGCGCATCCCGCACGCTGAGATCAAGGCGCTCGTCGCGCAGTACCTCGGCTCGACGCCGCGGGTCGGCCAGGGCCTGGCGCCGGTACGCACCCACCGCTTCGAGGACGTGCTCGTCCGCACACGATTCGGCTCGCCCCGGGCGATCTTCGCCCCGGGGATCCCCGACCTTCTGCGGGACGGCGAAAGCGTGCTGTCCGGCTACTTCTCCCTCGCAACCTCGGCGCCTCACCTGTTCGGTGACCGCGCCGACGACTTCGCGGGTGACGTGCGTGAACTGCTCGCGGCGCGTTCGCCCGACGGCCTCTTCTGGGACTGGCCGGGGGACACCGAAATGATCCTCGCGCGTAAGCCACACCGCGCTTGAAACGACAGAGGGCCGGCTGAGCCGGCCCTCCGCACAAAGCCGCCGAGCGGCTCGTTACATCATCCCGCCCATGTCCGGCATGCCGGCACCGGCGCCCACGGGATTCTTCTCCGGGGCCTCGGCGACGACCGCCTCGGTGGTGAGGATGTTCTTCGCGATCGACGCGGCGTTCTGCAGCGCCGAGCGAGTGACCATGGTGGGGTCGCCGATCCCGCTCTTGAGCAGGTCCTCGACCTCTCCGGTCTCGACGTTCAGGCCGTGGCCCGCCTCGGCGCCCCGCACCTGCTGGACGACGACGGAGCCCTCGAGACCCGCGTTGTACGCGAGCTGGCGAAGCGGCTCCTCGAGCGCACGGATGATGATCTTCGCGCCCGTCCGCTCGTCGCCCTCGAGCTTGCCGAGGACGTCGTCCCCGACCGTCTCCGCCGCGTTGATGAGCGCGACGCCGCCACCCGGCACCTGACCCTCCTCGAGCGCGGCGCGGGCAGCCTGCAGCGCGTCCTCGACGCGGTGCTTCTTCTCCTTCATCTCGGTCTCGGTCGACGCGCCGACCTTGACGACGGCGACGCCGCCGGACAGCTTCGCGAGCCGCTCCTGGAGCTTCTCGCGGTCGAAGTCGGAGTCGGTGTTCTCGATCTCCTGCTTCAGCTGCTTGATCCGGCCCTTGATGGCGTCGCTCTCGCCGGCGCCGTCGATGATCGTGGTCGTGTCCTTGTCGACGACGATGCGCCGAGCGCGGCCGAGTTGCGAGACCTTCGTGTTCTCGAGCTTGAGGCCCATCTCCTCGGTGATCACCTCGCCGCCGGTGAGGATGGCGATGTCCTCGAGCATCCGCTTGCGGCGGTCGCCGAAGCCGGGCGCCTTGACGGCGACGGCCTGGAAGGTGCCGCGGAGCTTGTTGACGACGATGGTGGCGAGCGACTCGCCCTCGACGTCCTCGGCGACGATCAGCAGGGGCTTGCCCGACTGGATGACCGCCTCGAGCACGGGCAGGAGGTCCTTGACCGCGCCGATCTTCTGGTTGGCGATCAGGACGTACGGGTCCTCGAGCACCGCTTCCATCCGCTCGGGGTCGGTGATCATGTACGGCGAGAGGTAGCCCTTGTCGAACTGCATGCCCTCTGTGAACTCGAGCTCGAGCCCGAGGGTCTGGCCCTCCTCGACGTTGACCACGCCGTCCTTGCCGACCTTCTCGATCGCGTCGGCGATGACGTCCCCGATCTCCCGCTCGCGGGAGGAGACGGTGGCGATGCGCGCGATGTCCTCACGGCCCGACACGTCCTTCGACTGCGTCTTGAGGTTCTCGACGACTGCGTCGACGGCCGACTCGATGCCACGCTTCAGGGCCATCGGGTTGGCACCGGCCGCGACGTTCTTCATCCCCTCGCGGACGATCGCCTGCGCGAGGACCGTCGCCGTCGTCGTGCCGTCGCCTGCGACGTCGTTCGTCGCCGTTGCGACCTCGCGCACGAGCTGGGCGCCCTGGTTCTCGAAGACGTCCTCGACCTCGATCTCGCGCGCGATCGTGACGCCGTCGTTCGTGATGGTCGGAGCGCCGAACTTCTTGTCGAGCACGACGTAGCGCCCCTTCGGGCCAAGGGTGACCTTGACCGCGTCGGCGAGGATGTTCACGCCGCGCTCGAGCGAGCGCCGCGCATCCTCGTTGAACTTCAGCTCCTTGTGAGCCATGTCTTCTTCTGACCTCCGTT
>Ga0335083_10001203_pt1 | contig 36230 bp, 33 predicted proteins | sample Lox_Sample_42_FD_206716 | JGI IMG/M metagenome (GOLD analysis project Ga0335083, IMG submission 206716) | Soil microbial communities from Loxahatchee National Wildlife Refuge, Florida, United States - Lox_Sample_4.2 | ecosystem: Environmental > Terrestrial > Soil > Wetlands | place: USA...
TCTCGCTCGCAGCGCCGTCGGTCCGCAAGCACTACCGCAGTGCTCGGGAGTTCATGCACAGGGTGCGTGCCGACTATAGCCCGATGTACCGGCCCCGGTCGGTGACCCTTCTCGAGCACTTCCTGGTCGCGGGCCAGCCGGTGCAGCCACTGCGGGTCGTGACCAAGCGCAACGACGTGTTGACCGCCTACTACGTGATGCAGCATCAGCGCGACGGCAGCTGGAAGATCGCCGGGTGCGCCCTACACCGCGGTCCGCGCATCCGGACATGACCGCCGCGCGCTCTCGCGCTGCCGCACCGGTGCAATCGCCTATACTCGGCTCGCATCCGAGCGGTCGCGGCCTCGCTTCCTCCGTGCACCTGAGGTTGGAAAGGACCCGGGCATGCCCCTGACCTTCTACTACGGTTCCGGCTCGCCGTTCGCGTGGCGGGTGTGGCTGGCGCTCGAGCATAAGCAGATCGCATACGAGCTCAAGCTCATGTCGTTCTCCGCCGGTGACCTGCGCAGCGCGCAGTTCCACGCCGTCAATCCCCGGCACAAGGTGCCGGCGATCGTGGACGGCGGCCTCGCGCTCTACGAGTCGGTGGCGATCGTCGAGTATCTGGATGAGAAGTACGCGGGGGCGAAGCTGTTTCCCGGAGACGTTGAGCAGCGTGCCGTTGTTCGCCGGCTCGTGCAAGAGACGGATCACTACTACGCGACGGCGGCCGACAAGCTGCTGGACCAGGTGCTGTTCACACCGCCGGAGAGATGGGGCGCCGTGGAGATCGCAAAGGCGCGCGATGGCGTCGCCGAGGAGCTCAAGACGTGGGAGACGCTGTTCCGCGGCGAATGGCTGGCCGGCGGCGAGTTGTCCGCGGCGGATTTCAGCTTGTACCCGCTCCTCGCGCTGACGCTGCGCATGGACAGGAAGAAGCCGGACCTCGACGTGCGCGGCCTGATCGGAGCGCGGGTGGGCGCCTGGATGCAACGCTTCGAGGCGTTGCCGTGTTGCCGCAAGACCTGGCCACCGCATTGGAAGTGACGAGCGAAGGGAAAATGCCGGATGAATGCTGCGGTCCGCATCAGGATCACTTGGCCGAACGGCTCGCTCACCGCGCGCCTGGAGGACACCGCTACGGCACGCGCGCTGTTGGCGGCGCTGCCGGTGGAATCGAGCGCCAGTACATGGGGCGAGGAGGTCTATTTCGGAGTCCCGGTGAAATCTCTCCTGGAGGCCGATGCCCGTGACGTCGTCGATCCCGGCACGGTCTGCTTCTGGGTGCAGGGCAGCTCCCTGGCGCTGCCCTTCGGCCCCACTCCGGTGTCGCGGAGTAGCGAGTGCCGCCTGGTCACGCGGGTGAATGTGCTGGGCGCGATCGAAGGCGACGCGCGCCGCTTGAAGACGGTGCGCGACGGCGATGCCGTCAAAGTCGAGCGCCTGCAGGGATGAAGCGCTTGCACTCCGCACTCACGGACCGGCGCAGCTTGCCGCAGCGGTTTCGCGGCACGCGCCAGGTCCGCGACGAGGATGAGCAAGAACCTCTCGTGAGCTGCCCCGCCAAGAAGTGGGCAGGGAACGGGGACTCCACGCGAAGGCGCGATCCTTGCTCGTCCCGTCTCGCCGGCATATCCTACCTCCCCTTGTAGAGCGGCAGATCGCCGCCGCCCGTCTTGAAGACGACCTGAGAGGGCTCGCCTAGTGAATCTGCTGCTCGGCTGCATCGCGGACGACTTCACCGGCGCAACCGACCTTGCCAACACGCTGGTCAAGGCAGGGCTGCGCACCGTCCAGCTCCTCGGGGTGCCCGCTGCGGGCCAGCGGGTACCCGACGCCGACTGCATCATCGTCGCGCTGAAATCCCGCAGCAATCCGGCTCCAGAAGCGGTGCAGATGTCGTTGAGCGCGCTCGACTGGCTGCGTTCCCGCGGCCCCGAGCAGGTCTACTTCAAGTACTGCTCGACCTTCGACTCGACCGACAGCGGGAACATCGGGCCGGTGGCGGACGCACTGGTGGAGGCACTCGGTACCGACTTCACGGTCTTCAACCCCGCGTTTCCCACCAACAAGCGCACGGTGTACAAGGGCTATCTGTTCGTGGGCGACGAGCTGCTCTCCGAATCGGGCATGCGGAACCATCCGCTCACGCCCATGACCGATCCGTCTCTGGTCCGCGTGCTGCAGCGGCAGACGAAGCATCGAGTCGGGCTCGTGCCCTATGCCACCGTCGTGAAGGGTCTCAAGGCGGTGCGCGAGGCCTTCGCTGCCTTGCGAAGCAGCGGAGTCCGGCACGCGATCTTGGATTCCATCACCGACGAGCATCTGCTCACCCTGGGCGAAGCCTGCGCCGACCTGAAGCTCGTGACCGGAGGGTCGGGCATGGCCATGGGCTTGCCCGCGAACTTCGTCCGTCGGGGGCTCCTCAAGGCGGGGCAGCACCACCCGGTGCCCAAAGTGTCCGGGCCCACCGCGGTGCTCGCGGGAAGCTGTTCGGTGGCCACTCAGGGCCAAGTGACGCACATGAAGAAGGATCACGAGGCGTTCGCGCTGGATCCCCTGGCGATCGCGGCCGGGAGGGACCAGGCTGGGGCAGCGCTGACCTGGGCCGACTCGCGCATCGGCGAGAAGCCGATCCTCATCTACTCCACCGCGACCCCGGAGCAGGTGAGCGCCGTGCAGAAGGAGCTCGGCCGCGAGCAAGCAGGCGTGCTGATCGAGCAGACGCTCGGCCGCATCGCGCAGGGGCTGGTGGCCAAGGGGGTGCGGCGGCTGGTCGTCGCCGGGGGAGAGACCTCGGGCGCGGTGGTCGGCGCGCTCGGCGTCGTCGGGCTGTACATCGGGCCGGAGATCGACCCGGGCGTCCCCTGGACCTTTAGCGTCGGCGAGCCCACGCTCGCCCTCGCGCTGAAGTCCGGCAACTTCGGCGCATCCGATTTCTTCACCAAGGCGTTCCAGGTGCAGCCGTGAGCAGCGAAGCAAGGTTGCGCGAGGAGATCTGCTATTTCGGCAGATCGCTCTTCGACCGCGGACTGACCTTCGGCAGCGCCGGCAACATCAGCGCTCGCACGGGCGAGGCTTGGCTGATGACGCCGACGAACTCCTGCCTGGGGCGGTTGGATCCCGCATCGCTGTCGAAAGTCGACGCCAAAGGCAGCACCCTCTCCGGAGACAAACCCACCAAGGAGGCGTTCCTGCATCTGTCGATGTACGCGGAACGCCCCACTGCCGGCGCGATCGTCCACTTGCATTCGACATACTCGGTCGCGGTGTCGGTGCTCGCAGACCTGGACGCCGAGGCGCCGATCCCGCCGATCACCGCTTATTACGTGATGAGGATCGGCAAGCTCGCGTTGCTTCCCTATTACGCACCCGGCGACACGACGCTGGCGAACGCGGTTCGCGAGGTGGCAGGGCGGCATCACGCGGTTCTATTGGCCAACCACGGCCCGGTGGTCGCCGGAAAGGACCTGGAGACCGCCGTGTATGCGACCGAGGAGCTGGAAGAGACGGCAAAGCTGTATTTGCTGCTGCGCGGGCAGAAGCTGAAGCTGCTTACTCCCGAACAGGTTGGTGAGCTCCACCGGAGATTCTCTGCATGACGCCGAGCTCTGCCATACCTAGCGCTGGGAGCCCCCAATCTTCGCGCGGTGCCGGACGCGTGACGCGGCCGCGGCCGCCGGGTACTATTCCATTCGTTTCCATCCGAAGGAGGCAAGTACGATCATGACACTCGAATTGGAGCAGGTTGCCACGGGAAGCCGACGGTTGCGCTGGCTGGGCTGTTGCGCGGCGGTGGTGCTGTTGGCCGCGATCACCGGCTGCGCCAGCAAGCCCGCAGTCAAGGGGGCCAAGGTCTCCGCCTCCGAGGTGCGGGTCTATGCGACGCCGGATCTGCTGCAGAGCCAGTACACGCTGGTCGAGCATGTCTGGATCGATTCCTGGCGCACTAACATCACCTATCCGAGTTTTGGCTCGGATTCCGCCGGGATCGATGCCATGAAACGCGTCGCCTCGGATGCCGGCGCCAACGGCCTCATCAACGTGATCTGCCTGGATGGGCGGGCGAGGCCTTCGCAAAGTCCGTTGCTGTACTGCTACGGCGACGCGATCCGGGTCAACTGAGGTCAGGGCGGCGGGGGACCGCGCACCACCGATCCACGGCGTTGCGCCCGAGCGCCAGCCAACATCGACGCGTCTTGACTACTGGGAGGAGCGACCATGAACACACGAACAATCGCTTGGGTGGGAGCTGCTGTGTTGGTGAGTGCAGCGGTGACCGCGCTCGGCCAGATGAAGCCAGAGGACTCGATCAAGTATAGGCAGTCGGCCATGTTCTTGGTCGGCACGAACTTCGGAACGCTCGCCGCCATGGTGCAGGGCAAACGCCCCTACGACAAGGATACGGCAATCAAATGCGCCAACATCGTAGCGTTCGTGAGCAAGCTGCCGCTCGACGGCTTCGTCCCCGGCACGGATCAGGGCAACACCAAGGCGAAGCCGGAGATCTGGCTGGACATGGACGACTTCAAGGCCAAGATGGAGAAGATGCAGGAGGAGACGGCCAAGCTCGCCGAAGTGGCACAGCAGGGCGACTTCGAAGCCCTCAAGGCACAGGTGGGCGCGACCGGCAAGTCCTGCAAGGCGTGTCACGACAAGTACCGGAACAAGTGACGCGCTCGTCCGCCGCCCGGACCCGGTTGCCGAGCGCGATGCTCGCAATCGGGCCGCGGGAGTTGCCTGTCACCTCACCAGCAGCCAAACCGCCAGCCCGCACGCGGTGAGCAGCAGCGCCGCGAGCCACAGCGGGCCGCCGCGCACCTCCTCCGCCCGCTCGCCCGCGGGGAGGCGTTTGCGGCCGGTGAAGAGCGGAGTGATGAGGTTCTCCCGCTTACCCCATAGGTAGTACAGCGCGGCGCCCACGTGCAGCGCCAACAGCGTGAGCAGCACGTAGAAGTTGGCCTTGTGCAGCCGGGTCAGAAGGTCGCTCGTTGCCTTGGACACCAGCTTCGCAAGGGGACCCTCCAGCATGACGTCGTCGTTGGCGAAGAGTCCCGTCCCGGCCTGTACCAGCAGGCACGCAAGAAGCGCCACGATCATCCAGCCGCCCAGGGGGTTGTGCCCGGGATAAAACGCAGGCCGGCCGCGCAGCAGCGACTGGGCATAGACGCGGGCCGGCCGCAACCCGCGCAGGAAGCCCGAAAAGCGAGCGTAGGTGCTGCCCATGAGGCCCCAAAGGATTCGAAACAGCACCAGCGCGAGGATCGTGAAGCCGGATAGCTCGTGAAACTCGAGCGCGTTGCCCCCGATCTGTCCGGTAGCGAACGACACCAGCACGAGAGCGACGAGCATCCAGTGGAACAGCCGGACCGGGATGTCCCAGACGCGCACTGTGGGGCCTGGCTGGGTGGGATCGGCTTTCGGCGGGTCCGACATCGATGGGCCTGGCTCTGAGGCGGCCGGGTGAGTATAGCGGCCGCGCCGGCTCGCAGCAGCGCCGCGGGTACCTTGCGGCCGCGGCGGGGGTGGTCTATAAAGACGGACAGCAGTCAACATTGGGGAGGAAGCGATGTCCGACATCGCACAGGCCAATGGGGTGGCCGCTCACCGCTCGGGTCGCTTCGCTGCGATCTGGCCGGTCTGCATCGCTGCGGCGCTCGGAGTGGTGCTGGTCTCGCTCGCTGGTTTCGCCGGATCCCAGTCGATTCACAACGCCGCCCACGATGCGCGGCACAGCCTGAATTTCCCGTGTCACTGACGCGTCCGGTACCCGGCACGCTGTCGCTGTCCCAGCTGCTGCTTCCGGCGTTGGGCGCTGCTGTGGCGGCCGGCGTCGTGGTCAGCGCCTTGCAGCAGCTCTTCCTGGCCCCCCTCATCCTGCAAGCTGAAAGCTTCGAGGCGGTGCAGGCCGCTGGAGGGGCGCCGGTTCCCTGGCTGCAGCGCGGCGCCTATACGCTCCTGTTCAACTGCGTTGCCGCGTTCGGCTTCGCGCTGCTGCTGGCGGCCGGCTATGCGCTGCGCGGTGGTGTGACGTGGCGCAAAGGCGTGCTGTGGGGGTTGTGCGGGTATGTCAGCGTGGCGCTGGCGCCGGCTTTGGGTTTGCCCCCGGAGCTGCCTGGTGCGCCTGCGGCCGACCTGGGATCGCGTCAGCTCTGGTGGTTCATGACCGTGGGGGCGACCGCCGCCGGCCTCGCTGGATTGTTCTTCTTGCGGGGCTGGGCATGGAAGCTCGCGAGCGCCGTGCTGCAGCTGTTGCCCCATCTGCTCGGGGCTCCCAGGCCGCCGGTGGCCGAGAGCGCGGTGCCGCAGCAGCTGGCCGCGCGATTCGCGATCGGCTCGCTCGGGATCTCACTGGTGCTCTGGCTGCTGCTCGGAACGCTCACCGCGGCGCTGAGTGAGGCGCGTATGCGCCGGTGGGCGCGCTGAGGCAGGCGGGGGCGAGGACAGCCGGCGGCCCTTGCAATCGATCCCTGACAACGGGCCCACACTCATGTTTGCGCGTATTGCCTTGGTCCGATTCTTGGCGCTGGCGGCGATCATGACGCTCCAGTGTTCTCCGCTGGCCGCAGAGCAATGGCACCCCGTGTCCGTCGATGACAAGGGCAAAGGTTACTATCTGGACACCGATCGCGTGCTGCGCATCGGTTCGACCGTGACGGTGTTCCTGCGCGAGACGGCGCTCCCCGACAGCATGCTGGCACGCGGGGCGAGACAGCGAGAGACCGCGCTGCGCATCGACTGCGGCAAGCCGGAGGCTTTGGTCGCCTACGGAGACGTCGTGTTCGAGGATGGTTCCAGGCTGCGCTTCTACGGCGAGAGCCAGATCAACCGGTACGCCAAGCCCACGAGCCTCCCCTTTATTGCGACCAGCATGCTTGCGTCACTCCAGCACGACCTGTGCGCGGTGCCGAGCGAGGTGTTGGTCGACGTCGCACATGCTGGCCAGAACAGGCGCACACAGGTCGACACCGCCAGTCTGCGGCTCGCTGAGGACGAAGTGCGCGCGTGGGTGCGTTACGACTACCCAGTCGTGGCGCTGGACATGCCCTACCGCAATCCCTACGGCTCCAAGCGCGAGCTGATGGCGGTGCGCTGCTCGAAGGCGGAGTATGCCGTGCTCGCCGGGCTGGACTTCGATGAAGACGAGGTGGTCTCCGACGGCTCCACGTTTGCGCAGCCCGCGTATCGGAGCGCGGCGGAGGGTGAGCCCGCCGAGTTGGTGCATTTGCTCTGCGACCGCTCCGGGGCGCTGCAGCGGCTGCCGCCGGCGCGGCTGGTGCGGACCAAAGCCAGGACCTGGGAGATCCCGCTCGACCCCGTGGCAGCACAGCCGCCGCCCGCGGTGACACAAGCACTGGCGCGGGCTGCGGGTGCAGACAAAGCCTTGGCTCTGCGGCTGCGCAAGGTGCGGATCGAGACCATCAGTCGGCCGCAAGGGGGGCACAAGCAGCAGTCGGTGGAGGAACGAACGGTGGAGAGCAGGGGTGCGGGCCTGATATTCGGCAACGTCAAGGCGCCGGAGTATTCGTTGGAGGATCTGTCGCTGTACGGCCTGATCACGGTGGCGTCGCGCTCCGCTTTTCCCGCCGGCGGGGGTGCCTCACGCCGACTCGAAGGCTTCAACTCGACCGGAACGCTGGTACCGGCAGGCGCCGGGGAGGTCTTCAGCTACGAAGCCGAGTACGCCACCGTCGATTCCACTCGGGGCCGCGGGCGAACCCGTTCACGGACGCAATGCAAGCTCGGCGCAGCGCAGCCTGCCGCTGCCCTGAACGCGAAGCTGACCGGCACAGCGGTTCCCGTCGATTGCGAAAGCCAGACGGACGGCCAGCCGTCAAGCAAGACCCACGGCTGGCTGCTGCTCGACGCCGGTTGGTTCTTTCAAGACCTGTTCGAAACGCTCACCTATCGCAGCGAGAGCCGGCTGCTCGAGGTCGAGACCGACTGAGCGTAAGCTGCGGGCCGGTCGCGCTGCGCAGCGGTCTGTGTGGCGCACCGGCGTGCGCTCCCGGCTCACCTTGCTCCGTGACCTGCGCGTGTCACCCGTTGATGCGCGCTGCCGCCGATTGGAGTTGCGGCGGATCGCGCCAGCGGGGCAGCAACAGAAGCAAGAGTCCTGTCGTCGCCAGGATCAATCCGAGATACAGCCCGAGGTATGCGCTGCGCGGCGCGCTCTGCTCCAACACGGATTCGCCGATATCTTCGGGGTTGAAGTAGACGAGCACGACTGCGCCTTGCGGGTATCGCGCTACGTAGGCGCGAGCGACGGCCTGCGGGTAGCCGTAGACGGGCTCCTCCCGGCTGAGCCGCGAACCGATCACCTCGCGCCTTCCGACCTGGTAGGAATAGGTGATGACGGGGCGCCACCGCATGCCCTCGGTGTCGGCGAGTGCGCGCACCTCGGAGCTCAAGATGACGGCGCGCGCATAGGGCCATGCGGCGCTGGCGCGTGCGCGAGAGATTTGATCCCAGCTGCGGCTCGCGGTCACGACGCCGACCAGGAACACGGTGGCGAACAAGCACGGCAGCAGCAACTGGTGCGGCTCTTCTTTCCCGAGCAGCGCCGGATCGGGCCGCGGCAGCCACGAGAGCGGTGATACGGCCGACGACTGCTGCGGCGGACTGGAATCGAGCGTGTCGGTTGCGGACTCTGCGGCCTGGAAGAATCGGCGCAGCGGCAGAAGCTCCGCGGCGCGGCCGAGATGGTGCAGCATCATTGCCTCCCTTGCGACGACTGACTACCGAGGCCTGTCGCGCGTGATGCGCAGGCCTGCGCTGTGTGTCGCCGGATGGGCGTTACCGCATCCGTTGGACGGCCATGTCGGCCGTTGGTCTCCGTGCGACGCAGCGCGAAAACTTCGATCAGTCTATCGCCGCGCGGTGCGCAAAGGAAACATTGTTAACTCTCCTGCCGCGACATGCCGGCGCCCGTGGATGCAATCCGCGCAGGTTCGATACGCCTCCATGGTGCAAAGAGGGCGCAGCCCGCCTGCGTCGCGTTGTACGGCGGATTCCGATCGGGCAGCGGTTGCGGCTCCGCGCCTACGCGGCCGCCGCGGGCAGCGGACAGTGACCTCGACTGCGCGCTGCCTCCAGCGCTTGGAGCAGTAGCCCGGGCTCGCCGCGAGCGAGCTGTGCAGCATCCGACAGCATTCTGCGCCAGACACGCGCTCCCGGACACCCATGGAACAAGCCCAGCATATGACGTGCGATCGAACGCAGGCTCACTCCGTTGCCCACCTCTTGTCGGGCGTAACGCAGCATGCGTCCAACGACCTCGTCGCGCGCGATCGGCGGCGCGCCGCACAGCCGATGCTCCAGCTGCGCCAGCAGATACGGATCGTGATACGCAGCACGGCCGATCATCACGCCGTCCACGTGTGCGAGATGAGTCTCGACCTGCGCGGCAGTCTGGATCCCGCCGTTCAGAATGATCGTCAGCTCCGGAAACTCCTGCTTCAGGCGGTAGACTTCGCCGTAACGCAGCGGCGGCACCGCGCGGTTGTCCTTGGGGCTGAGGCCCTTGAGCACGGCGTTGCGGGCATGAACGATGAAGGTGCGGCACCCGGCACGCGCCAGCGTCTCCACGAACCGGCGCGCGAAACCGTAGTCCTCGACGTGATCGATTCCCAGCCGCTGCTTCACCGTCACGGGGACCGCGGTCGCATCCTGCATCGCCTTCACGCAGTCGGCGACCAGTTCCGGCTCCGCCATCAGGCACGCGCCGAACGCGCCGCGCTGGACGCGCTCGGACGGGCAGCCGCAGTTGAGATTGACCTCGTCGTAACCCCAGCGGCCGGCGAGTCGCGCGCAGCGAGCCAAGTCCTCAGGATCGGAACCACCGAGCTGTAGCGCGACGGGATGCTCGGCCGCGTCGAAGCGTAGGTGACGCCCTAGATCCCCGTGCATCAGAGCGCCCGTGGTGATCATCTCCGTGTAGACGAGCGCCTGCCGCGAAAGCTGGCGGAAGAAGTAGCGGCAATGCCGGTCCGACCAGTCCATCATGGGTGCCGTGCGCACCCGAGCCGCGGCGAGTTGCATGGGCGGAGGGGTTGAGCTCGGGTCTGACACCGGAGCGCAAAGGAACGACGTCGACGCGACCGGTCGCCTCTCGGTCGGCGCGCGCATCCTCAGACGTGTCCCAGGACCGGGTGCGGCCGGTAGGGCTCCGCGAGCACTTTCAATTCCTCGTCGGTGAGCTTGACTTCCAACGCCTTCACCGCATCCTCCAAGTGCTGCATCTTGCTCGCGCCGATGATGGGTGCGGTGACCCCGGGTTGGTGCAGCAGCCAGGCGAGCGCGACCTGTGCATTCGATACATCGCGCCGCTTCGCCACCGCCGTCACGTGCTCGACGACCGCGAAATCGGAATCCTGGTAATACATCCGGTGCGCGAAGTCGTCGCTCTTGGCACGCGTGGTGTCGCCCTTGTCTTCCCGGCGCCGGTTGCCCATGAGGAACCCGCGTGCGAGCGGGCTCCAGGGGATGAGGCCCACACCCTGGTCGCGGCACAGGGGGATCATCTCCCGCTCTTCCTCGCGGTACACCAGGTTGTAGTGATTCTGCATGGTGACGAAGCGGGCGAACCCGTGACGCTCGGAGGTGTAGAGCATCTTGGCGAATTGCCAGGCATACATGGACGAAGCGCCGATATGGAGCGCTTTGCCGGCCTTGACCACATCGGTGAGCGCGTCCAGCGTTTCCTCCACCGGGGTCTGGCTGTCGAAGCGGTGGATCTGGTATAGGTCGACGTAGTCGAGCTGCAACCGGCGCAAGCTGTCGTCGATCGAGTGCATGATGTGCTTGCGCGACAAGCCCCGCTGGTTCGGGTCTTCGCCCATCACGCTGAAGACCTTCGTAGCGACCACGACGCGGTCGCGCGGGACGGCCAACTCCTTCAGCGCGCGCCCCAACACGACCTCGCTCTCGCCCAGCGAGTACACATCGGCCGTGTCGAAGAAGTTGATTCCCAGCTCCCACGCGCGGGCGATAAAGGGTTTGGAGCGATCGTAGTCGAGCACCCAGTCGCGCCACTTGGGAGAACCGTAGGTCATGCATCCCAGGCAGATCCGCGAGACCTTGAGCCCGGTGGTTCCGAGGTTGACGTATTGCATGCGCTGCTCCCGATGTCCCAACAGCCGCCAGTGTAACGGCTGTCGCGGCGCCGCGGCTACTGTGGGAGCACTGCCCGCCTGCCCCAGGAGCGAAAGCCCGGGAGCAGGCATCCGGATGAAAGGATCAGCGTGGGCTCGGGCGGCCGGCGGGGCGCTCTTGTCCCGAGGCGTAGCATGCGGGCGTTCGGGTCGGCGGTTAAGAGAGGGGAGTGCCCTGTGAATCCGTGCACGATTGCGGAACCGCCCCGCGATATTCCATCAGCGGGCGGTCTCAGAAGCGGGATGGAGGAGCGGGACGAGCCGGCTTCGCGCTTGCGAGCGTGGCCGGCCGCGAAGGACAGAGTGGGCGAGCGCGGCTCAGTCGTCGTTGCTGTCCGACCAGCGGCGTTTGGGACTTTGGTGCTCTTCCAGGACAGTGGCATAGGCATACTCGACCCAGTCGGTCGAAGTTTCCTCGTCTCCGTCCAGGAAGCGCCGCTCGTAATTGGCCACTTCCTGCATCAGGGCTTCGAGGCGCGCCCATACGCGATCGCTATGCCTTTGATGCACTTCCTTGGCCAGGATTTCCTTCGCGTTCTGGTAGTCACGTTCGTTGAGGATGGGTCTGGCGCTCTTCGCGTCGGTCCGGCCCAGTCTGCTTCCCACGATCGCCCCCTTGTCTCACTTTGCAGCGGGAGAATTTCCTGTCGGGGAAAAACGCAAGGTTCGGGCCATCCCGTGCCGCTGTCAAACGAATGTCACGGGTGCACGTCGCGGCGGACGCGAGCGGGGGATGCGGCGATACGGGCCGTGCCGTTCGCCCCGCGCGCACGGAAGCGCAAGCCACGTTGCGTCGGCCGCGACCTAGGCACGCGAATCAGAGACCGAGCTGGGTCAGCGAGACCACCCACAGGGCGATGCCACCAGTCGCAGCGATCAGCGCCGCAACGAATAGCCAGCGCCTGCGTGTGAGAGCCGTGATCGACGCGAGCGAGATCGAGATCTGGATCAGCGTCATGGCCTGGGCCAGCCGGTGATGCGGGTGGTAGATCTGCTCACTGTGCTCGTTCGCTTTCTGCGAAGCTTCGTCCAGCGCTTCCGCCTTCGCGCGGATCTCCTTCTTCTCCTTGTCGTAGCGCTCGACTTCCTTGGCGTACTGCGCGGCCTTCTCCGGATCCCGCGCGAGGTGCGCGGCCAGCTCCGCCAGATGGCCCTTCGTGCTCTTGGACTGATAGTAGGCCCACTGGTCCGAGGCCTCTGCCTTCTTCAGCACGGCCTCGTTCTTGAACATCATGGCCTCGTTCTGCGCGGCTCCCCCCTGGTAGCTCACGAACGCGCCCAGGGTCGCCAGGATCGCGGTGAACACCGCCACCTGCTGCGCAAGCCCCGGGCCACGGTGTGCCTCGTGCTCCAGCTCGTGCTCATGGGCACCGTGGACGTGGAACCCTTCTTCCGACATATGCTCTCCCTTGATCGCCGTCTATAACGAGTCCCTAGATGACGTCTTGCTGTGCGACTTCAAGTTCCTCGCGGCTGTCCGGGTCCGCCGCAAAGAAAAAGGCGCACTGCAGTGCGCCTTCCCGGTGACGCTGCGAGGCGATCGAGTCACTCGGTCGCTCTCACCTCCTGCTTTTGTTCACCCAAGCCGTCGATGCCGAGCCGCATCGCGTCTCCGTGCTTGAGAAACACCGGGCTGGGCTTGACGCCCAAGCCCACGCCCGGAGGCGTGCCGGTGGTGACGACGTCGCCCGGCTTCAGCGTCATGCAGAAGCTGATATAGGAGATCAGCTTGCGGCAGCTGAAGATCATCGTGTTGGTGTTCCCGGTCTGCATGCGTTTGCCGTTCACGTCCAGCCACATGGCCAGGTTCTGGGGATCGGGGATCTCGTCGCGCGTGACCAGCCAGGGCCCCAGCGGCGCGAAAGTGTCGAACCCCTTTCCCTTGTCCCAGGTCGGACCCCGTTCGAGCTGCCACTCCCGCTCGGAGACGTCGTTGCAGATCAGATAGCCGGCGACGTAGTTGAGCGCGTCGGCCTCCGGCACGCTGCGCGCGGTCTTCCCCATCACGAACGCCAGCTCTACCTCCCAGTCCCCTTTCTTCGAATTCTTCGGGAGGATGACCGCGTCGTTGGGGCCACAGATGGCCGAAGTGGCCTTCATGAAGATGATCGGCTCCGCTGGGATGGGTTGGTTCGCCTCCTTGGCGTGATCGGAGTAGTTGAGCCCGATCGCTACCAGCTTGCCCACGCCGGCGACGGGTGGGCCCAGGCGCGGGTTGCCTGCCACTCTGGGCAGCGTGTCCACTTTAGCCGCACGTAGCCTCGCCAGACCATCGTCGCTCAACGCGCCGGCGTCGATGTCGCTCACAATGCCGGAAACATCGCGTATCGCACCTTGTGCGTCGACAATTCCAGGTTTTTCCTTGCCTGCCTCACCGTAACGTACCAGTTTCATGTTGTCTCCTGACGGAAGAGAACCCAACGCCGGGCCCACCGCACGCAGGCAATACGCAGCCGGCTGTGCTGAGGACTCTGCAATGGAGCGCTCGGCCGGACTTGATGCCGGACGAGGCGCTCTGGACCTGTCTGCGAACTTCGCGCGCTGTGTGCCTCTGCGTTCGAGTATTCGGGGTGGACCAAGGTGCTAGAGCGAGACTCCGCCGTCTATGATCACGGTCTGGCCGGTCATGAACACGGACTCGTCGGAGCCGAGGTACACGCACAGGTCCGCGACTTCCTCGGCGTTGCCCAGCCGCCCCATCGGCTGGCGCGCGATGAAGTCCTTGCGCGCCTGCACCGGATCGGCGAACGCATTGATGCGTTCGCCCAGACTGGGGGTATCGATGGTGCCTGGGCAGACGGCGTTGCAGCGGATGCCGCGCTTGACGAAATCGATGGCGACCGACTTCGTGAGACCAATCACGGCGGCCTTGCTGGCGCCGTACACGAAGCGGTTCGGGATGCCCTTGATGCTGCCTGCGACCGAAGCGATGTTGATGATGGAGCCGCCGCTCTCCAGCATGCGCGGCAGCAGTGCCTGGATCAGCATGTACATCGAACGGACGTTCAGTGTGAAAGAGAAGTCCCAGTCCTTGCGGGTGCATTCCAGCACTGTGCCGTGATGGACGAAGCCGGCGCAATTGACGAGGATGCTCGGGGTCGTGATCTCGCGCACAAACGCCTGGATCGCCGCATCGTCCGTGACATCCAGCCGCCGCGTAACGATCCCGGTCGTGGCGATCTCCGCGAGCCTGTCTTGGTTGACGTCGGTTGCGATTACCGAGGCGCCCTCGCGCGCGAACGCAAGCGCGACCGCGCGCCCGATGCCCTGTGCGGCCGCGGTCACCACAGCGGACTTGCCTCTCAGTCTCCCGCTCACGCGCCTCCCCTCGTCTGTGTGCGACCGCGCTGAAACCGGACAGCGCGGGAGGGCGGTAGTATGCCACAGGCAGTTCACGACGTCGGCGCGGCAGCGAGAGCAGCGTTGCCGCCAATTCTGCAATTCAGTTAGACTGCCCTCTCGCACGTACAACACCTACACAATGGAGGAGAACGGAATGGCCGCAGGCGCCCACTTCCGCTCGTGCAGCGCACAACGACACACCGATCGCGCATTGCGAGCGGCCGTGCTCTAAGCCAGGCGCTACACATGGCTTCGGTCGCGCTGAACAACATCCGCAAGTCCTTCGGCCGCGTCGAGGTGATCCATGGCGTGAGCGTCTCGATCAGCGACGGCGAGTTTGTCGTATTGGTGGGTCCCTCCGGCTGCGGAAAATCGACCTTGCTGCGCATGATCGCGGGGCTGGAGGAGATCTCCAGCGGCGAGATCCGCATCGGAGACAGGATCGTCAACCAGATCCCTCCCAAGGCGCGGGACATCGCGATGGTATTCCAGAACTACGCCCTGTACCCGCACATGACCGTGTTCGACAACATGGCGTTCAGCATGAAGCTGGCGGGCCGCAGCAAGGAGGAAATGCGCCAGCGCGTCGACGTAGCCGCAAAGATTCTCGGCTTGACCGAATACCTCGAGCGCTACCCGCGACAGCTCTCCGGCGGGCAGCGCCAGCGTGTGGCGATGGGACGCGCCATCGTGCGCAACCCGCAGGTGTTCCTGTTCGATGAGCCGCTGTCCAACCTGGACGCCAAGCTGCGCGTGCAGATGCGCACCGAGATCAAAGAGCTGCACCTGCGGCTGAAAACCACTTCGGTGTACGTCACGCACGATCAGATCGAAGCCATGACGATGGCAGACAAGATCGTGGTGATGAACGGCGGCGACGTCGAGCAGATCGGCACGCCGCTGGATCTGTACGACGAGCCGGCCAACCTGTTCGTCGCGGGGTTTATCGGGTCGCCAGCGATGAATTTTCTATCGGGGCAACTCTCCAACGGCAATGGGGTCGGCGTGAAGCTGCGGAAGGGGAGCCGGATTCCGGCGCCCACCTCCGGTGAAGCCGACGGACGCGAGGTCACGTTGGGCGTGCGCCCCGAGCATCTGGTGATCAGCGCCACCGGCGTGCCCGCCGAGGTGGTCGTGGTCGAGCCGACTGGAATGGACACGCAGGTCTACTGCAGGCTTGACGACACCGAGATCACCGTGATTTCCCGCGAACGGCACACCTTTAAGCCAGGCGACACGATCCGGTTGGAGCCGCTCCCCGGCAAGACCTACCTGTTCGATCCGGCGAGCGGCAAACGGCTCGCATAAGGCCCGGATCGTCTTTCCCCTGGAGGAAAACCCGAATGCGCAACCGATCCCGGCGCGAATTTCTCAAGACCTCCACGGGGGTCGCCGCAGGCGCCGCACTGGGATCTGTGCTGTTGCCGGGAGAGGCGTCCGCTCAGCACGCGTCGTTCAAGCCAGAGCCGGGGGCGACGCTGCGCGTGCTGCGTTGGAAGCGCTTCGTGCAGGGCGATGAGGACCAGTGGCTCGCCAACTCCAAGAAGTTTACCGAGAAGACCGGCGTGCCGGTCACGGTCGAAAGCGAGAACTGGGAGGACTTGCGCCCCAAGGCCGCCGTGGCCGCCAAAGTTGGCAGCGGGCCGGACATCATCATAGGCACCAACGATGACGCACACCAATACCCGGATCAACTCGTCGACGTGTCCGATGTGGCCGATTACCTCGGCAACAAGTATGGCGGCTGGTACGACCTTGCCCGCCAATACGCCACCGACGGCCGCCGCTGGATCGGCATCCCCATGGGCGCGGGCGCGAGCGCCATCGTCTATCGCGCGAGCCACATTAAGGCCGCTGGTTTCGACTCCATCCCGCGGGATACGGCCGGCTTTTTGAAGCTGTGCCAGGCGCTCAAGAACAAAGGCACGCCGCCCGGCATGGCCCTGGGTCACGCGACGGGAGACGCGAACATCTGGTGTCACTGGTTGATCTGGGCGCACGGAGCCAAGCTCGTGGACCAGAACGGCAAGGTTGCGATCAACTCGAAGGAAACGGCGGCGGCGCTCGGATATGCCAAGGCGCTGTATCAAACGTTCGTGCCTGGAACCTTGTCGTGGCTCGACCCCAGCAACAACAAAGCATTCCTGGCCGGAGACATCAGCCTCACTACGAACGGCGTGTCCATTTATTACGCGGCCAAGAACTCCGCGGATCCGAAGCTTAAGGCGATGGCGGACGACATCTACCACGCGAACATGCCCATCGGACCGGTGGGCCGGCCGACCGAGATGGGGCTCGCCTTCACCGCTGTCACGTTCAAGTACAGCAAGTATCCGCAGGCTGCGAAGGAATACTTGCGATTCATGTGGGAGAAGGAGCAGTACGAGGCATGGATGGAAGCAGCGCTCGCGTTCGTGACGCAACCGCTGCGGGCTTACGAGTCCGCTCCGGTATGGAAGTCGGATGCGAAGCGCTACGCGTATCGCGACGCGGTGAAGTTCATGCTGCCCAACGGCTGGCCCGGGAAGCTCGGCCCGGCTTCCGCCGCGGCGATGGCCGATTTTGTTGTCGTGGACATGGTGGCCGAAGCCGCGACCGGCTCCTCCTCCATCCAGGAAGCGATGTCCAAAGCAGAGCGTCGCGCCAAGCGGTATTACAGCTAGAAAAGGGCCCGCGCATGGATATCACGCGCACGCAAGAGTTTGTCCCGCAGGCCGCAGGCGAAGCGGGGGCGGTGTCCCGCCTGGCCCGGCTGTTCGACAACCGCCACTTCGTCGGACTGCTATTCATGCTGCCGGCGGTCGTTCTGCTGGTGGTGTTCCTGACCTATCCCCTCGGGCTGGGGGTGTGGCTAGGCCTTACCGACTCCACGATCGGAAGGCCCGGCCGGTTCATCGGGTTCGAGAACTTCGAATTCCTGGTGACGGACAGCGTATTCAGGTTATCGGTCTTCAACACCTTCCTGTACACGGTGGTGGCGAGCGCGATCAAGTTCGCTCTCGGCCTATGGCTGGCGCTGCTGCTGAACGAGCACATCCCGTTCAAGGCCTTCGTCCGCGCGATCGTGCTGCTGCCGTTCATCGTCCCGACGGTGCTCTCGGCGATCGCATTCTGGTGGATCTATGACGCGCAGTTCTCGATCGTCAGCTGGACGCTGACGAAGCTCGGTTGGATCGATCACTACGTCGATTTCCTGGGCGATCCGCAATGGGCTCGCGCCTCCGTGATCATCGCCAACATCTGGCGCGGCATGCCCTTCATCGCGATCTGCCTGCTGGCGGGCCTGCAGACGATCTCGCCCAGCCTGTACGAGGCGGCGGCCATCGACGGTGCGACCGGCTGGCAGAAGTTCTGGCACGTGACACTGCCCATGCTCACCCCCATCATCGCGGTGGTGATGACCTTCTCGGTGCTGTTCACGTTCACCGACTTCCAGCTGATCTGGGTGCTCACCCGCGGCGGGCCGATCAACGCCACCCATCTCATGGCCACATTGTCGTTCCAGCGCGCGATTCCGGGCGGAGCGCTGGGGGAGGGAGCGGCGATCGCTACGGCGATGATTCCATTCCTGCTGGCTGCGATCTTGTTCAGCTACTTCGGCCTGCAGCGGCGCAGGTGGCAGCAGGGGACCAAAGACTAGTGAAGAGCGAAGGGTGAAGGGTGAAGAGCGAAGGGTGACAGAGGTGAAGGAAGTGAAGAGGGAAAAGTCCCCTCCCCCCCGTCACCGGGGGAGAGGGTCGGGGTGAGGGGGATCACCTCATTCACTTCCTTCACTTCCTTCACCGCATTCACGTCTTTCACCCTTCACTCTTGAGTTGGGGCAGCGATGAGCGAGACCGAACAAACCGCCGGCATGAGTTACCTCGTGTCGATTCCCAGACGCGTGGTGACAGTGTATCTGCCGCTCGTTGTGTTCCTGATCGTGCTGCTGTTCCCGTTCTACTGGATGGCAATCACCTCGTTCAAGCCTAACGCCGAGTTGCTGTCCAGCGAAGGCAACCCGTTCTGGATCGCCCACCCCACTCTCGATCACTACAAGAAGCTGCTGTTTCACACCGCCTATCCGAGCTGGATGTGGAACACGATGTTAATCGCCGTGGTGTCCACCTTCGGCTCGCTCGCCGCCAGCGTGCTCGGCGCCTACGCGATCGAGCGGCTGCGCTTCCACGGCTCACGCCATGTGGGCATGGCCATCTTCCTTGCATACCTGATCCCGCCCAGCATCCTGTTCATCCCGCTCGCCACGATGGTGTTCAAGTTCGGGATCTTCGACACGAAGTGGGCGCTGGTGTTGACTTACCCCACGTTCCTGATTCCGTTCAGCACGTGGTTGCTGATGGGCTATTTCCGCACCATCCCCTTCGAGCTGGAAGAGTGCGCGCTCATCGACGGGGCTACGCGCTGGCAGATCCTGGTGAGAATCATTTTGCCCCTGGCGGTGCCGGGACTGATCTCGGCCGGGATTTTCGCGTTCACCCTGTCCTGGAACGAGTTCATCTACGCGCTCACGTTCATCTCCTCGTCGGAGAACAAGACCGTGCCCGTAGGCGTGATCACAGAGCTGGTGGAAGGCGACGTGTACCACTGGGGCGCGCTGATGGCGGGCGCGCTGCTCGGTTCGCTGCCGGTAGCGCTGATGTATTCGTTCTTCGTGGAGTACTACGTGGCGGGGATGACCGGCGCGGTGAAGGAATAGCAGCTTGATGGCGGCTCGCGCGGGTGCCGTTGCCCGCTATGCAGGCTCACGAGCGGTCGACTAGAGGACAGCATGGCAGAGCAGAAGAAGCATCTTCGCAGCTACGAATGGTTCGGCAAACCCGACCGCGACAGCATGGTGCATCGGTCCTGGATGAAGAACCAGGGCCTGCCGCATCACCTGTTCGACGGGCGGCCGGTGATCGGAATCTGCAACACCTGGTCCGAGGTGACTCCGTGCAATGCGCACTTCCGCGAGATCGCGGAGCGTGTCAAGCGCGGGGTCTTGGAGGCCGGCGGGTTCCCGCTCGAATTCCCGGTGATGTCGCTGGGCGAGCCGGTGATGCGTCCCACCGCGATGCTGTTTCGCAACCTCGCCTCCATGGACGTGGAGGAGTCCATTCGCGCCAATCCCTTCGACGGAGTGGTGCTGCTCACCGGCTGCGACAAGACCACACCGGCGCTGGTGATGGGGGCCGCCAGCTGCGATCTGCCTGCGTTGGTGGTTTCCGGCGGGCCGATGCTGAACGGACGCTGGCGCGGTCAGACGGTAGGCTCGGGAACCCATGTGTGGAAGTTCACCGAGATGATGAAGACCGGCGAGATGAGCATGGAGGACCTGCTCGACGCCGAGGCCTGCATGTCGCGCTCTGCCGGGCATTGCATGACGATGGGCACGGCTTCCACCATGGCCTCGATGGTCGAAGCGCTGGGACTGGCGCTGCCGACGAACGCGGCGATCCCTGCGGTGGACTCACGCCGGTACGTGCTGGCGCACATGGCAGGGCGGCGCATCGTGGAGATGGTCAAGGAGGATCTGAGGATGTCGAAGATCCTGACCCGGGAAGCGTTCGAGAATGCCATCCGAGTCAACGGCGCCATCGGCGGCTCCACCAACGCGGTCGTACACCTGCTGGCGATGGCCGCACGCATCGGGGTGGACCTCAAGCTCTCCGACTGGGACCGCCTGGGACGCGAGGTGCCCTGCGTGGTCAATCTCATGCCATCCGGCGAGTACCTGATGGAGGATTTCTACTACGCGGGCGGATTGCCGGTAGTCATCCGCGAGTTGGGCGTGTCCAACCTGCTGCACAAGGGCACCCTCACCGTGAATGGCAAGACGATCTGGGATAACGTCAAAGACGCGGTCAACTACGACCACAAGGTGATCTTCAACATGGCCAAGCCGTTCAAGCCGCACGGGGGCATCGCTGTGCTCACCGGCAACTTGGCGCCCACCGGAGCCGTGCTCAAACCCTCGGCCGCGACACCTCAGCTCATGAAGCACCGCGGCCGCGCCGTCGTGTTCGAGACCATCGAGGACTACCACGAGCGGGTCGACGATCCCAACCTGGATATCGACGAGAGCTGCGTGATGGTGCTCAAGAACTGCGGGCCGCGCGGCTATCCCGGCTTTGCCGAAGTCGGCAACATGGCGCTGCCGCAGAAGGTGCTCAAGAAGGGCGTCACCGACATGGTGCGGATCTCCGACGCGCGCATGAGCGGCACCGCCTACGGCACCGTGGTGCTGCACACCTCGCCCGAGGCGGCGGTGGGCGGGCCGCTGGCGCTGGTCAAAAACGGCGACATGATCGAGCTCGACGTCGAGCGGCGCCGGCTTCATCTGGACGTCTCCGAGGCCGAGCTGACGATGCGGCGCAGTCAGTGGAAGCCACCGCCTCCCCACGATATGCGCGGGTACCTGAAGCTGTACTGCGAGCATGTCAACCAAGCCGACAAGGGCTGCGACCTGGATTTCCTGGTAGGCGGAAGCGGGGCTCCGGTGCCCCGGGAGTCGCATTGAGCCGCGGCGCGCGCCGCTCACTCTTTTAGAAAGCCCGGCGCTGCCGGGCTTTTTCCATCCTGGACAGCTGGATCGGGCATGGCCGAACCGGCGATTTCCACTAAAATGACGGATTAGCAGTGGATCGACGCCCTGGCGATCCGCGCCGATGACGGATGAGGAGGTACCCATGCTGCAGCCTGCCGACCTGACGATCAAACTCAATCCGAGCGACGACGTGGTCATCGCCCGGGTCGAATTGCCTGCCGGCACGGAACTGATCAAGGAGGGCGTGCGGCTCGTCGTGAACGTTCCCGCCGGCCACAAGATCGCGATCCGCGACATCGCCGAGGGCAAGCCGGTGCGCCGCTACAACCAGATCATCGGTCATGCGACCAAACCGATCCGCGCGGGCGAGCATGTACATGTCCACAACCTGGGCATGGCCCATTTCGAGCGCGACTATGCTTACGGCGTCGATTACAAGGCGACGGCGTTGGCTCCCGTTCCTGCGACCTTCATGGGCATCAAGCGCCCCGATGGGCGGGTGGCGACGCGAAACTACGTGGCGATCGTAAGCAGCGTGAACTGCTCTGCCCACGTCTCGCGCCGGATCGCCGAGCATTTCCGCGGCGAGCAGCTTGCCGAGTATCCCAATGTGGACGGGGTGATCGCCATCACGCATCAGAGCGGTTGTGGCATGGCCTCGTACGGTGAGCCCGTGGAAGTTCTGCGCCGCGTCCTCGCCGGGTACAGCACACACGTCAACGTGCACTCGACGGTGATGGTCGGCCTGGGCTGCGAGGCGAACCAGATCAACGATCTGCTCGCCGCGCAAGGGCTCAAGCGGTCGGATCAGCTGCGCGCCTTCACGATTCAGGACACGGGGGGAACACGCAAGACCATCGAGAATGGCATTGCCCAGGTGAACGAGTTGCTCCCGGAGGCGAACAAAGTCAAGCGCGAACCCTGTCCAGCGAGCCACCTGACGCTCGGCTTGCAGTGCGGCGGCTCGGATGGGTATAGCGGCATCAGCGCGAACCCGGCGCTCGGCGCTGCGGTCGACCTCCTGGTGCGAAACGGCGGTACCGCGATCCTGTCGGAAACCCCCGAGATCTACGGCGCCGAGCACCTGCTGACGCGCCGTGCCGTGAGCCGCGAAGTGGGTGAGAAGCTGATCGAGCGCATCCGCTGGTGGGAGGACTACACCAGCAAGCTCGGCGGCGACATGAACAACAACCCCTCGCCCGGAAACAAGGCCGGTGGGCTGACCACCATCCTCGAGAAGTCGCTGGGCGCGGCTGCCAAGGGCGGTACCACAGGACTCATGGCTGTGTACAAGTATGCCGAGCCGGTCACGGCCAGAGGCTTCGTGTTCATGGACACCCCCGGTTACGACCCGGTCTCCGCCACCGGGCAAGTGGCCGGCGGGGCGAACATGATCTGCTTCACCACCGGGCGCGGTTCCGCCTACGGCTGCAAGCCCTCGCCTTCGCTCAAACTGGCCACCAACACCGCGCTCTGGAATCGCCAGGAAGAGGACATGGACATCAACTGCGGCGTCATCGTCGACGGGAAAGCCAGCATCCAGGAGGTCGGCCAGCAATTCTTCGACCTCATCCTGAAGACCGCGTCGGGGCAGCCGTCCAAGAGCGAAGTCTTCGGCTACGGCGACGACGAATTCGCGCCCTGGGTGCTCGGGCCGACGATGTAGGTGCGGTGGCGGCGCAAGAGGGAATTGCCCCGACTAGCCCGTTCCGAAGCTCAGCCCCGGTGCCTTACGCGAGACGATAGCGATGGCTGACGAAAGCACGCCGCGGGATCTGTTCGAGTTCTTCCAGAAGATGTGGAATCCCACCTCGTTCCCGATCCCTGGGATGTTCACGCCGACGATGAATGTCGACGAGATCGACAAGAAGATCACGGAACTGCAGGCGGTCGAAAACTGGCTCAAGATGAACCTGACGTTTCTGCAGATGACGATCAAGACGCTCGAGATGCAAAGGTCGGCGCTGCAAACGATTCAGGAGTCCGCCAAAGCGAGCCAATCCCATACCAAGCCGTGAGGATCAACGACCCGCCGCCAACTAACGTGGAGCGTCCGGAGGCGCGCGCGCCGCTTGGCGCGATCGCCGCGGTGCGTGCCGTCAGCCCTCAGAGTCCCGCGCCTGCCGCACCCCGTGGGGTGCCGACCGAACGCGCCGAGACCGCGGCGGCGCCCACCCCCGCTGCGGCGCCGGTGGAACGACGGCAAGGCGACCGCCGCGGCGAGGACCGACGCAAAGAGCAACGGAACGTGACGCTCGATACGCGGGTGGGGCCACGGCGGCTCACGCGCCGGCGCGCGGAGGACAGCGCGCCACCGTCCATTGACGTTGAGGCCTAGTTCGATCGCCGTGGCGCTCGCGTACCGCTAAGCGGCTGGCGCGGGCGATCGAGCCTGCAGAGTCTCCTCGCCTTTCAGCGCGATGTCGATGGCATGCACCCCCGAGGCGATCCGGGCCGCAGTCCGTATCTGTTCCACGGTGACTCCGGCCTCGCGCACCCCGTTCTCGTGCCCGGCGACGCAGCGCAGGCGTGCCGGTAACGCGCAATCGCGCATCGACGCCACGAGTCTGAGCACATGGATCCAGATCCTCGAAAGCGGCCTGCGCGTGAGGTCGGTGCCGGCGATCGCGCTGGATGCGGGGCTCCGGAAGTGCAGTAGCCTAGTCGCACGTCCGTTCCTCCCGCACGTTGCCTCGCGCACGCTCACGCTGGGAGCAGCTCCACGGAATCCTCATCGGCCGGCCTTCGCGCCGCTGGACGAGCCCGGCGCCGGGCACCCGCACCGGTGGGGCGGCATCTTTGTCGCAGTGCACAGACCTACCGCGACCACAGCGGGATGAAGCCCGAAGCGATCGACCGTGTCGTACCGATGGTCTCGCGGCCCGCGACGGGGCTGCAGCGACTGCGGCATCTGTCCGTTCTGTCCCGCTTTGTCGCGCCCTATCGCGCACGTATCGTGGGCGCGGCGATCGCGTTGCTCGTGGCGGCCGCCGGCTTCCTGATGATCGGACAGGGGCTCAAACGCGTAGTGGATCTCGGCTTTGCCCGCGGCGATGCGGCAGCGCTGAATCAGGCTCTGTTCGCGCTGCTGGGCGTGATCGTGATCATGGCCGGCGCCACCTACATCCGCTTCTATCTAGTCTCCTGGCTGGGCGAGCGCGTCGTCGCCGACATCCGCCGTGCGGTGTTCTCGCATCTGCTGGAACTGTCGCCCGGCTTCTTCGAGCAAGCGCGCACCGGCGAGGTGATCTCTCGGCTCACCGCGGACACCGCATTGCTGGAACAGGTGGTCGGCACGAGCGCGTCGATGGCGGTGCGCAATGCGCTGCTCGGGCTCGGGAGCCTGGCCATGCTCGCGCTCACCAGCGCGAGACTGACCTTCCTGGTGCTGTTGATGGTGCCCGTGGTCGTTGCGCCGATCGTGCTGTTCGGCAGGCGCGTGCGCCGGCTGTCGCGCGCCAGCCAGGATCGCGTGGCCGATCTGGGCGCCTACGTCGACGAGACGCTGCACGAGATCCGCACCGTGCAGGCCTACGGGCATCAGACGGAAGACCGGCGCGCCTTCCGCCAGCGCGTGGAGGACACGTTCCAAACGGCACTCGGCCGCATCCGCCAGCGTGCCTCTCTCATCTCGGCGGTGATCGTGCTGGTATTCGCCGGGGTGGGGATGATTCTGTGGACCGGCGGCCACGATGTGCTCTCCGGGCGGTTGACGGCGGGCGAGCTGTCCGCGTTCGTCTTCTACGCTGCGATGGTTGCCGCCTCGACGGGCGCGATCAGCGAGGTCGTAGGCGACCTGCAGCGCGGGGCCGGTGCTGCGGAGCGGTTGGTCGAGATCCTGGACACGCGTCCGGATGTAAGCGCTCCGGTCAGCGGCTCGCCGTTGCCCGAACCTGCGCTGGGAACCGTGGAGCTCGACCGCGTCACGTTCTACTACCCGAGCCGTCGCAATCAGCCGGCGCTGCAGGACTTCTCGGTGCGGGTCGAGCCGGGGGAAAAGCTCGCGCTGGTGGGGCCTTCCGGCGCGGGGAAGAGCACGGTGTTCCAACTGTTGTTGCGCTTCTACGATCCGGCCTCCGGCGTGGTGCGCGTCGACGGCGTGGACGCGACCCGTACCGATCCACTGCAGCTGCGCCAGCGGATCGCCTTGGTCGCCCAGGAGCCGGCGATCTTCGCCGCGAGCGTGTCGCAGAACGTGCGTTACGGCCGTCCGGACGCAAGCGACGAGCAGGTGCGCGCCGCCTGCGAGGCTGCCTTCGCCACCGAGTTCATCGAGCGCCTGCCTGAGCGTTACGCGACCGACTTGGGCGAGCGTGGTGTGCGGCTTTCGGGCGGACAGCGGCAGCGGCTCGCCATCGCCCGCGCGATCCTGTCTGATCGGCCGATCCTACTCCTGGACGAAGCCACCAGCGCGCTGGACTCCGAGAGCGAGCGCATGGTGCAGGCGGCGCTCGAGCGGCTGATGCGAAACCGCACGACACTCATCGTCGCGCATCGCTTGTCTACCGTGCGCCGCGTCGACCGCATCGCGGTCATCGATCAAGGCCAGCTCGTCGCCGTGGGCCGCCACGAACAACTGCTGAACAGCAATCCCCTGTACGCGCGTCTCGCGGCTCTGCAGTTCGGCGCCTAGGATCCCTTGAGCCGCACGCAAGGGTGGCCGGCCGAGCGAGCAACGCCTTGGCCGGTCGCCTCGCGATGCGAACGCACTGTCAGCGGCCGGCACGGTCAGGATCGGCAGCCGCTCTGGGCGGGGCCGGTCCAAGCTTCGGAATCGGCGTGCGTGTGTTGAACTCGCAGCAGCGGTGTGCTAGCGTCAAAATTCCTTCCCGCTTTGTGGATGCGCGCACAGCGGTCCACGGATTCGTTCTCTGGGTCGGTTTGCTCACGACACCGCAGGAGGACTCTCCCCATGCGCTTCTCGAGAATGCCGGCAATCGCGCTGTTGGCGTTGGCCGGCCTGGCCGCACCTTTTCCTGTCACCCTCGCTGCGATCAACGCGCAGAATCTCGGTGCTCGATACGACCAAACCGCTTCCCAGATCGCGTTCCGGGTCTACTCGTCGCAGGCCACCCGCATCGAGCTCTACCTGTATGCGAAGGCCTTCGACGCGCAAGAAGCGGCGAAGTACGTACTTGCCAAGGACGCAGCCAGCGTTTGGTCCATCACGGTTTCCGTCTCGGCGCTTCAGCAGGCCGGCATCACCGGCCCGGTGTTCTACGGCTACCGGGCCTGGGGCCCGAACTGGCCCTACGACCCGTCGTGGACCAAGGGGTCCAGCGCCGGCTTCGTCACCGACGTCGATGCGAACGGCAATCGCTTCAATCCCAACAAGCTCCTGATCGACCCCTATGCGCGCGAGATCAGCCACGACCCAACCAATCCGGAGTGGACCGACGGCACCGTGTACGCCTCGGGCGCTTCTTATCGCAATGTGGATAGCGGCCCGAAGGCGCCCAAGGGCATCGTTCTGCCGGCAGATCACCACCGCACCGGCACCAAGCCTACCCGCGCGTTCAAGGATGACGTGATCTACGAAGTGCACGTGCGCGGGCTGACTAAGAACGACCCGAGCATCCCAGCCGCGTATCGAGGCACCTACAAAGGGGCTGGGCTCAAGGCGGCGTACTTGGCGAGCCTGGGGGTCACGGCGGTCGAGTTCCTGCCGGTGCAGGAGACGCAGAACGACACCAACGATGTTGAGCCGAACACGGACGCCGGCGACAACTATTGGGGCTACATGACGCTCGACTACTTCGCGCCGGATCGCCGCTACGCTCACGACCGCTCGCCCGGCGGCCCGACCCGCGAGTTCAAAGCCCTGGTCAAGGCCTTCCACGACGTGGGCATCAAGGTCTTCATCGACGTGGTCTACAACCACACCGGAGAAGGCGGCGCCTGGAACGGCTCCGAAAAGACGACCTACAGCATCCTCTCGTTCCGCGGCCTGGACAATTCGACCTACTATTCTCTCACCGCGGACCGGCAATACTCGTGGGACAACACCGGCGTGGGCGGCAACTACAACACCTACAACCCGATCGCGCAGGACCTCATCGTCGATTCGCTCGCTTACTGGCGCGACAGCTTGGGTGTGGACGGCTTCCGCTTCGATCTCGCTTCCGTGCTAGGCAACACCTGCCAACACGGTTGCTTCAACTTCGACAAGATGGACCCCAAGACTGCGCTGAACCGCATCGTGCGCGAGCTCGCTCCCCGCTCGGCCGGCGGCGGCAGCGGGGTGGATCTGATCGCCGAACCCTGGGCGATCGGCGGCAATTCCTACCAGGTGGGGAACTTTCCAGCGGGCTGGTCCGAATGGAACGGCATCTATCGCGACAACTTGCGCAAGCATCAGAACAAGCTCGGCCTCGAACCCGTCACGACGGGCCAGTTGGCGACACGCTTCGCGGGTTCCTCCGACCTCTACGAAGACGACGGACGCAAGCCGTGGAACTCGGTGAACTTCCTCGTGGCGCATGACGGCTTCACCCTGAAGGATCTCTACTCCTGCAACGGGAAGAACAATTCGCAAGCCTGGCCCTATGGCCCTTCCGACGGCGGCGAGGACAACAACAACAGTTGGGATCAGGGAGGCGTGCCCGCGGATCAGCGCCGGGCCGCGCGGAACGGGTTCACTCTCCTGATGCTGTCGGCCGGTACCCCGATGATGACCGGGGGTGACGAAGCTCTGCGCAGCATCCGCTGCAACAACAACCCTTACAACCTCGACTCTCCGGGCAACTGGCTCGATTACGCCTGGAACAATGACCAAACCAACTTCAACACGTTCGCCAAGGGGATGATCGCCTTCCGCAAAGCGCACCCCGCGCTGCGTCCCGCCGACTGGTACGTCTCCAGCGATACCAACGGGAACGTGATGGAGCAGCTGCGCTGGTTCAAGCCGGACGGCGGCGTGGCGGACAGCGGTTACTTCGATGACCCGAACAATCACGCGATCGCCTACCGCATCGACGGCAGCGAGTTCGGCGATCCCGCCTCGGCAATCTATGTGGCTTACAACGGCTGGTCGGGCGATGTGAGCTTCAAGCTGCCCTGGCCCGGAAACGGCAAGGACTGGTATCGCGTCACCGACACCTGCAACTGGGCAGAGGGTCCCGGTCAGGTGCGCTCACCCGGTTCGGAAGACGACGTCGGCGGAGAGGGCGTGAGCTACGGGGTTTGCGGCCGCGGGGTGTTGCTGCTGATCGCGAAGTGAGCGCTTGAGCCCGACCTCCGTGGGGCGACGCCCGAGGCGAGCAATCGTCCGGACGGATGTCGAACGCCCGCCCGTGGGAACAGTCGAATCTGTCGTGGCGGCGCCATTCGAACATTCCGCATTGAGGAGACCAGACGATGACCCGAGATTTCTTTATCCCTCTACCGATCACGACTTTGGCCCTGGGAGCCACGCTGCATCGGTTTTCTCAAGCGCCGCCCGAGCGAGTGACGGTAGAGGGTCCTGCTCTAGACGTGATGACCGATCTGAGGACGGTCCCCGCGGTGACGGTGGACCCGGGAGCGACGATCGATGAGGCGAATGCCCGAATGATCCGGAACCGGGTGCGCTCGCTGTTCGTCACCGATGGGCAGGATCTCGTGCTGGGTTTGGTCACGGCTACGGACATCCTGGGCGAGAAGCCGGTGCAGGCCATGCAGACCCGCAGCGTCGCTCGCCGGGACGTTCTGGTGAGCGAGGTCATGACACCCCGCGAGCTGCTCGAAGTGATCGAGCTCGACGACGTCCGCGGCGCGAAGGTCGGGCATGTGCTTGCTACGCTCGAACGTTCCGGCCGGCAGCATGCGATGGTGGTAGAAGTATACGAACCGTCTTACGCCGACAAGCTCCGCCCGGCTCCGCAGCCCCGGCCTCGGCACAGCGTGTGCGGTCTGTTCTCGCTCACCCAGATCGCGCGTCAATTGGGCGTGCAACTGCAGACTACGGAAATCGCGGCCACGTTCGCCCAAGTCGAAGCGCAGCTCGCGCACTGACCCCGCGCGGCACCGGATCGCGACGCGCACGGTTCGAGCGTCGAGGGCATGCGACCGCACAGGGCCGGGCTCGAACGGGAAACGGAATGCTCTGGCGTGCGCTCACGGACGATGACGAGTCTGCGGCCCGGCCGGACTTGCGACGAGGGCTAAACTATAGCGGTTCTGAGCCGTATAGCACGCTCACCGATGCATGCACTCCCCCGACCGACGAGCACTCGTCTTCGCCGCCTGAGACGCGGTCTTCTCCTGTTCGCTCTGGCGCTGGTAAGCGCTTCGACGTTCTCGGCAGCCCCCGCCGAGCCCGTCCCTTCCCGAGTCGAGGTGAAGTACCGGCTGCGGATCGCGGGCGTCCCGATCGGAGAGGGTGTCGCCGTGCTTCAGCAGGACGGCAAGACCTACTCCGTGATCATGGAATCCAACACGATCGGGATTGCCGCCATCTATCGGCTTCATGTCCGAGCCGAGGCGAGGGGCGACGTCACGCCGGAGGGGCTCCGCCCGCTGAGCTTCATCGAGACGCGCAACGGCCGCTTCAGGCGTAGCGCGAATTTCGACTGGGCTGCCGGCCGGCTGCGTCTGACGGACGGCGAGAAGAAACAGACGCTGGAGCTTCGTCCGAACACTTGGGACACCGCCACCTTGGCCTGCGCCTTCTCCTTCGCGCGCCCGGATGGAAAGGACAGCGAGCTCTATATGACCGACGGGCGGCGCCTCATCGAGTACAAGTACTCGGTCCTTGGCCGAGAGAAGCTCCTCACCCCGTTAGGCGAGCTCGACACGGTCCACGTGAGGAAGATCCAGGACGCAGGCGACAAACGCGCGTTCGACGCCTGGCTGGCGGTCGACCGGCATTTCCTGTTGGTGCGCGCGCGCCTCATCGAGAAGAGCGGCATCGCCTTCGACTGGACCGTCGACAGCGTCGAGTTCGCGTCTTGACGACGCGCAGCCGCGGCGCGTCAGCCTGCTGCGGGATCCGGCGCGTCGTGCATCCCGAACCAGGGTTCCGGCCGAATAAGACGTGCCAGAGTGCCATCAACCGTAGCCTGAGCCGGCAGCCCGCGCACCTTCTCCGATCGGGGTGCCCAGCCTTCCACGGGCTAGAAATGCAAATGCCGGCTACATCGCACCTTTCCACTTGGGATCGCTTCAGCCGATCGGCGGGTACGGTATGCGCTGCGGATGGAGTAGTGGATGTACATCCGGCATGAACCCTGCGTGCCTGGCCGATCTAGCCCTCGCGTCCGTCACTCAAGCAGGGCCTCATTTTGAATAAATGGACATCGCATGAACGCCCGAATCCTCTTCCTCGTCGCCCTGCTTAGCGCGCCCGCACTCACCCGCGCCGAGAAGAGCGACCCCGTTGACCTGCAGGTGCGCTACGGGCGCGCGTACAGCAGCTACGTTGTCAACGAAGACGGCACCGCCTCCGAGACCCACGAGTGGTCCATGACCGTGCTCAAGGAGAGCGCGCTGGAGTGGGGCAAGCGCACGTCCATCAATTACAGCACGAGCGCGCAGCAGGCCGAGGTCATCGCGGCCTACACCCTGAAGCCGGACGGGCGGCGCATCGACGTCCCGAAGGATAACTACCAGATCGAGATCAACCGCGGCCGAGGCGGCGACTCTCCGGTCTATTCCGACCGGTCGACCACGACGGTCGTGTTTCCCGACGTCGCGGTAGGCGACACGATTGCGATCTCGTACCGCCTGGTCCAGACGGATCCGCTGTTCCCGAAGCACTTCTCCGTCGCGCAGAGCCTCTCGCCACAGGTCGCGTACGACGACGTGCGCGTGCGCTTCGAGTATCCGGCCTCGATGTGGGTGCAATACCAGGCGCGCGGGATGGAGCAGAGCGAGAGCGGCGAGAAGGACGGCCGCAAGGTGGTCGCATGGCGCTACGCAAACTCCAATCCGGTGCAGGACAAGCGCCGGAACTTCTCGGTCTACGACCCCGACAGCGAAACCGGGTTCGCCTTTTCGACCTTCCGCAACTACGAGGAGATCGCGGCCGCATACGGCGCGCGTGCGCTGCCCAAGGCCGCGGTGACGGAGCGCATCCGGCAGTTGGCCGCGGACATCGTGAAGGACACACGCGAGCCGCGTGACCAGGCGCGCCTGTTGTACGAGTGGGTAGCCAAGAACATCACCTACGCAGGCAACTGCATCGGCATCGGGGCGGTGGTGCCGCGCGACATCCCGTTCGTTCTGGACAACAAGATGGGCGACTGCAAGGACCACGCGACGCTGCTGCAGGCACTGCTGACCGCGCGCGGCATTCAGAGCACGCAAGCGCTGGTCAACGCCGGGTCCGAATACCGGCTGCCGAAGATCCCCGTGGTGTCGACCGTCAACCACGTCATCAACTACCTCCCTGCGTTCGACCTGTACGTCGACTCCACGTCCGAATCCACTCCATTCGGCATGCTGCCCTTCGCCGATCAGGACAAGCCGGTACTGCTGATCCAGGGCTTCAAGCTCGGTCTCAAGACACCGGGATCCGCGGTGGGCGCCAACCGACAGCACACCCGCAGTGTGCTCAAGATCAATCCTGACGGCTCGATGTCCGGTTCGGTCGAGGTGGTGCAGAAGGGCGAGGGTGCCGTCGCGTCGCGCGCCTGGGCACGGATGCTCTCGCCCGAGCGGGAAGCCGACCTGGTAAAGAACATGTTCCTGCAGCAGGGCATGATCGGCAGCGGCACCTTCGAGAAGGACGACCCCGCAGCACTCATCGACACCTACCGCTACAAGGCCGACTTCAACGTCGAGCGGTTCGTCAAGGTGCCCGGGTCCGGCGCGTTCTACATCTATCCGCTGCTGCGGAACGCGGGCTCGATCGGCGACGTTCTGAACTACTCGCTGGAGCCGGAGATGGCCGCGGACGTGACATGCTCGAACGGCAGCCTGACCGAAGACTACGAGATCGAGCTGCCCGCGAAGATGAAGGTGCTGTCCGTCCCGGATGACCTCAAGGCTTCGGGCGGCGCGGTCGACTACCGCGCGACCTACGAGCTGGACGGCAACCGGTTGCGGGTCAGGCGCGAGATCGACGATCGCACGCCGGGCAACGTGTGCCCGCCCGAGGTCATGGCCCGGTACAAGCAATTCGGGGAAAAGGTGATGGACGACCTCCGGGCGCAGGTGCTCTACAAGTGGAAGGCCGACTAACGAGGGTACGTTTGGAGACGGCGCGCCGCGCGTAGCTCGATGGGCGCACCGAAGTGGGCCTCCCGCCGCTGAAACCGGTTGAGTTGCTGACCGAGTTGATCCTACCCCGCGCCTGCACGGCTACTCCCGTCAGCGGACGCCGGGACCCCCCCCAGCACGCAAGCGTCGGATCTGGGTACCAGATTCTCGGTCACATGAACTCGATGTTCATCTATGCGCGTCTGAGTGCGGCTATCGAGACCGGCTTCTCGTTCGCCTCGGGCGGAAAGCCCGGTCTGCTGGGACATCCGTGGAGCGTGCGGTTGCTCCCGCTATGCGCCCGGCATTCGGTCGGTGATCACGCACGCCGGCTGTGAGCTGCGTACCGTGCCGTCGAACCACGGCGCCGCACAGCGGACCGCACACCACGTTGCAGCCTCGATCAGGTTGCCGGGTGCTGCGATCACCGTCCCGATGAGCCGCGCCTTGGCGCGGATTCACGCCGGCTGAGCTCGCCGCACGGACTCGTGACCACGGGCGCGCGCGGTCGCTACTGTAAATCGAGCGCGTGCTTCTTCAACTCCTCCAGCGTGATCACCTCTAACGCGGCTTCATGGGTCGCGGCCAGGATCACCGGCGGGGCGGCGCCTGCGTCGGCCGCCTCCTTCCAGCGCGCGGCGCACAGGCACCACCGGTCCCCGGGCTTCAATCCCGGGAAACCGAACTGTGGGCTTGGAGTGGAGAGGTCGTTTCCGCGCTGCGCGGAGAAGGCGAGGAACTCGCGGGTCACCTTCGCGCAGACCACGTGGCGTCCGAGGTCCTCGGGGCCGGTGTGGCAGCACCCGTTGCGGAAGAATCCGGTCAGGGGGCTCGTCCCGCACTCGGCCAAAGGTCCGCCCAGGACGTTGCGGGCCCCGCGCGGCGTGGACGAATCGAAGGGCATAGGACGTGGGTCCGAGTGCGAGGATCCGTATTGTAGACGCAGCGTCTACGCGGCGGAGGCCAGCACGCGCGCGTAGACCTCGCGGTCTACGTTGCCGCCGCTCAACACGAAGGCCACTTTTCTCCCGCGCAGGTGCTCTCGCTCTTTCGTGATCGCGGCCAGTCCAGCAGCGCCGGCGCCTTCGGCCACGTTGTGCGTGCACGTGAAGATCAGTCGCATCGCGGCCGCCACTTCCTCATCGGAGACGCGGACCACGCGCGCGAGGTGCCGCCATAGGATCTCGAGCGCCTCCGGCTCCGGAGTGCGGCAGGCCATGCCGTCGGCAAGCGCCGTGCTGACGGCGTGCTCGATCGGACGCTTCTGCTCGAAGGAAAGCGCGTAGGCGGGCGCGTGCTCGGAAACGACGCCGACGATCTCGATCGGGAGGCCAAGCGCCTCGCGCGCCGCGATCATGCCGCAGACGCCCGAACCCAGGCCGATCGGCACGTAGACGACCGCGAGGCCGGGCACCGCCTGCAGCAGCTCGAGCGAATAGCTCGCCACGCCCTGGAGCAGCAGCGGATGGAACGACGGCACCATGTGCAAACCGCGCTCCGCGGCAAGGCGAGTGGCATATTCACGCGCAGACTGAAAGTCGTCGCCGTGCTCGATCAGTTCCGCACCGAGCGCGCGCATTGCGGAGTTCTTCTCGCGGCTGTTGCCGTACGGTACGACGATGGTTGAGGCCAGTCCGTAACGGCCGGCTGCATACGCGACCGACTGGCCGTGGTTGCCGCGCGTGGCGCTGATCACCCCGCGCGTGCCGCCGCGGCCGAGCGCATCGAAATAGACCAGCCCGCCGCGCACCTTGAACGCGCCCACCGGCGTGTGGTTTTCGTGCTTGACCCACACCTCCAGGCCCAGGCTCTCGTGCAAGAGCGGCCAGGCGTACTGAGGCGTGGGGTCGAGCACGCGATAAACGGTCGCGGCGGCGCGTTGGAGCGTTTCCAGTGAGGGGAGCAGGTCGGTAGATGGCATCGTTGAACGAATGGGTGGTGCGTCAAGCGATCAACAGCGCGGACTGCGCCAGTTCGCGAAGACGCTGCTCGATGGGGTCGGCAGAGACCGAGCCGGGCATCGTTGCGGCAACCCCTGGCCGCAGCGCCGCCCGATCCCGCGTGCCGTCCAGCTGCCGCAGCAACGAGAGCTGTGGCTCGGGAAGCCGCAGCCGCTCATGGCGCAGGTTGGTCACGTCGGGACCCTGCCCGGCCTGGTAGCGCGCGAGCGGGCTTGCGGTCGGCTTTTGGCTGAGCGCCGAGGTGAATGGTGCAGCGGCCGCGTGCAGCTCCACGGCATGGATGGTGAAGCCGTTCAGCAAGTCGGTGCCGAGCGTCTGCACCGCATCCGGCGCGGGTGCGCCTAGGGAGCGGGCCGAGATGCGCGCTTGCACTTGGTTCAGCAGATCCGAAAACGCGAGATATTGTGGCCAAATCTCGCTCAAGATCCACAACGCTGCCTTGGTCATCGGCTGACTCGTGGTGAGCGTGCGCCCGGCCGGAGTAATGAATCCCTCCGGCACGTCTGGGCGAAGGTCCGCCTCACCGCGTTGCGGTCGAACGGGACTTGCCACCGACAGTCCATGCAGGCGATCGGGGACGATGGCTCGCTCGACGTTGCACTCGGCGTGCACGAGCAGCGTTTGGCGAAACATGCGGTAGCGGAGGAAGTCCATCAGTTGTTCTTGCCGGATCACGTGCGGCGCCACGCGACATAGCGTATCGGCGACGTGAGGGGCGAAGCCGGAGGCGAACATGGTCGCGATCTCCGCCTCGGCTAGGTATTGCAGCCCGTGCGCAGCCGCCCGCTCCGCGAACTGGTGGAAGTAGAGCGGCTCGTTGGTCTCGGCCAGGTGCTCGTGCAAGATGTAGTAATCGGGCGCGGGGCGCAGCAGCTTCAGCTCGTTCCGCAATAGCGCACCGTAGGGATTGCCGTCCTCGGGGATGGACTCAGCCAGGAAGTCGAGAATCGCACGCGCCTGCTCCACCCGCTTGGCCGGCGTCGCGAAGCCCGCGGCTTGAAAGCGCATGAGGTCTCGGACCATCCCGCGCATGTGCCACCCAGGCAGCGTGTTGTAGCTCACGTAGGCGACGCCGTTAGCGGTCAGATTGCGCCGACAGATCTCCAGGATCGCATCCTGGACTGCGTTCGGGACCCAGGAGTACACGCCGTGCGCGATGATGTAGTCGAAGCGGCCGAAGCCCTTTCCAATCTGACGCAGGTCCGTCGCGAGCAGGCGCACGTTGGCAAGCGCGAGCGCGTCGACCACTTTCTGACCGTGCGCGATCTGGACGCCGGAGAGGTCGATTCCCACGAACTTCGCTTGCGGGAGGGCGACCGCCATGGGCAAGAGGTTGCCGCCGCCCGCGCACCCGAGCTCCAACACAGAGCAGCGCTCCACTGCGGGAGGCGACAGCCCGAGCAGGTGCGCTAGCGTAGCCAGGTGGTCCGGATGGGTCTGTGCGAAGGGGAAGCTCTGGTACGGGACCTCGTCGTAGCTGGTCGCAACCTGCTGCGCGCGGGGCGCGCCCGTGCGATCAACCTTGGCCCGTTTTGCTTTTCGCATATCGAGACACGGCGTGGTCTGTTCGTCCCCATAGGGTACATGCAGCCGGCGCAATCGGCTACCGCGCCCGGTGGGGAGACGATCTCGCGTTTGCGCCGCTGGGCCAGGCCCAAGCCCAGGCTTCAGGCCTGGTCGTTGGCGCTAGCTCCCCCCGCGAACGCCAGGATCCAGTAGTGCCTGGCGTTGAACTCGAACTCGCCGATGCCGGTCATGCCCAGGCCCTCGACGTGAGCCGCGAGCGAGCGCGGGTTGTCCTTGGAGACGAAGGCGACCCCCGCGTGGTACCGGCCCGCCAGCTCATGCAGCAGCGCCCGGTACATCCCGCGCAGCAGGCCGCGGGCGCGGAAGCCTCGATCCACGCAAACCGGCCCGTAGACACACGTAGTTTGCGCGGAGAGTGGGCGGCCGGCGAAGCTCAGGTCGGCATAGCGGGCGATCATCGCCGCGAGCAGCGGAAACTGCAGATTGAACTCGATGCTGGATGTGCACAGGTAGCCGGCCACGCGCCCGGCGTCCACTGCGACCATCACGGCTACATCGGCATCC
>Ga0335083_10001204_pt1 | contig 36204 bp, 27 predicted proteins | sample Lox_Sample_42_FD_206716 | JGI IMG/M metagenome (GOLD analysis project Ga0335083, IMG submission 206716) | Soil microbial communities from Loxahatchee National Wildlife Refuge, Florida, United States - Lox_Sample_4.2 | ecosystem: Environmental > Terrestrial > Soil > Wetlands | place: USA...
TTACGGTTTACAACTTGCAGCCAGCATTTTTTGGATTAGTTCCGCAACTCCACGAGACCAATGCGCCTCAGAGTCTCCGACGCAATGTTTACAACGGCATCGAGGTATCGACCACTGCCAGGCTACCGCACGGAGCCTTTGTATTCGGTGGCTGGACCCTCGAGAATCAAATTGATGTCCACTGCGACATCACCACTAACTCCACAGGTAACGCTTTGAACGATCCGAATTTGCTGGAATACTGCGACCAGACTGGAGGATTGTTCCAGAGTCTAGGGCAGATCAGCGGAGTGCCGTGGCGAAATGAATTCAAGATGCAAAGCAACGTTCCGATTAAATGGGGCGTTGAAGTAAACGCTTCGATTTACTCGGATCCCGTCTTTAGCTCGTTTGCCCTGCCTGCCGGCGTCGCCAGCCCCACTGGCCCGCCATTGCCGCTCTCGGTATTCAGCGGCGAACAACAAGGGTACAAGACCGTAAATTGGACCATCTCGCCTGCGACCAAGTATCCGCTAGACTGCAGTTGTCCGAATCCCGGCGGCGTAGTTGATCCAGGCTTGGCGCAGGGTTCGGAAACGCTCCAGCTTATCGCACCCGGATCGCGGCTCACACCACGGCTGACCCAGTTCGACATGGGGGTGCGGAAAGTATTCCACTTTAAAGAGAAATACATGCTTACGGCGGAAATGCAGGTCTACAACATCATGAACGCGAGCACGGTGACGATCGAGAGCCAGTCGTTGGGCACCAAGGTCGCGCCCTATCTTGCTAACGGACCGGGCGGTAATGCTTCGACCATTTTGAATCCGCGCATGTTCCGCGTCAGTGCGCAGTTCAAATTCTGACCGCGGCCGCTTAGGGCGGCGAGCCTGCATCCGGGGGCTCGCCGTTTCGCTTGAAAAGCCGGCGCTTGATATCCGGCCAGAATTCCTTCAACACCTGGGAGACTGAGTCGATGCCGGTTTGCTCGGCCAGTTTTTCTGCGTTGTCGACCGCGTTGCGATTGTCTGGCTCATAAGCATTGGAAATAGCCACGGCGGTTGCGTTACCCAGCACCTCGGAGTAGTTGAAGCGCCATTTTCCTTGGTCGTCGCGGTTCACGAAAACTCGTGTCGCCGCGTACCAGGCGCGCGACCGCGTGCTGCCGTAACCGCGCCGGAAATAGCGCGGGTCTTCGTGAAGCAAGGTAGGGAATATGGCCTCGGTCATCATGTTTCCGATGGCTTGGTCGGCGTAACCTGTACCCAACCGCCGGCCGTAGCCGGCTAAACCCTGGCCAAAGGACGGATTGGAGTTAGTCAATTGTCCTACGCCGGCGATCGCTCCCGCCAACACGACCAGTGGATAGTCGAAAGAGTCCTTGCTTGCGATGATGAACTTCTGCTTGGTGCTGATGGGCGTGTAAACACCGGTATCGTTGGCGGTGCGGTAGTTGGGGAGCACACCGAAAACGCGCTTGTCGGGTGGTTCCTCTTCCTGACCGGGCTGGACCGGTGGCGGAGGGCCGGGCGCCTGTGCGGATTGTCCGGCTGGCTGTTGTGAGGCATCCAGAGACTTATTTTGCGCCTCCATGAGGCCGCAGCCAAGGAAAGATAAGGATATCGTTGAAACAATTCCAAATCGAAATGTCATGTTAATTTTGAGGGAACGAGCGTCTTACCCGGACACTCGCAACGAACACTCTTGGGGTATAGATGTCTCCGTCGCCGTCCCGGTTACTTACTTCCGCGCAACCACTTGAGATTCGACTTGCCGGATGGCTCGTGCGAAATCGTTCGGCGTGCGGATGTCCAGCTTCTTGCCGTGCACCTTCTTGACAGCAAGCTCGATGGAATCGGCCACTTCGGCGCGAGCTCTCACGTAGGGTTTGTACTGAAAATAAAAGAAGCGCGGCGACTCGTTGGAGGGCTCGGACAAACTGGCCTGCGGCAACTTGTCGAAATAGCGCGTGGCCGGGCCCAGGAAGATCACCGCATCCGAGGGATCGGGCGCGTTCAATTGCTCGTTCATCAGGTCCGCCAACAGATGAACGTGCCCCCGGGCATTTTTCAGAACGCTATAGTCCACCAATTGCAACTGCAGACCACTGAGCGATTGCGCGGCCTGGTCGAAATCGTCGGGCGTAAAGACGTCCCTCCGGAATAGTTCCTTCTGTTGATCCAGATTGAAAATGACCAGGCGCACCGTGCGAGCCGGGACGCTCTCCAGCAAGGAAGCGAGCGAGCCTAATAAGATGAGCCGATCTTGAACGCGAAAGCGAGTGCTGCGTGGAAACAGCGGGGCGGCGTGCAAGAATAGCGTGAGGCGCCGCAGTGTAGGCAGGTCCGCGCCGCTGCGATCCTGCGCGGACCAACGGCGAAATGAAACCTGAGCCACCCGCCCGGGCGCGATACCCGCGGCGATGCCCCGCTCGCCGGCGTTCAACTTCGTTTCGATCTTCCATTGTTTCCGGCAGACGCGGTGTGCTTCATCGTACAGCAGCCACTCCACCCGGTAACTGCCTTCGCCTACCCAAAACAGCCCTCCCCATTCGGCCACCGATTTGGTCTTGGGCACGCTCGGCAACCGGTAGCGCGCGCTGAGGAGCGCCGCGGGTCCTCCGTCTGCTGGCGTCACCCGAGTGAGGACGGTCCAGCGATGGCCTGCGCCTGCGAATTGCTTCATGGGAACACGAACCACGTAGCCGGCTTGGAACCGGAAGCTGAAATTCAATTGAGGCTGGATAGGCGTCACTTCGCAGCGCAGCGGCTGGTCGTCTTTCCTCGAGTCAAAGTTTTCGGCGAGCTGCGCCGCTCTGGTGGAATTCACGAGAGACTGGGGCAACATCGTGGCAGGGGAGGCCAGCAGCGTCACGGTGAGAATCAGACGCATTCACCTTATTATCATTCGCGAACGGGCGCGATGCACGGGCCCACTCTCAAGTGTGTCAACCTGGATTGCAGAGGGGGCCGCGTTCATGGGTGTCAGTTCGCGCGCTGGTCAGCCTGCGCAAGCATCGGATCTGGTAAACGTCGCCCGGTTGATTACGGCCTATTTTGCCGAGCGCCCGGATCCTGGGATCGCATCGCAGCGCGTGGCTTTCGGAACTTCGGGACATCGGGGCTCCTCGCTCCGAGTGTCCTTCAACGAGTGGCACATTCTGGCGATCACACAGGCGATTTGTCTGTATCGGAACGAGCACTCCATCAGCGGGCCGCTTTTGCTGGGAATCGATACGCACGCGCTCTCCGAGCCGGCTCTGGTGACTGCGTTGGAAGTGCTGGCGGCAAACGGCGTCTCCGTGATGCTGGCGCCGGAAGGTGAATACACGCCTACGCCGGCCGTCTCGCATGCCGTTCTGAACTATAACCGCGGCCGTCAGACCGGATTGGCGGACGGTATCGTCGTCACCCCCTCGCATAATCCGCCCGAGGACGGCGGTTTCAAATACAATCCAACGCATGGCGGGCCGGCGGACAGCAAAACCACTGCGTTTATCGAAAAGCGCGCCAACGAATTTCTAGCGAACAGGCTGCAGGGAGTCCAGCGAGTTACCTTCGAGAAGGCCAAGAAAGCTTCTACTACCCATCGGCACGATTTTATCGCCGAGTACACCTCCGGCCTCGGGAATGTGATCGACCTGGACGCGATCCGCGGTTCGCGCATCCGGCTGGGCGTGGACCCGCTGGGCGGCGCGGGCGTCCACTATTGGCCGGCCATCGCGGATCGCTATGGCCTGAACCTGACGGTGGTCAACCAGGAGGTAGACCCGACGTTTCGATTCATGACGCTGGATTGGGACGGCCGCATCCGCATGGATCCTTCGTCGCCGTATGCGATGCGCGGCCTGATCGGGCTCAAGGACGGCTTCGATATCGCATTTGCGTGCGACACCGATCACGACCGGCATGGCGTCGTCACGCACTCCGGTCTAATGCCTCCCAATCAGTACTTGTCGGTTTGCGTTCACTATCTGTACAGCAACCGGCCGGGCTGGAGCCAGAATGCCGCGGTCGGCAAAACCGTGGTGAGCAGCAGCATGATCGATCGCGTGGCGGCCACGCTCAAACGCAGGCTGTACGAAGTACCGGTAGGGTTCAAATGGTTCGTCGATGGTCTCGCAGGCGGCTGGCTGGGCTTCGCGGGCGAGGAGAGCGCCGGAGCGTCCTTCCTGGCGCGCGATGGCTCGGTTTGGAGCACCGACAAGGACGGTCTCATCGCGGCGCTGCTGGCGGCGGAGATCACTGCTGGCGTTGGCCGGACTCCGTCTGAAATTTACGCGGAGTTGGTGCGTGAACACGGCGAGTCATTTTACGAACGCATCGATGCACCCGCCAACTCGACCGAGCGGGCCGCGCTCGCCAAATTGTCGCCGGCCGATCTGGCGGTTGCCGAATTGGCCGGCGAAAGAATCCAACGCGTCTTGACCGCTGCCCCCGGCGATAACAATCCCATCGGCGGAGTGAAGGTCATCGCCCAGAATGGCTGGTTCGCCGCGCGTCCTTCCGGCACCGAAGATGTCTACAAGATTTATGCCGAAAGCTTCCTAAGCCACGAGCATCTGCGGCGCATTCAAGAGGAAGCACAGCGGATGGTGAGCGCGGTTCTACACGTGGCCGCGCCCACGGCCTAGGTGGTGGTGCAAACGCCGCTGGCGGCGCTGAAACTCGCGAGATCGTATTCCAGCAAATTTCCAATCCGATCGATGTTGATGTCCGCCGGCGCATACTGCGCCAGAATCTTGGGATCGCACGCGTAGTGTCCTTGCCTGACAAAGACGGTGGTCACGCGCGATTTCCAAATTTGCTTGATCGCGTTCAGAATTCTCAGCTTGTCATCCACCACCACATAGTGCCCGGCAGGATACCGCCGCTCGACATCCTCAAGCTCCTGCTCCTTGTGCACATAGATCAAAACGTTGCCCTCGAAAATTTCGTATAGACCAGATCGGTAAATCTTGTGGGGCTGAAACACGACATCGCCATCGGAAAGGATCGCCACGCGGCCCCATTGCGCGACGTGCTCGACTGCATCCACCGATCCCGGGAACAGGCGATTGGCGAACGGATAGCTCATCAAGAAATAAGAAACGGCCAGAAGATTGGGTTCGTGCAGATTTTCCAGGCGGTAGCGTTGCAGGGCGCCCAGATAGTCGGCATAGCCGAGTTCCGAGCGGAGGCTCTCAAACAGTTGCCAGTAACGCAGCGACCTCTCGGGTCCAACGTTGGCGTCCAAATAGCGCTTCAAGTCCGCCGTGACGCGATCGTTATCGAGCAGAGTATTATCGACGTCAAAAAGAAAAACTGTGTTGGAGTCCGGCATGGTGGCGTCGGCCAATTGTACTCCGGAACCGAGTCTTAGTGCGCCTGCTGTTTACTGCGGTCGGCCACGATGATCACCTGCATATCGCGCGCCAGGCGCACCACCTGTTGCACCAGGTTTCGGCCGCCGAAAGCCGGCCAGCGTCCGGTGGATAGCCTGGCGAGGAACAACTGCGTCACTCCATTGAGCCGTGCGAACTCGACCACCGTCTTGGCCACATCGTGTCCGCCCAGCAGGCGCGCTTCGATGTGTAGGTTGCGAGCGAAGTTCAAATGGCGCTCCACCGCGTCGCGTTCTCCTGAGGCTGCTTCCAGCCTGTCCCAATTGGTCCGAACGGCCACGGCGAAGCAATCCGCGTGCAGGTAATCGGCCACGCGTTTTCCGCGCCGGATGAGCATGGCCGTGGATGGATCCGCCGTCACCACAATCAGAATGCGCTCCTGGCTCCGGGGCGGCTCATCGGTTACATCGCCGTCGGCGGGGACGGCCTGGAAGCCCGGTGAATTATAGTCCACCTGCCGGATCTCCACTTCATGCGCGGTCTGGCGAAGCGCCAGCTCGCGCAAGGCCACCAGGGTGGATTCTTGAAAAAAGTTTTTCAGCGCCTCCAGAGCTTTCTCCGGAGGGTAAACCACGCCGCGCGCCAGACGATTCAGCAAAGCGCGCGGCGTCAGGTCCACCATTACCACCTGGTCGGCTTGCTGCATCACCCAGTCCGGAATCGTCTCGCGCACGCGAACCCCGGTGATGCGCCACACCTGGTCGTTCAGGCTCTCCAGGTGCTGTATGTTCATGGTGGTGAGCACGTCGATTCCAGCGTCCAGCAAGACCTGTACATCCTGCCAACGTTTCTCGCGCTCGGAACCCGGGATGTTGCTGTGCGGAAACTCATCCACCATGCAGACCTGCGGGCGGCGCTTCAGGATGGCATCCGTATCCATGTCTTCAAAGACGGTGCCGCGGTATTCCACCCTGCGCCGCGGAATGAACTCGAGACCGTCGGTCCTGCCGATGGTGTCTTTCCGGCCGTGCGGCTCGAAATAGCCGATCACCACGTCCCTGCCCTGGCGCTTCATCTCCTGCGCCTCTTCCAGCATCTGGTAGGTTTTGCCGACACCCGCGGCATAGCCCAGATAGATCTTGAGTCTTCCTCGCATCGGCGCAGCAGCCATGTTAGCTAGTGAGGGAACACGCGAACGTCGATATCGTCGGCGCCGCGGATCAGCCGGTCGAGCGGGGTACCCGTGTATCTCTCCCACCACCGCTCTTGCGTGCTGTGGCCGACGAAAACCTGTGTGATTCCGCGTTCGCGGGCAAATTGCAATATCGTTTCCACCGGGTCTTCCCCATCCAGGATTTCAATGTGCGCATTGGCGTCGCGCGCAATCGCCAGGTTGCGTTCGAGCGCGGACTGATCGTCGGCCGAGATCTCGGCTTGGCGCACGTAAGCCACGGTCAAGTCGCCATGGAAACGGTCGGCGTTGCGCCTGCCGCTGGCAATCATGACCGCGCCGTTGGCGCGAGGCGTGATGCACACTAGGACTCTTTCCTGCGCGCCGAAGGTCTGCGTAATCCCGTGACGCTGCAGATACTGCTCCAATTGCCGGTCGACCACATCGGCGGCCAGCAGCAGCGCGATCTCCCGGAGTTCCGACAGCTTCTGCGCCTGGCTGGAAGCGCGCGCATCGGCTTCGGCATCTTCGCTGCGCGTGATGCACATCTCCGGAGGCGCATCCACCACGACAATCTCGTCGGCTGAATTCAGAAAGCTGCGCGGCACGGTTTGCGACACGTACTTACCGGTGATTCTCGCAACGCGCTCTCGCAGGTCGTCGATGTATTGGATATTGACCGAGGAAATTACCGAAATCCCAGCCTCTAGCAGTTGCTCCACGTCCTGCCAGCGGCTGTGGTTTGGCGAACCGGGTGGGTTATCGTAAGCCAAGCCGTCCACCAGGCACACGCCGGGGTGGCGCTTCAAAATAGCCGGCACGTCCATCACCGCCACGCCCTCGACGACTTGGAGCGGAATGACTGGCAGTTTGGACAACAGCGCCTCGATCTCGGGCGGCCGTTGCGGCTGCACCGCACCCACCACGACGTCCTGGCCGCGCTCGTGGCGGCGCCGGCCTTCGTCCAACATGCGGAAGGATTTTCCCACGCCCGAAGCATAGCCTAGGAACACTTTGAGCCGGCCGCGCTTTTCATAATCCTCCTCGGCTTGCACCTGTTGCAGGATTTCTTCGGGACTACGTCGCTTGGTCGTAGGGATCATGCTTCGTTACCATTATCGGCGGTGCAGCCGAATTGTGCTGCGCTGCGATCGCGGGCACTGAAAACCGGAATATCGAGCCTTCGCCTGGTTTGCTCTCTACCCAGATCTCGCCGCCGTTAGCGTGGATAATCTCGCGCGCGATCACCAGGCCGAGCCCGGCTCCGGGAACGTGGCGAGCCGCATCGGCACGGTAAAATTTCTCGAAGATTCGGGTCTGCTCGGCTTCCGGAATGCCCGGCCCGCTGTCAGCTACACTCACGATCACCCGCCCCGATTCCGCTTCCGCCTCCACCCGCACGGGCGTGTCCGGAGGCGAATACTTGAGGGCGTTGTCAATTAATTGTCGCAAGGCGACCTCGATCAGCTCGCGGTCCACCCAGATGGGAGGAATCCGGCTCGAAATCCGGACCTGGATGGCGCGCTCGTCGGTTCGCGGTTTCAGCTTTTCTAAGACGGATTCAATCAACGCGGTCACGTCCTGATGATCGCGCCTTAAATGCACGCGCCCCGCCTCGATGCGCGCCATTTGGATGGCCTCGGTGACCAGAATACTAAGCCGGTCCGCCTCTTCGTCCACTACGGTTAGCAAATCGCGCTGCTGCTCGGGTTCCAATCCACCGCTCGACAGCAAAGCGGTGCTGGCGGCTTTGATGGAAGTCAGCGGGGTCTTGAACTCGTGTGCCAGGGCGTCCAGCAGCGTGGATTTCAATTCATCGCTTTGACGCGCGGCTTCGGCCCGGCCGGCGCTGGCTTGCGCCCGGTTTCGCTCCAGTCCAATGGCCACCAGGTTAGCCAGACCTTGCAAGGCGGAATCGGAAAGATCCAATCCGCGCAGCCCCAAACTGCCGATTGGTTGCGCACCCAAACGGACCGAGGTGATGACGCTGCGCGTGGCATGGTCGCGGAAGAACGTGCCTTCCACCGCGGCCTTCCGCAACCGATCCTCGGGATCGCGAAAATCCTCGGGCCCGGAATGAAAGGTCTGGCCGCTCTCGCGATCGTAAAGCGCGATAGCCGAAGCGCTGAAAGTCTGGGCAATCTGCATCGCCAACTGCTTGGCCACAGGTTGGCTGGGATGAATCAGCAGGATCGACCGGCTGAAAGCATACAGCGTTTCCATCTCTTTCTGCCGATCAGTCGCTTCCATGGCTCGCATTTTGGCCTGCCGGGAAAAATGGCTGGCGGTGATCGCGGTAGCCAGGAAAGCGATCAGCGCCACCCAGTTCTGTGGGTCAGCGATGGTGAATTTGCCGATGGGCGGAAGAAAAAAGAAGTTGTATGCCAGCACCGCGGTTAGCGACGCCGTGATCGATTCAGCCAGCCCCCAACGAGCGGCGATAAACAGGATCGCGAGCAAGTAGGCAAAACCCACGGTGGTTTCGTTCACCGGCAGCAAGCCATAGCCCACCCAGGTGATCGCCGCGATAATGGCGATCACGATGGCAACATGGACGGCTACTATCCTGGCAGCTTGCCCGGCGCCTGCTGGCATCCCTCACCCATCGAACTAGCCTAGCAGACCAATCTCGCATAGCGGCTCCATACCGGCTCCCGATTTGTGGGGTCCGGCCGCATCGCGCGTCTGACCGGCGAAAACGCGCCATCCAGCAAGATCCCGCAGCGCTTCGGCTCTCCGGGCGTGACAATGCGAAGCAAGGGCCGCTATCCTTAAGAAGTAAAAATGAGGCGCCTGTACCAACGCTGGATCCTGACCCGTGAGCAGCAGCTCTGCTTTCGCGCCACCAATCGCGTGGTACGGCATTTTGAATGGGGGCTGGAATGGAGCAGCAACTGGCCCTGCGGCCGGCGGCATCCGAAGAACGGCGATGCACCCGCCGATTACGTCTCCGCGCTCAACCGGCTCGCCATGCAGGATAGCGACGAGTTTTTCGCATACCAGCGCCCTAGTGACTTCTCGCTCCAAGACGGAATCCTGCGCTTCCGGTCACCGGTGGAAACGCCCTATCCGGAAAACAACATGGTGCACGCGCAATGGTTCCCGGCCAAGGGCGGCGGAAAAAAGGCGGTGGTGCTCCTGCCGCATTGGAACGCGCCCGCCGACGGCCACAACGCGCTGTGCCGCGGCCTGGCGCGCCTGGGTGTCTCCGCTCTGCGTCTCAGCTTGCCCTATCACGACTACCGGATGCCGCCCGAACTCCAGCGCGCTGATTACGCCGTTTCGGCCAACGTCTGCCGCACCATCGACGCCGCGCGCCAGGCCGTGATCGACGTGCGCTGCTGTTTGGACTGGCTTCAGATGCGAGGATTCGAGCGCTTGGGCATCGTCGGCACCAGCCTGGGATCCGCCTACGCATGCCTGGCCAGCGCGCACGACCCGCGCATCGCGGTAAACGTTTTCAATCACTGCTCCACCTATGTGGCCGACGTGGTCTGGACCGGTCTCCCCACGCGGCATATTCGCCAAAGCCTGGAAGAGCACATCGATCTGGAAGTGCTGCGCGAGTCCTGGAGGGCCATCAGCCCGGTCAGCTATCTGGAAAAATTCGCCTCTCGAAAACACAAAACTCTGTTTATCTACGCCGCGTACGATACGACGTTTCTTCCGGAATTTTCGCGCGACATCATCGCCAAGGTTCAAAAACACGGCTTGGATCACAAAGTGGTGGTGCTGCCGTGCGGCCACTACACGCTGGGCGAGGCGCCTTTCAAGTTCATCGATGGGTATCACATCTGTTCGTTCGTGAAGCGGCACCTGTAGTCACGCGACCGCCGGCAGCGTAATGATGAACTCCGACCCTTCGCCCAGGCGGCTCTCCACCTGGATGCTCCCGTGCATCTGCTCCACCACATGTCTCACGATGGATAAACCTAACCCCGTACCACCCATTTCCCGGGAGCGCGCTTTGTCGACGCGATAGAATCGCTCGAAAACGCGCGGCAGATCTTCGGATGGAATGCCGATGCCCGTGTCGCGGATCGCGATGCGCGCGCTCCCATCCACCACCCGGGCTTCCAGCCACACTTCGCCGTTTTGACGGTTGAACTTCACCGCGTTGTCGAGCAAGTTGATCAACACCTGCTCCAGACGCAGCTCGCTGCCCAGCACCGTCACATCGTCGATTGGTCCACAATGCATCCGGACTCCCCGCACCCGCGCTGTGGACTCCACCGTGCGCAGCGCCGACTCCAGGACTGACCGCACCGAAACCGTCTGCGGCTGGGGAACAGCTCCTCCGTTCGATTCCAACTCCGAGAGCGTCAGCAGATCGGACGCAATGTTGCTCAAGCGCGTAGCCTGCGCCTCAATGATCTCGACGAATTTTCGGTTATATTGCTGGTCCTGCAAGGCGCCGCTTAACAATGTTTCCGCATAGCCCCGAATGGCGGTCAGCGGGGTTCGAAGCTCATGCGAAACATTGGCCACAAAATCCTTGCGCACGCGCTCCAGCCGCTCCAGCTCCGTCACATCATGCAGAATCGCAAGCGCGCCCCGTGTGGAAGGCCCGGCCAGCGGTCCAGCCAGGATCTCGAAGGTGTGATCGGCGGCCGCCGGCAAGGTGAGCCGATGCTCGGTCCGCTCGCCGGACGTCAGCACGTTGGTCATGATTTCCCGCAGTTCGGGATCGCGCACCAGCTCTAATAGCGGCATCCCGGCATGCACTGGAATGCGAGCCCCCACTGCCCGCGCGAAGGAATTATTGCAGAAGGTGACGCGCAAATCCTTGTCGACGGCCAGAACGCCTTCCACCATGCTGGCCAGGATTGCTTCCCGGCGGGCATTCTCGAGTTTCAGCGTGTCCACCAGCTCGCGGATGCGCGGCGCCATCCGCTGCAGCGAACGCGCCAGGTCGCCCAGGTCGTCGTCGCCGGCGGGAAGCAGTTCGATGGACGCGAGCGGATCGAGCAGATGTTCGGCGTAAGACCGCAGCTCGGCGGTCTGTCTCGAAAAAGATCGAACGAACAGATACGCCAGGATTCCACCGAGCAGCAGGATGATTCCACTGATGACCAGCAACGGATGCCAGAGTGAAGGATCGGATTGAGCGGCGTACAGATCCAGCACGAGCAGTGCGGCTGCCAACAGCAGAAAGCCGCTGGTTAGAAATGTGCGAATGACGCGCGTCCGCATGCCTGGCCTCTCGTTTCCAGATGACCCGCACTATAGCACGACGCCGAGCAAACGATTCCAGGGTTCGTGTTCATAATAGAAGGGATAAGATGAGCGCGTCCGATCCAGCCCTGCCCGTCCGCGCAATTCGGCGCCTGCTGCTCGACTGGTATCAGAAAAATCAGCGCGCGTTGCCCTGGCGGCGCACTCGGGATCCGTACCGCATCTGGGTTTCTGAGATCATGCTGCAGCAGACGCGCGTCGCGGCGGCCATCGGCTACTACCAGCGATTCCTCGAACGCTTCCCTGGTATTCCGGAGCTGGCAGCGGCGCCCGAGCAGGATCTGCTGACCGCTTGGGCCGGCCTGGGGTATTATGCGCGCGTCCGCAATCTGCAAAAAGCCGCCAAAAAAATCTTGGAATTGGGAGCGTTTCCGCGCGATTATGACTCGCTTCGAGCCTTGGCGGGCGTCGGCGATTACACCGCTGCCGCAATCGCCAGCATCGCGTTTGACCTGCCGCACGCCGCTCTGGATGGGAACGCCATTCGCGTCCTGACCCGCCTGACCGCGGAGCGCGGGAACGTTGCGTCCACTGCGGTGCGGAAGCGGTTGCGTGCGGTGGCCGATCGCCTGGTCGATCCCAACCACCCGGGAGAATTCAATCAGGCCTGGATGGAGTTAGGCGCGGTGGTTTGTCTCCCTAAAGAGCCGCAATGTTCCATTTGTCCGTTGCAGAGCCACTGTGCGGCATGCCGCCTCGGGTGCGAACACGAGTTGCCACTGAAAGCCGCCCGACCGAGCCCCGTAGAAATCCAAAAGCAGCTATTAGTCATCCGCAAGGCGGCTGGCATTCTGGTGTGGCAAAGGGAGACTGAGAGCCGGCGTTTGGCCGGCTTTTGGGAACTTCCCGAACCCACGCAAATCCCCAGGGTTAAAATCGGCGCGAGGATTGGCGTTTTTCGCCACACGATCGTGAATACAAACTACTCATTCCAGGTCCATCAGGCTTCCGCCAGAAATGTCCCTAAGGGGTTTCGCTGGTTGCCCACTCACAGGTTGGATGAATTCCCTTTGAGTACCGCGGCCAAGAAAGCGCTGGCCTGTCTTACACGCCGTGAACAAGATTAGCGTTAACTTACTAATTCCACGTCGAATCCACCCTAGGGCTGTAACCTTTCGGCTGTAACTCAGTCTCACGAGAAGAATGAGAAGGATACTTCCAGCGCTGTTACTCGCGATCGCAATGATGCCGGCGGTCCTGCTGGCTGAAACTGCTACCCCAAGCCTGGGTTACACGGGCGCCAATGCCGTACCCTCCGACCACAATGGAGGGAATTGCAGCACTTGTCATAGCACGTTTGGCCCCGCTAATAGCGACCCTAGCGGGTCCGTGAAGGTGACAGTAAGCGACTACGCCCCTAACATCCAGCAAACCATTCGCATCTTGATCCAACATCCCAATGCGACCCAATGGGGCTTCCAGATGACCATTCGGGAGGTGAGCGACGAAACTCAGTCCGCGGGAACGTTTTCCCCAAGCGCCCCGGCCGGGTTTGCTCCGATTCAAATTCGCTGCGACGACGGGTCTCAATTCGGCAGCGCTGCGCCATGTAACAATCTACGAGGGTTCGCCGAACATATGAATGCGCCGCGCGGTGCAGCGGGAACAGCCTTCGAGTTCGACGTGTTGTGGACCCCGCCCCCGAATGAGGTGGGCAAGCTGCATGTATACGTGGCCGCGGTCGCAGCCGACGGTGATGGGACCCAGTTCGGCGATCGCGTCTACACCAGCGTGCAGACCATCGCCAACGCCGGTAAATGCACCGACATTACTAACCCGATCTTGCGAACCACCGTAAATGGAGGATCATTCCAACCTCCTCTGTCTTCCAATGCCATGGTCAGCATCCTCGGAACGGGGTTTGTGGTGGGTGGCCCCGGACGCATAGCGGGACTGGGCGATTTTGTCAACGGAGCCTTCCCCACCGAACTGGCCTGTATCTCGGTGCAAGTTACCGGACCTGGCATTCCCAATCCCACACTTATTCCCATCACATACGTGTCGGCCACGCAGATCAACGCGCAGTTACCTACATTTTCCGGAACAGGTCCGGTGACTCTTCAACTGATACTGAACCCCGGCCAAACCAACCAGATGACCTCCGACATCGATACGTACACGACGCTTCAGCCCTTCGCGCCGGCGTTCTTTCTATTTGCGAACTCCACCAGTATCGCCGCGCAGTTTGCAGGCACCGCCAACATAGTGGCTGATCCATCGCTGATCCCCGGCGCCACGCCAGCCAAGCCCGGCGATATCGTGACCTTGTACGGAACTGGATTTGGCGATGCGAATCCGTCGGTTCCAGCCGGCCAATTGGCTTCTGGCCAGCCGTCTTTGATGAACGGAGTTACCGTCACCATAGGATCTGTAACGCTCGATCCAATCAACGATGTGTTATATAAAGGCCTGACTCCCGGCTCCATCAGCGGACTCTATCAATTCAACGTCCGGATTCCGCAGTCCACACCGAGCGGAGAGATACCCGTGTCCATCTCTATCGGAGGTGTCTCGACACAAACCCCGGCCACCATCCCTGTGCAGGCGTCGGCGCAATAATTCCCCAAAGGGGGCTACTTGGTTGCAGCACGGCCGAAGAAGCGGACGCGCACCACAAAATGCCGGCCTTCATCGCCCAGGAACTGCAGGAACTGCGGCGCGCCAATCACGTTATTCACCGCTGTCGGGTTCGCTTGATTGGCAACGTTGTCCATCCCGCCGCGCAGGGCGAACCGGTAACCGGCCAGCGTGATCAGGCGCTCGATGGCGATGTTCAGATCGAAATTCATCGGATAGCGGTGAGAATCCACCGCGCCCGAAACCAGTCCAGTCTGGTCCCGAATCGAGAATGGATAGCCGGTACGCAGATCAGCCAGCGCGGCGATCGACCAGTTCTTCCACGGTAGCGCAAGATAGGTCCATCCCAAGAAACGATTCGGTGCGTCCCAAGGCATCGGGACAAGATTAGGAAAAACTTGCAGCGGTATGGATGTGCTGGGGTCGAGCACGGCGTTGGAGAGCGCTCGCGAGCGCGTATAGCTCGCCATCCATTCGTGCTGCCCGCTCAGACTTTGCCTTACCGAAATCTGGAACGAGTCGTAGTCGTCGCGGCGCACATTTTCGAGCTGATAAACACCGGGAGATGTGGCGTTAGGCAAAGGCAACAGAGATGGCGGGGCTTCCGGCGCCAGTGAGTTGACGAACGCGAAGCCATCTGTTCCGCGCCGCCGGAGGTATTTCGCGGTCACAAAAGTGTGCGGCGTGATTTGCTGGTCCACGTTCAAATTCCAATTCGTGGCACGCGGCAGCTGAAATCCTCCCACCGCGAAAGTCGTGTCCGCTTCAAAAAAGGGCGGCGTGCTAGGGCTGGCCGTAAGCGCGCTCTGATCCAGCGGCCTGCCCAACATATCCATGGTCACCGCATCATGCGTTATCGCGTAGCCTCCAGAGAGCCGCGTATGGCCGGACCCGAACGGTGCCCAGGAAAAGGCCGCGCGCGGAGACAAGGCGACGTCCGTAGCGCGATGATCCAGGTCCTCGCGAAACCCCAGCTCGAATTGCAGGCGTTTGGAAACGCGCCAGGTGTCGATCAGATAGGATGACGTGGTAACGTCCCGCACACGAAATGGGGCCGCCGCCTGGAATAAGGTCTCCGAAAGAATTTGGCCTTCCAGACCCAGAACATCGTAACCGGTGCGGTGGAAGTCGCCAGAATAATGCAGCCAGTCGGCATCGCCGCCTAGCTGGATTTGATGCGAGCCCGCAAACTCCAAGCGCGCCGGGTAAATGTTAACCAGGCCCTGATCGCGCGAAGCCGACTGCGTGGAATTGACAAAATAATTGCCGCTTTGGCCCTGCGGCGAAATAACGTATAGGCTCTGGCCTAGCGGCCGCTGCGTATCCAGAAACTGGTTGTGTGCATAGCCGAACTCCACCAGCGTGTGACCAAAATACGCCTGTTCCCTGATGCTCGCGAAGAACTCGCGCGTGTTGATGTTGGACGTGGTCGGCACCGGGTTGAGAACGCCCAATCCGACGCGCCCTTCGCGATCCACATACGCCAGGAAATCCACGAACAGAATATTCGACGGTGTCAAATTCGTTTGAGTATGCAGCAGATTGCTGACGGACCACCCACTACGCGTGTTCTGCCCGCGCGGCAAGTCAGTTACGATGCCCTGGTTGTATCCGGAATCGACGGTGTCGGAAAACCAAGAGCGCCCCCGCACGATGGGTCCCGAGAAACCTACCCGCGGATACCAATTTCCTGGGTGCGGTCCTTGCTGCAGCTTCAAGCCGGGAATAAAGTCCGTGGCCGTGTAATGGAATGCGTCCGTGCCGTTTTCGGTATTGATGGCCAGAACGCCGGCCGATCCCTGGCCGTATTGGGGCGAAATGCGCGCGGTGGTAAGGTCTACCGAACGGATGCCCTCCACCGCCAGCGCGGTCCGGTAGTTGCCCGAAATCGGATCGCTGATGTTGAAGCCGTTGAGCAGGAACAAGACCTGATTCTCCGACGAACCCTCGATGTGGAAAGCACCGGTTGCGTCCTCCAGCACGCCCGGCATCAGCGTCATCGCGTTCCGCATGCTGTGGCTGTTGGCATACGGGATGTTGTTTACTTCGGTTCCACTGAGATGCTCTTGATTCTGAGTCTGTCCAACATCGACAGGGGAGGTCTCGGCGTTCACATCCGCGGATTGAAAAACCTCCCGGACCGTATTCAGCGTCAGCGTCACCTCTTGCGGCCCCTCAACTCGCACCGGGCGACCCTTCAGCGCATAGTAGCCTTCGCGCTCGACAGTAACCAAAAAGTCGCCTGGCCCTGGGAGGCCCAGCCTGAAGGCCCCGGTCGGATCGGTCTGCGTGTCCCACGGTTTTGAAGGAGCTGCGATCGCGGAACCAGGTGCTGGAAGCACGGTTACGTGGGCGGCGGGAACCGGGGCTTCATTTTCGTCCACGACACGGCCAGTCAATGCAACTTCGGCCCACAGCGGAAAGACCGCCAGCACGAAGCACGCACAGCATGGAATGCACGGTTGCACACGCCAAGTCATCCCCGTCTTGCCTGAGGAGGTCCCTCTTAAGAGAAGTTACCAGATCGCGCTTGAGCGACGAGTTTATCGATTAGATCCCAGATGGGAAGGTTTCCGCTGGTTCGCCGGCCGTCCATTCAGACGACCGTTCCAGAGGCTCTACGGCGCGGGTTTGATCGAAATGCAGGACTGCGTCGAACTGCCGCGCCAGGCTGGCATGGAAATAATGGCTGGCCAGTTCGGACTCCGGCAAGTAGATCACGCCGATGGCGCGTTCCAGCATGGGCTCCGCCAGGCCATGCGAAACCTGCCCACGGTCGCGAAGCTTCAACAGGAATCGCGGGATGCCCACTGCATGTAACATGGCCTCGTAACTTTCCGCGAACGCCGGACGGACCCGCTTGCGTTCTGCCCGACCGCCCCAATTGGAAGCCGCCGTCACCGTTCCACAATAGGTGGTGAACCCGATCAGCACGCACTCGTTCCCATAGCGCTCCCGCACCAATTGCCCGACGTTCAGTTCGCCGCGCCGGCCCATCTCCGTGGCTCGCGCGTCGCCCAGGTGCGAGTTGTGCGCCCACAGCACGATCTTGGCGTGCTTATCGTATTGGCGCAGGTGTGCGGCCAGCGCGTCCAGCGTCTCGGCCATGTGACGATCGCGCAGATTCCAGGACGAGATGCGCCCCCGAAACATAGCGCGGTAATATTCTTCCGCATTCCTGACCAGCCGCGCGTTCTGCTCGGCGTAGAAGAAGTCGTCGGCGGCGATGCGGCCGTCGCGGCGCGCGTAATCGGCAGCGCGCCTCTGCAAATCGATGAGCTGCTCGATCACCTCGCGCTCGCACGTATCGCTCAATCCCAGTCCGGCCGCATAGCCGTACTCCTGCGGATCTTCGCCAAAATTCGCGAAGCAGGCGTAGCGATGCCGCGCGCGCCGCGCTCCCTCCGGATCTACCTTGTCCAAATACTCCAGCACGGCTTGGATCGAGGCATGCATGCTATACAGATCGAGTCCATAAAACCCGGCTTGAACGTGCCCTGCGGCTAACGCCTCGTTGTGCGCGCGCATCCAACCGATGAAATCCAGCACGTCGGCGTTGCGCCACATCCAGGCCGGAAATCGCCGGAAACCACCGAGCGCGTCGGTGGCATCGTCATCCTCGCCTTGGCCCTGAACATAGCGGTTGACGCGATACGCGTCCGGCCAGTCCGCCTCCACCGCCACCGCCGTGAATCCTTTTTCGCGGATCAACCGCTTAGTGATCTGGGCCCGCTCTCGGTAGAACTCATGCGTGCCGTGCGTCGCCTCGCCGAGCAAAACGAAACGCGCGTCGCCAATCAATTCCAAAAGGGGGTCGTAATCTCGCTCCGAACCCGTCAGGGGCACGGCAGCGTCCCGCACCAGGTCGATGAGAATGGTCTCCGTCGCATTCATATTCCACCTCCGCTATTGTCCCGATGCACGGCGCAGCGCCACGCCGTAATATTGGGCGCATTCCTCTTCCCGCCCGCGCACGATGCGCTTGCCCTTCAAAGCTCCAAACTGGCTGGTGATCACCGTGGCCTGCCGCTCATTGCCGCTGCTGTCGTAATACAGGATCACCCAGTCTCCGGTCTTGCCCAACTTGTGCGCGCGGGCTGTGTTAGAAAACAGCGCGCTATAGTGTCTGGCGCCGCGCTGAGTATGCAGTATCGGCAGCCAGGCGTCACCCGTGGAATTGAAGCGGCGCGGCGCAATCTTGTGCAGTTCCCCTGCTTCCGCGCGTTCGCGATATTCCCGGTCCACGTCCAGCATTTCGTCCACCGGCGCCTGCTCCTCTGCCTCGACGCTCGGCGGACGCAGCCGGCCCAGCCGCGTGGCCAGCGAATCCATGATGCCGGTTACCCGTTTGTGCCCCAGCCCCGCGACGTTGACCAGCCGCCCATCGTGCGCCGCCGCTTCCAGATCCTCGAGCGAATCGATGCCCAGATCGTCGTGCAGCCGTTGCGCTTGCACCGGCCCAATGCCCGGAACGGTTCGCAGCAATTCCACCGCGTCGGATTCCCCGCGCAGCCGATCCAGCATCGGAAGGCGGCCCAAGCGCACAATATCGCGAATCGCGATGGCCAGGCGATCGCCGATGCCCGGCAACTTGCGCAGCCCTTCGACGCCCTCCTGCTCGAAAATTTGATTGACCGGACGCTCCAGCCGCCGGACGGTTTCAGCGCCGCGGCGGTAGGCCTGAACGCGGAAAGGACTCGCGCCTTGCTCCAAGAGCAGCTCGGCTACCTCATCCAATCGCATCGCTACCTGCGTGTTTAAGGTCATCTCACACGCTCCACCGCCTGCGTGCTGTCCCTAAATGCTGATCACCGGACAAGGCGCTTGCTGGATAACGGAGGCCACGCTGCTGCGCAGACGCCCGAGCTTTTTCTGCATCACGCCGCGCCCGATCACCACCAGGTCCGCATTGTGGCTGACGGCCGCCTGGTGTACCGCCCGGCCCACGTTACCGCCCAGATAGCAGACCTCGAAGCTGGTTCCCGCTTCGGCTTGCATTTCCGCCATCCGCTCGCGCGCGACGTTAAAAAGGAACTCGTACAGGCTCGGGTCGCGTTCTTTGGTCAGCGTGGCGTCCACCCCCTCCACGGCATGCACCAGGCGCACTTCCAAGCCTTGCCCGGCTGCAAACTCAGCGCACCACTTGAGCACCGCCGTGTCGCGCGCCTCCGTATCCAGGGCGCACAGCAGCTGCTTCCAGCGCTGCGGAGGATGGGCCGCCAGCTCTTCGGCATGCACGCCCGTCCAGACCGGACAGTGGGCGTCATGCAGCACTTTGGCAGTGATGGACCCCAATAGAAAAGCCCGGAACGCACCATAGCCCCGCGTCGGCATCATAATCAGGTCAGTGTGCTTCTCCTCCGCGCAGTCGGCAATCTCGCGGCCTGCTTCACCCTCATCCACTACCCCGGCCACGGGAAAATCCGCAAAATGCTTGGCGATGAACCGATCTAGGGCGATGCGTCCTTCTTCGCGCAGCCGTTCGGCACTGATGAGCGCTGCCCAAGCCGCGGCCTCAGCCGACCCGAACCAGGCCATGGGCAAGTCCACCACGTGCAGCAGCTCGAGCTGCGCCTGAAACTGCTTCGCCATGGCCTTCACTGCCGGCACAATGGCCACGCATTGCTCGGAAAAATCGACTGGAAACAGGATTCTTTGGAACGTGATCATTCGCCCCTCCTTCCGAGCCGCAAAGGCGGTCTAATGGGCCACGAGGCTGGACACCGGATTCACAACCAGCAGATTCTCGACGTCGCAGACGCCCGGCGCTCCCCAAGCCGCCTGTTCCGCCGCTTCGCGCTCCAGCCAGGATTGAACCGTACCGCTCAGAATAACGCGGTCCCCACGGGCGTCCACCCGGATGCGGTTGGCGTCCAACTGAGCATTACGCAGTAGCGCAGCCTCAATCTGCGTCTTGACGGCGACTTGATCTGCCCGCGGCCTGACCACAATGTGGTTATTCACGTCTCGGACGCCCGCCAAATAGCGCACGCTCTTTCCAGCCGCCCTCCGCTGATACTGCCAGTCCACCGCACCTTCCAGCGTCACGCGCCCCCTGTCCACCCACACCTGAATGGCGTCTTTCGGCAACAGCGTATTCCAAGCGATGGCGTTAGCGGCTGTACGCGCGATTTCTTCGTCGCTTCGTTCGAAAACCCGCAGGCCACTGCCTTTACTCCCCGGACCAAACCGGCCACTTTCTCAGCTTCCCGTTTTTCCGCATAAGTGGGAACATGCCCGCTTAATGTTACAACCCCGTCCTCAACCGCAACTCCGACACCCTTGGCGTCAATGATCGGTTCCCAGTCGAGCGCCTGCTCGACGGCTGCTCGCAATTCTTTGTCGCCCATATTGCGCTCCTTCCGGTCCGGAACCCCGAGACTCCACACGTCTCCGCAGCACTACTCTGGACCACCTAATTCCCCGCACGAGCGGGACCGAAGAGCATGACCTTCAATCTGTTGGCGGTTCCGTCGATCGCTTGGAAGCCCGCGCCGTTTCCCTCAGAGCGAGGGTGCGCGAAAGCTCCCAACTAACACGCCGCCAGCCTAACAAACATAATCGGCTAACCTTGCCGCCATTGGCCCGCAATTGGTTGCACGCGTGCCAGCAGTTCCGAATGGAGGACTCTCTCTATGACCGGCTTGAATGTCCCGACCTTGGAAACTCTGCGGCCTGAAAAAATCGCCGAGCTGGCCGGCTCTCCGGCGCCCTGCGTTACCATCCTGTTGCCGCCTTACAGACCTGGTGAAACTGGCAAGTCGATGAGCGCGATGTTACGAACCTTCTGCCAGGATATTGAACGTCAGCTTACGGCACGCCGGATCGCCCAGCCCGAAGTAACAGACTTGGTCGAGCCGTTACTGCGATTGACCGAAGCTCCTCAATTCCAGGCTGGCTCGCACTGGGGCCGCGCTATCTTTCGTTCTCCGGAAGTTTTTACCATCCTGGACGGCATCGAGACCGTGAAACCGGGGGTCACGGTGGGGTCCTGCTTTGAGATAAGGCCCGTGCTCGCGGATCTGCACCTGCCGGCCGAATTCTATCTGCTGAAGTTGTCGCAGAAGGCGGTCGAGCTTTGGCGGTACGCCAGTCTGCGGGCCCAGCGGGTCGATCTGCCTAGAGGCGTGCCCCAAACGCTCGATGAGGCGCTGGCTTTCAAGCCGCCCGATCACGATCTTGAGAATCGCTCGACGGCCGGAAGTTCCACCGGGTCGATGCGCGGCGTTCGATTCGGCACCGGTTCCGCACGCGAGAACGCGCACACCTACGTGGCGGACTTTTTCAAAGCAGTTGACCGCGGTATTCGGGAACTGGTGCATTCGGGCGACGCTCCGCTGGTCCTGGCCGGCGTCGACGAGGATACTGCCCTTTACCGCTCCGTTAGTGGCTACCAGCGCTTATTGAAGGAAACCATCCATGGGAGCATCAACTCGCCCTTCTCCGAGGACCAATTGCTCGAGCGAGCCTATGCGATTGTTCGATCTGACGCCACCGAGCGCGCGGTGGCCAGCCTCATGGAGTTGAAGGAACGGATGGCGCCGGCGCGCTTCTCGACGGACTTGGACACCATCCTCGGTGCGGCCGCCGATGGCCGCGTAGGCTGGCTCTATATCAATCAGCACGCGCGCGTGGACCGGGACAACGAAGACCTGCTCAACCGCGCCGCCATCGAAACCCTGCGACAGCGTGGCTTGGCTTTCAGCCTCCCGGCCGCTAAAATGCCGGACGGCTCCGCGGTGGCAGCTGTATTTCGTTATTAATGTTTCTATTCGCTGTGCCCGGATTCCGGCTGTTCGGTCCAGCGCATCTCGCGATCATTGCCGCCATCCCGCTGGTCGCTCTAGCTCTGGCCGCCCTCTGCCGCGGAAGCCGTCGAGCCAGCGTTTGGATTCGCTGCGGTCTGGGTTTGTTTCTTCTCATCAACGAACTCATCTGGTATTTCTACCGCTATAGTCACGAAGGTTTTCGTTTCCCCGAAGGTCTGCCACTTCAACTTTGCGATTTCACGCTGTGGCTGACCATCATCGCGGCGCTCTCGCTGCAGCCCTGGTGCTATGAGCTGGCATACTACGCCGGCGTGGCCGGAAGCGGCATGGCGGTGCTGACGCCGGACCTGTGGGCACCCTTCCCCTCCTACCCGGACATCTACTTCTTTCTGACGCATGGCTTCGTCATCATTACGATTCTGACCTTGACCTGGGGCGGGTTACTTCGCCCCCGCCGCAACAGCGTCTGGACGGCTTTTCGAATCGGGAACCTGTACGCCGCCGCTGTCGGCCTGTTCGATTGGATCTTCAAAACCAATTACATGTACCTGCGGCAAAAGCCAGCCAGCGTTTCGTTGTTAAACTATCTCGGACCCTGGCCGTGGTACATCGTCGCCGGCGAGTTAGTAACATTGGCGCTTTTTTTCCTGATGTGGTTGCCCTTCCGGCCGACGCCGAACGATCTTCACGCCTCCACTAAGTACTGAAGCGCCGCGTCCACGCCGCCCTTGCCATGCGGAATGCCGGCCAATTCCAGTCCCATCTCAACGCCGGCCAGCGTGCCCGCCAGCATCAGTTCACTGAAGTCGCCCAAGTGGCCGATACGAAAGGCGCGTCCGGCCAGCTTTCCGAGCCCCGCGCCTAACGACATATTGAACCGCTCCAAAATCAGCGCGCGCAGCGCCGCCTCGTTGAATCCCGCTGGCACAAACAGCGCCGTCAACGAGTTGCTGTATTCAGCGCAAACGAGAGGCACCATCTCCAATCCCCAAGCGCGGGCCGCCCTCCGGGTTGCCTCGGCCAAGCGCGTATGGCGTCGGAAAACGTTCGGCAGTCCCTCTTCCTCCAACATTTGCAGCGCCTCCCGCAGGCCATAAAGCAAATTCGTCGACGGCGTGTACGGGAAAAATCCCTTCGCGTTGGCCTCCAGCATGTCGGCCCACTGAAAAAAGCTTTTAGGAAGATTCGACTTTTTGCTCGCTTCGATCGCCTTCGCGCCGATCGCGTTGAAACCCAGCCCAGGCGGCAGCATGAGACCCTTCTGCGATCCACCCACTGTCACATCGACGCCCCACTCCTGGTGCCGGTAGTCGATGCACGCCAGCGAGGAAATCGTGTCCACCAACAGAAGGGCCGGATGCCGCGAAGCATCGATGGCGCGCCGAACAGCGGGAATGTCGCTGGTAGTCCCAGTGGAAGTCTCGTTGTGGACCACCATCACCGCGTTGATCTCATGCGAGGCGTCCGCCGTGAGCCGTTCCTCCAATCGCGCCGGGTCCGCGCCGTGACGCCAATCGCCAGGAATCACGTCGACAATCAGACCCAGGTTTCGAGCCATCTTCACCCAAAGCGTCGCAAAGTGCCCCGTCTCAAACGCCAGCACTTTGTCGCCTGCGCTCAGCGTGTTCACCAGCGCCGCTTCCCAGGCGCCCGTACCCGAGGACGGGAAAATAACAACCGGCCCCAGCGTCTGAAAGATCGATTTCATTCCATCCAGGCACGCGCGACCCAATTCCGCAAAATCACCGCTCCGATGATCGATAGTGGCGTGATCGATAGCGCGTAAAACGCGATCCGGAACGTTGGTTGGTCCCGGTATCTGAAGAAAATGTCTGCCCGGCCGGTAAGTCACTGTCCAATCATTATCCACAATTGACACCGAACCAACCGCAATGCTCCCATGAAGGCAACCCGCTTTGAATTTGATCAACCTCAGCCTCGGCGCGCCAGTGCCGCAAGCCAACGCCGCCCTAGTGGACGCCGCCGCGCTGCAGCGCGAACTCGAACGCCACATCGAGGGGGAAGTGCGATTCGACCAGATTTCGCGCGCCCTGTACTCCACTGACGCCAGCGTCTATCAAATCCGTCCGCTGGGCGTCGTGATTCCGAAAACTCGCCAGGACATCATCAACACGATTCAAATCTGCCATCGCGTCCACTGCCCATTGACCATGCGCGGCGGGGGCACATCGCAAGCCGGACAGGCCATCGGCGACGGCATTCAGGTGGACACCTCCAAATACTTCAATCGTGTCCTCGAAATCAACATCCAGGAACGCTGGGCGCGCGTTGAACCAGGCGTCATACTAGACCAACTGAACGCGCAACTGGCCCCGCACGGCCTGCGTTTCGCCCCCGACATCTCCACCGCCAGCCGCGCCACTATCGGCGGCATGATGGCCAACAACTCCGCCGGCGCACGCAGCGTGGTATTCGGAAAAACAATCGACCATGTGCTGGAACAAACCGTCGCCTTATCGGATGCGAGCGTCGTTCATTTTCGCGAAATCCGGCGCGACGAAATCCCAACCGGCGACACACTCGAAGCTGCCTGCTACCGCACGGTTCTCGATCTGGCCCGGCAGCACTCCGCCGAAATCGCCCAACGTTATCCGAAAATTCTGCGCCGCGTCGGCGGCTACAACCTGGACGAATTCGCCGATCCCGAAAAGCCAGTGAATCTTGCAAAGCTCATGGTGGGCTCCGAAGGCACGTTAGGGGTGGTACTGGAGGCAAAGTTGCGCCTGGTGCCGCTCCCGAAGGCTAAAGCCGTCATGGTGGTTGGATTCCATCATCTGTTGGACTCGTTGCGCGCGACACCCGCCATCCTGGCGCACCAGCCCTCCGCGGTCGAGGTGATGGATAAATCCATCCTCGACAATACGCGTCAGAACCTCGCCCTCGATCAAGCGCGCCGCGGATTCGTACAGGGCGATCCAGGCGCCATCCTGTGCATCGAATTTTATTCCGACCGTAAAGAGGACCTCCCCAGCCGCCTGGCCGCGCTTGAAACCGATCTCCGCTCGCAAAATCTCGGTTACTTCTACCATTCTGAAACGGACCCCACCGCCCAGGCCCGCATCTGGAATCTTCGGGAAGCCGCGCTCGGCCTTTCGACCGCCATGAAGCAAGATGCCAAGTCCATCTCATTCGTCGAGGACACGGCGGTCGCGCCTGAAAAGCTGGGCGAATACATGGGCCGGTTCCTGGAAATAATCGAACGCCATCAAACCACCGCCGGCGTTTACGCGCACGCCTCGGTCGGTTGTTTGCACGTTCGCCCGGTCATCAACATGAAGACTGAAGACGGCGTTCGCAAATTTTCGAGCCTGGCCGAAGAAGTCTCCGACCTGGTGGTCGAGTACGGGGGCGCTCTGTCCGGTGAACACGGCGACGGCCTGGTCAGAAGCCCGTTCATGCGCAAAATCTTCGGCGATGCGCTATACGAGGCTTTCCGCGAGATCAAGCGCACCTTCGATCCACTGGGCATTTTAAACCCCGGCAAGATCGTGGACCCGCCGCCGCTCACCGACAACCTCCGGTTCGGTTCAGCGTACCAAGCTCGCAACCCGTCCACATGGTTTGATTTTTCCGAATACGCAGGCGTCGCCGGCGCGATCGAGATGTGCAGCGGCGTGGGAGCTTGCCGCAAAAGGTTATCCGGCACCATGTGCCCGTCCTACATGGCGACGCAAGATGAGTCGGCCACCACTCGCGGCCGTGCCAACGCGCTTCGAATGGCCATTTCAGGCCAGCTCAATCAAGCCGGTCTCGGCGATAAAGACGTTTACGACGTTCTCGATTTGTGCCTGGAATGTCGCGCCTGCAAAGCCGAATGCCCGGTGAACGTGGACATGGCGATGCTCAAGAGCGAATTCCTGGCCGATTATTGGAAGCGCCACGGTGTGCCGCTGCGCGCCCGCGCGCTCGGCCATATCGGCTCGCTATCTAACTGGGCCAGCCGCTTCGCTCCGATTTCTAACCCAATTACGCGAAGCGCCTTCGGACGATATTGGAATGAAAAGCTCTTGAACATCGACCGCCGCCGCACGCTCCCCGCTTGGAAGCGCGCAACTTTCGCCGATTGGGCGAACTCGCAGGCCAATTCCGCCGGCGGCACGCCTGTCACGCTGTTCAACGACACCTTCACCAATCACTTCGACCCCGAGATCGGCATCGCGGCCGTGGAAATCCTGCAGCGCGCCGGATGTCGCACCAGCGTAGTCCGCCCAGGCTGCTGCGGCCGGCCGCTCATTTCTCAAGGACTACTCAAGCAAGCCCGCGAACACGCCGCCAAAGTTGTAGACGCACTCTTCCCCATCGCCAGCCGCGGCGAAAAAATTCTCTTTTGCGAGCCGAGCTGTCTCTCGGCCGTCAAAGAAGATGCCCCTGCGCTCTTGCGCGGCGACCAACAAGCCAAAGCCCGCACAGTAGCGCAGGCCAGCATGTTATTCGACGAGTTTGCCGCCGCGCTGGATCTGCCCCTCCTCGCCGGCCCCAAGAGAATCCTGTTCCACGCGCATTGCCATCAAAAATCGATGGGCCTTACGAAAGCCACCATCGCTCTCCTGTCGCGCATTCCTTCCGCCACGGTAGTCGACTTGGACGCAGGCTGCTGCGGCATGGCCGGATCGTTCGGCTACTCGAAGGACCACTACGAAGTTTCAAAAACGATCGCCAGCCGCCGCCTCTTGCCCGCAGTCGAATCCATCGAAGCCGGCGACGTCCTGGTAGCAACCGGCACCTCCTGCCGCCATCAAATCGCCGACCTCAACGGCGCCAAGACGGTTCACCCCACAGTGCTGATCCGAAACCTGCTCGCCGAACCGTCCCGGTGATACGCTTGAGCAGTGGGCCAATCAGCGTTGGTCGGGAGCCTCATCACGCTGATGGCGGGATCTGGTCTCTTGTCGCAAACTCCTGAACCAAACCCCAAAGGCGCCTCCACCCCGCTAATCACCATCCTTCCAATTTCTGGCGCCCCGATATCCGGAGAGATCGTGACCGAACGCGTCGACACCGCGCCCGCAGGAGAATCCACAACGCACGCTCAAGCCTCGAAGTTCTACCGCGACACGGCCGGAAGAATCCGCATTGAGCGGAATCTGCCGGAACTGATGGGCGGTGCCTTACTCATCGAGATCGTCGATTCGGGAGCCGGGTTCCTCGCAATGTTGATCGTGCCTACAAAGCAGGCCTTTCGCATGAACCTTCCGCCGAAAACCCCAGCATCATCCATAGGTATGGCGACGATAGGCCCGGGTGGCGTGGAACTCGCCCAAGAACCAGGCGTGCGAACCTCAAAGACCGAGTCCCTCGGAAAACGCACCATCGAAGGCCTCGATCTGGACGCCTCCTTGACCACCATCACCGTGGAAGGCCGCCGCACTATTACCGGAACCGACGAACAGTGGGGCTCCAAGGAACTCGGCCTGATCGGCTTTCGCCACATCTCCGCTCTCGGCGTCCAAACCACCAGCCAAATCCAAAACACCACCCGTACCGAACCCGACCCGTCGCTGTTCTCAATTCCGCCCGACTACAGCATCCAGGACGAAACGCCCCAGATGTGAGGTCATCTCCAACTATTCGGATTACGCGCGAAGCACTTACTAGCGCTGTCTCAGAATGCGCGCTGTCCTCGGCGATGTACGACCAGATGTTAAAAATGTCGGCTTTGGCAAGCGGCGTGAGGGGATAGCCGCTCATCCTTTGGGCGCGCGCTTTCGGCGCCACTTCTCCTTCATGGCCTGAATCTCAAGACGTGCCTTCCCATCGTCTATAAGCTCTCCGCGTTGGGCCTGCAGATAGCCTTCCTCGATGTGGCCTGCCAGCGCGCGACGCTCCTCGTCCGTCCAGCTTTCCTCGGCGTCCTGTGCCTCCAGGGCGCGCCGTAAGACGTCTTCAACGCTGGTGTACGCGCCACTGGAAAGACGCTTCTGGATTAGCGTCTCAAGGTCGGGCGGAACATTCAACTGCACGGCTGTTTCTCCGTTCACCTCCATCGTAACCTTGGGCACGGCTTCCGGGGGCGCCGCTGATGAAAGCTAACGGAACCACGCGCTTTTGACGAAATGAGCAGCGGCGCTGCGATTGTAGCGTGGAAGAGGGTAGGAGATTTCGGTGGCGACCCGGCCGGACATCACAGTAGCTCACCACTGGTGTCAGCTCGTGGGAACCGTCCGGCCGAGAAGCCGTCCCGATAGGACTAAAATGACATTAGTGGAGCTTCGGAATGGTTGACCTAAGATCCGTCGAGGTACTGTCGAAGCTTACGCTGACCGAGGCTGAATATTGGCGAAATTCGGCATTCGTTTGGAAACGCTGGGGCCCCTCTAGCGAGCGTCAGGAACATGCTCACTGCAGGTTTTGCTCGGAGTGCATGTACGGTTGGACAATCCGTCGTTCAAAATAGCCCGCCAACAATCATGAGCCTGAATATCAAGGACGATGAAACCCCGCGCCGCTTGAGAGAGCGTGCCCGGCTCGCAAGCGAGACGAAGTCCGAAGCCGTGGACCGGGCAGTCAGGGAACCGCTGGAGCGAATTAGGAACAAACGCAACAAGGCCCACCTGGTGCAACGGCTGCTGGAAATCGGTCACGAATGTGCCAAACTGCCGTGTCTAGACAAGCGTAATCCTGAAGCTATCTTGTATGACCGGCGAGGTCTACCCAAATAACCTCCAGCCCGCTATTTGAAGCCAGAACTGACGCCACATCCCGACGCCCCTCCCTGTTAACCTGAAGTATCAATGTCCGACAACCTCACCATCACCCTCCCCGATGGCAGCCAGAAAACGGTCCCCCCAGGCACGCGCCCGCTGGACGTCGCCCAATCCATCGGCCAGCGCCTGGCCGACGACGCCGTGGTTGCGCGCGTCAACGGCCAGCTCTACGACCTAACGCGCCCGCTGGAAGGCGACGCCAAGCTCGAAATCCTCACTTCGCGCAACCCCGAAGCCCTCCAAGTCTACCGCCATTCCAGCGCCCACCTGCTCGCCGCCGCGGTGCTCGAACTGTTCCCTGAAACCAAGCTCGGAATCGGTCCGCCCACCGACACCGGCTTCTATTACGACTTCCAACGCGAGACTCCCTTCACGCCCGAGGATCTCGAAAAGATCGAAGCGCGCATGTGGGAGCTGCAATCGAAAGCTCTCCCCTTCGAGCGCAAGCTCACCGCCAAGACCGAAGGCCTGCGCAAATACGCCGACGACTGGATGAAGCAGGAGCTTATCCAGGAAAAAGCCGACGAAGTTTTCTCCGAATACACGCTCGGGCCGAATTTCATCGATTTCTGCCGCGGCCCCCACGTCCCCGCCACGTCGCGCATCAAAGCCTTCAAGCTGCTCTCGGTCGCCGGCGCCTACTGGAAAGGCGACGAGCACAACCCCAAGCTCCAGCGCATCTACGGCACCGCTTTTTTCAGCAAGAAAGATCTGGACGCCTACCTCGAACGCCTGGAAGAAGCCAAAAAGCGCGACCACCGCAAGCTCGGCCAGGAGCTGGACCTGTTCAGCATCCAGGAACTCGCCGGCCCGGGCTTGATCTTCTTTCATCCCAAGGGCGGCCTGGTGCGAAAAATCATCGAGGACTGGATGCGCGATCAATATCTGGCGCGTGGCTACTCGCTCGTCTTCACCCCGCACGTCATGCGGCACGATTTGTGGAAGATCTCCGGCCACGCCAATTTTTTCAGCCAGAACATGTTCAAGCCCATGGAGCTGGATGATGCCGAATACCAGCTCAAACCCATGAACTGTCCCGGCCACATCCTGATCTATCGCGATAAGATGCATAGCTACCGCGATCTGCCCGTGCGCTTGGGCGAGCTCGGCACCGTCTACCGCTACGAGCGCGCCGGCGTCCTGCACGGCCTGCTACGCGTCCGCGGCTTCACCCAGGACGATGCCCACATCTTCTGCACGCCGTCCCAAATCGAGGACGAAATCGTCAACTGCCTGCAGTTCGCCATCGACGTCCTCACCACCTTCGGTTTCGATTCCTACGAAGCCGAGGTCTCCACTTGGGACGGGGGCGCCAGCGGCAAATATGACGGCACACCCGAGCAGTGGTCGCTTGCCGAAAACGCGCTCAAAAACGCCGTCGAACGTTTAAACGTCAAAGCCAAGCTGGTGCCCGATGAAGCCGCTTTCTACGGCCCCAAAATCGACGTCAAGCTGTTCGACGCCATCGGCCGCCCCTGGCAATTATCCACCGTCCAGTTCGATTTCACGCTCCCGCGCCGCTTCGAACTCGAATACATCGCCGAAGACGGAAAGAAACACCAGCCGCTCATGGTGCATCGCGCGTTGTTTGGCTCCGTCGAGCGCTTCTTCGGCATCCTCATCGAGCACTACGCCGGCGCATTCCCCGTCTGGCTTGCCCCGGTGCAAGCCATCGTGCTGCCCATCACCGACCGGCACGTTGAATACGCGCACAAAGTGGCCGACCGCCTCAAACAGGCCGGCATCCGCGTCGAACTCGACGACCGCAAGGAGAAGGTCAATCTTAAAATCCGCGAAGCCCAATTGCAGAAGATTCCCTACATGCTGGTGGTGGGCGACCGCGAGGCCCAGAACGACAGCGTCTCGGTCCGCAACCGGAAACACGGCGATCTGGGAGCCCAGGGCGTCGATGAATTCCTGGCCGGAATCCAAAAGCTGATCGGGACCAAAGCCCCGAGCGAGTAGGCGGCCCACTCATGTTCGCCCTGGCGGTCGCCCTGGCCCTTCTACTGGCCGGATCTCTGATTTACTGCCTGCTCGTTGTAGTCGCCGCCCGCAATTACCTGGCGCAGAAAGTCCCACCGGCCGCCTCCGCCGCCCCAATTAGCGTGCTTAAGCCCCTGGCTGGGGCTGAGGAAGGCCTGGAAGCAAATCTGCGTAGCTTCTTCGAACAGGACCACCCGCAGTACGAGCTCCTGTTCGGCGTTCGCGACTCCGCCGATCCCGCCGCCGCCGTTGTGCAAGCGCTGATCGCAAAATTCCCCACCCGCACCGCACGACTGCTGATCACCGGCGAACCGCCCTATCCCAATGCCAAGGTCTACAGCTTGGAGCGAATGGTCGTCGAAGCGCGCTATGACATCCTGGTCATGAGCGACAGCGATATCCGCGTCCAACCAGGATTCCTGAGTTCCATCGCCGCCGAGTTCAGCGATCCTGGCGTGGCGCTGGCTACCTGTCCCTATCGCGCCGTGGCGGGAGCCAGTTTCTGGTCCCAACTCGAGGCCGAGGGCATGAACACCGACTTTCTGGCGGGCTTATTGGTGGCACGGCTGGTCGAAGGCATGAAGTTCGCCGTCGGCCCCACCATCGCGGCGCGCAAACAAGCCCTGGCCGCAATCGGCGGTTTCGCCAAGCTCAAGGACTACCTGGCTGAAGATTTCATCATGGGCAAGTTCGCCGCGCAGGCCGGAATGGGCGTCATTCTCTCGCTCAACATCGTCCAGCATCGCATTGGAAGCCAAACCCTTCGCGCCAACGTCTCACACCGGTTGCGCTGGGTCCGGAGCACCCGGCGCTCCCGGCCCTGGGGCTACGTCGGCCAGCTTTTCACGCATCCGCTCCCGTTCGCGCTGCTGCTCTGCGCTTTGCATCCGGCTTGGTGGCCCGCGCTTGTCCTCGCGGCCGCGCTGCGGGCGCTAGCGGCCTGGTCCACCTGCGCCTGGATTCTCCATGCTCGCCCACGCTGGCATCTCCTGGTCCTGCAGGATATTCTCACGTTCCTCTTCTGGCTGGCTGGGTTCTTCGGCAATACCATCGTGTGGCGGGGCCGCCGCTATTATCTTTATCCCGACGGCCGCTTCGAACTGCGCTAAACTGAAAACAAAGCGTCCCCAGATTCAAGGCTAAAATCAAGTCCCGGCTTGAGATAACGGCTCGTAGAGTGTAACCTGAAGGATCGTAAAGACGCCCCATTAACGTTAGCCATGGAGTTCGCCTTTTCATGAGTGTGTCCAAACGGGTTTTATACTGCCTCGCGCCACTTTCCCTGTCTCTGATTACTTTCGCGTTTCTGGCAATGCAAGGCTGCGGCAGCAAGACTGAAACCGACGCTACCGCCGGCCGGGGATCCGGTGGCGGGCGTGGAGGACGTGGAAGAGGCGACAGCGGCCCGGTACCCGTGGTAGTAGCCACCGTCATGCAGAAGGATGTGCCGGTGAACATTGACGTCATCGGCAATGTGGAAGCCTATTCCACCATCTCGGTGAAAGCGCAAGTCGGCGGCCAGCTCACCAAAGTCTACTTCCAGGAAGGCGACTACGTGAAGAAGGACGACCAGTTGTTCACCATCGATCCGCGACCCTTCCAGGCCCAACTCAGTCAGGCCCAGGCGCAGCTCGGACAGGCCCAAGCCAATTCGGCGCGCGACAACGCCGCGCTCAGCCAAGCCCAGGCCAATCTCGCGCGCGATACAGCCAATCAGAAGTATGCTGAAACCGAAGCCGGCCGTTACACCAAGCTATTCGACCAAGGCATCGTCTCTCGCGAGCAGACCGATCAGATGCGCGCCAATTCCGACGCGTTAAATCAGACCATTCTGGCCGACAAGGCCGCTATTGAAAGCGCGCGCGCCCAGATCGGCGCCGACAAAGCTGCCATCGCTAACGCTGAGGCCATGGTGGAGAATGCCAAGGTCCAGATGGAATATACTGCGATCCGCTCTCCCATCGACGGACGTACGGGCAACCTGGCGGTGAAGCAGGGCAACATCGTAACGCCCAACACCATGGAGCTGATGACCATCGCCGAAGTTCATCCCATTTACGTTACCTTTTCAGTCCCCGAAGCGCAGTTGGGCGAAATCAAGAAATACATGGCCCAACGCAAGCTTGCCGTTCAGGCCCAATCCCAGGATGCCGGGAGCAACGGGGAAACCGGTGTTCTAACGTTCATCGATAATTCCGTCGACGCGTCCACCGGCACCATCAAGCTCAAGGGCACTTTCGAAAATAAAGACAACACGCTGTGGCCGGGTGAGTTCGTGCGCGTCTCGCTGCGCCTCACTACGCGTCCGAATGCCGTTGTGGTCCCCAATCAAGCGGTGCAGACCGGACAAGATGGCCAGTTTGTGTACGTGGTGAAACAGGACCGCACGGTTGAAATGCGGCCGGTGGTCACCAGCACGCGAGTGGATCAGGACCTGGTAGTGGATAGCGGGCTGACACCCGGCGAGACCATTGTCACCGAGGGTCAGCTCCGGCTCGCGCCGAATAGCCGCGTCCAATTCAGCGGGCGCGGAGGCCGTGGTGACGGCGGCCGATCGGAAAGGGACCGAACCAGTTAGCCACGGATTGCGGCTTCGATGAATTTTTCCGAAGGATTCATCCGCCGGCCCATCGCCACCAGCTTGCTGATGGCGGCCATCGCTCTTTTTGGGTTAGTCGCCTACCGCTCTTTGCCCGTCAGCGATCTGCCCAATGTCGACTTCCCTACCCTGCTCGTAACCGCCACTCTGCCCGGAGCCAGTCCCGAAACAATGGGCTCCTCGGTAGCCACGCCGCTGGAGAACCAGTTCTCCAATATCGCCGGCTTGGATTCGATGACATCGGTCAACTCCCTCGGATCGACTCAGGTCACGCTCGAATTCGTCCTCAGCAAGAGCCTGGATGGCGCAGCGGTGGACGTCCAAGCCGCCATCACCCAGGCCGCGCGCTTGCTGCCCCAAGGCATGCCCACGCCTCCCACCTTCACCAAAGTGAATCCAGCGGACCAGCCTATCTTGTATCTCGCGGTCACGTCCAAGACCATTCCGCTGTGGACGCTGGATGAGTACGCCGAAACGCGCATCGCTCAGCGCATTTCCATGATCAGCGGCGTCGCGCAGGTACAAGTCCTGGGCGCTCAGAAATACGCTGTCCACGTGCAAGTGGACCCGCACCTGTTGGCATCCCATCAGGTCGGCATCAACGAAGTCGAGACCGCGCTGCAAAGCTGGAATGTCAACCTGCCCACCGGCACCATCATCGGACCGCAGCGCGCCTTCACCTTGCAGGCTAGCGGGCAGTTGATGAGCGCGGCTCAGTATCGGCCGCTCATCGTGGCCTACCGCAACGGTTCGCCGGTTCGTCTGGACGATCTCGGCAGAGTGATCGACAGCGTCGAGGACGACAAGACCGCTTCCTGGTTCTACACGCCCGAAGGAACCCAGCGCGCCATCATTCTCGGCATCCAACGCCAGCCCGGAACCAATACCATTCAGGTGACCGACTCGGTGAAGAACCTGCTGCCTCTCTTCCGCGCCGAGATTCCAGCCTCGGTGAACATGGACGTCCTGTACGACCGTTCCGACACCATTCGCGAATCCTACAAAGACGTTCAGTTCACCATGCTGCTCACGCTGGGTCTGGTGATCATGGTGATCTTCCTGTTCCTGCGCAATGTGTCCGCAACCGTGATCCCCAGCCTGGCGCTGCCGTTTTCCATCATCGGCACCTTCGCCATCATGTACCTGCTGCACTACAGCCTCGACAACCTGTCCATGATGGCCTTGATTCTTTCGGTCGGCTTCGTTGTGGACGACGCCATCGTAATGCTCGAAAATATTTTCCGGCATATGGAAATGGGCGAGAAGCCTTTGCGCGCGGCTCTCGACGGATCGGGCGAAATCGGTTTCACCATCGTGTCCATGACCCTGTCGCTCGCCGCTGTCTTCATCCCCGTTCTTTTCATGGGCGGCATACTGGGCCGGCTGTTCCGTGAATTCTCGGTCACCATCTGCGTCGCGATTCTCATTTCCGGCATCGTATCCGTCACCTTGACGCCTATGCTGTGCAGCCGCTTCCTGCGTTCGCCCGAGTTGCAGAAACGCTCGTGGTTTTATCGCACCACCGAGAAGTTTTTCGACGGAATGCTGCACGTGTACGACCGCACCCTTCAAGTGGTGCTGCGTCACCGTGCCCTCACCATGGCCGCTTCCGGCGTAGTGCTGGCCGCAACCCTGTATCTGTTCGTGACCATCCCCAAAGGCTTTATCCCGGATCAGGACACCGACCAGATTTATGCCGTCACCGAAGCCGCGCAAGGAACTTCGTTCTACCAGATGGTCGAATACCAGAAGGCGGTCGCCGAAGTGTTCCGCACCGACAAGAATGTGCTCGGGCTCATGTCAACCGTAGGCGGCACCTCCGCCTCCACTTTGGGAGGGCCCAATTACGGCGAGATCGTCGTCCACTTGAAGCCCCGCGGCCAACGCAAGGAACTCGTCAACAAGATCATCGAAGACTTGCGCCCCAAGCTTTCCAACTTCCCCGGCATGCGCGTGTACTTGCAGAATCCGCCCACGGTCCGCATCGGCGGTCAGGTCACTAAGAGCTTGTACCAGTTCTCCATGCAATCGCCCGACAAAAAGGAACTGTACGCCGGTGCGACGCGGCTGGAAAGAGAAATCGAGAAGCTTCCCGAAGTCCAGGATGTGACCAGCGATCTCGCCATCCTGAGTCCACAGGTGAATGTCGCCATCGACCGCGATAAAGCCGCCGCGCTGCAAGTGAACGCCAACTCCATCGAAAACGCCTTCTACGATGCCTATGGGCCGCGCTGGGTCTCTACCATCTACGCCGCCATCAACGAGTACAAGGTTTTGCTGGAGTTGAACCCCCAATATCTGACCGATCCGCACGCGCTCTCGATGCTGTACTTCAAATCCTCATCCGGCGCGCTCATTCCGCTGGATACTTTGGCGAAGCTGCATCAAGACATCGGCCCGCAGGCGGTGAGCCATTATGGCCAGCTTCCCGCCGTGACAGTGTCATTTAACTTGAAGCCTGGCGCGTCGCTGGGCGAGGTGGTGAACAAGATTCAAGCGCTCGCCAAGCAGACTTTGCCAGAAACCATCAGCACCAATTTCCAAGGCGCGGCCAAGGCCTTCCAAAACTCGCTCGGCAATCTTTGGGTTCTGCTGATGGTCGCCATCCTGGTGGTGTACATCGTACTCGGCATTTTGTACGAGAGCTATATTCATCCCCTCACGATTCTGTCCGGACTGCCGTCGGCCGGCTTCGGCGCCCTGATGACTTTATACCTGTTCCACATGGATCTGAACATTTACGCTTTCGTCGGCCTGATCATGCTGATCGGTATTGTGGAAAAGAACGCCATCATGCAGATCGACTTCGCCCTGGAAGCGGAACGCAAGCAGGGCCTGGC
>Ga0335083_10001205_pt1 | contig 36183 bp, 28 predicted proteins | sample Lox_Sample_42_FD_206716 | JGI IMG/M metagenome (GOLD analysis project Ga0335083, IMG submission 206716) | Soil microbial communities from Loxahatchee National Wildlife Refuge, Florida, United States - Lox_Sample_4.2 | ecosystem: Environmental > Terrestrial > Soil > Wetlands | place: USA...
ACGCCGATCTGTGGCATCTCAATCCCTGGTCCTTCGATGCCCGTCACCTGGCCCCATGGTCCTGGCGAGACGTGGCCCCATCCCCCTGGCGAGTGACATGCGTAACTATCGAAAATGATGATGCCTCCGGTATGGGGTCAGGTTGCGGTTGAGTCGTTCTAGGTTGCGTTTGGGGCGATTAGAGGCTACCCTTGCTCGTGTGGAAACCGCCGCTCAGACGCTCGAGGGTCAGATCCGCCGAATGACTCCGGTGGCTGCTCCGCCCGAGCAGCGGCCGCAGGTCGCCGCTCTGTTCAAAGCGCTCGAGGGCATGGGACCGGCGCCGAGGCGGCGTGCTCCGAAGTGCCAGCTCGTCGGTCCGAGCGGCGAGACGATCGCGCTTCCTCCATCGATCTTCTACGTGCTCGAACGCGTGGCGGAGGTTCTAGCGCGCGGCGATTCGATCACCGTTGTGCCGGTCGGGCGGGAGGTGACCACCCAGCAGGCGGCGGACCTTCTCAACGTGTCCCGGCAGTATCTCGTCCGACTGCTCGATGAAAACCGCATCCCATTTCGGAAGACGGGCAAGCACCGGCGGCTGCGGATCGAAGACGTGCTCGCCTTCAAAGAGAATCGCGACAAGGATCGGCGTGCCGGGCTCCGCGAGCTTTCGCAGATGACGCAGGACTTCGGCGGCTACGACCCTGAATCGAAGTAGTGTCGGGCTTCAGCCCGCATGCTCCCAGCGACCTTCATCGTCGTGGTCGACGCGAACGTTCTGTTCCCGCTCACACTCCGAGATACGGTGCTGCGTGCGGCGGCAGCGGGCTTCTACCAGCTCCGCTGGAGCGCCACGATCCTCGATGAGATGGAGCGCAACCTCGTATCGAAAGGCATCGTCCCCGCTGAAAAGGCCGCCCGCCTGAGGGCGACGATGGAGAAGTATTTTCCGGAAGCGCAGGTCACCGACTACGAGCCGCTGATTCCCGCGATGACGAACGATCCGAAGGATCGCCACGTGGTCGCAGCCGCCGTGAAGGCCGGAGCCCAGGTGATCGCCACGGCGAACCTGAAAGACTTTGCGTCGCTGCCCGAGGGCATCGAGGCCCAGTCGCCGGACGCCTTTTTGTGCAAGCTCTTCGATCTCGACCCATCGATGTTCATCGACATGTTGCGCGAGCAAGCGGCGGATTTGACGAAGCCACCTGTCACCTTCGACGAGCTACTCGATCGACTCCGTCGGGCCGTGCCCGACCTGGTCAAGGCCGTCGAAGATCGCCTGGGGTGATCGCCGGTCAATCGGCGGTTCCCTCCCGCGGCGCTGACGCCAGACTGTGACGGCTGTTCATCCCGGGCGTCATCGCGAGCTTCACGACGAGATCGGTTGTACCCGAGGCCCCGCGTATTGGGGAGCGCCCTACGCATCAAGTGACGCGCGCGGAAGGCCAACCATGTTCTCGAAGCCAGTCCACGCAAGGCGTCCCTCACGAACGGCTCGGACGACGAAGACCCGGTGCTCTGGCAGTACCTCGAGAACGCGTCGGCCCTCGCCCTCCGAAAGGTTCATTTCGTAAGCCGAGATCACCCACTCGTACACCGCGTCAGCCCTCTCCTTGAGTACCTTCAGCCTCCGATCGCGCTGGTTCTGCATGAACGTGTACGCCGTCAAGAGAAGAGTGATCACTCCTATGGACAATGTAGCTATGCGAGCCCGACAGATGACGAATGCTGGCTACGGACTACCTCCGGAGCATCACGAGTCGCTGGTCGAGAAGAGCCGGAGGCTCGCGAACTGGCTGTGGGATCGCCGGAGCACACGGGGCCGCGGAGTACGCGAATTGCTCGAATTCCTGATCTGGGGAGGGGACCCTCCGGAGATGGAACGTCGCCTATGGCTCGTCACGCACGACGAGGAGTGGAAGCTGCCGAATCTCGGTCCGAGCTCTCTGGGCGAGGCTGTCGGTTGGGCCAGACCGGATAATTATCCGCCGCGCAACAATCGGACGAACAAGGCACTCCGGGCGTTAGGACACAACGTCAAGCTGTTCTACAAGGACTGAGACCGAGACTGCCTCTCATGGACCGCCAGATCTCTAATCGTTTCCGTAGTCGGGTTCGTAGTCGGGTTCGACTTCGCGCTCTTCCTCGAACTCCTCGGCCAGTTCTGCTGCATCAAGCTCGACGCGACCGATGATGCGAAGGCCACAGGCCGAGCACGCGAAGGCTTCAGTGTGGTAAGCGACGCTCTCCATTTGCCAGCCCACCCCGTGCTCTTCGTCGTACTCGAGCGGATGCCGGTGTCGCCCCACCTCGTTGCCAAATAGCCAGGCACTTGCAGTACACGCTGGACACCCGATGCGTTGATAGCTGTCGTTCGCCTGAACGAGATCCTGAGACCCCGCCGGCCAGAGAGCCTTCGCAGCCGTCTCGAGTACCACCTTCAGTACAGCCGAGTCTTTTGGATAGCGACGCGCGAAGTCGTCTCGGCAGTGCTCAATCCTCGCCTCGACCGCTGCCGCCGTCACCCGAGATGCATCCGTGCTGACCTCGCGCGCCCGTCTGGCTTCGTCTGGCCCCAGCCATTGTTCGATGTTCCCACCCGCGATCTCGCAGATGATGATCACGATTCGCCAAAACTCCGGCACCCAGGCACGTGGGTCCAAATCAGTCGTCGGACTCGAGCCAGAATGGAGCTCCTCATTGCGTCGGTTTGCCATCACCACGCAGAATGACTTGGCGCGGTCATCGAACGCCTTCGAGATTTGGGTGAGGCGCTCGTAGGTCGTCTTAGCGGCTATGGAGCGCGTGTCGTCGGTGACGGCCTGCCCGCAGGCCACCAAGAGACTGTCGAAGCGAGTCGGATCGGCAACGAGCGCGGGGTGAATCTTCGAGAGGGCCGCCTTGCCGAGCAACTCCAGGGCGAGCGCTGCCCACATGTGAAACGTACCGGTGTCACCCTCGTCGCGCGACTTGAGCCCTCGCTCGATGAAGACCTTCGACTTCGACCAGAGTGCATCGCGGTCGAATGCGATCATCGTCGCACCAGAACCCTGTTGAGCTGCCGGCTATGTCCACTGTCGACGGGTGGGCGAGAATGGAGCACGACCCAGTTATTCAGCACCAAGAGATCTCCCTTTCGCCAATGATGTTCGTACACGACTGAGCCTGCTGTCGCGCTCCGAACCAACGCCACCGCGCGATGCGCATCATCGTTGACTGGCACCATGCACCCCGGATCAAAGCGCAAGAAGCCTCGGCGCGCGTTCAACGCCCCCGCGTAAAAACTTTGGCGGCCATTTCGGACAAGAAAGGTGGACCGAAGAAGAACCTCGCGATCGGAGTCAGCAAGCTCTGTGGGCCATCGGGCCAGGAGCGTCGGAATCGGGGATTCATCCTCGAGACTGCTAAGGAGCACGTATCGACCTGGTACCGGCCAATGAGCGCAGTCCGTGTGGAATGGAAAAGCGCCTCGACCGTACACGGCGCTCAGTGATCGTCGGTTCGCCTCTTCATGTGATCGAGCCGTAAGCGTGGCCACGACTGGATCTCCTCGCCGAGCGGGTGCCGGCGTTCCCAGCTCCGACGCGACCTCCAAGATACGACCGGCCCCTCCCGGGACGAGAAGCCACCCCTGCGTCGACGCCTGAAGCCTCTCGACGAGCATGAACCTCGCTCAGGCGGTCCCGTCTGAAACCGTTTCGGAGTCTGTCGCAGGTCTTGCCGCGCTCAATTCCTCGAGGGCGGCGAGATGCCACGACAGGCGACCGTCGGGGCCTCGGTTCCCTACGAGGGCGTGAAAGCACGCTGCTATTCCGTCGCGGCGATCGAGCTCAGGCCCGACGATCGTTTTCAGAAGCTCTGGATTCTCTCGCAATATTTGGAGTTGCAGGTGGCGGGCGACGACCACGACGAGGACCATCACGGGAATCTGTTTCTTCATCACTGGACCAAACTTGGTTCCGATCTTGTCGTCAGCATGCAGTGACAGTTCTGCGCGCGCCTCCTCGACCGTCGTGAACTTAGGTCTGTGCTTCATGACCAGGTCGAGGTAAACGCCATGGCCTTCGGGAGACTCGACGAAGATGTCGGCGTCCTTGTTGGTCTCTGCCGGAAGTGTTTTGGCGAATTCCTTGACGGTGAAGTTCTTGGAGCGCAACAGGAGACTCGTCTGAGCGGTCGCGACGACAGACCAGAATTCTGGGTCGTCTCCCTGCCAGAGCCCTTCATCATCCCGAAGCGGTTTCAACACGCCGTCGAAGCCGGGCACCGAACCGAACTGTTCGCTGAACGAGTCGAGGCTCCGGAGGAGCGAAAGCGCCAGATCACGCCCGTCGGCATTTTCCTCGAGCCCGGCCATGTACAACACGAACGGCAGGTTCAGCAGATGCCAGTGCCCGAATTCCTTTTTCCGATCCGCCTCGAACGTTTTCATGCGTTCGACGCTGGCGATTCCGTCGGGATACTCCTTCGGAAGAGACGCAGCGAGAGCAGGATAGTCGTCGAGGACACCTCGGAGTTGGACGCACAGTGCGGCGTCAAGAGCGGGTTCACCCATGCAACCATCTTACTGGGATCACAAGGATGGTCGAGCAGTGCCCGCCAGGCGTCGGGCCGATCGCTCGACTCTGGCACCCTCTTTGCCGGGAAGGTGCGCGTCCGCTCCCCCGGAGCGGACCGTGTTGGCGCGATCTGCTCAGGCCGCGCGCAGGGTAACAGTCTTGCTTCGGATCCGGCAGCTGACCGCCGCGTTGTCGTTCGCGGCGGTGATCTTGAGCAGCGCGGGCACGGTCACGGGCGCGTCCAGCATCCGCAAGCACATCATCGGCTCGGGGCTCGGCAGGCTGCGGCTCACGCAGGTGACCGCGGGCAAGATCGACCTGTTCCTGACCGAGAAGGAAGAGGACCTGAGCGCGAAGCGCATCAACCACCTGCGCGGGTACTTAAGCCGGGCGTTCACGATGGCGCGGCGGATGGAGAAGTGCCCGCGGCCGAACCCGGTGACTGACGTCCCGAAGCGGAAGGTGGTAAAGCGGCTGCCGGACTACCTGCGGCCCCAAGAGGTGCAGCCGCTGATCGCGGCGCTCAAGCCGAAGTGGAAACGGCTGTTCGCCACGGCGATCTAGACGGGGCTGCGCAAGGGCGAGCTGTTCGCGCTGCGGAAGGGCGACGTCGACTTCGACGCCGGCGTCATCATGGTTAGCCGGTCGCACGATCGCGACATTCCGAAGGGCGGCCGGGTGGAGGCGGTGCCGATCAACGAGGAGCTGGTGCCGTACCTGAAGAAGGCGATCACGGCCTCGCCATCGGAGCTGGTGTTCCCGAACGACGACGGGACGATGCTGCCGAAGCATACGGCGCTCGAGCACGTGCTCCGGCGGGCGATGCGCCGGGCGGGGCTGGTCACGGGCTACGTCCACAAGTGCCGGCGCCAAGGTTGTGGGCACCAAGAGGCGGCGCCGCACGCCAACCCCATCGATTGCCCGAAGTGCGACTTCCGGCTGTTCCGCGTTGGCCAGGTCCGCGAGATCCGTTTCCACAACCTCCGCCACTCTACGGCGTCGCTGCTGCTCATGAAGGGCGCCGACCTAGCGGCCGTGCAGAAGATCATGCGGCACCAGGACCCCCGCATCACGACCGAGGTCTACGGGCACCTCCAGACCACCTACCTGCGCTCCCAGGTCGAGCGCCTTCGCTTCGGACCCGAGCCGGCCGACCGGAGCGGCCGGACATCGATCCCCGCGTCGGCCGAGGAGCAGCTCGGCCGGCTCGCGGCGGGTGGCGCCTCGGAGCCGCCGTCACCCGCCGAAACGCGCACGGCGCTGCGCCTCGCGGCTCCATTTACTACCCATTTACTACCCGACCCCGAAAAGGGGCACGCACCGTCGAGTCGACGCGGAACCGCTGGAAAGCGATCCCGCGGACTTAGAGTTGTCGGGGCGAGAGGATTTGAACCTCCGACCTTTCGGTCCCGAACCGAACGCGCTACCAGACTGCGCCACGCCCCGAAGCGTGTGAGCGCGCCTTCATGCCAAATTTAGCGGCGGGAGTCAATGGCTCCGACGCGGATGCGGCGCAGCGCCACGTCGGCGATGAAGAGCAGCGCGGCGGCCAGCAGGAGCGGGCGTTGGAGGGGAAGGTGGCTCTGGCGTTCGGCTCCGCGCGGGTCCAGGGACTCGCCGGCGTTGGTCACGACGCGGCCGCCGTCGGCGCCGGCCGCGGCGGCGAGGGTGGCCGCCCCCTCCTGGTCGCCGGCCGGGCGGGGCATCAGCTCGGGGGCTGGCGGTAGAGCTAGACGGCCGTCGGCATCGGCCACGGGCGTGCCCTGCGACCTCAACGTCGCGGTGAACAGCAGGCTGCCGCTCTCCACCCCCGGCGGCACGGTCGCCTCGTAACGTCCGGGTGCGGTCTCGGACATCGACACGGTCCGCTCCGGTTGGGGTCGCCCCTCGGCGCCGCCCAGCTCGGTGACGGCGAGCTCGCCGTCCAGGCCGCGCATGAACCGGTCGTCGGGGCCGATCGCGTCGACCACCAGGCGCACGCGATCTCCCGCGCGGGCCACCGCGATCGGAAAATGATTGGTGGCGCGCCGGCGCATGGCGGCCCGCGCCAGCTGAGCCCACAGCTTGTCGTACCCGGGCCAGCGGGTCCACGCGGCGCCCCAGCGCGCGCCCAGGTCGCTGGTCCAGGCCATCACTTGCCCCAGCCCGACGGGCCACCGGGCCAGCAGCGGCGCGCCATCCGGCGCGGTCAGGACGGTCTCGGCCTGGGCGCGGCGCCGCGTCGTCACGTAGCCGCCCAGCGGCGGCGCGCCCTCGACGCCGGTGCCGGCCAGCGCGGCGATCGGCTTTTCGACGCGCGGTCGGGTGGGGCGCTCCACGATCGCGCGGTCCCCCAGGTCCGAGGTCTCGCGCGAGAAGATGCGCGGGATGCTGGCCGGATCGCGGGTCTGGTAGAAGCGGCCGCCGCCGCGCGCCGCGATCATCTTCAGCATCGTCTGGTCGGCGCCGTCGCCCACGCCGATCGCCGAGACGCTGATGCGCGCGGCGGTGGCGCCGTCGAGCAGGTCGGGGATCTCGTCGTACGGCGACTGCCCGTCGGACAGCAGGATCACGTGCTTCTTGCGGGCGTGCGCCGGCAGCAGCTCGTCGACGGCCTCGCGCAGCCCGGACAGGATGTTGGTGCCGCCCGCGGCCGCGATGCGCCCGATGTCGCGCGCGATCCGCTGCCGGTTGGCCGCCGCCTGCAGGGGAACCACGGGGGTGGCCTGGTTGTCGAACGCGATCACCGCGATCTGATCGGAGGCGGCCATGGCGTCGGCCGTGGCGCGCGCGGCCTGCTTGGTCAGATCCAGCTTGGGGCCGGTCATCGACCCGGATCGATCGATCACCAGTGCCAGCGCCAGCGCCGGCTCTTCCTCGACCTCGGGCACGTCCAGCCGGACGGGCAGCAGCGCCTCCAGCGGACCGTGCGCGTATCCGCCGGGGCCAAAGCTCTGGGTGCCGCCGGCGACCAGCAGCCCGCCGCCCGCTCGCACGAACGACGCGAGCGCGCCAACCAGGCTGTCGTTCAGCCCGGCGCGCGGCACGTCGGCCAGGACGACCAGGTCGTAGCGGGCCAGCGCCGCCCCCGACACGGCGCCCGGAGGGGACACGTCGGTGGCGATCCGCTGCGTCCCCAGCGCGCGCGCGAACGAGGTGGCGGCGTGCGGCTCGCCCTCCAGGCACAGGACGCGCGGCTCGGCCGCGGTCGCGATCGCCAGGAAGCCCTGGTCGTTGGCGGGACGCCGATCGCCGGGGGCCGCGACGCGCGCCTCCAGCCCGATCGTCCCCGGCTCGGCCACGCGCACGCGAAAGCCGACGGTCGTCGCCCCGGCGGCCAGCGCGACGCTGCGCCTGGGATCGTCGACCGTCACGTTCGGGCCGCCTTGCAGCGTGACCTGCGCGGTGGTGGCGCGGTCGGAGGCGAGGCGCACGTCGACCCGAAACGGCTCGCGCGCCGAGACCTGCTCGGGGGCGGTCAGCTCGGCGATGGCGGCGTCGGCCTGCCGCGGTGGCTGCAGCGCCAGCGCGTCGACCGACATGCCGCGCTCGCCCAGCCGCGTCGCTGCGCGCAGCAGATCGCCGCGCGTGGCCAGGCCGTCCGACAGGATCAGCAGGCGCGGCACGGCGCTGCTGTCGGCCAGCCCGGCCGCCAGCCCCAGGGCCAGCGCGATGTCGGTCGCCTGTCCCCCCGCGCCCATGCGCTCGAGCGGCGCGCCGGCCATCAGCTCCTGCGGCTCCGCGGCGAATTGGACCACCCGGGGAGGTGGGTCACCGCGCGCGGCAGCCGCCGCCGCTGCTTCGTCGAGCGCGCGGCGTTCGATGGCCAGGCCCTCATCACCGATGCTGTCGGAGACGTCGGCGGCGATCACCAGCGAGACGCCGTTCGTGGGGCGATGCAGCTCGGGACCAGCCAGCGCCAGCGCGACCGCGGCCAGCACCACGGCGCGCGCGGCCGTCTGCCAGGCGCGTTGCCCGGACCCGAAGTCCGCGAGCGAATGCCGGCCGACCAGGGCCAGCACCGGAATCACCAGCAAGAGCAGCAGCGCGGCCGGGTGCGCCAGCGTGATGCCCCGGAGCAGCGCGCTCACGTGGTCCACCGCCGGTGGTAGCTGATCCATTCGCCGATCAGCAGCAGCGCGGCGAGCCCCGACGCCAACAGCCCGGCCCGCGGCCAGCGGCGGGGGCGGGCGACCTGCAGCGCGGGCACCTCCCTGCCCCCCAGCTCGAGCCGGGCGATCGGTCGGGTGTCGGACTCGCGGGGGTCTCGCGGCAGCGCCGCTTCCGACGGCGGCGCGCCCGCCCGATCGACGCCGGTCCAGGCCAGCGTGTTGGCGATGAGCAGCGGGAAGGCCGGCCGCATGGGAAGGTCGGAGCCGCGCGGGTCGAAAGCGACCACCACCGCCCGCAGCCCCGGGCGCTCGCGCGCGATCACCAGCGGGGCGCCGAAGGCTCCGGCAAGCACGCGATCGCCCGGCCCCGGCGTCAGGCGGACGGCCTCCGCGATGTTCACGTCGGCCAGGTCCAGGTGGCGCAGCAGGGGGTGATCGGCCCGGAGGCTGGCCGGATCCAGGACCGGGTCGCGGATCCGGCCGCGCGTGGCCAGCGGGCTCCCCGGGCCGCGCGGATCGAAGTAGAGAAACCGCCCGGACGAGGGTTGCTCGTCCGGCGTCACGCCGTCGAAGATCACCAGGTCGTAGTCGCCGGCCCGCGCCAGCGCCGCCTCGGCCTCGGCGCCAGGCAGCCGATCGACGACCACCGTCCGCCCCAGGCTGAGCAGGGCGCCGTCCAGATAGAGGTCGGCGTCCCCGACGCGCAGCACCCTCCGCCGGGGAAGCGGGGGCACCGTGGCGGCCGCCCGGTCATCGGTCTCCAGGTCGTCGGCCGCGGCCAGCCGCGCTTCGATCCGGGCCCCCGGCGCGAACAGGTCCGCCAGCGTGATCGAGCGGCGCTCGCCGGGCGCCAGCGTCACGCGGAGGCGATCGATCAGGTGTCCCCCGCTCAGGATCTCCAGCGGCACCACGGCCGGGGCCGACCGGAAGCTCTGCACGACGACCCCGGCCTCGACCGCGCCCGGATCGGATGGGACGCGTCGGGCGCCCAGCGAGAGGATCGCCACGTTCTCGCCCCGGCGGCCCACCGGGGCGTAGCGCAGCTCGATCCCCGCCGGGGCCGCGCGGCGCGCGTCTTCGGTGAACCCTCCATCGCTGATCAGCGCGACGGTCGGGCGGGGGCGGCCGCGAAGGACGGCGGCGGCGAACGCCAGCGCGCGTGGCAGCTCCCCGGCCTCGTCGGTCGGGGCCACCGCCGCGATCCCCCGCTCGAGCGCGGCCGGATCGGCGCCGAAGCCGCTCTCGGCCGTCGGCTCGGCGGCGAACGAGGCCACCAGCGCGCGATCGGCGGGGTTCATCCCGCGCACCAGCGCGCGCGCCCGCGCCCGCGCTGCCTCGAGGCGCGTCCCCACCTCGTCGCTCGCCGACATCGACGCCGAACGGTCGATCAAGATCACCCAGCTGCGACCGGTGGGATCGACGGCGGCGGGGCCCGGGTCGACGGCGCCGACCAGCAGCGCGGCGACGATCGACAGCGCCAGCAGCAAGGAGAGCCAGTGGCGCAGGCGGCGCGAACGCCGCAGCGCCGACGCCGCGCCGGCCAGCCCCAGCCAGAGCGCGGCGAACGCCACCGGGACCTCCCTGCGTCGCAGCCGGACGAAGTAGAGCGCCACGATGATGCCGCTGGCGATGACGGCCAGGGCGGCGGTCGCGGCGGCCGGGACCGCCCCGGAAAACAGCCAGCCGAGGCCCGCCATGATCGGCGCCGCCCCCTCAGCCGAGCAGGCCGCCCGCGCGGAACATGCGCAGCACGACGGCGTCCAGCGGCTGATCGGACGTGACGCTGAAGCACGGGATGCCGCGCTCGCGACAGTGCCCCTCCAGCTCGCGGCGCAAACCGCTCAGGCGCCGCTGGTAGGCGGCCACCGCGGCCGCCGACAAGGTCAGGTCGTGCGCCTCGCCGGTCTCGACGTCGCGCAGCCGCAGGTCGCCCCGCAACACGGGCGCCAGCTCGTCGGGCGCCGTGAGCTGGACGGCGATCGGGTCCAGGCGGTGCGCGCGCAGCAGGTCGAGCGCGGCGCGCGGGCCGGCCGGGTCGTAGAAATCCGAGATGACGACCGCCACCCCGCGGCCCCGGCGCGTCCGGCGGCTCAGGAACCCGCGCAGCGACGCCGAGAGCGGGCTGCGCCCCGTGGCTGCGACCTCCTCGAAGAGGCCCAGCACGCCCAGGATCCGCGCCTTGCCTCGCTGGCGGGGCAAGCCCCGCGGTTCGGCCCCCAGCGCGGTCACCGCGACGCGGTCCAGGTTGGCCAGCGCCACGTACGCGAGCGCGGCGCCCAGCTGCAGCGCCAGCTCCAGCTTGGCCGGCTGCCCCATCCCCATCGACAGGCTGGCGTCGACCAGCACGTCGACCGCCATGTCCTCGTCCTCCTCGAACAGCCGCAGCGCGCGCCGGTCCAGGCGGCCGTACAGGTTCCAGTCGAGGTAGCGCAGATCGTCGCCCGGCACGTAGTCGCGGTGGTCGGCCAGCTCCAGGCCGGCGCCCGCGCGCCGGGTTCGCCGGATGCCGCGCCCCTGGCCGCGCGCGGCGCGGCGAACGGCCAGCTCCAGCGTCTCGAGCCTGCGCAGGAACCGCTCGTCGAAGCGACGGCGCGCCGGCGACTCGGCCAGCGCGGTCATCCCGTCTCCGGCAGCTCGGCCAGCAGGCGCGACACGATGGCGTCCGAGGTGATCCCTTCAGCCTCGCCCTCGAAGTTCAGCAGCACGCGGTGGCGCAGCGCCGCCGGCGCGACCCGCCGGACGTCGGCGAACGACGGGGCGAACCGGCCGGCCCGCAGCGCTTCGACCTTGGCCCCCAGGATCACCGCCTGGGCGCCGCGCGGCGAGCTGCCATAGCGCACGAACCGGCGCACCTCGCTGGAGCCGCTGCGGGACGGCTGTGTCGCCTCGACCAGCCGGACGACGAGGTCCTGGATCGGCCGGGCCACGGGGACCTGGCGCACCAGCGCCCGCATCTCCAGCAACCGATCGCGCTTCAGCACCGCGTGGACCGGGGCCTCCTCGGAGCCGGTCGTGCGGTCCAGGATCGCGTGCAGCTCGGCGGCGCTGGGCGGGTCGACCCGCACCTTGTACAGGAAGCGATCGAGCTGCGCCTCCGGCAGCGGGTAGGTCCCCTCCATCTCGATCGGGTTCTGGGTGGCCAGCACGAAGAACGGCGGGTCCAGCTGGTAGGTCTGCTTGCCGACGGTGACGGCGTGCTCCTGCATCGCCTCCAGCAGCGCCGACTGGGTCTTGGGCGTGGCGCGGTTGATCTCGTCGGCCAGCACGACGTTCGCGAAGATCGGCCCCTTCTGGAACTCGAAGCGGCGGCCGCCGGCGTCCTCGGCGATCAGGTTGGTCCCGATGACGTCGGCCGGCATCAGGTCCGGCGTGAACTGGATGCGCGAGAACGCCAGGTCCACCGCGGCGGCGGCGGTCCGGACCAGCAGCGTCTTGCCCAGGCCGGGCACCCCCTCGATCAGCACGTGCCCCCCCGCCAAGAGGCCGGACACGACCGCTCCGACGACGTCCGCCTGACCAACCAGGCGGCGCCCGATCTCGTCCAGCAGCCGCGTCAGGTCGCCGCGGAACGCCTCGACCGATCGGGCGGCGCCGTTGGTCTCCCCGGTTTGTGGCGCGGTCATGGCGCTTGGCCCTTGGCCGGTCTTCCGGCCGGACGGGGTCGGATCAGATCGAAGTACCGCCGGACCAGGTACTGCTGGCCCGGCGGGACGGCGCCTGCGCCCAGCGCGTCCTCGACGGCCGCGCGGTAGTCGGTGTAGACGCGCGCGTACGGGCGGCTGGCGAACCCGTGTCCGGCGGCGCCGACGATCACCCGCGCGCGATCCGGTCCTGCCCCGTCGGCCGCGGACAGGTCCTCCTGTCGACCAGCAGCCGACCGCGCGTCCTCGCGCGCGCCCAGCGCCGGGCCGCCGTTCTCGTGCCCGATGCCGCCGCCGGTCGCCTCCGTCGTCTCGCCGGCCGCGGCGCCGCTGGTCGCGGCCTGTCCCTCGGCTGCGGCCGCTGCGGCGGCCCCCTGGCCGGCCTGTGGATCGTTGGACCCGCCCGCCGGCGCCGGCATCGCCTGTCCATCACCGCGCGACGGGGCGCTCGACGACGGCGCCGAGCCCTCGCGTCCGGCCCCGGCCTGGCCCGAGGCCGCCTCGGCGAAGGCCCGCGCCGCTCGCGCCTCGGACGGCTGCAGGTCGCCGCGCGCGATCCGATCGTGGAGCTGCCGGCTGGCGCGCTCGAGCTCGCGCAGGGACGGTCCGCCGCCGGCGCGACGTTGCAGATCGCCCAGCTCGCGCCCGTTGCTCCCGGCTCGCGCGCGGCAGCTCGGATCCCCGCCGGCGCAGCTGGAGGCGGTCTCGTCCAGATCCCGAGCCAGCCGCTCCAGGTGGCGCGCCTCCTGGTCGCCGCGAGCGCCAGGCTCCTGCGGTCCGCCCTGGCTGCTTCCGGCGCCATCCCGGTTCAGCCGGCGGCGCCCGGGCTGCCCATCTCCCTCGCGCGCGGCGCTCGACGCGGCGCTGACCGCGGCCGAGGCGGCGCGCAGGGCGCCGGCGGTCTCGGCCGCGTGGCTGCTGGCGGCGCCGGCCAGCGCGTCGGCGGCGCCGTCCGTCCCCGACGGGTTGCGCAGCGCTTCGGCAGCCTGCTGGGTCGCGGCGCTCGCAGCCAGGGCTGCCGCCGCGGCCGCGGCGGCGCGGGCGTCACGGGCGGTCGCGCTCTCGGCGTCGCGGGCCGCCTCCTCGAGCGCGCGCAGACCCTCGAGGGCGGCGCTCTCGTCCAGCGTGCCGGCCGCCAGCCCGCGGACGATCCGATCCAGCTCGGCGGCCAGGGCCCGCACCGTCGGGTCGCCCGCGCGTTCGGCTCGGGCGATCGCGGCGGCGGCTTGCAACCGCTCCGCGTCCAGCGCCCCAGCCGGCAGCGGCGCGGCGGGGACGGGCCGAGGGCCGGGGACCGTCAGCCGGGCTGCTCGCGTGCCGCTGGGGACGAGCGCGATCGCCGCCAGCACGACCGCCGCGATCCCCAGCGCGCGCAGCCCTGCGGGTGCACGGGCGGGCGCCACGGTCCGCGGCTCGATCCGCGCGGTGCGCGCCAGCGCGTCCGCCACCGCCGCGGCGGCCAGCGGCGAGCTGGAGCCGCTCAGCCAGATGGCGGACAGCACCCGATCCTGATCGTCCAGCGCGCGATCGGCCAGCCGCGCGCACTGCGTGAGCGAAATCCGCCGCAGCCCCCGGGCAGCCGCCCCGGCCAGTACGCCCGCCGCCAGCACGGCCGCGACGGCGCCGGCGTGCGGCGCGTGTCCGCGCAGGCGCCCCAGTCCCGCCAGCAGGGCCGCCAGACTCGTCGCCACGGCGGCGCCCGTGACGGCCCCGTCCAGCGCCGCCCACAGGGCCAGCCGCCGGCGGATGCGCGAAAGCCGCCGCGCAAGCGGCCCTTGCAAGTCAGGCCCGTCGCCGAACACCGTGGGAAATTTTAGCAGAGCCGCGTGTCAGCGCGCGGCCCCGCCCGCGACGGGCGGGACCACGACGTCGACCGACTCCCCCGCCGGGACCGGCACCGCCAGCGTGTCGAGCACCGCGGCCGGCGGCAGGGGGCGGTCGGCGTCGGCGCTGGCCTCGGCGAGCACCCGAACCCGCGCATCGTCCTTGGTCGGGTTGCGGAGCGCCAGCACCAGCCGTCCGGGCAGCTTCTCCTTGACGCGGGCGTCGACGGCGTCGAAGGCGAAAACGAACCCCTTGTCGACCTGCGCGTACACGCCCGGCACCTGCGTCGCGCTCAGCAGCGCCAGCGCGTCGAACAGCCCGTCGGGGGGGACGACCTCGCTCCGGATGTCCGTCGGGCCGGTCGCCTCGCGTGGCGGCGCTGTCTGCCGCCAGCGGTACCCGAGCTGTCGTGTGGTGTCCCGCAGCAGCTCGAGGAAGGCGCGATCGCCCGTCGCCCGGTAGAGACGCAGGAGCGCATCGCCCGCCAGCAGCACCGGCCCTGGCCCGCCGGCCAGGTTCTGCGCGTCCGGGATCACCGCGCCCACCATCCGGAGGTCGTCGGGCGACGCTCCGCCGGCCGCCGGGGCGTCGTACGAGAAGACCCAGGTGGCGAAGAGGTGCGCCGCCGCGCGCGCCCGCTCGACCCAGGCCCGATCGCCGGTCGCCTCGTACAGCGCCACGAAGGACTCGACCAGCGCGGCCGCCGATTCGCTGTCCGGGCACTGGAGCGCATCGCCGGGTCCGCCGCAGGTCAACCCGGCGGCCACGAACCGCTCGAAGTAGAACCGGCCCGCGTCGCGCGCGACCTGCAGATAGCGCGGTTCCCGGAACAGGTCGCCGGCGGCCGCCAGCGCGGCCGGCGCCAGCCCGGCCGCCGACGACCCGCCGACGATCAGGTCGCCGGTCTCGATGTCGACGACCTGGCCCATCTGCCGGTGCCGCTCCCACAGCCCGGCCAGCGCGTCGGCGGCGCGGCGCGCCGCCTTGATCCAGCGCGGGTCGGCCGCCGAGGTCGCCTCGCCGCTGGCGGCCCGCGCGTCCCGGCTCCGGCGCAGATCGACCCAGGCGATCTGCTTGGTCAGATAGAAGAGGGTGTCGGCCGTGCGGCGCACCAGATGCCATCGCGAATGGCCACGCGCCGCTGCGTCCGGGTCGGCGGCTCGCCCTGGCAGCGGCGCGGTGAACCCGTCGTCGTACCAGCGCCGGGCGTCGGAGACCGCGTGGAAGAATCCCGACGGCGCCTGTCCGCCGTCCAGCCCGAACGCGATGCTGCGGAGCGCGCGCTCGTGCGACTGCGCGCTGCCGGCGGCCAGCAGCGGCCAGGTCAGCCCGAAGCCGCCGCACCAGCCGTGCTGCCAGGTGCTGTAGGCGCTGTCGCGGTTGCCCAGCGCGAACATCGCGGTCCGCTCGCTCCAGCGCTGGTTGGCGCGCGCCTCGTGACGGGCGAAGGCCGCCGAGAACACGGCGGCGCCCGGGCGCGGCCGCGCGTCGGACAGCGCCTTCCGGAGCACGAACAGGCGCGCCACCAGCTCGGTGACGGTGTCACACTCGAACGCGACCGCGCGGACCCTCAGCGTCACGGCCTGTCCAGCCCGCGCCGCCGGCGCCGGCGGCCGCGCGCCGCGCGCCGATTCGCGCTCGCGTGCCGCGAAGAACGGGGTCGCCGCCTCGATGGTGGCGCGCCGGCGGTCGTCGGTCTCGGCGACCGCCAGCCCCGTGAGCCCGATCGCCGAGGTCGGGTCCAGCAGCAAGATCAGCCCCGCGCGCTGCCCGGGCGCGAACAGGGCCAGCGCCGGCGTCGCCAGGTCGGCGCTCGAGACCTCCAGCCGCGACGGTCCCGCGTGCACGTTCAACCGAGGGATGTCGGTCACGATCGGCGGGACGTGCGGACCGATGTCCGCCGGCTCCGTGAGCTGCGGCGGGTAGGCGGTGAACCGAGACTCGAAGCGGTTGCCCGCGTAACAGCAGCCGGGCAGCAGCAGGTAGTTCTCGACCGACCAGGCCCCCAGCTCCAGGTTCAGCCCCAGCGTGGCGGCCGGCGTGCTGCCGCGCGCGCGGAAGGTCGCGAACAGGTCGACGGCGTCCGGCTCGCCGGAGACCGCCGCGGCGTGGACCTCGAGCGTGCCGGCTGCGGCCTGCCGGCGCGCCGCCGGCGCCGCGCCCAGCGGCACCGACAGACCTTCGGCCGCGCCGCGGGGTGTGGCGCGGGCCACCACGGTGACGCTCGCGGCGCGCAGCCGCTCGAGGGCCGGCAGGCGTCCCGCCCGTGCCGCGCGCGAGAACGCACCCGCGGTCGACGCCCCCACCGCCCGGAGAAACGCTCGCCGTCTCATCCGGGGCGCAGACTACAGGCCACAGCCGTTCGCGTCACGCTTTGCGGCGCCAGCTCTCCAATCTGATAACCTCGCCGGGCCCGTGAGACGCGTATCGCTCGCCTCGCTGGCCGTGCTCGTCGCGGCGGCCGGGTGCCGTTCGCTCGGCGCTCCGGGGAGCGCGGCGGCCCGGCCGGACGCCCCGCTGGCTGTGGGGGCCATCGGTGGTCCCCACAGCCGCGTGACCACCCGGTTGCCCAACGGCGTGACGCTGGTCATCGAGGAGAACCACGCCGCGCCCGTCGTCGCGATCCAGGCCTGGGTGGCCGGTGGCGCCGCCGCCGATCCACCCGCGCAGGCGGGCGCCGCCCACCTCTTCGAGCACCTGGCGTTCGCCGGCACCCGCCGGCGTCCCACCGGCACCGCCCCGCGCGAGATCGAGGCCGTCGGCGGCCGGCTGGGCGCCTGGACCGGCCTCGACGAGACGGTGTTTCACGCCACCGTCGCCACGCCGTTCTTCGAGCTGGGCGCCGACGTGCTGGGCGACGCGCTCAGCGCGCCGGCGTTCCCGCCCGCCGCGGTCGAGCAAGCCAAGCGGGACGCCCTGGCCGAGCTGGCCCGCCAGGCCACCGACTCCGCCCAGCGCGCGGCGGACATGGTGCGCGGGTCGCTGTTCGCCGGTGGGGCGTATGCCCGACCCATCCTGGGGACCACGGAAGCCGTGGGCGCGGCGACGCCGCAGAGCCTGGCCGCGCGATTCGCCGAATCGTTCGTGGGAGGGGCGATGACGGTCGTGGTCGTCGGCGACGTGTCGGCCCCGGCCGCCCGCGCCGTCCTGGCGCGCGCGTTCGCAGCGGTGCCGGCCGGTCTCCCGGCGCCGGCCGCCGATCCGGGCGGTCGGGCCCCGATCGCGCCGATGTCGCAGGTGGCGGTGGCGCCGTCGCCCGACGGCGCGCTGGCGCTGGGGTTCCGGGTCGTGCCCGCCGGTCCCGAGCAGGTGGCCGCGCTGGACCTGCTGGCGGCGGTCCTGGCCCGCGGCGACGAGGCGCGGCTCTCACGCGAGCTGGTGGACAACGCGCAGGTCGCCAGGAGCGTGCACGCCCTGACCTTCCGCTCGCGCGCCGGCGCGATGCTGGAGCTGATCGTCACGCCGGCCGTCCACCAGTCCGCGCTGACGATCGAGATGCTGGTCGGCGAGACGCTGCGCCTGACCCGAGAGGAGGTGCCCGCCGACGAGCTGGCAGCCGCCCGGGCCCTGGTGCTGGCCGATCTGGCCCACGGCGAAGAGGGGGTCGAGGGGCGGGCCCGCCGTCTGGGCTGGGGGCGGGCGCTGCTGGACGGCGACGACGCGGGCGAGCGCTATCGAGCGCGGCTCGAGCGGATCGACGCGCGGGCCCTGCGCGAGGCGGCCGCCAAGCTCCTGCGCTCCGACACGCTGGCGCTGGCCGAGGTGGCCCCCCCCAGCTGGCGCGCCGGCGGCGGCCAGACCGATGAACGGTTGCGCGGCGCGCTGGCGGCCAGCAGCGGGCAGTCGGCGGCTGCCGCTCCGACGCCGGCGGCGCCGGCCGGCGATCTGGTGCGGGTCACCACCGCCGCCGGTGTGCGCGTGGTCGTGCTGCGCGATCCGGGCGCGCCGTCGGTCGTCATCGAGGCTGCCTGGGCCGGGGGCGGGCGGGTCGAGGACCGCGCAACCAACGGCGCGGCGGCGCTGATCGCGGCGATGCTCGATCGCGGCACGCGCGCGCGTTCGGCGGCCCAGATCTCCACCGACGTCCGCGCGCTGGGCGGGTCGCTGTCCGGCGTCGCCGATCGCCATCACCTGGGCCTGCGGGCCGAGCTGCTGCCCTCGACCTGGCGCCGCGGCCTGGCGATCATGGCCGACTGTCTGCTGCGCCCCAGCTTCCCCGCCAGCGAGCTGGACGGAGGACGCCGGGTGGTCATCGATCGGGCCCGCGCCGGCGACGGCGATCCGGGGCGCGCCGCCTGGAAGCTGTTTCGCGAGGCGGTCTGGCCGGATCATCCGTTCCACCTGGAGCCGGCCGGCACGCCGGCCTCGCTCGCCGGCCTCAGCCGCGTGCGGCTGCTCGACCACTATCGCCGGCACTACGCGCTGGACCGGCTGGTCGTGGTGGTGGTCGGGGACGTCGAGCCGCGCGAGGCCACCGCCGCGGTCGGCGCGCTGTTCGTCGAGCGCGGTCCGCGCCCGGTGGCGTCGCCGCCGCCCGCGGCTCCCGGCGACCCCGCGCGGCGCGAGCCCGTGACCGTGTTCGGCAAGACCGAGCGCGACGTCGCCGAGATCATCCTCGGCTACCCCGGTCCAGGCCCGGCCGACCCCGACCGACCCGCCCTCGAGGTGCTGGCCGAGGTCCTGCGGGCCCGCGCGGCGCGCGTGGACGCGGCCGCCGCGCCGTTCGCCGTCTCCGCGGTCGCGTCCCGGGGCTTCGACCCGGGGTTCGTGGCGCTCTCGGCCCGCTGCCCCCCGGCCGCCGTGGACGCGACGGTGGCGCGGCTGCGGAGCGCGGTCGCCGAGGTCCTCGCCGGGGGCGTCACCCAGGACGAGATCAACGGCGTGGCCCGCCGGCTGGCCGGCCAGCGCGCGCTGGAGCTGGGCAGCCGCGCCGCGATCGCCGACGCGCTGGCGCTGGACGAGGCGTTCGGCCTGCCGCCGCTCAGCTACCGCGCCGGGCCCGAGCGCCTGAGCCGGGTCGGGCCCGGCGACATCGCGCGAGTGGCCCACCGCGTGTTCGATCCGCAGCGCGAGGCGATCGCGGTCGTCCGCCCCGAGGAGCGCCCGTCGCCGGCGCACCCGCAACCCCACGCGGAGCTCCGCTGATGGCCAGCTGCGCCGCCTGCGCCGCCGCCGTCCACCTGGAGGACACGCTCTGCCCGCAGTGCGGGGCGCCGCTGGTCGACCCGTTCATCGGACAGGTGATCGGCGAGCGCTACCGGATCGTCGACCGGATCGGCATCGGCGGCATGGGTGTGGTCTACCGAGCCGAGCACACGATGATGCGCCGCGAGCTGGCCATCAAGGTGCTGCTCCCCGAGCTGTCGGGCAAGGAAGAGTTCGCGCGCCGCTTCGAGCGCGAGGCCGAGTCGGCCAGCCGCCTCCACCACCCGAACATCATCACCGTGACCGACTTCGGCCACACGGCCGACGGCTCGCTGTTCCTGGTGATGGAGCTGCTCTCCGGTCCGTCGCTGTCGGCGGCGATCGCCAAGGGACCCATGCCGCCCGACCGCGCGCTGGCCATCGAGCGCCAGATCCTGCGTGCGCTCGACCACGCGCACGGGGCCGGCGTGGTTCATCGCGACCTCAAGCCCGAGAACATCATGCTCATCGAGCGCGACGGGCAGACGGACTTCGTGAAGATCCTGGACTTCGGCATCGCCAAGGTGACCGAGCCACAGACCGGGGGCAGCGGGCGCGAGGCGCTGACCCAGGCCGGGGTGATCTTCGGCACCCCCGAGTACCTGTCTCCCGAGCAGGCGCTGGGGGAGGCGGTCGATCCGCGGGCCGACATCTACGCCGCCGGCGTCATCCTGTTCGAGATGCTGACCGGCCGCCGGCCATTCGAGTCGGAGGACAAGGTCAAGATCATCTCGATGCACCTGGCGCACGCTCCCCCGCGCATCATGGACGTCAACCCGAACGTCCAGGTTCCGCTGCCCCTGGAGCAGGCGATCCTGCAGGCGCTCGAGAAGTCGCGCGAGAACCGGTTCGCCACCGCCGCGGCGTTCATGCAGGCGCTGGACGACGCCGAGGCGCAGAGCGCGGCCGAGGCCGAGATCGAGAAGACGCTGCCGCACATGCAGCTGCCCCTGCCGCCGCGCCGACGCGCGCCGGTGGTCGTGGCCAGCCTGGTGGCGGTCCTGGGGGTGGGGACGTGGGCCGTCCGCCATCATCGTGCGGCCCGTCACCACCCGGCGTCGCTGGCCGTGACCCCGCCGCGCCCCGCGCCGCCGCCGCCCGACCTGGCCGCCGAGATGAAGAAGGTCGAGAGCTGGCTCGAGTCCGGGGACACGCCGGCCGCGCGCCGTTCGCTGGAGACGCTGCTCTCCGCCCGGCCGAAGGACGCGCGCGTGCGCTATATGTTGGGGCGCGTGGCCTACGACGAGGACAAGCACAAGGAAGCGCTGGACGACTACGGCCAGGCCATCGCGCTGGATCCGGGGTTCCGCGGCGATCCGGTGCTGCTCGGGCACCTGGACGAGATGCTGTCCGAGCCGAAGCTGGCCGACGCGGCGCTGGACCTGGCGGTCGACCACATCGGGGCGCCCGCCGCCGACGTGCTGGCCAAGGCGGCCAACGAGGGGAGCGATCTGCCGCGGCGGCGCCGCGCCGCCGGCGCGCTGAACGATCTCGGCGACGGCAAGCGGGTCGATCGCGTGTCGCTCGGCATGCTCGAGCTCCGGAAGGCGGATGACTGCGAGGGGCGCAAGGCCTGGGTCGACAAGCTGCGTGAGCTGGGCGACCCGCGGGCGCTCCCGGCGCTGCGCGGCCTGCGACCCAAGCGGGTGGGGCCCATCAGCTGGGGCGGCGCGGACGTGAAGTGCATGAAGACCGAGCTACCCGAGGCCATCGCCGAGCTCGAGAAGAAGTCCGGGCACACCGAACCTCCGCACCGGAACCGGCGGGGACGATGAACCGGGGGCGGGGCCTCCGCAGCGATCCGCGGAACCTGCTGACCAGCCTGGTGCTGGTCTTCCCGCTCTTTCTCGCCTACCAGATCGGCGTCCTGTTCACGCTGCCGGTCCTGAACGGCGCGGACTTCCTGACGGTCTTCCTGTTCCGGAACCTGGGGCTCTCGAAGGGGACCTACCTGGCCTACACCTTCGGCGTGGCGACCGCCTTCGCCATCGCCGTCACGATCTTGCGGCGCAAGCAGCGGTTCGATCCCAAGCTGATCGTCCCGGTCCTGATCGAGAGCGCGATCTACGCCCTGACCATGGGATCCCTGATCGTGTTCGTGATGACCCGGGGGCTCGGGATCTCCCCGCGGCTGGCCGGCGGGGCAGGGAGCTTCGTCGAGCAGCAGGGGTTCGCCACGCGCGTCGTCATGTCGCTGGGAGCCGGCGTCTACGAGGAGACCGTCTTCCGCCTGGGCATCATGACGGGCCTGGTGGCGCTGTTCGACCGGGCCGTGGGGATGCGGCGGTGGCTGGCCGTGGTCCTGGCGCTGCTGCTGTCAGCCGCGCTGTTCTCGGCGATGCACCACATCCCGCCGTACGGCGATCCCTTCCGCATCGGCCTGTTCCTGTTCAGGTTGCTGGCGGGGATCTGCTTCGGCCTGCTCTTCTGGTACCGGGGCTTCGCGGTCGCCGTCTACACGCACGCGCTCTACGACCTGTACGTCTTCATCGTGCAGTGAGCGCGCGGGGCCTCGCCGCCGCGGAGGCCGCTCGTCAGGTTACTTCTTGTGACGCTTGGCGGCTGCCTTGGGCGACGGCTTCCCGCTGGTCGAGCGGCCGTGCGCGGCAGCCGCTCGCACGGGGCGAGCCGGCTTGGTCGAGCGCTTGGCCGCCTTGGCGGCCGGGGCGGTCTTCTCGGCGTGCGCGCGCGCCGGAGGCTGGGGCTTGGCCGCCGGCTTGGCAGGCGCCTTGGCCTCCTTGGCCTCCTTGGCCTCCTTGGCGGCTGCCTTGGGCTCCTTCGCGGCTTCCTTACCGTGGCCGTGGTTGTGACCGTGGGTCGCCGGCTTGACCGACTCCTTGTCGGCCTTCGCCGACTCCTTGTCGGTCTTGCCCTTCGCCTTGTCGGCCTTCCCGGCCAGCTTGGAGATCTTGGTGTCCGACGGGTGGCCGTCGCCCTCGGCGGCCAGCGGCAAGCCGTGCATGTCCTTGCGGTTGTGCACCAGCACCCGCCGCGCATCCTTGAACGTGACCTCGGCCTTGCTGTCCGAGAGGATCTCCGAGATGAACCCGGTCCCGAACTTGGGGTGCGTCACGATCACGTTCTCGTGGTAGTGCTCGCGGAACTCGTAGGGCTTGGCGTTCTTCTCGCTGTGCTTGGCGAAGAACTCCTCCCAGGTCTGCTTCTTCATCATCGCCCGCTTCTTCGCGGCGATGGGCTCGGGTACGTCGTCCTCGACGTCACCGCGCGGCTTCCGGAATGAGTGGACATCCCCGCACGGGTTGCACTGCACGCGGCGGATTTCGTCCTCGTACTTGGAGATGACGACGTGCGTGGTATCGCCCTTGCACTTGGGGCAATATGCCTCGACGTCGGAGCCGACCTCGTCGACCTCGTCTTCGAACATGAAGTCCATTCGCGGCGCCCCTTTAGAGTTCGGTCACTAACACAGGTCCCTGGCACCTGCAAGAATGACGGCGCAATTTCAACCGGTTCGCGGTAGAAGACGCGACGGTCAATCGTGCGCTACTTCCAGGCAAAAATAGCGGAAAACCGGGTTCTGGGAGGGGGATATTTCGTGCTTCGGCTGCAGGGCTGTGAATCGCTGGCAGCGGCTCGACCCGGACAATTCGTAATGATTCGCGGGGCTTGGGGACGTGACCCGCTGCTCCCCCGTGCGTTCTCCCTGCTCTCGGCTGGGCCGGGGAGCTCGGCCGAGATCCTCGCCAAGACGGTCGGCCGCGGCACGGCTCTGCTCGAACGGGCCCTCCCTGGGGCCGAGCTGGACGTGCTCGGGCCGCTGGGCAACAGTTTCCCCGAGTCCCGGCCCGACACGGTCGACCTGCTGGTCGCGGGGGGGGTCGGGCTGCCCCCCCTCTACATGGTGGGCGCCACCTCTGCCGCCCGGGGTGAGGTTGACCGGCTCGAAATGCTCTACGGCGGGCGCCGAGCCGTCGATCTCGTGCTGCTGCGCGAGATGGAGGCGATGCGGCTCCCGCTTTTCCTGACGACGGAGAGCGGCGAGCTCGGGCAGGCGGGGCTGGTGACCAAGGCGCTCGAAGCCCGACTCGATCACCATCGCGGCAAGCCGGTGCGGATCCTGAGCTGCGGGCCGAACCCGATGCTGTGGGCCGTCGCCCGCATCGCCCGGGACCGCGGCGTCCCCTGTTTCCTGTCGCTCGAGGAGCAGATGGCCTGCGGCATCGGCGTCTGCCTGGGGTGCGCGATCCCCGCCCGGTCGCGCCCGTTCCGGTACGTCTGCAGCAACGGTCCGGTCTTCGACGCCGCCGACGTGCTGGACGTCTCCGAGCCGCCGGCGCCGCCCGCGGTCTGCGCCTCATGAGCGTCCGGCTGGAGATCGAGACGGGCCGGATCGCTTTCCGGAACCCCGTGCTGACGGCATCCGGAACGTTCGGCTACGGCAAGGAGTTCGAGTCGCTCACCGATCTGGGCGCGCTGGGCGGGCTGGTGACCAAGGGGATCTCGCCCAAGCCGCGCTTCGGCAACTCGACGCCCCGCATCTGCGAAACCGCCTCCGGGATGTTGAACTCGATCGGGCTCGAGAACGTCGGCGTCGAAGGTTTCGAGCGGGACAAGCTGCCGTTCCTGAGGGCCTGCGGCACCCGCGTGCTGGTGAACTTCTTCGGCGCGACCTTCGACGAATACATCGACTGCGGCGCGCGGCTGGACCGCCTGGACGGCGTCGACGGGCTGGAGATGAACGTCTCGTGCCCGAACATCAAGGCGGGCGGCATCGAGTTCGGGACCGACCCGCGCGTGCTGCGCGATCTGGTGCGGGCCTGCCGCGAGGTCATCAGGAAGCCGCTCTGGATCAAGCTGACCCCGAACACGTCGGACATCGTGGCGCTGGCCCGGTCCTGCGCCGACGCGGGCGCCGACGGCCTTTCGATCATCAACACCATCACCGGGATGGCCATCGACGCGCGCACCCGAAAGCCGAAGATCGCCACGATCTTCGCCGGTTTGTCGGGCCCCGCCATCAAGCCGATCGCGCTGCGCATGGTCTACCAGGTGCGGCGTGCCGGGGTGCCTTTGCCAATCTCCGGAATTGGTGGAATCCAGGACGCGACCGACGCCATCGAGTTCTTCCTGGCGGGCGCCAGCACCGTGCAGGTCGGCACTCAGAGCTTTGTCGACCCGGATGCCTCCGGCGGGATCGTGCGCCAGCTCGCGGAGCGTCTGACGGCCGATGGAATCACCGACGTCCGAGAGCTGATCGGTGCGCTCCGAGTCGCGTGAATATCGCTTGACGGCCTCGGGTTACGACGATTTAACTGCTGCGAAACTGAGTCGAAACAATGGCGCGCTAGCGTGAGGACCGCATGAAGAAGATCGAAGCCATCATCAAGCCCTTCAAGCTGGACGATGTGAAAGATCGTCTTCGCGAGGTCGGCGTGCAGGGTATGACCGTCTACGAGGTCAAAGGATTCGGCCGTACCGGCGGTAAGAAAGAAGTCTACCGCGGGTCGGCATACGTCGTAGATTTCGTTCCCAAAGTTCGCATCGAGATCGTCGTGAAGGACGACATCGTTCGTGACGTCGTGGAAGCGATCATGTCGGTGGCCCGGACCGGGCGAATCGGCGATGGGAAAATTTTCGTCACACCGGTCGAGGAGGCGATCCGCATCCGTACCGGTGAGCGCGGCGAGGACGCGCTCTAGGTCGACGAAAAGGGTCTTAACGCACCACCAACACTCAACGGTAAGGGGAAGGACATGACTCCAGCTGAGGCTTTGAAACTCGCAGAGAAGAGTGGCGCCCTGATGGTCGACTTCAAGTTCGTCGATCTGCTCGGCATCTGGCAGCACACCACCATGCCGATCGCGAAGCTCAACGTGGAGGTCTTCAAGGACGGCTACTTCTTCGACGGCAGCTCGATCCGCGGGTGGCAGCCGATTCACGCCTCCGACATGATCTTCATCCCCGACTCGGCCACCGCCGTGATGGATCCGTTCTACGCGGTCCCGACGCTGTCGCTGACCTGCGACATCGTCGACGCCATCACCAAGCAGCCGTACTCGCGCGACCCGCGGACCATCGCGGCCAAGGCCGAGGCGTACCTCAAGTCGACCGGCATCGGCGACACGTCGTACTTCGGTCCCGAGCCCGAGTTCTTCATCTTCGACGAGGTCCGCTACTCCGAGGGTCCGAACCGCGCCAGCTACCTGGTCGACTCGATCGAGGGGCGCTGGAACACCGACCGCGCCGAGGGGCCGAACCTGGGTTACAAGCCCCCGCACAAGGGCGGCTACTTCCCGGTCCCGCCGACCGACACGCTGGGCGACATCCGCGCCGAGATGGCCCTCACGATGGAGAAGGTGGGCATCCCGGTGGAGGTGTTCCACCACGAGGTCGCCACCGGCGGCCAGTGCGAGCTGTCGATGCGGTTCAACAGCCTGAAGGCCATGGCTGACTGGACCATGTGGTACAAGTACGTCGTCAAGAACGTCGCCCGCAAGAACGGGCGCACGGCGACGTTCATGCCCAAGCCGATCTTCGGCGACAACGGCTCGGGCATGCACTGCCACCAGTCGATCTGGAAGGACGAGAAGAACCTGTTCGCCGGCGACAAGTACGCCGGGCTGTCGGACATGGCGCTTCACTACATCGGCGGCATCCTGAAGCACGCGCCGGCGCTGTGCGCCTTCACCAACCCCGGCACGAACAGCTACAAGCGGCTGGTCCCCGGCTACGAGGCGCCGGTCAACCTGGCCTACTCGTCGCGCAACCGGTCGGCTTCGATCCGCATCCCGATCGGCGGCAGCTCGCCGAAGGCCAAGCGGCTCGAGTTCCGCTGCCCGGATCCGACGGCCAACCCGTACATCGCCTTCGCCGCGATGCTGATGGCCGGCCTGGACGGCATCCAGAACAAGATCGACCCGGGCAAGCCGCTCGACAAGGACATCTACGCCCTGGCTCCCGAGGAGCTCAAGGACGTGCCGAAGGCGCCGGGCTCGCTCGACCAGTCGCTCAGCGCGCTGGAGAAGGACCACGCCTTCCTGCTCAAGGGCGACGTGTTCACGCCGGACGTCATCTCGACCTGGCTCGACTACAAGCGCGAGAACGAGGTCGACGCGCTCCGGCTGCGCCCGCACCCGTACGAGTTCGCGCTCTACTTCGACAACTGAACGCGCGAAGCCATTCTGAACCGTGAAAAGGGGGGCTCCGGCCCCCTTTTCGCGTGCCAGTGGGGCGCTGTGGCGCTTGCCCGGTTGCGCTAAACCCACTAAAATCTTCGTTTCGCGGACGCCTCGGCCGCTCCGCTCCTTCCAATGGGTGCCCTCTCATTCAGCGACCGGGCCCGGCGCTCGATGTGGCGTATCGTCCCAAAGCGCGCTGTGTCAGACGCGATCGGGTGGGGCGCGTCCCGTGAGATTCCCCGACAGCTGCGCCGCGTGGTGCTGTCCCGCTTCGCGGCCACCTACGGCATCGACGTGACCGAGGCCGAGAAGCCGCTCGAGGACTACGCCGGCTTCGACGACTTCTTCACCAGACGGCTGAAGCCCGGCGTTCGGCCCATCGCCGCCGAGCCGAACGGCGTCGTCTCGCCGGCCGACGGTGTGGTCGTGGAATGCGGCCTGGCGACGGCCGGCCAGCTGATTCAGGCGAAGGGGACCACGTTCTCGCTGGCCGAGCTGCTGGGCGACGACCAGGTGGCGGCTCGCCTCGAAGGCGGCGCCTACATCATCACCTACCTCTCGCCGAAGGACTATCACCGCGTGCATTCGCCGGTGTCCGGGCGGGTGATCGGGTGGCGGCACCTGCCTGGCTCCCTCTTCTCCGTGGGCGCCAAGAGCGTGGCGTCCGAGCCCGGGCTGTTCGTCCGCAACGAACGGCTGGTGACCTTGATCGAGATGGACGGCGGCGGCCTGTGCGCGGTGGTGATGGTCGCGGCCATCGGCGTCGGTCACGTCACGGTGTCGTACGATCCGGACGTGGCGACGCACCAGGAGCAGTTCGCGCGCGCGGCGGTCAGCCATCGCCTGTACGATCAGCCCCGGCCGATCGGCCTCGGCGAGGAGTTAGGCATCTTCCATCTGGGCTCGACCACCATCGCGATCTTCCAGCCGGGGCGGGCCGTGCTGGGCGAGTTCGCCGCGGGCACGTCGATGAAGATGGGCATCGGCATCGGCCGGACGATTGCCGCAGCGTCTCCCGCCGCGGCGCGAGGTTGATATCGTGGCCAAAGCGCACGACGAGTCCACGCGCCAGTCAGCCTCGGTAGACGACGATCAGACGCCCGTGCCGGTCGCGGTCGGGGCGGACGAGGCCAGCCAGTCGAGCAAGCGCAAGGATCCGATGCGCCGCTCGCGCTCGGGCATCCCGCGCGAGCGCAGCGGCCCGATCGGGATCACCAGCGGCGACTTCGCGACGCCCACCGTACGGAAACGGACGATCACCCAACCCCGCGGGACGCCGGCGCTGGGCGTGGCGGTGCCGCCTGCCGCGATCGTCATCGGCCCGCCCGTGGCAGCGACGCCCGAACCGGTGGCCCCCACTCCGGGGCCGGTCGCGGCGACACCCACCCCCGCGCCTCGCACTCCGGCCCCCGCGGCGGCGGCAGCCGCGCCGCCTCCCTTCGCCGAGCCACCGACGCCACCGCCGGACATCGCAGCGCCGTCAGCTCCCGATCCGGTCGCGCTTGCCTCGACCGGCGCCACGCCGGCGCCGTTTCGGGCCGAGGTCCTGGGCGCGACGCCGGTCGACCTGGTCGACGGCACCTCCGGGCAGGGGGCGCTGCCGCCGCCGGTTCCCACGGACAACCCGTTCGGCGGCGCGGCACCCACGGGGGATCTCGACACCGAGGCCGCCGTCCTGGCGGCCGAGGCCGCCGCGGTGCGGGCCCTGGACTCGGGGCCCCTGACCCCGCCGCCGGAGCTGAACGTCCCCGGACCGACGCCGCCCCCCTTCGCGCTGGGGGACAACGCGGCGGACGACACGCCGACCCCGCCGCCGCTCGCCGCGGAGGCCAGTCCGGCCGCCCACGCCAACCCTCCACCGCTGCCGCAGGAGGCCCTGCAGGCGCCCGCAGCGGCCCCGCCGTCGCAGGATCTGCCCGACCTGCTGGTGCCCGGCGCCGTCCCCGAGAGCCCGATGGCCAGCGAGGGGAGCGCTGCCTCGGCCGAGATCGCCAACCCGGTCACCGAGACGCCCGCGCCCGTCCCGACCGAGGCCGCGGCCGCGGCCGACGCCGAGGACGACGGGGCGGACGCGCTCGAGGTGGAAGAGGCGAGCGAGGGGGAACCGGCGGCTCAGTCCGAGGTCGCCGCTGCCGCTCGCACGGCGACGCCGCCCCCGATTCCCGTTCACCAGATCAAGACGCCGGGGCCCGAGATCCGCCAGCCGGCGCCCCCGCCGGTGCCTGAGCCGTCCGCTCCGCTGCTGGCGAACCTGCCGGCGTTGCCGATGACGCCCGAGGCGCTGTCACAGCGCCCGCGACGGCCCAAGCGCTCGAAGCCCTGGTTCGAGGAGGTCTTCGACGAGGACTACCTTCGCACGCTCCCGTTCCTGCGGCACGACCAGACCACGCGCGAGGCCGACTTCATCGCCAGCGCGCTCGAGTGTCCACCCGGCAGCGAGCTGCTGGACGTGGGATGCGGGTACGGCCGCCACGCGATCGAGCTCGTCGACCGCGGCTTCAACGTCACCGGGCTCGACCTGTCGTTCCCGCTGCTGATCCGCGCGGCCGAGGAGGCCGAGCACAGGGGCGTATCCGTGAAGTTCGTCCACGCCGACATGCGCGAGATGGCCTTCGAGAACCAGTTCGACGGCGCCTACTCGATGCTCACGACGTTCGGCTACTTCGACGAGGAGACGAACCTGCGCGTCGCGGAGCGCATCGCCCGCGCGCTGAAGCCCGGTTCCAGGCTGTTGCTGGACGTGCTGAACCGCGACTACATCGTCGGCGACCTGCCCATGCGGGTCTGGTGGGAGGGGACGGGGTGCGTCGTCCTGGAGGAGGTCGACTTCAACTTCCACACCAGCCGGCTCAACACCCACCGCTCGATCGTCTTCGAGGATGGGCGGCAGCTGGAGCAGGAGCTGTCGATCCGCGCGTACAGCCTGCACGAAATCGGTCGTTTACTTCGCCAGGCTGGGTTCCGTGTGCTCGACGTGTCCGGTCACCTGACAACACGCGGGCAATTCTTCGGTGCCTCATCCCGCCACTTACTGGTGGTTGCCGAGAAGCGCGAAGAGGACCAGACTTAATACGGCGCGTTAGCGCCCGGCGCCACACAAAACAGTGGCACCGCCATTGTGCCCGTGTCAGCGGTCCCCATGTTCCGGGGCATGGCCAGGTTGCAACCAAAGCGGCGGCGCAAGCATCTGAGTCTACGAGTCACGGCGCGGCGGGGCCCGGAATATTTTTCGAGTCCCGGCCGTATATCCCTCATCGGTCCAGAAGTGTCTGGATCGCGACGCGGCTCGACGGAGACAAGCAAGATGGGCGCACGAGGAGCAAAAGTGAAGCTGGCACGAAAACCGCGGGCGGGCGAGGTCAGCCGCAAACGGCCGACCGGCCGGCCGGGTCGTGACGCAAAGGTCGACACCAAGGTCAAGCAGGCGGCAGTAAAGGCTTTTTCGACGCACGGCCGCGCCCCGGTTCCCGCCAACGACACCGCTCTCGAGCCCGACGCGATGAGTCTGCAGGCGGCGGCGCCCGCCATCGAGGAGATGGTGGAGCCCGATGCCGAGCTCGGCGCGACGCCCGATGTCGCGATCGAGGCCGACGAGACGGACGAAGTGGGCGGGGTTACGGCCGAAGCGGCCGATGATGAGGCCGAGGACGCGGACGACGAAGAGCAAGAGGAAGTAGAGGTAGAGGGCGACGGCGCGCGCGCCAAGCGGCGCAGCGACGAGGAGCCGGCCAGCTTCCTCGCGATGTACTTCCGCGACATGGCGGAGCTGGACGTCCTGCGTCCGGAGCAGGAGTTCGAGACCGCCCGCAACATCGAGGAAATGGAGCTCGAGCTCTGGCGGACCATTCTGGGCTTCGCGCCGGGCAGCGACTGGGTGATGGACGTCGTCGCGCGCGAGCTCGGCAAGCAGTTGCCGGAGGAGAAGGCATACCGCTTGGCCGCGGCGGGCGCCCGGGGCCGTTCGTCGATCCCGGCGCGGGGCAAGTTCGAGAAGACCGCCGCCGCGCTGGCGGTCAAGCTGCGCGCGCTGGACATCGATCGCATCTACCTGGACGCCTCGCTCGCCGAGATTCAGCGGGTGGGGCGCGCCGTCCAGGGATTGCCCTTCGAGGGGGCGGTGCCGTTCTCGACCGCCACCAAGGCGTTCGCCGACTACGTGCGGACCGTCGGGGGCAAGGCGTTCAAGCTGAAGGCCGCCAAGAACGAGTTCGTGAAGGCGAACCTGCGTCTGGTGGTCTCGATCGCGCGCCGGTTCAACCACGGACGTCTGCCGCTGGCTGACCTCATTCAGGAGGGAAACATCGGCCTCATGAAGGCGGTCGAGCGGTACGACTACCGCCGTGGCTTCCGGTTCTCGACGTACGCGAGCTGGTGGATCCGGCACGCGATCAGCCGCGCCCTGGCCGACAAGGGTCGCGCGGTCCGCCTGCCGGTTCACATGATCGACGCCTACCACCGCATCGCCAAGTCCCAGCGCGAGCTCCAGTCCAAGCTGGAACGGGCGCCCACGACGCAGGAGATCGCGGCGGCGACCGGGATCGAGGCCGAGAAGCTCGAGAAGATGAAGACGTTCCTGTCCGAGACGCCGGTCTCGCTGGACCGTCCCATCTCGGACGAGGACGGGCGGCGCCTGATCGACGTCCTGGTCGACCCCAACGAGGGGCCAGCGGTTCCCGAGCAGATGGCGTCGACCGAGACGCAGTCGGAGATGCTGAAGTTTCTGTCGGCGCTGAAGCCGATCGAGGCTGACATCCTCCGCAAGCGCTTCGGGCTGGTGAACGACCGCGAGCGGACGCTCAAGGAGATCGGCGACGAGTACCGCCTGTCCCGCGAGCGCGTCCGCCAGCTTCAGGAGCAGGCCCTGGTCAAGATGCGCCGGGCCATGGCCAAGCGAGAGTCAATCTAACCTCGAGCCAAGACCTCGAGCCAAGACCTCGAGCAGGGATCGACGAGATCGGGGCCCATAGGGTCCCGATCTTGTTGACCCTTTTGAAACGTGGGGCTATGGTCGGTCTCCCCTCGCACGGGAGGCAACGCACGATGAAGCGTGTTCTCGGTCTCGCCCTGTCCCTGGCTGCGTTCGTTACCATCGCCTCATGTACCCAGAGCGGTGGACCGCTCAAGGTCGATTCGGTCGAGCCGCCCCAAGGGACGACCGCCGGTGGTGAAGAGATCAGCATCAAGGGCGGCGGCTTCCAGCCGGGCAAGACTCAGGCAGAGGTGAAGTTCGGACACAAGAAGTCCGAGACGGTCACCATCGCGTCGCCGAACACGATTCGCGTGGTGACGCCGCCGAACGACAAGGGTCCGGTCGACATCAGCGTCATGTTCGACGACGGCAGCACGTTCAAGATCCCGAACGCCTTCCGCTACGTCGAGCCGGCCGCGGGCGACAACACGCGCCAGGCGTTCTTCGGCGGTCAGAAGAGCTCGGGCGCGAACAAGATCGAGGTCGAGAAGAAGCAGTAGGCCCGGAGGGGCGTCGGCCGGGCCCCGCCCCCGAGCCCGGATCGCGCGGGACCCTTTGAGGGTCCCGAATCTAGCGAAACTCGAGCCGGAAGAGCTGCTGGCCCATCAGCAGGAAGGCGCCGTTGGGCACGATCCGCTCGTGCCGCAGCCGCAGGAACGTTCCGTTGGACGAGCCCAGGTCGGTCAGGAAGACCCGCTCGTCGTGCAGCGAGATGCGTGAGTGCGTCCCCGAGACGTAGCCGTCCTCCGGGAACAGGATGTCGCCCCGCTCGCGGCCGAGCACGATCGATTCGCCGAAGAGCGGGAACGCCGACCCGTCGACGTCGCGGCCGACGATCACGGACAGCCGCCCCCAGAACCCGGGGTTGGGCGTCCCCATGATCTCGGTTCCGTCTTCCAGAGGCTGAGGCGGCGAGATGACCTCGAAGCGCAGCAGCTCCTGGCCGATCCGGAAGATGTCGCCCGACTCGAGCGCCTCCTCTGCCGTGATCTTCAGGAAGACGCCGTTCAGGCTCTGAAGGTCGCGGACCATCACGCCCTCGGCTGAGACGGTCAACGCGGCGTGCCGCGGCGACAGGTAGGCGTCCGCGTCGAACAGGGCGGCCTGGCCGCGCCCGATCATGTTCTCGCCGTCGAGCAGGGGATGTGCGCCCCCCTCCGAGCCATCGGGCCGGATCAGGATGAGGCGCCCGCGCGGCACCGCGACCGGAGCAGCCGCGGTCGCGCCCGCCATGAAGACGGTCCGCGGCGGCGCGACCGCCGCTGGCCCGCTGGGCTGCCGCGTGATGCGCGTTCCGCAGGCGCCGCAGAAGGCGAACCCCGGCTGGACGGTCTTGCCGCAGGTCGGGCAGATGATCTCGCCGGCCGGACCCGCGGTGACCGGGCCCGGCGTGGGTCCCGTCGCCGACACCTGAGCGGCCGCGCCCGGCGGTCGCCCGGCGGCCACGGGCGGCGGCGTCACGACCGAGGCGCCGCCACCGTTGCTGGCGCCCGCGGTCACCCGGGGGCCCGGCGTGGCGCCGGAAGCCAGCGGATTCTGCTGGAGCTGGAAGGCCGGGATGGGAGCCGGCATCTTGGGTGAGTCGTTCCAGGGGATGCCGCCCCGCGGCTTTGCCGCGGCGGGAGAGGTGGTCCGGAGCTCTCCGGCGACCGCCGCCGAGGGTGGTCCTGGGGGCAGGATGGTCCGCGCCGTCTCGAGCGCGGACGATTCAGCCGCCGCGGGTGGCGGCGAAACCACGGGACCCGGCGTGAGTCCGGCAGCGGGGGGAGACGGCGCCGGGGCAGGCGCCGCGGGCTTCACCAGCTCGCTGCCACAGCCAAGGCAAAATTTGTAATGGTCCTGATTTTCTTTGCCGCAGCGGTTGCAGGTGATCAAAGCGACCCCCGGTCAGCCTATGGCAACTAACATGGCGAGCCTCCAGCGTCAATTCGCGCCGGCGGGGTTTTGCCGGACGGTCGGATCAGCTGACCTCGACGCGCAGGAGCTGCTGTCCCAGGAAGATGTGGTCCCCGTGCTCGAGCGGCAGCTCGTCGTTGATCCGGACGAACGTGCCGTTCTTGGATCCGAGGTCGGTCAGGGTCACCTGCCCATCCTGGGCCATCGTGATCTGGGCGTGCCGCCCCGAGATGAACGGGTCGTCCAGGAAGTTGACGTCGTTTCCCTCGCGCCCGATCGAGATCGTGTCATTCCGGGAGCGGTAGATCATGCCGATCTCGCCGCCGCGCAGGCGCTGGATCAGCTTCATCTTCGAGGGGCGCTTGGGGCTGGCGTAGAAGTACGTCCCTTCGGAGTCCGGCTGGGGGCCCAGGTCGGGGGGAGACGGTTCGATCTGCAGCAGCTGCTCGCCGATCAGGAACAGCGCCCCCGGCACCAGGGGGGTGGGCGCCTTGACCCGGATGAAGACACCATTGACCGATCCCTCGTCGACCACGTGGAGCTTCCCCTCCCGATAGACGAAGCTCGCGTGGCGAGGCGACAGGAGTGGATCGTCCGGGAACATGATGGCCCCGTCGCTGCGACCGGCCAGGTGCTCGACGGCGTTCAGCAGGTAGGTGACGCCATCCACCCCTTCGCCCTTGATGACGGTCAGCTTGGCGCGGCCGGGCGCCTGCTGGGGAGCGCCGAAGAACATCGTGCGGGCGGGCGCCGGAGCACCCTCGATCTTGTTTCCGCAGCTCCCGCAGAAGCGAAATCCGGCGGGTACTTCGGTGCTGCAGTTCGGACAAAGCATGGTCAGCGTATTTTCGACCGCCAAGGTGGCAAGTCAAGCCGACAAGTTACGCTGCGCCGGGCGGGCGCTCCCTCTGGACGGCGGTCCGCGCCGCCGCGCGCACCAGCGGGTTGGCGTCGTCCCGCGCCGCCCGCAATCCCGGCAGACCGTGAGGGCCCAGCTGGGCCAGCACGCGCACCGCCGTGAGCCGGACGCGCCAGCTTGTCGCGTCCCCACGCGCCAGCGGAGCGACGGCGGCGGCCACCTCGGCGGCGGCGGTCGGGCCCACCCGCGCGATGAGCCGGGCGGCCGTGACGGCCGACTCGGCCAGCTCGGCCTCCCCGCCGGCGACGGCGGCCGCGACCCGGGCGGGCGATCCCCGCGCGTCCCCCAGCTTTGCCAGGACGGACAGCGCCGCCGCCCGCGCCTCCGGGGCAGGATCGTCCAGGGCGGCGGCCACCGCGTCGGCCAGTGAGGTCGCGACCTCGCGCGCGGCGGCGGCGGCCTCCGGGGGCAGCGGAAGATCGCCCGCCGGCGCAAGCAGACCCAGGCCCGGCTCGTCGAATCGACTGTCGAGCGCGGACAGCGCCGCCACCCGAGGGGCGCCGCCGGCCGACAGCGCCTCGCCGAGCGAGCGGACGACCTCGGGCACCCGAGCTCGCCAGGCCTGCGTGAGGTCGGCGGCCGGGGGCATCGCCTCGACCGCCGCGATCAGATCGGGTACCGAGAGCGCAGAGGCGGTGGTTCCCGGCGCCGGGCGCTCCGACGGGTCGAGCCAGGCCTCGAGGCCCAGCACCGCTGTCTCGGGGTCCTGTCCCCCCATCTGCCCGGGGAGCAGCGCGCGTCTGGTCAGCGCGGCGGGGACGCGTGGGTCGTGCGTGGCGCCCAGCGCGAGGGCGGCGGTGCGCGCCAGTTCGGCGTCCTCGGCATCCAGGATCGCCATCAGCGGATCGACGCCCCAGGCGCCCGAGCGGCCCAGCGCGGCGATCGCCGCGCGCCGCACCAGCCGATCGCGTCCGGGATCCTGAGCGACGCGCGCGAGCATCGCGGCCGTCTTTCCAGTCATGGCGTTCGCGCCGTTCACCCGGCTGGCCAACCCCAGGCACGCCAGCGCTTGCAGCTCGACCTGCGGCGCCTCCAGCGCCCGCGACAGGTGGGCGTCGCCCCGCGGATCGGCGATCCGGCCCAGCCCCCACAGCCCGACCCGGCGAACCAGCGGTGACGCGTCCTCGGCGGCGCGCGCGAGCAGGTCGAACCCGCGTGGATCGCCCAGCTGGGCCAGCGCGAACAGGGCGGCCTGCTCGGCCTCCCGGGCACCGAACGCCGCCCGTTCGGGCGTCCGTCGCGCGGTCTTGTCGAGCGCGCGCCCCGCGATGCGCGCCAGCGCCGGCGCCGCGTCGCCGTTGCCCAGCCGGCCCAGCGCCAGGATCGCCTGCCGGTCCGGGACATCCTCGTCGGCCGACAGGATCTCGAGCAGCGGCCGCAGCGCCAGTCGCCCCACGCGCGCCCAGGCCTCGCGCTCGGCGGCGTCGCGCGGCGACGGCATCCGGGTGAGCACGTCCAGGAGCGCATGGCGACGCGCGGGCGAGCCGGCCCCGTCCGCGTCCGGCCGGGCCAGGGACTCGGCCAGGTCCGGGAGCCGGCCCAGCGTCTCCTGCAGGCTGATGGCGCGCCGGCCCGCGTCTGCCAGGGACGCGTCGTCGCGCGTCGCGCGGAGCAGCAGCTCCAGCGCCGCCGCGGCTCCGGTCGTGTCGCCCTGGCGAGCCAGCAACCGGGCCAGCGCCAGCGGGGCGGCCGGCGGCCCGTCGACGGACATCGCGCCCCGGTAGGCCTCGGCCGCTCCGGCGTCGTCGCCCGCCGCCTCCCTGATCTCCCCGACGCGGGCCAGGGTCGCGGGATCGGCGCCGGCGGCCGCGGCGCGGGCGTGCGCGAGGGCGCCGGCGCGATCGAAGCGGGTCAGGGCGAGCTCCGCGTTCTGCAGCTGGGCCTCGCGCGCGCGGCCGGGCGCGACGTGGGCCAGCGCCTCCAGCCGGGCCTGGGCCTCGTCCAGCCGGCCCTGGCGCCGCAGCAACCGGACCAGCGTGAAG
>Ga0335083_10001207_pt1 | contig 36109 bp, 33 predicted proteins | sample Lox_Sample_42_FD_206716 | JGI IMG/M metagenome (GOLD analysis project Ga0335083, IMG submission 206716) | Soil microbial communities from Loxahatchee National Wildlife Refuge, Florida, United States - Lox_Sample_4.2 | ecosystem: Environmental > Terrestrial > Soil > Wetlands | place: USA...
AACCCGGGGACGTTCCCCAAATTATTCATCACCAATCTGTCTCACCAAACTCCCAAATTCCCTCCAACCCCTTCCATCCACGCCACTTCCCGCGTCTCAGTTCGAATGATACGCATCAAGTACTGTATCTTGACAGTAATCCATTCCTCTGCTATCCTTCCCCATGGCCCTGACGCCCAAACCGCCCTCATCCCTCCCCTCTTCTTCTCTCCCCTGGCCTGAGGGCTGCGTCTCTCCCACCGGAGAATCCGTCCAACAAGTGATCATTCCGAGCGCTGCGAGGGGCCCGCTGTTATACTTCTTGCTATCCACTAACCACCAACCTCTAACTTCTATCTCCTCTGGAATCCGCACTTCCAAAAAACTGGCCTGCAAGCTCTTTAGAATGAACACTTCCAAAAAAACGGGGGTGGGGGGCCACGTCCTCCCTCTCATAAATCTATTTCCCGCGGCTCTTCCAGCCTCGCCGCTTGCTCCCCCAGCCGCTCGGCGCGACTTGCGCTGCTCAAACGCCGTCCTAGTACAGGCGTACTCTCCAGAATTGAATCGATTTTGTACCCGCAGTCCTATTGTTCCCTGGACCGCTCCCGGATACACTCTGTCATCGCTCAGGAGGTCTGCTTTGACCGGTTCAGAACGCCGCACCACGCAACGCTTCCAAATGCGGCTTCCGCTGACTGTTCGCTGGACAACGGGCGCCGCGGTTGGCGAGACCAGCACCGAATCCCGCGACGTCAGTTCTCGCGGAGTCTACTTCTTCCTTTCCAAGGACGTCCGGGAAGGCTCACCCGTCGAAATTCTTCTGACTCTGCCGAACGAAATCACCATGGCGGGTCCTGTCCGCGTGCGCTGCCTCGGCCGCGTCCAGCGCACCGAACCGCGCGACGAAGGCGCCATCGGCGTCGTCGCCGCGATCGAACGCTACGAATTCCTCCGCGGCGAGGAAGACGCAAAGTAGCAGTTCGCGGAACAGCTGAATCTCGCAAAAGTTTGTGGATAAAACTGCGGCGCCGGCTCCAAACGAAATGCTGGCGGCGCGCAGCGAACGGCAAAATTTCTCACAGGTTTCTTGCTCGCTCACTGCGGAGGCGGGCAGGATAAGCCGGGGTCCCTCGGCCCCTCAGCGGAGCGCCCCGGCTCTTTTATTAAGCTCGCGCTAATTTTTTTGCGCAACGATTTTTGTTGCGAGTCGCTGAACAGATCAGCGATATTTTTCTCCCGCCGAATTCTGCTTCGTCGAGCGTCCTCATTTCACAGGCGCGAAACGAATCAGCAGGCCCGTGATCGCGTCGTGCCACGCATGCACCATCATTCCGGGTCGCAAGTTCTGCCGAACCTCCGCAAGAATTCCAAACATCAATCCGTAGACCGCGATGACGATCGTGGCTTTTCCCCCCTGATAAATATGTCCCGCGCCAAATAGCGCCGCTGAGAGCAGCACGCCGACCGGCGCGTTTCTCGTCCAGGCCACAAATTGCCGCTGCAAATATCCCCGAAAAATGGTTTCTTCGCAGATACCCGCCGTGATGGCCAGCGCGACCCAAAGGATCGACTCAAGGAATCCTCGAGGAGCAAGCATCCGCGCCGCTTCGGCCATTCCCTTGGCCCGAAGAACCGAAGCTATGAGGCTGAGTATGGCGATAGCGGCGATCCAAAATCCGAAAGCTATGCCGAGGTCGCGGAAGAAGTCTCTCGCATTCTTCCACCGGACGCCCGCGATGTCTCGAAAGGATTTTCCGCGGCGGCGGAGCCCCCAGTAAATGAACAGGAAAAGAATCCATTCCCAAGCCATCGTAATGAGGTAGAAAACCATACGATTTTGACGGGGCACAGACGCCTGGCGGTGGATGGAGGCATAGCCGACGGCGGCAACCGCAGCGAGAATCAATAGAAGCGACACGGTATGGGCCACGGCGGCGACAGGCTCGAAACGTTGGAACGAGAATTCCGGAGCGACTTCCGCAGAGTTTTCTTCCACAGCGCACCTCGCTTGTTTTGCCAGGCGCGGATTCTCTCACAACCTTTGCCGAAATAGCAGCGACGAGTCCAGCCGAACCAGCCAGATGGGGCGAGGATGCGGCCTTTACGCCAGTTGCGCAGCGGCTCGCGATACTGCAGAAATTCACAGGGAGCACAGTTACCTCTGCGCGTCCTGTACTTGCGGGCAGGCGATTTCCGTTTGCTTTGTGGGGGATGATGGGTTTCGCCCAGCAGGAAACCGTACAAACAAACCGGGAAGTAAGACCGGCCACATTCGGCTGCTCAGAAGAGCCGTGCAGGCTCGGCTAAGAAAAGTACGCAGCCGTCTCGAGAGGAAAACATCGCGTGGGGGAAAGTCTGGAGATGCTTTCAGAAATTCAAGAATCGCAGAATCATATGTCTGCCGAGGAAGCCACTGGGTCAATTTCGCTTCTTGATTTGGCAGAAATACTGGATCAGCACAAGCAGTGGGTGGAAAGCGGCGGAGAAACCGGCGTCAAAGCGGATCTTTGTGGAGTAAATCTTTCGCATGCGGACTTGACGGGAGTCAATCTCGAAGGGGCCTTTATCCAGCGCGCGAATTTAACCGGCGCGGATCTCTCCATGGCTAACCTGCGGGGAGCGAGCCTGGTTCAGGCCGATTTGCGCGATGCGAATCTGCTCGGCACCGAGCTCCGAGGCGCGAATTTAATGGGCGCGAATCTTTACGGCGCGGAAGGCCTGTGGGTAGGCCGGCTCGGCGGGACAAATTTGTTCGATGCAATCCTGCCGGAAACCATTGCTGCGTTTGACAGCACGAAAGCAATCCAGGACGCCACAAAAGTCGCCCGGTGGTTCTACTTTTTGATCCTGGCCGCGTGCCTCTCCTGCATCGCGCTCATCGGAATGACCACGGACGTGAGGCTCATCGTCGACGCTTCAGCAATTCCTGTGGCGAAGTTTCCCAAGATTGTGTCCATGACCAGTTTTTATATGGGCGCACCGCTGGTGCTTTTCATACTTTACCTGCGCTTCCATTTCTTGCTGTTGCGGTTGTGGGGAAGCATGTCCGGGCTTCCGGCGGTTTTTCGGGACGGTCAGACATTGGAAAAAGACGGCCCGTGGTACTTGATGGGGCTGGTACGGCGGCATTTTCGCTGGATGCGCGAGGGACGTTCGCCGTTCTGGGTGTTGGAAACGGTGATGGCCACGGCGCTGGCCTATTGGGTGGTGCCCGCCACATTATTTCTGTTCTGGCTGCGGTATCTAGTCCGGCAGGATTTCCGCGGGACGCTGCTGCACGCTTTCCTCTTGACGCTTTCCGTCGCGGCGGCGACCTGTGTTCCCACAATTGTGGCTCGCGTGCTGCAACCGGGAGACCTTCTCCGCCAGAAATCGAAAAATCTCCTTCGGCTTAGCTTTGCCACTGGGCGCGTGGCGCTGCTCACCGGCCTCGCCCTGCTTATTTTTTCGCTGGGAGTGAACCGCGGACTTCCTTCGGACAAGAATATTGCGCCGCAGTATTCGCCTGCGAATCTACTGAGGTGGACCGCTGAAGCGATGCAGTCCATCGGATACAGACCCTATGCGGAATTGACGGAAGCTACGCTCTCCGGTCCGCCTCCGCATGGGAACTGGAGCATCGAGGCGCTACCTTCCGTTCCCGGCGCAAAGCTGAACGAAATGAATCTGCGCTTTGCCAGAGCCTACCGCGCGTATCTCGTGAACGCAAAACTCTGGCGCGCGAATTTGGAAGGCGCCTATCTTTCCGAATCGGACATGCGAGGGGCGAACTTGCGGGAAGCGGTTCTAAAGGACGCCATGCTTGACCGTGTTCAGGCTTCCAACACGGTAATGGTCTCCGCCGATGCGCGGCGAACGAACTTTACGGGAGCGGATTTGCGCGGCGCCGATCTTTCGTTCGCCATGCTCGAAAACGCCGTGCTTTCCAACGCGAAACTCGGAGGCGCCTCGCTCTACGCCGTGGATCTTCGCAACGGCCAATTGTTGCGTACCAACCTGTCCCGCGCGGACATGCGAGACACGAAGATGGAGCGAGCAGTGCTTTCGTTTGCCGATCTCGAACAGACCGATTTATCTTCCGCCAAATTGGGTGAAGCGAACATGACCGGCGCGCAGTTCAAGGGAACAATCTTGATGGACGCGGATCTTAGAAATGCGGATTTGCGCGGCGCGTTTTTTGGCGGAGCTGTTCTCCGCGGCACGCAGATCAGCGGCGCGGACATCGCCGGCGCGGATCTACGTGGCGCGTTGGGATTGACGGCAGAACAGGTCTGCTCCATGAAGGACTGGCAAAGCGCGCAATTCGATGCCGACGTCCTGGCCCAAACCCAGAGTCTTTGCGGAGCCAGACGCTAAAGGCCAGTTTTGAGTTGTTCTACTCCCGCGCGCGATACTTGAACGTCCTGCTCTGATTTTCCGCCGCTGAATGCGGCAATTAGATAGCCGTTCTTGCCGCGCTCGATTACGCCGCCAGTCCAGCCGAATTCGCCGGTCATGGGCGGACGGCCGGCGTTGCCGCTGTTTTTCAGGGTGTCGGCCATTTCAGCGGCTTTCGCATAGGCGATGCCGATGAGGTTCGCGCCCTTTTCCGTCGCTGTTGGGTCGTCCCTCATCCTGCCGATCACCGCCAATTTCGAGCTCCAGGAATGAATCTTGTCGCCTTCGAAATAAGCGACCACCGCGACGCCGCCGATGCCCAGTTCCTCGGCGCGTTTCCGCATGGCTTGCAAAGCTGCTACGGAGAGCCCATCGAACGGGCTGACCATGAAGGGACCGTGCCCGAAAGCCGGATCCATTTCGGCAATTCCGGAGCGATAACTGACGGAATCGGCGGTGGGAAAATCGGCGGGAACTTTTTGCGTCACGCGGCCCGTGGCTGCCCATTCCGTGCCGCGCTGAAACGTGGTGATAAATCCAACGCCGCTCAAAGCCGTCACGTCATGACCCATGGTGGTATGAAAAATTCTGCCCTTGCCGTACTTCAGCACCATGAGCATCGGCTCGTCATGTCCTGTGCCGTGGTTGTTCGGGTCGGAGTGAGCCGTCGCGAGCACGGTCATGTTTTGGCCAGGCCCGCGCAGCGTGGCATACAGCTCGTCGGGAGCGTGCATCCAGACGCGCGGCAATCCTTTCATGATGGGGTGTTCGGCATCCCGTGTTTCTACCTGGAACGGCAGACGATTTCCGTGCGAACCCGCCGGTCCCGGAGAATTGTCGGACATGAGTTTGCCATCCTTGAAATACCACATCGGTCCGGATTTCTCCGATCGATCCCTCCAACCGCCGATGCCGATCATTTCGTTGAACGCCTTCCAATTCGGAAAAGCATTATCCGCGGCATGGACGGTCACCAGCCCACCGCCATTGCTGACATACTGTTCAAACTGTTCGCGCAAGGCCACGGGCCAGTCCGGAGCGTCGTAGTTCATTACGATGACCTGATATTTGCCGAAATCTGGCTTGAAATTGCTGAAGTCCTCGCCAAAACGCGGCGAAGTCGCGACGCTGACTTCAAAGATTCCTGCGTCCTCCAGTTCTTTTTTCATTACGGCTGAGGTCAATTTCCAGTCGTGATACGGGCCGCCGCTTTCGCCGTCCAGCAGGAGCACTCGTATCGGTTTGTCTTTGGGAGGCAAAGGGGCCGCGCAGAGCGCCACACTCGATGCGATTGCCAAGAGCAAACTAAAAATGCGTATTTTCATCCCGTCTCCTCGTTGCAAGAACTAATTCGTCCGTTTTTCCGAATACGGCCGACCATTTGTTCAGGTCGTCCATCCGCAAGTACGCCTGCCCTTAATCTAACCCATTGTACAGATGCCACGGCTCATCCCTCGGACTAGCCTGCTTGCGTCCAGCGACATCTTTTACCAACAGTTAAGGAGGCATCATGCGTGCCTTGAAGATCTTGCCATTGGCTCTCGCGTTGGCCGCTCTCCCTCTCGCTGCCGCTCCTCAGCAACCGCCCACGCTCAACGAAGTCGTCGACAAAATCGTCGCTCAAGAACAAGTGGAGGTTGGGTCGCTTCGCCAATACTCCCCCATCGTCGAGACGTACATTCAAGTCCTGCATCCTAACAAGGATTCGGGCGCAGTGCCGAAGGGCGATAAATATTTTCTCGGCCGCGCGGAACTCGCTAAAGGCGTCGAAATCGAGCCCCTTCTCAAAGGCACCCGTACCAAACACAGCCTCTTCGGCGATGTCGAGAATCTGTTCTCCATGGAATTTCTCCCTCGCGGCTTTCTGCAAATGATCTATCTGGATACCAACGGCTTCGATCGCCAGCATTACAAGTTCAACTACGCCGGCCGCGAGTTCCTGGGCGAAGTTCGCTGCCTGGTATTCGACGTGGATCCTATCTCGAAAGACGAACGCGGACGTTTCGTGGGCCGTATCTGGGTTGAAGACCAGAATTTTCACATCGTGCGCTTCAACGGCGGCTTCAGCGGGCGCTCAAAGACCAATTACTATTTCAACTTCGATAGCTGGCGCACGAACGCAGGAAAGAACCAGTGGCTGCCCGCTTACGTCTATAGCGAAGAACTGGATAATGCCCAAGCCCCAGCCTTCCGCGCCCAGACGCGCCTTTGGAGCTATGCGCCCAACAGCATTCGTGGAGAGCAGTCTCTGAGCAAAGTGCTGGTCGAGGGGCCCGATCCGGTCCAGGACCAAAGCGAACTCGCCAACGATTACTCTCCGCTTGAAGCCAAGCGAGCCTGGGGACGCCAGGCCGAAGACAACATCGCCGCTAAAATGGAACATCTCGGCCTGATGGCCCCTTCAGGCGACGTGGACAAAGTTTTGGACACCGTGGTCAACAACCTCGAGGTCACCAATAATCTGGACATCGAGCCGCCGGTTCGTTCCCGCGTTTTGATGACTTCCACCCTCGAGTCCTTTACCATCGGCCACACGATCGTTCTCAGCCGCGGCCTGGTCGACGTGCTTCCAGATGAAGCCAGCCTTGCGGCCATCCTCGCACACGAACTTGGTCACATTGTGCTCGGGCAGCGCATGGGCACGCAATACGCCTTCTTCAATCGCCTGCGATTCGATGAAAAGGAAACCTTCCACCATTTCGGCTTCACGCACACTCCGGAGGAGGAAGAAGCCGCAACGCGCGAAGGGATTAAGCTGCTCAAGAATTCCCCGTACAAGGATCAGCTCGCAAACGCGCAAATATTCTTGGCGGCGCTCAACAGCCGCTCGAAGGATATTCCCAATCTCATCAGCCCGCACCTGGGCAACTGCATAGCCGCCGGTTTCGCAGGGGCCTCGTTGGTAGAGGCTTCGCAGTCGTCTCAGTCAAAGCCTGCGGGCAACCTGGCGGCCGCGCTGCCACTTGGCGGGCGCGTCAAAGTTGAGCCGTGGGACAATCAATTGCACCTGCTCAAGTCCAAGGCTGCCGGAACCGTTTCTGTGAACGAAGTGACGCCCTTCGAGGTCACCCCGTTCCGTTTCTATCTGACGCGGCAGGCTGAGGCCGCGTCCTCCGAGGTTCCTGGCGCGGCATCCGTGAAGACAGTCACGGACACGAGCATTCCCGACATCAAACCATAGAAGTTTCAGGGTGGGTTTTCTGTAGAGATATGGTGGCGGAGAATCGACAAGTTTCCATTGACCGCCGGAAGACTTGCAAAAGCCTCAATCGCTTTTCGATTTTCTGCGCAGCGCGGCGAGGATCCATCTTTGCAGGACAACCTTGCAGTGCGGCTTAAGCTCGCGGAATTCCACGCCCATGCCCACTGCCGGTTTGACGTAGATCACCATGCCTTTGGACTCGAAGTACTCGTTTTCATAAAAGATTTTCAAAAAGACGGGCGTTAATTCCGCAAAAGGAGAAGGCGTCTCGAGATAACAGCCATGAAGGCTGATTTCCGTTGTGCGCACCGAGACAGTTGCGCTCGGCTTGCTCTCTGGGGCGATCTCGGCGCTGGCATCCACCGAAAAACGAAAACTGCGGCGGTCGGGGTTCATGGACTTAGCGTAATGTATTTCAAACCGAATTGTCGCGGGCTGGATAAACCGTCCGACACGAATTGCTCAACACAGGTGCCTGACTCAGGAACCTGGTTCGCGATGGGTCGTGCAAATGGAAGCTTTCTTCGGTAGGGCAAACCCAGCCGCTCTACACTTGGAGGCGGTGCAGGTAGGGCACGCTGGCTTTCATCATGTCGAAGTTCATTTCGACGAAATAATTTTTTACGCCACCCGTTCTTGCCGCGGTGAAGATTTTCTTCCAGTCGAGTGTGCCTTGGCCGACCGGCACGATTTTCTTCGTCTTCGCGTCCCAGCCTTGCACGTGCATCGAAATGAATCGCCCAGGATACTTCTCCATATATTCTGCCGCGTCAAAGCCGTCGCTGATCGTCGAAACCTGGAACTGGAATTTGACCAGTTTCGGATCCAGAAGCTTGAACAGCAAATCGTAGGTGCGCTGCCCGTCGACTGAGGAAGTCTCGAAGCCCTCGTTGTGCAGCCCCTGCTGAATCCCGGCTTTGGCGGCGTTTTCGCCCATCTTGTTGTATTCATCGGCGGCGCGCTTCACGTCGTCCATCGTGGGGTGCTCGGGACCGCCCAGGCTTGCCACGAGCATTTGCGTCAGCCCAAGATCGTGCGCCCATGCAATTCTTTCTTCCTGATTTTTTCTGAGCTCTTCCATGCCAAAGTGCGAGCTGATGCAGCTCACGCCCCAGTCGTTCAACATTTTGCGCAGCTCGGAGCCTTTGTATTTGGCCAGCCCGCCAAAGCCGGAATCGTCGTAACCAACCGGCGAACACAATTCGATGTGATGGAAGCCGATGCCGGCGAGTTTTTTGATCGTTCCTGGAAAATCCTTGGCGATGCCTTCTCTTACGGGCCATGTTTGGCATCCAAGCGGGAGGCCAAGAGGATTGGCGCTGAGTTCCAATGCGCTAGCCGAAAAGAAACCGGCGGCGGCGGCCGTCGTTGCTGCCTTCTTCACAAAAGTTCTTCTCGTCATATCTGACATTGCGGTCTCCTCGCTCTTATTGTTCTTCGCCGAAAAGCTTGATGTCTTCGGGGCCTTCCTGAAGCGGACCCGTGTGGCGGCCCTGCACCAGTTCGCGAATCTGCGCCACGATGTCCGGATTTGCAAGCGTGGTGATGTCGCCCGTGTCCATGTGATTGGAAATCGCGGCCAGAACGCGGCGCATAATTTTTCCGGAGCGCGTCTTCGGCATGTCCGGAACGATGTGAATGCGTTTGGGCCGCGCGATTTTTCCGATGATCAGTTCGATTGTGGAGACAACCTTATCCTGCACCGCTTTGCTCGGCAGTACGCCTGGCTTGAGCGAAATGTAAACCTCGGGCACGCGCCCTTTGATTTCGTCCACCACCGGAACGACGGCGGCTTCGGCGATTTCCGTAATGCTTAGGCAGGCGGATTCCACTTCTTTCGTGCCCAGCCGGTGCCCCGCTACGTTGATAACGTCATCGACGCGGCCAAGAATTCGGTAGTAACCATCCGCTGGTAGTACCGCCCCATCGGCCGCATAATACGGCCAGTCACGCCAGTCCTTGCTTTCGGGATTCTTGCAATATTTCTTGTAGTACTGATTGACGAAGCGCTCCCCACTGCCCCAAATCGTTTGCATAATCCCCGGCCAGGGATTGCGAATGCAGATATTCCCCGCCTTGCCTGAGCCGGGCTTCACTTCCTCGCCGTTTTCGTCCCAGATCACCGGATAAATTCCGAGAACCGCCGGGCCGGCGCTGCCGGGCTTCATCGGATCGAGCGCGGGCTTCGTGCTGCAAAGGAATCCACCCGTTTCCGTTTGCCACCACGTGTCAACAATCACTGCTTCGCCCTTGCCCACCATTTCGTAATACCACCGCCACACTTCCGGCTCGATCGGTTCGCCAACCGTCGTCATGTGTTTGAAGTGGTAGTTGTATTTTCTCGGCTCGTCACCGCCGGCTTTGCGTAGCATGCGAATCGCTGTGGGGGAAGTGTGGAAAATGTTGACATCAAGGCGCTCGGCAATGCGCCAGGGGCGCGCCGCGTCGGGATATTGCGGTACGCCTTCGTAGAGAACGCTGGTTGCGCCAAGAGCGAGCGGGCCGTAAACAATGTAGGAGTGGCCGGTGATCCAGCCGATATCCGCCATGCACCAGTACACGTCTTCGGCGTGAATGTCCTGGTAATACTTGGAAGTTCCCGCCGCGTAAGCGAGATAGCCGCCAGTGCGATGCTGGCAGCCCTTCGGCTTTCCGGTTGTGCCGCTCGTGTACATCAGAAAAAGCGGCGCTTCCGCATCCTGCGAGACGGGTTCGACGATCTGGCTGCGATAATCCTTCAGCACATCTTCAATGAAATAATCGCGATCAATGATCATTGGCGATTCGGAGCGGTAATGGCCGTGGTAGCGCTTCCAAAAAAGAACTTTGTCAATCGTCTGGCCTTCTTTTTTCGCGGTTTCCACGGCGATGTCGGCGCTTGGCTTGTGATCGACCCACTTGCCGTTGCGGTGATAGCCGTCAGCGTAAATAAGCACGCGGCTTCCCGAATCGGCCGCGCGCAAGCCGCAGGCCTCTCCGCTGAATCCGCCAAAGACGACGGAGTGGATCACACCGAGGCGCGCGCAAGCCAACATCGTAATCGGCAGCTCGGGAATCATGGGCATGTGAATCGTGACGCGGTCGCCGGTCTGCAAACCCGCGAAATCGCGAAGCATCGCGGCGGCTTCGTTCACGCGCTTGTAAAGCTCCTGATACGTAATGACGGTTGCGGCTTCGTGTTCCGGCTCGGGCACAAAAATCAAAGCCGCTTTATTCTTGTGTTTCTCCAGATGGCGGTCGACGCAGTTGTAGCAGGCATTCAGCTTTCCCCCGACGAACCACTTCCAGAACGGAGGATTGGAAGTATCGAGCGTCTTGCGCCACGGCCTGTCCCAATCCAGCAGTTTCGCGTAAATATCAAAACACTTTGGAAAATTCCTCTCGTTGAATTTCTTTACGAAAGAATGATCCGCCAGATTCGCCTGCGCTCTGAATTTCTTCGAAGGATAGAAATACTCTTCCTCCTTCCAGTGAACGGCGATTTGCGCTTCGGTAACGCTCTTGGCCGAGCGTGAGTCGGCAGTCTTGCGGTGGTGCATCTTTTTTGATTGAGCTTTAGCCACGGCGGCAACTCCCGTTGATTGCTGGATTGGGCAAGCCAAGATACAACGAAATGGCGTTTGCGCGAAACAACCTCAGGCAGGGTCTTCGCCGGCGGTCTCAGTGGATTGCCACCGCAACCGTTTGCAATTCCAACTTGAGGGAAAGTGGAGTAAGGGGCGCGAATCGTGATACAAAGCGGTCTTGACAATTGGACACGCCATATTTCTTTTTGCTGCGGCAGTTCTGGGCGGCGCAATCAATGCCGTTGCCGGTGGCGGCAGCTTCGTTTCTTTTCCTGCTCTGTTGTTTACGGGAGTGACGCCCGTTTCCGCCAATGCTACTAACACGTTGGCGCTTTGGGTAGGCGTGACGGCCAGCGGCGGAGCGTACCGGAATCGATTGACGATTGCACGCCGCGTGATGTTTCCGCTGATCGCAGCCAGCACGATCGGCGGACTTGCCGGCGCGTTCCTGCTTATAAGAACTCCCGCGCAAACCTTCTTGAAAGTGTTGCCCTGGCTGCTGCTCGGCGCCACGCTCTTATTTGCGTTCGGAAAACATTTCACAAAACGCATTTCGGCGAGCATTTCGCATGACGCGAGCAACGCGGCCGTGGCCGGGGCGGCGGCTTTCGAGCTGGCCGTAGCCGTCTACGGAGGATATTTCGGGGGAGGTATCGGCATCATGAATCTGGCGCTGCTCGCGGCTCTGGGCATGACGGACATTCACGCGATGAACGCGCTGAAAGTAGTGCTGGGCGGCGTGATCAATGGAGTTGCGACCATCACGTTCGTGATTAGCGGAGCCATCGTGTGGCCGCAGGCCGCGGTGATGATTTTCGGCGCGATTCTCGGCGGGTATTTTGCGGCGCACTACGCGCAGAAGTTGCCGCAGACGTGGATCAGAAGTTTTGTGATTTTGGTTGGTTCGGGAATGACTATGTATTTCTTTATCCGTGCCTATCTGTAAACAAACCGCCCCCGAGATAGAATTCCTTGACAGCTAGAGACGCAGAACGCAGACTCTGCGCAACGTGACTGCTTGCCCAGGCGGCAGCCCCATCGGGTTTGGCCTATCAATTCCTATCTTGGAGGAGCGATGAAGATCAATTACGCGGCGATCGTCGTTTCGGCAGTGGCGTATTGGCTGCTCGGTGGACTCTGGTTCGACTTGTTGTTCAGCAAGCCATGGATGGCGCTTGAGAAGATGACGGCGGCGCAAGCCAGCTCGGCAAACCCGGCTTGGATCTGGCCGTTCATCCTCACCTTTTTGCTAAACCTGCTGATCGCGTTTGTGCTCGCGCTGGTTTGCAATTGGAGGAACGTGAACACGGCGGCGCGAGGTGGTTCACTCGGAATCTTGTTGTGGATCGGTTTCGTCGGGCCGATCAATTACACGACCTATATGTATGAGATGCGGCCGATGCAATTGTTCGCCATCAATGAATTTTATTCTCTTTTCGGTCTGTTCCTGATGGGGCTGATTATCGGCGGGTGGACGAAAAAACCCGCTTAGATTTTGCGGCGGCCGATTTTGAAATGATGTGAACGTTCGGTGCTCCGCGAACCGGGCACGATATATCGTGCCCCTACAACGGCTTGCCGCGGATGGACGCGTCGAGGATCTGGATGGTGTGGACGACGCGTGTTTTGGCGTTAAGACGATCCAGCGAGGATTGCAACTGCAGGAGACAGCCGGGATTTCCCGTGGCTACCACTTCGGAATTGAGAGGAACAATGAGTTGGGCCTTGCGTTCGCCTAGGGCATTGGCGGCGTCGGGCTGAACGAGATTGTAAATGCCCGCGGAGCCGCAGCAGATGGCGGGTTCGGGGATTTCGGCGATTTCGAGTCCAGGAATCGCGGAGAGCAATTGGCGAGGCTGAGAGCGGACACCCTGCGCATGCTGTAGATGGCAGGAATCGTGGAACGCGACGCGGACACGGAGCGGATTTCGTACCGCGCGCGGCGGCAACTCGGCTAAAACTTCCGTGATGTCTTTGCACTTCGCGGCGAAAGCTCTGGCACGATCGGCGTAGCTGGGATCGTCGCGGAGCAGATGGCCGTATTCCTTCACATTGGAACCGCAGCCAGCGGCATTCGTGACGATGGTGTCGACGTTCGCGCGCTCGAAGACATCGATGGTCTTGCGCGCGAGGACGAGAGCGGCTTCCTCTTCTCCTGCATGAACCATCAGCGCGCCGCAGCACGGCTGCGCGGCGGGCGCAACGACTTCGCAGCCTTCGGCGGCCAGGACGCGAACCGTTGCGACGTTGACTTGCGGAAGAAATTCGCGCTGGACGCAACCGAGCAAAAGCCCGACGCGGCGGCGTTGGATTCCTTGCGCCGGCGTGACTTCGGGATTCGTTTCGACCGGACCGAGCGCGGGCATGAGAGTTTCCATCGCCTGCAGCTTTTTCGGCAGAAGGCCAAGTATTCCGGATTTGCGCACGAGAAATTGCGCGCCGGATTTTTGGTAGGCGAGCATCGGCCAGCGTAGAAGGTGTAGACGATCAGGCCGTGGGAAAAGCGCAAAGATCATGCGGCGATGAATTTTCTCGGGAAACGATCTGGAGTGATGGCGCTCGATTTGCACGCGCGTGGCTTCGATAAGTTTGCCGTAATCAACGCCGGAAGGGCAGGCGGGCATGCAGGCCATGCAGCCGAGGCAGGAATCGAAGTGGCTGACCCACTGCGGATTCATCGTCGAGGCGCCTTCGCTTGCAATCTTCATCAGGTAGATACGCCCGCGAGGCGAGTCCATTTCTTCGTGCCAGAGGACGTACGTAGGACAGACGGCGAGACAGAATCCGCAGTGGACGCACTTGTCGATGATTTCATTCGATGGCGGATGATGCGCGTCGAATGCACTTGGCAACGGCACGCCCGCGGGAGTATCGGACATCAGATGCCTCCGGCGAAGCGGCCGGGATTGAGAGTGTTTTTTGGGTCGAACTGATTTTTTACGGCGCGCATAAGAGGTAGGACGTCACCGGGATTGCCCCAGGCCTCGAAATGAGGCGTCGCGACAGGACGATGAAGAAGGGTGAGCGAAGCGCCGTTGCGTTCAAGCTCCGCGCGGAGTTCGGTGAGAACGGCGTGGAGACTCGCGGGCGTGCCATCGAGGCGAAGCGTGCCTACACCGAAGCCTTGCATCGCTAGCTTCCAGCGCGTGTTTCGGGCCGCAGCAATGCGGTCAACGGTCTTGACAGCCCACATGATTGCATTTGGAAGCGCGGTGATTTTTGCAACCGCAGCGGAATCGGCTGAGTTCCAGATTTCGCGCGCGGCATTCCAAACATCGTGCGGAGCTTCTGAGGTCGAGGCTGGATACGCGAGATTACGAAACTGAGAATCTTGCGCGGCAATGCCTTCCTCTGTGCCCTCGAAAAGAATATCGACCATCGGTGCGGCGTCTGGGGAGATTCGCGCCTGGAGCGAGGTGTGCGCAAGTTGGGAATCCTGCGCGGCAAGCAGAAGCCGCTGCATGCCGTCGAGATTTGCGACGGAGACGGAGAGCGTCTTTGTGTTGTGCGGAAGAGGGTGGAGACGGAATGTGGCGCGAGTGATGACGCCGAGAGTTCCGAGAGCGCCGGTCACGAGCTTAGGGAGATCGTAGCCGGCGACATTTTTGACAACTTTGCCGCCACTGGAAGCAAGCGTGCCGTCGGGGAGAGCAATGGTGACGCCGAGGATGAGATCGCGCAGTGCGCCGAAGCGAAGGCGGAGCGAGCCGCTGTCGTTGGCCGAGAGCGCGCCGCCGATGGTGGCGGCTTCAGGCCAGAGCGGGTCGAACGCGAGGCGCTGGCCGTGCTGGGCGAGAGCGGACTGCAACTTTTGAATCGCGCAGCCGGCTTCGACGGTGACGGTGAGGTCGGACCATGCGTGCTCGATGATTTTATCGAGGCGCGCCGTGGAGACGATGAGATCGGCGCGTTGCGGGGGATTACCCCAGCCGAGCTTCGTGCCGCCGCCACGAGGGATTACGGCGAGATTGGCATCATTCGCAAGACGCAGAGCTGCGGCAAGCTGCTGCGCGTCGGCGGGCTCAAGAACGAGCTTAGGCTGGACGCCGCAGACCTTGTCCGCGGCAGTGGCTGGGCGAATGAAGTCGGGCGGGAGAATGGCGCGGAATTCGTTTTCGATGTCGAGAGGGGTGGCCGGCATTGGATTGACGGACCCAGTACATTACAACCCTCAGGCGCAGTCAAGGCGCGCCCTGGCCCACCCGAAGGGGGAACTTCGATCAGCTGAGCCGCGAAGGGGCTTCAATTGCGAGCGATCGGACCCACGAGACGAGCCTCTCTGAGTTGGCGCGGGCCGGCAGCCAGACGGGCGAATAAACCTCACATCTGGTGCTAATGCCGACGCGCTGTGCGGCTGCCATTAGCCAGGAGTGTCAGGGAGGCTCACGGCCTGTTCCGTCAGGGATGTGCCCGGTTTGTACTTCCTACGCACCGTCTCCCCTCCACCCTGTTTTTTGTAAGTGCGGATTCTAAAGAGGTTAGGTATTTCGTAAGTCATTTAGTATCAGCACTTGGTGGGCGTCTTCGTAAGTGCAGATTCTAAATGATTTACAAGTAGACATAATTCATGCTCGAAACCCGACATTCCACTACGAGAGATGAATACCACGGATAGCATCCGGTGCGGTCCTCGAACAAAAGGAAGAAACGGCGGGGGCAGCGCTTCGCTTTGTCTAGGTTGGCGACGCGCTCCGGCGTCCGGCGAAATAGCCCAGACGATTAAGACCAAAATATGTGCCACCAAAAGCAAAAGCGGCAGCCAGTGGCCGCCGCTTTTTGGAGTTTTCCCTGTCAAAAAAATACTCCTTTCGGGTGCGGGGATCAATAGAAAAAATTAGGAAAGAATCGAGAATCTACACAGAGTGCGCTGAAGCATGATTGCCACAGAGAAGAAAAAGAAAGAGGGCACGATGTACCTTGCCTCCTACGAAGACGAAAGAGGATTATTGGAAAGTTAGTGGCCGGGGTTCTCGGTTGCGTCCCGACAAATAGAGAGGCGGTCATCCTCAGAAGGATGACCCTCCCACGAAAGATCAGGAGCGGAAGAGGACCGATTCGCGCTGGAACATTTTGATGGCGATGAAGAGAGCGACTGCGGCGTAGATGCAGTTGGAGGTGAAGATGATGGCGATGAGATGCCAGTGATAGGTGCCGGCGACGAGCTCTTTGCAGAGGAGGCTGGTGCCGAGGATGGGGATTAGGGAAAGTTTCGAGGTGAGTTCGACGCCGGGGAGCATGGCGGCGATCGCGGGGATGATGACGATGAAAGTCATGGGAGTGAGGTAGCTTTGCGCTTCCTTATAAGTTTTGGCGAAGAGAGCGATGGTCATGAGCGTGGCGGAGAAAAGAACGGCGATGGGCAGAGCCATAAGGAAGACGGATAGGACGGTTTTGGGGCCGAGATGAAGGAGAAGGCCCGCGGAGGCGGCTCGGCCGCTGGCGGTTTGTGAGGTGTAGTGGGCCAAGACCGAGAACGAGACGCCCATGGACAAGACGGAAAGCGCGGCGGTGCCCAGTGCGGCGGTGAGGATCAAAAAGAATTTGCCGAGGACGAGATGAGTGCGGGAGATGGGGCTGGAGAGGATCGTTTCCATGGTGCCGCGCTCTTTTTCACCGGCGGTGAGGTCCATGGCGGGATACATCGCGCCGGTCATGCAAAGCAGAATGACCATGTAGCCGATGATGCCCCCCAGGGCGGCGCCGCTTACTTTTTCGGGCGGGGCGACGTTTTCCTGTTTGATGGTAAAGGGTTTCAAGACCCCTTCGGGGAGATTTTTGGCGGCCAGGCGCTCTCTCACGACTGAATCGCTATATTGCTTGAGATATTTATCGACTTTGTCGGTCGCAAATTCGGATTTTAATTCACCTTCGTAGTTATAAATTTTGACAGTGTCCGCTTTTTGTTGCGCGACATCCGCCTGGAAACCTGTGGGGATTTCCACGGCGGCGCGAATATCTTTGTTAATGATTTGGTCTTTCCAGTTTGCGGCATCCGGGACGATTTCGATTTTGTCGAGCTTCTTGAGCCCGTCGACCACGGCGGGAGAGTCCGCGCCGCCGAGCAGCATGACCTTAGGAACTTCTTCCTTGGCTTTGCCGACGAGGGTGTACGCGAGTGTGCCAAAGCCGACGCTTAGGACAGGAAAGAGCAGGAGAGGCACGAGGATGGTCGAGATGACCGTGCGGCGGTCGCGAATGGCTTCGGTGATTTCCTTACGGTAGACGATGCCGACGTTGCGCAGGGACATGTCAGTTGTTCTCCTCGGCGACATAGTGGGGCGTGACGACTTTGACGAAAATTTCCTCGAGTTCTTGTTCGGCGAATTTGTCGCGGAGCTGCTGGAGGGAGCCTTCGACCAGAAGTTTGCCGGACTGGATGATGCCGATGGTGTCGCAGAGCTTTTCGACTTCGGCCATGATGTGCGTGGAGAAGATGACGGTTTTGCCGTTGTTGCGGCACTCGCGAATGAAGGAGGTGATCGTGCGAGCGGTCATGATGTCGAGGCCGTTGGTGGGCTCGTCGAAAATCATAACCGGGGGATCGTGGACGAGAGTGCGCGCGATGGAGGTTTTCTGCATCATGCCGGTGGAGAGCTTGTCGCAACGGCGGTCGCGGAAGGAATTCATGTCGAGACGGTTGAAAATATCGTCGACGCGTTTTTTGAGGGTGGCTTCATCGAGGCCGTTGAGGCGGCCGAAGTATTCGACAAATTCCTGAGCGGTCAGGCGGCGATAGAGAGCGGTGGCGGTGGAGAGGAATCCGACGTTGGCGCGGACTTTTTCCGGATGTTCGATGACGTCGTAGCCGCAGATGGTGGCGGTGCCGGCGGTGGGCTCGAGAATAGTGGCGAGCATGCGGAGAGTGGTGGTTTTGCCGGCGCCGTTCGCGCCGAGGAGCCCGTAAATCTTGCCGGGCTGACATTGAAAGCTGACGTTATCGACGGCGCGGATTTCGCCGCGCTTCTTGTCCACAAAGCTCTTGGACAGGCCGCGAGCATCGATCATGGTTGGACCCCTCGTTTACAGCGAGCGAGACACAGGGCAGCAAGACTTCAGAGTCTACTACGGGTAGGTCGAAGGGAAAATTACACAGGTGCGGTGAATGGTGACTTGTGCGTGGTGACTAGTGCGAGATCGGGCTGCCGGCAAAATCCGTAGGACTTCAAACCATGCGTGGGACGTCTAAGAGAACGAACAATAGAGGCAAGCTTCACGGTTCGCGGCGCATCCCAATGGGGGAGTGGCGCATCTTTATAGTGTTGGAGATGAGGCACTTATTAGGAACAGAGTCGGGGAACGGTGGTAGAAAATAGCCTGGCTATTGTTAGAATGAGACGCTTCGGGTAGGCCAGACGTCGGGAAGCAAGCCAAGGACAGGTAAGGGAATCGCAACGGGACGCGGGGTTTTGTGTGCCTCCGGGAGCGCCAGGTAAGGGACTGCGTAAAATAGAGGAATATGGATCGAAGGCTGCGAAATCGGATCGTGATTTTCCTCGCACTGGCCGCGGTGTTTGCGTACTTCCTGGTGTGGGAAATCGGAAGAAAGCCGGCGGCAAAGATAGCGGCGGTGACGCCGACGAGGGAGAACCTGGTCTCGTCGATCAGCAGCAATGGAAAAGTGGAGCCGATATCGCCGTACGTCATGAGGGCCCGGCTGGATACGTTTGTAAAGAAGATTTATGTAACGGAAGGGCAAAAGGTGAAGAAGGGACAGCTCCTGATGGAGTTGAATGTGAAGGAAGCGGCGGCGCAACTGGCGGAAACGCGAGCGAAACTCTTGAGTGCGCAAGATGACTTGAAGGCTGCGAGGGCGGGAGGAAAAGTGGATGAAGCCGCCAAGATCACGACGGATCTGGCGAAGGCGGAGGCGGAGCGGGACCGCTTGCAACACGATCACGACGTACTGGTGAAGATGGCGGCGGCACAAGCGGCGACGAAAGAGGACCTGGCGGCAAATAGGCAAAAACTGGTGAACGCGAATGCCGAGGTGACGAGATTGCTTGCAGTGAAACAGGAATTCGACAGGCAAGTTGGTCTAGACGCGGAGAAAGGGGAATTGCAGGTGCAGCAAATCCTGAGCGATATGGCGGCGCTCGAAGACAAGGTGGGCGACGGGCGAATCGTAGCCCCAGCGGACGGGACGCTGTACTCGATGCCGGTGAAGGCGAATGATTATGTGAAGGTGGGCGATTTGCTGGCGGAGATGGCGGATTTGCACAAGGTGAGAGTGCGGGCTTTCATTGATGAACCGGATCTCGGCGCGGTGGAGGTGGGCGAGCCGGTGGTCATTACGTGGGACGCCCTACCGAACAAGAGCTGGGCGGGCACGACGGAAGTGATTCCGAAGCAGGTGGTGCCGCACGGGACGCGGAGCGTCGGGGAATTGTTGTGCGCTGTGAATAACGACAAGCTAGAGCTGCTGCCGAATATAAACGTGAATGTGCGGATCAATTCGAAGGAGCACCGAAACGTGCTGGCAGTGCCGCGAGGCGCGGTGGCGTATGAAGGCGGACACAGGTACGTGTATGTGGTGGAACAGGACCAACTGGGTGTGGGGAAGGCGACGCTGGAAAAGCGAGAGATTCAGGTTGGGATTGCGGACGCGACAAGCTATGAAGTGCTGAGCGGATTGAAAGAAGGGGAGATGGTGGCGCTGCCGGGAGATACGGATTTGCACGATGGGATGACAGTGCAAGTTGTGAATACGAATGCGGCGTAAAGCGAACATGGGCAAAGGAGCAGGATGGGTGCTGCTGGCGGCATTGCTGGCGGGTACGGCGAGCCTGGCGGCGACGGTCAAGCAGAACGAAGGACTCAAGGCCGGGCGAGAGGATTACGACAAGAGCGATTACGCCAAGGCGGTGCAGGAGCTGCAGGCTGCTGCAGCACGCGAACCGCAAAACGGCGAGATAGAATTGCTGCTGACAAAGTCATACATGGAATTGGGAGAGCACGACGCGGCAATTGCCAGCGCGGAGAGAGCAGTGACGATCGACCCGCAGAGTTCGGTGTATCACCTATGGCTGGGCAAGGCGTACGGAGAGAAAGCGGACCATTCCTCGATGTTTTCGGCGCTCGGACTGGCCCGGAAAACACGCAAAGAGTTCCAGACCGCGGTGCAGCTCGACGATCGGAATTATTCGGCGCGACAGGCGCTGATCGAATATGACTGCAGCGCGCCGAGTATCGTGGGCGGCGGTGAGGATAAAGCCCAGCCGGAGATTGCGAAGCTGGAATCCATGGACGCCTCCGAGTGGCATTATGCGAAGGGGAACTGCCGGCGACAGAAAAAGGATTTTGCAGAAGCGGACGCGGAGTTCCAGATGGCGCTGCAGAGCCATCCGAAGTCAGCGGACTTGATTTATGACATAGGGGACTACGAGGTGAAACGCGGCGAAGCGGCACAATTGATGGAGGTTGCCGAGCTTGGAGAACGGGCGGCGCCCGGCGATCCGCGAGGGCTGTTTTATCGAGCAGTGGGATTGATCTTAAAGAACGAAAAGCCGCGTCAGGCGGAACGGGATTTGCGAGAGTATCTGGCGAGTGCGCCGAAGCGAAACGGATATCCACGATATTCGGCGGCCCATAAATGGATGGGCCGATTGTATGAGGGGCTCGGGGAAAAGGAAAACGCGGTGAACGAGTATCAGGCGGCGTTGCAGCTGGACCCGAAAGACAAGAACGCGAGGGAAGCGCTGAAGCGGCTGCGCAGGGAGTAGCCTGGTGGCGAGAACGGCCGGGACTCGAGGCCGGAAATTTGGGCGGATTTGGGATGCGGGCGAGTATGCGCTCGAGATGAACCCACATACGTGATGGACCCACGAACATGATGGATCGCCGGACATGATGGACCTTCGGGAAACGCTGTCCGTATCAATTGACGCGCTGCGAGCGAATAAGCTGCGGGCGATGCTGACATCGCTGGGAGTGATTATTGGGAGCGCGTCGATTGTGCTGGTTGTGACCGTGGCGTTGACGAGCAGGAAATTCGTGATTTCGCAGATTGAGGCGGTGGGTTCGAATCTAGTTTGGGCGGAGCTGGTCAGAAATTCCGAGAAAGCCGTGCCACTTAGCTATGAACTGACGCTGGGCGACCTGCAGGCAGTGAAGGATACGATCCCTGAAGTCGCGGAAGTGGCGGGAACGAGCGACTTACAGATGTCGGTGGTTGCCCAGGGAGTAGTGAGGCCGGTGACGCTAATCGGCGTGACGGAAGGTTACCGGGAGATTCGCAGGCTGATTGTCTTGCGCGGGCGATATTTCGATGAGCTAGACATGCAGACGCGGAGCAAAACGTGCGTGATCACGCCGCAGCTTGCGAAAAGGCTGTATGGGATGGACAACCCCGTGGGACGGGATTTGCACGTGGGAGAATTGATCTTCACGATCATCGGAGTCTTCAAGGAGCGGGTGGAAACGTTTGGGCTATCCGACATTCAAACGGAAACGGTACTGATACCGTTTGGGTTGATCAAGTACTACGCGGGAGTGGATACGCTCAAAGTGCTGGACGTGCAGGCGACGACGCCGGACGAAGTGCCCAGGGTGCAGAGGGAGTTAACAGAATTGCTCCAGAGCCGCCATCCGAGCTCGGCGGAGTACAACGTGCAGACTCTGACGGCGATTCTGAAAGCAGCGCGGGATATATCGCTGGCGCTGACGATCGTACTGATCGTGATTGCAGCTATTGCTTTGCTGATCAGCGGAATAGGGATCATGAACATCATGCTGGTGACGGTGACGGAGCGGACGAGAGAAATCGGAATTCGCAAAGCCATTGGAGCGGCGCGCCGGGAGATTATGTATCAATTCCTGACGGAAGCATTTCTGATTAGCGGCGGAGGGGCCGTGCTGGGGATTCTGATCGGGTTGCTGATACCGGCGATCGTGCAAGGGTTTCTTCCCGGAAATTTGAGAGTGCCGGTGTCGCCCATGAGCGTGGTGCTGGCTTTCGTGGTGTCGTGCTCGACGGGATTGTTGTTTGGCTATTTGCCGGCGAATCAGGCGGCACGGCTGCAACCGATTGAATCACTTCGGTATGAATAGTGCGAAATTGCCAAGGCGAGCTCGGAAGACGGGAGTTGAAGGAGCGGGAGAATGAGAAAAAATAGCGGGGCGGTGCGGAGAGCGGCATTTATTTCGCTGGCGGGGGCGTTGCTATGGAGCGGGAGCGCACGCGGGCAGGCGGCGAATGTGTTGCAAGCACAAGGTGCGCAAACGGAGCAATCCGCGGGTGCAGCCGCGGCTGGCCAGCAGGGTGCGCCCGTTGTGTTGACGCTTAAGAGCGCCGTCGAAACGGCGCTGAGGAACAGCAAGGATATCCAGGTTGCCAAACTGCAAGCCAGCATTGCAGAACACGCTTCGCAAGTAAGCAGATCGGAATTCATGCCGAATCTATATGCCGGATCGGGAGCGGGATATACGTACGGAATTCCGGAGACGCCGGGAGGGCGTGCGCCGTCGGTCTTCAATGTCACCTATACGGAGCAGGTTTTCAACGAGCCGCGGAAGGGACAGGGAAAAGAACTGGAGGAGCAGGCGCGTTCGCAGAAGATCGTACTGGAGGACGTGAAAAACAGCGTGATCATGCGGACGGCGATGGCCTACCTAGAGCTGGCGAAGGTGAGGCACTCGCTGGACTTGCTGAAAGGGGAGCAAGAAAGCGCGGACAAGATTCTGGAGGTCACGAAAGAGCGAGAGGGAGAAGGATACGAGCTGCCGATGGAAGTCACAAAGGCGCAACTGACGAAGGCGCAGGTGACACAGAAAATTTTGCAGCTCGAAGGGCGCGGAGACGAACTTGAGACGTTTCTTCGAGGTCAGTTGGCGCTGGGCGAAGATCAGATCATTGAAGTGACGCCGGAAGATTTGCCAGGAGAGGCAGAGCAGGAAGGGGCCAATCTTGTGGCGATGGCCATGAAGAATAATACGGACTTGCGTTTGGCGGAATCCGACGTGCGCGCGAAAGAATTCCGACTGAAGGGAGAGAAGCGAGGCTATTGGCCGACACTCGATCTGGTGGGTACGTACAGCCTTTTGGCGAAATACAACAATTACAGCGAATTCTTCAATAAGTTCCAGAGGAATAATATAAACGCGGGCGTGCAGGTGCAGATTCCGTTGTTCAGCGCGAAGACGAAGGAATCCATTGGTCTGGCTAAGATAAATTTGCAAACGGCGCAGACGACGCTGGCGAGCAAGAAGACGCAAGTGAGCGCCGAAGTGCGGCAAAAGACGCTGCACTTGCGAGAACGGGATGCGGCGAAGGAAGTGGCGCGTCTGGAACTGCAACTGGCGCAACAGAATATAGCGGTGCTGCAGGAGCAGTTCAACGAGGGGAAAGTGAATCTGCGGGATGTAGAGAAAGCGCGACTCGATGAAAACGATAAATGGATGGCCTTTCTGGATGCCAACTTTCAGCGCCAGCAGGCACAGCTCGATTTGCTGAGGACGGCTGGAGAACTGGATAAAGTGTGGCAGTGAGGACGACGGCTGATGGTTTGTGATTGGTGACCGGTGCAACTAGAGCTGAAGAGCCTGGACGCATTGCTGGAAGCGGTGAAGAAGCTCGACGCGGGTTTTGGCGGATTGCCCGCGTTCGAATCGGGGGCGCCGGGGATGGAGCGGCTCGCCGAGGCCCTGGGGGCAACAGCTGAGCGGCTGCGGGAGAATTACCCGTATTTTCATCCATTATACGCGGGACAAATGCTCAAGCCGCCGCATCCGGTGGCGCGGCTGGCGTATGCGCTGGCGATGTGGATCAACCCGAACAATCATGCTCTCGATGGCGGGCGCGCGACGTCGGCAATGGAAAAGGAAGCAGTCGCCGAAATCGCCGCGATGTTCGGGTGGAAGAATTTTCTAGGGCATCTTGGCGGTGGCGGGACGATGGCGAATCTAGAAGCGCTGTGGGTGGCTTCGCGGGTGCACCCCGGAAAGAAAATTCTGGCCAGCGAACAGGCACACTACACGCACAAACGGATCAGCGCGGTGCTGCAATTGCCATTTGAGAGTGTGGCGTGCGATGCACAGGGGAGGATGGAGTTGGACGCGTTGGCAAAGCGCGTGGCGCGCGGAGACGTGGGGACGGTCGTTGCGACAATGGGAACCACGGCGACAGGGTCGGTGGATACGATGCCGGAAATTCTTGGCTTGCGCGAGACCTACGGTTTTCGAGTACACGCAGATGCAGCTTATGGCGGCTATTTCAAACTGGCCGGAAACTTGGGAAAAGCAGCGGCGCGGGCTTTCGCGAGAATCGGCGAGGCGGACTCCATCGTGATCGATCCGCACAAACACGGGCTGCAGCCATACGGGTGCGGTTGTGTATTGTTTCGCGATCCGACGGTGGGGCGATTTTACAAACACGACTCTCCCTATACGTATTTCAGCTCCGCCGAACTCCATTTAGGAGAGATCAGTCTGGAATGTTCAAGACCGGGGGCGGCTGCGGCAGCGCTGTGGGCGACCCAAAGGCTGTTGCCGCTTGAACGGGGCGGAGAGTTTGCACGCGGACAGGAGCAAGGCCGGGAGGCTGCGCTGGCTTTCTACAAGCGGCTCGAAGGGGATGAACGATTCGCAACCGCGTTCGAGCCCGAGCTGGACATCGTCGTGTTTGCGCCTCGCGCCAAAAGCGTGACAGAAGCGTCAGCACTTTCACGAAGAATATTTGAAGCTGCCGCGAAGCGGAACTTGCACCTGGCGGTGGCGGAATTGCCGACGGCGTTTTGGGCCGGAAATCTGGGAGCGATGAAACGCGACCGCGAGACCATGACTTGTTTGCGCTCCGTGCTGATGAAACCGGAACACCTCGAATGGATTCCTCGAATTTGGGAGGAACTTTCGGTGGCGACCTCAGAAGTTCTCGGCGCGGAAGGGGCTGCCTCTTCCGCACGTTAAGAAGCTGCAACAGGTTAGGTGTGCGTGGCGAGCAGCGTATTGATTCTGCCGAGAAGCCTTGCTTTGCTGAACGGCCTGGGCAGCATGGAGGCAATGACCTCGGTTGGGTCTGGGATGTCGAGCGCGGCCAATGGACAGGCAGAGCTATAGAGGACGCTCATTTCGGGCGAACGTTTTCGCAAATGAAAAGCCAGGTCTGGGCCGGCCATGCCGGCGGGGTGAAGTTTGGTAATCAGCAGATGGATAGGGCCGGCGCAGGATTGAGCCAGCTCGAGAGCCTGGTCCGCATCTTCCGCAGGGAGGACAAGAAACTCGGCTTCCTCGAGGATATCCAGAATGCTCTGGCGAAGAGATTCCAAATCTTCGACGACAAGGACAACAGGATGAACGGCCGACTTAGAGGACAGTCCCGCTATGGCAACCTCCCTACTTGCGGATGAAGCCAAGCTCGTTCGCTTGGTGCAGATACCTACATAGTATAACAGTAAATAATAAAGGGGCGCGATGAGCATTGAAGCGAATTGGATTGAGATTATTGCCCAGGGCCGGGAGGAAGGGACTCGGGACCAAGGGCGAAACCACAGGAATGGAGGTGGCCCGGGACGGATGTTGATGGAGGCGAAATTTGTCGCGTTCGGCGGTTTGGGTAGCCCACATGGACGCCGCCAAACGGCCATCGGGAATGTTTCCGAAGCGGAACTGCCTCGAACATAGAAACAATTGAGCGTACGCAACCAAGTCAGGTAAACTGTTATCTAGTCTTTGGAGACGCGCCGCCAGGGAGCGCTGGATCAAGCAATTGGGGCACAAACCGGAAGAAGTATGCAGGATGGCGTGGCGATTGATAAAACTGAGGGTGATGAATGCCGGATGTAATGAAGACGCTGTTACTAAACCCGCCGAGCTTTGAGAATTTTGACGGCGGAGCGAGCTCGCGGTGGCCCGCGACGCGCGAGATTGAGTCCTACTGGTACCCTGTCTGGCTGACCTATCCCGCCGGGCTGATTCCCGGAAGCCGTCTGGTGGATGCGTCGCCACACAAAGTGAATTGGCAGCAGACCATCGAGATTTGTAAGGAGTACGAGTTTTTGGTGCTGTACACGTCGACGGTGGGTTTCGAGAGCGACGTCAGGCTGATCCGGAGGATCAAGGAGAGCAATCCGGGCCTGAAGATCGCCTTTGTCGGGCCGCACGGACACATCAAACCGGACGAGACGTTGATGACGAGTCCGGACATTGATTTCGTGACCCGAGGAGAGTTCGACCATTCGGTAGTGGAATACGCCCACGGAAAGCCGATTGAGCAGATTCTGGGAGTGAGCTACCGGAAAGATGGACGCGTGGTGCACAATGCGGAACGGCCGCAATTGCACACGCAAGAGCTGGACGCGCTGCCGTTTGCGACGGACATCTACAAGCGCGATCTGAAGATTGAAAACTACAATGTGCCGTTTTTGTTGCATCCCTTTGTGTCGTTCTACTCGACGAGAGGCTGCCCGGCGCTTTGCACTTTCTGCATGTGGCCGCAGACGGTTTCGGGACATGCCTGGCGGACGAGGTCGGTGGACAACGTGGTTCGGGAAGTGAAGCAAGCTATCGAATACTTCCCGCAGATGAAAGAGATCTTTTTCGACGACGATACGTTCAACATTCGCAAGGACCGCGCGATCGAATTGAGCCAGAAATTCAAGCCGCTGAAATTCCGGTGGTCCTGCACGGCGCGCTGCCATAGCAAATACGAAGAACTAAAGGCCATGGCAGAGGGCGGAGCGCGGCTGTTCATCGTGGGATTTGAATCCGGTGATCCGCAGATTCTCAAGAACATCAAGAAGGGCGCGACCGTCGAGATGGCGCGCGAGTTCATGAAGAATTGCAAGAAGGTCGGAATCAAGGTGCACGGCGATTTTATTATCGGCTTGCCGGGCGAGACGAAAGAGACGATTAACAGGACGATTGACTTTGCGAAGGAACTGGATTGCGAAACGATTCAGGTTTCGCTGGCGCATGCCATGCCCGGGACGGAACTGCACGAGACGATGTCGAAGCAAGGATTCCTGAAAGTGGAAGCGCTCGCGGACAGCGGCGGCCACCAGTTGCCACACATCGAATACCCGCATCTCAAGAAAGCGGAGATGATGGAGGGCGTGAACCGGTTCTACGATGAGTACTACTTCCGGCCACGAGTGGCCTGGCGGATTGTACGTGAAGCGTTGTGGGATTCGCACGAACGCAAGCGGCTCTATCACGAGGCGACCAGCTTCCTGAAGTTGCGCGCGGAACGCTTGAAGTGGGTGCGGCAAGGCGGAGACCTGCAAAAGCCCATGATTTCCGTGCCAGAGACGCCCTCGGCCTCCGGAAACGACTAAATCTTAAACAAAATGGCAAGAGAAGGAAGGCTTCGGTTAAAGACGTTGGTCATGGTGTGCGCGATGGTATTGTGTGCGAACGCCGGAGACCTGATGCTGAAGCGCGCGATGTTGCAAATCGGCGTCGTGGAGCTGTCGGTGCTGGGGTTCACTCACGCGTTTCGAATGACAGTCACGAACGGAACCCTGTGGACGGGCATCTTCTTTCTCTGCGGATTCATGCTCAGTTACATGATCGTACTCAGCTGGGCGGATTACAGCTACGTGATGCCGGCCGGCGCGTTTGGCTACGCTTTGCTCACTTTCTTCGCGGTAGTGTTTTTGCATGAATCGGTTTCGGCGCGGCGATGGGTTGGCGTGGTACTGATCTGTGTTGGCGTGCTGCTGGTAGGGCAGACGAAGCCTCGAACGACCGCAGCGACGAGAGAGGCACTGGTATGATGCACGTGGGAGCGTTTCTCGCAATTCTGATTTTCGGCAGCACCGGCGGCGAAATTGCGATAACGCGGGGTATGAAAGCCACTGGCGAACCAGAGCGGATGCGGCCGAGAGAGTTGCTGCAATTTCTGAGCAAGGCGCTACGCAATGGCTGGTTCTGGGCGGGTGTGCCGTTGATGGCGCTCTCGTTTTACGCGCTGCTCGTGCTGCTCTCCTGGGAGCCGATCAGTTTTGTGATTCCAGCGTCGGCTTTGAGCTATGTAGTGGGGACATTTGGAGCGAAACATATCCTGGGCGAAGAGATTTCGGCAGCGCGATGGATCGGTGTAATCATGGTGTGCGCCGGAGTGGCGCTGGTTGCAATGGGATAAGGGATGATTCCAGTCATGGAGCAGCCCGCCAACGCAACGTAGGCGGGGCGAAACGCGGTGAGAAGGACGCCGGATTATTTCCCCGGCGAGCGAGAGGTCTCTCAACTTGTGCGGAATCGCCGGCTTTACGCATAAAAACTGGGCGCCCGAGCCAGAGCGCATCGAACGCGCCACAGCGATGCTGGCACATCGCGGGCCCGATCAGCGCGGCGTATTCCGCTCGAGCGTGCTTTCGATGGGCGCGGCACGACTGAAAATTATCGATCTGCAGGGCGGCGATCAGCCCATCGTGACGGACGATGGTAATACGGCAATCGTTTTCAATGGGGAAATTTACAATCATGTGGAGTTGCGCGGCGAACTCGAGAAGCTGGGGCACAGGTTTCATTCCCACTCCGACACGGAGATGGTGCTGCATGCGTTTGTGGAATGGGATACGGCGTGCTTTTCGAAATTACGCGGGATGTTTGCGATTGCCCTGTGGATCAAGTCGTCGCGCCGGCTGGTTCTGGCCCGAGATCGAGTGGGCATCAAGCCACTTTACATCGGGCGGAAAGGGGAAGATCTGTTTTTCGGCTCCGAACTCAAGACGCTTTTTGTTCACCCCGAATTCGGAAGGCGTTTGAGTCCCGCAGGGCTCGATTGCTATCTCTCCCTTAACTACGTCCCTTGTCCGTGGACGCTGGTGGATGGAATCGAGAAACTGCCGCCCGGGCAGTGGCTCGAATGGGTCGACGGTAAGCTGCGATTTGAAGCCTACTGGAAGTTGCCGGTGGGGCCAATTCGCGAGCGCTCTCTCGGGTCCGCGTGCGAGGAACTGGACTCTCTCATGCGGCAATCCGTACAAGAGCACTTGCTTTCGGATGTTCCGCTCGGACTCTGGCTAAGCGGAGGGATCGATTCTTCGACCGTTTTGCACTACGCCGCGACGGCCTCTTCAAAACCAATAAAAACTCTGTCGGTTTCTTTCCTTGGGAGAAATTTTGACGAAACGGCGTACATCCGGGCGGCAGCGAAAAAGTACGGGACCGAGCATACGGAATTTGATCTGAATCCCGGCGCGGATATACGGGGAGCGATCGAGCAGTTCGCGTATTACTCTGACGAGCCGAGCTCGGATGCCGGAGCTCTGCCGGTATGGTTCCTCTCGAAAATGAGCAGGGCAGAAGTGACCGTCGCGCTGAGCGGGGAAGGCGCGGACGAATTGTTCGGAGGCTATCTAACGTACCGGGCGAATCAGCTTGCGCGGCCGCTGCGCAGACTGCCGAAGTGGTGGCTGCGAGCCGCGCTGGGCATGGCACGGCGTTGGCCCGTTTCCGACGACAAAATTAGCCGGGAATACATGTTGAAGCGGTTTTTGGAAGGAAGCATGCTTGGGCCAGAATGGGCGCACGTCTATTGGAATGGGACCTTTTCAGACGCCCAGGCACGTTCCATTTCGGCGGCGGCGCTGCCCGCATCTCTCGATGGGGTACTCCGTGAATTGCGCGATTTTCCCGCGCCCGGCGACGGCGTGTCTCCCTATCTCTGGTGGGATCAAAAGTATTTTCTGCCGGATGACATCCTCAATAAAGTTGACCGGATGAGCATGGCGCATTCGCTGGAAGTGCGGCCGCCGTTTCTGGATCACCGCATCGTGGAGTTTGCGGCCACTTTGCCGGCCTCGCTGAAAATGCAAGGTTCGCGGCAGAAAATCATCCTTAAGGAGCTGATGAAGAAGAGACTGCCCGAGGCGATTCTGAAGCGGAAGAAAGTGGGATTCGATATCCCGGCGCACGAATGGCTCCGCGGGCCGCTGCGCGAGCTTCTCCTGGACACTGTGCGGGAGGGTCTCGCCGAGCATCCCACACTTTTCCAGTCCGACAAAATTCAGGAGTTGGTGCGCCGGCACCTGGAACGCCAGATAAATGTTGGTTACCACTTGTGGGGATTACTGCTTCTGTTTTTGTGGATGAAGAAATGGAGAATCCAGACCGTGTCGCCTCGGACGCCGACCTCCTGGATCCAGGAAGAGACAGGAGTCAGCAATTAGAGGTTGGGCTGCCTCCGACGACGGTGGTTTTGCTTTTGCAGATCCCCCGCGCCGGGCGGCTTGGTCGGTGCGAACGGGTGTTGCGAATTGTATTTCATTGAGCCGCCTTGCAGTCAAACAAGGCTTTGCCCCATCTAACTAGACTGGCAACTCTGACCGATTTTTTTGAGCGGCGGAAGCGTATTTCGGCGGTAATCACGTATACTGTAACTAGTTTCGCTCAGCGAAATTGACGGTGCGGTGCACTTCGCGTGCTCATCGAGTTCGACCAGCCTGTCGCAAGGGTGATGCGCAGTTCCACGGGCCATTGAAACAGAGGAGTTCTTCAAGGAGGAAAGATGAAGATTGCTGTGCTCGGGGGAGATGGTTACTGCGGGTGGGCGACCGCTTTGTATTTGTCGAAGCAGGGGCATTCCGTCGCCATCGTTGACAACTTTGTTCGCCGGCTGTGGGACCATGAACTCAATGCGCAGACTTTGACGCCTATCCGTCCGCTCTCCGATCGCTTGCGTGTCTGGCAGGCAGTGAGCGGCAAGACCATCGAATCCTTTTACGGCGATGTATGTGATTACGACTTTCTGGCTTCCACGTTGCGCGCGTTCGAGCCTGATGCGGTTGTGCATTTTGCAGAGCAGCGCTCCGCGCCGTACTCGATGATCGACCGCAGCCATGCCGTCTTCACGCAAGTAAACAACGTAGTGGGCACGCTGAATCTGCTCTTTGCGCTGCGCGAGCACCGGCCGGAATGCCACCTGGTCAAGCTCGGAACCATGGGCGAGTACGGCACTCCAAATATCGACATTGAAGAGGGTTACATCACCATTGAGCACAACGGACGAAAAGACCTACTGCCCTTTCCAAAGCAGCCCGGCTCGTTTTATCACCTTTCGAAAGTGCATGATAGCCACAACATCATGTTCGCGTGCAAAATCTGGGGGTTGCGAGCCACGGACCTCAATCAGGGTGTGGTCTACGGAACCACGACCGAAGAAACGGCCATGGATGAGGCGCTCATCAACCGTTTTGATTACGATGATGTTTTCGGCACGGTGCTGAATCGTTTCTGCATTCAAGCGGCGATCGGCCAGCCACTGACGGTATACGGTAAGGGCGGGCAGACGAGGGGCTTTTTGGATATCCGCGACACAGTGCGCTGCATCGAGATTGCGTGCGAAAATCCCGCCGGGCGCGGAGAGTGCCGCGTTTATAACCAGTTCACGGAACAGTTTTCGGTGCGCGACCTCGCGAAGATGACCGTGACCGCCGGTAAGAAGCTCGGACTTAATGTCGAGGTGGATCACTTGCAAGACCCGCGCGTTGAGGCCGAGGAGCACTACTACAATGCTAAACATTCGAAGCTCATTGACTTGGGCTTGAAGCCACACCTGCTTTCCGATTCGCTGCTGGATTCGTTGATGAACATCGCGATCAAGTACCGCGACCGCGCGGACGCATCCTTGATGCTGCCGCAGGTCAACTGGCGCGAGCCGCGCAACGACCGCCGCTTGCAGATGAGCAAGACCGCTCGAAACTCCCTGGGAGCTTCGCGGATGCAGAATGGGGCCGAAGCAGCGGAAAAAACGAAGAAGCATTCACATCGCTAGATCGTCGGGCGAGGCCTTTAGATTCCTGAATCAGGATTGCTCTCAGCGGAGAGCTTCCGCTTCCTTGGCAACACGCAAAGCAAATTCCAGGTCGAGAGGAAACTCCGCTCCCTCAAGCGACGCTTCCATTTTGGCGACAAACCGCTGAATGATGGGCTCCTTGGCGGCCAATAGGTCGATGAACGCCGTGCGCGTGTTGCGCTTCTCCAGCCAAACGGAGCGCTCATCCGGCTGCTCATAGCCGCAGCGAATTTCCTGAATGGTCGATTGCGGAACCGCGAAAGCGCGGATGGCAAGCAGATGAGAGCCAAGATTATCCATTGCGGTCATGCCGGTGTGGTCAGGCCTGCTTAAGAAGAAGCGGCCCCCGAAACGAAGAGAGTTTCCCGGAGAGAAGTCTCTGCGCCATCTCTCCACTTCCTCGAGAAAACAGTATTCAAAATGCGCCGCGATCAGGCGGCGCAGAGACTTGGCCCGCGCCACGAGCGACCGAGTTATGCGTTCAGAGCATTGCCATGGTTTTTCCGCTACCACGTGCAAACCGGCATCAAGGGCGGATTCGAGCATCGTGGAGACGTGAGGGCCGGGTAGCACGCAGAGCCAGGCGATCTGCGCACCGCTGGCAGTCATTGCTCTGGCAAGACGATCGCGATAGGAAGCTTCGATTTCGCCGCTCGCCAGGCGCGTCTCCGGCAGGTTAGCGACGCGGCGGCCTTCCGCAGCCAGGATGGCTTGCATCCGTGCCGCCCAGCGGCCCCGGCCGAGAATCACGTAGGCGGGACCATCAGCCATCGCGTTTTCCAGCAATCAATTCGCAGACGAGGCGCGCCGCTTTCACTGCGCTGACGACTTTGCCAGAGAAGATGTGTATTTCGCCCGGGGCGCCTTCACGCACATGGAGAATCCTGCGATCATTTTCGGGATTGTCCTCCACCACGCGGAGCGTAAAACGCGAACCGATGTAAACAGCCTTCTTCGCCGCGGGAACGCTGAGGCAACAATCCGTGCGCATGGCTTCGAACCTGGTGAAGGGCACCTGCTCAAATCGCGGCTTATTCAATAGAGCGGCGAAAGGCTCGGGAATTGGTTCGGCGGAGTCCGTGGTGGTCCAGTGATTTGTATTCTTTGCGGAGCCGAAGAGCGATCGCGAAGAATTGCCATAAGGATCAAATGCGGTGAAGGGGCCATCCACGACGACCAAGGCTATGCCGTGGAGCTCTGGCGGAAGCTCGATCAAAATTTTTTCTGCGACCTGATACTTTGCAGCCTTAAAAAATCCGCGGCTTGGGCCCAGTCCGTACGTCGCCCACACGACGAAATCGTAGTCTTGCCGCATTTCGCGAAAGAATTCGCGCTGCTGCAGTCGGATGCCCTGCCGGTTTAAGCCGTCCTCGATGAGGTTTCTCAGGAGATCAGGATCATAAATGTTTTCTTCGACCTCGTAGCATTTGTCAATAAAATCGAAGTTCATCCAATTCGGGCGGCAAGACCGAAGTGGCAATTTATGCTTGGCCATTACTTCCTCGTAGACGTCCGGAGGCGTTAGCGACTTCTCTTTTGGGATAGCGTAGGAGTGCTGACTTTGTTTCACAATGGCGCTCGCGAATGCCCGCGTAAATTCGGCACGTGCTTCCGCTATCTCGTTGATCGTCTCCGCGCTGCGGGGATAGTGATAGCCGGCGTGGACGCGGTACTGGTTGATCGCAGAAGCTGCGCGCAGCACACCAAGCGGGTCGAAGAGATGAACCTGGTGGCCCTGCTCTGCGAGCCGAATGGCGGTGGTCGCGCCGTAAATCCCCGCTCCGGCCACGGCGATTTTCGATCCCATATCCCTCTTTCAGTTTTGATTCTCGCCGATGAAATGTTTCAACAAACCTGAGATCGTGGAGCCAGAGCGGGCCACCACCTAGCCCTCACTTCTGCGAGGCAGGTGGAACAACCGGAACGAGCATGCCCCCGCGAATGCGGTAATCGATGTCCCGCCAGCGAATGCTCCTGCGGCCAAAGCTAAGCAGCCAAATCAGCAGAGCCCAGGCGTCCCACAAAGGCACAAGCGCCATCTTTTTCCAAATGCCCTTCTGCTTCATGCCCCAGACACCTATCAGCCAGGTCATAGCCACACGTACACTTAAATAGCCGCCAAGAAAAAGAAGGGCAACCCACAAACTCGGATGAATCGCGACTGCCGCGATCGACCAGGCCAGGCCTTGCGTAAAAATCAGCCCGATATGGCCCCAAGGCCGCATGTGGCGCATCACTGTCATCCAACGCAGGCGCTTGAAGAAAAATTCGCGCAAGGACCTAAAATCCGCCACGGTTTCGACTGCGTACGGCAGCAGTTCTACTTCAAATCCTTGCTGGGCGATTAAACGGCCAACCAGCAAATCGTCTGCGGGGCGGTTCTCGATCGCGGAGTAGCCCCCGAATGCCGCGAGATGTTTCCGCGTGGTTACAATCGTCTGACCAAATGCGAATTTCACTCCATCCAATTGCCTCGCGACCAGAATGCCGGGGTAAAAATCGCATATCATGCCGATGGATTGAAGTTTTTGGAGGAACGTGTCCTCGTGCGCGGAAACATACAGGCACGTAACCGCGCCGACCTTTGGATCGCGCAAGGGCGCAACCACAGAGCGAAAGTAGTCTGGGCGCACACGGACATCGCTGTCGTTGATGACCAGAACTTCATTTTGAGCATCGGCCGCCAGGCGCGCCAGCTTCACCACTTTGTCGTTTGGCGCGGTGTGCCCGGAGACATGAACTACGCGCATTTTCGTCTGAGGAAACTCGCGCTTCAGCCTTTCAATCACTTCCAGAACCGCGTCATCGCCGTCGCCGATGCCAAAGAGCAGCTCGTAATCAGGGTAATCCTGCCTGCAATAGCTGGCGAAGCTTTCGTAAGCCTCTGTATCCAGGCCGCGAATCGGTTTCAAGTTGCTTACGGGTGGCGTGTAATCGAGAGATGGCTTCGTTTTTTTGGCCGAGCTGAAGAATCGCCAGGAACTATAGAGCGCCAGAAAATAATAGATGAAAGGAATGGCCGCGACGCCTAGAAAGGCATACAAGAGACTATTTGCGGGCATCGCGGACCCCGCACCGTGATAATGATCGCAATCTGCTGGGGACACCTGAAATTTCTCGTTGACCGGCGCGTGCGCTCTTGATAAGTGGGGCAGCGAAACGGAAGCCGGACATGCAAGTCAGGGCAGCGATCATGCTTTTTTCAGCAGCCATTCCTTTCAGAAAATTTTTGGAGATTACTGCGAGCTTCAAGAGGATAGCAAAAACTCGCGTGATTCACCCTGGGAAATGGTCTGATGGTCCAGGCTTGGCGCAGGCCCGAAGTCCCGCTTAGGATCTAACCTCTGCCCGTTGTGAGGCGGATGCTGGAGCGCAGGCGTTGGGATGCCTCGATAAATCATGTAAAATGAGGAAGTAGAATTTTTATTCGAACCTTGGCATCGAACAATGAACCCCGTTCCGTCATGCTTACGATTGCACCTCCGCCGCGTGATCTATTTCGAGGTCTTTGACGGGCTTATCCGTCCTTCTATTCTACCATCAGGCGCGCCTGCTGCATGAGCTCTTCCGCCGGCCTGCATTTTAAAACCTACTGCATGATTTTGATCATGGTCGTTTTTGGCCCGCTTGGAAACGTGTTGCTAGGCAAGGGCATGAAGAATATGGGGTCCGCGGTCCGTTGGAGGCTTGCGGAGCTTCCTCACATTTTTTCCAGTGTTTTCACTTCCAGTTACATCTGGCTCGGCGTAGCCTCACTGCTTACATTTTTCGTCGCTTATATGCTCATTCTCTCCTGGGCGGATTTCAGTTACGTGCAGCCGGCCTCTTCGATCGCCTATCTGGTGGTCGCGCTTCTCGGATACCTCTACCTGGGCGAGAAAATCTCTCCGCTGCACTGGGCGGGCATAGTCGTGATCTGCCTCGGTGTTTTTGTCGTGGGGCAAACCCCTCCGCGCACCACCGAGGCACGCTGAATATGCGCGAAGCCATACTTCTGTTCTTCGTTGTCTTTGCGGGGACGGGCGGCGAACTCTGCGTTACGCGTGCCATGAAGCATGTGGGAGAAGTGAAGGATTTCCGCCCGTTGTCGCTGGTCCGGGTCATCCTTCGCGCGATGAGTGTATTCTGGATGTGGATCGGTCTTTCGATGATGGCGTTGGCATTCTTTTCGCTTCTGGCCGTGCTTTCCATTGAAAATGTGAGCTTCGTCGTGCCCGTGACGGCTTTGAGCTACGCAGCAGGGGCGCTCGG
>Ga0335083_10001209_pt1 | contig 36083 bp, 33 predicted proteins | sample Lox_Sample_42_FD_206716 | JGI IMG/M metagenome (GOLD analysis project Ga0335083, IMG submission 206716) | Soil microbial communities from Loxahatchee National Wildlife Refuge, Florida, United States - Lox_Sample_4.2 | ecosystem: Environmental > Terrestrial > Soil > Wetlands | place: USA...
CATGACTCACGGTGAGGCTGAGATGGTTGGCGAAACTGTCTCTACCTTCTTGAACCGACTGTGTACCAAACGGAACCCCAGCCGGTGCCGGATATCCAAGAGTCCGCGAAGAATCCGATGGTCGGAGGGGTTCAGCACTTCTGATTTTGCTAAGGTTCTTAAGCCTGCCAGAAAGGCAGGGCCGCAGGTTCAGTTCAAAACTTACGATAGCACCACGGGCAAAGAAATCATTGGCGGACGCGGCGCGAGCGCAAGAAACATTTCCGCCGCCGGCTTTGCTGAATTGTTCTCCCAGCAGCGGCTCGAATTTCGTGTCTATCACAGCAACACGTCCTACTCCCGCACCAAAGTCATCGCCCCGAACATCGCCACCGCGCGGTCATGGTCGGGCACGGTGTTATTGGATGAAGTGGCCTTTATCCGCAATCTGCGCGAGCTGATGACGGCGCTGTTACCGGTCATTTCCACAGATAAACAATTCAAACTCATCTTGAGTACTACGCCGCCGGAGTTTGACGATACCCATTATTCGTTCGAACTGCTGGCGCCGCCGCCGGAAATCAAATTCGAGTCCCGTGCCGAAGGCAACTGGTACAACTCTGAATCGGGCATCCGGGTGCATCGCGCCGATGCCTTTGATACCGCCCTGGCGGGAAAGAAAATCTTCGATCTCAAAACCGGCGCGGAAATATCTCCGGCGGAAGCTTTCACCCGTGCGCCGAACAAGGACGGCCATCGCATCGCCCATTGGCTTACCTGGATGCTCGGCGGCTCCGCCGCCTGTGATCTGTTGCGATTGAGAACCGCCCAGGGACGCGGCCGGCAAGCTGCCGGTGGCCTTCTATGCCAGAATTTTTTAATCAATTCGGATGCGGATATGGTGACGGGGCTGAATTGGTTATCCGTCAGTCTCGGAAGCGTAGCGGCACCTCGGCAGAGCGCCGCAAACTTAAATCAGCGGCGTTCTTCCGAAACGCCGCTACGAATCGGCCTCGGCTTCGACGTCGCCACAACCACCAAAGGCAAATCGAATCCCTCCGTCCTAAGCATCATGGAAGAACACGGCCCGGAATGGATCGTTCGCGCCCGGTTTATCTGGAAAACCAAAGACCCGGAAATCGCGAATCAACGGCTCAGTTCCATCCTCGATACGCTGGAACGCTGCGGCGTCCGTCCCCGCGCATTGGCGCAGGATGCCACGAACGAACGCTATTACGCGGAACACAACCGCACGTTGTTCCGTCGCCGGGTGCCGGTCATCCTGGTGGTAGCCTCACAAGCCGTGGATAAACCCGGTTTGGAAAAACCGACCAACTGGAAAGAATATCTCGGCAATCAACTGGTGGCCAAGCTGGATGATAATAACCTGACTTTGCCACCGGATGAATACACGCGGGCGGACTACCGGCTCGTGATGAAAGACCGCGGGAAGTTTGTGTGTGAACCGAATGATCAGGGCATGCACGGAGATTGTTTCGATGCCGATAAGTTGGCGGGGCATGCGTTGAGCGCGGCTTCCAGTCGGAGAACGATTATGCCGCCGTTGGACTATGGTTCTCTAACTGAACAGGCACGCTTGCGCTTCAACTCCCTCGGCTAATATGAACATAACTATCGCGCTTGCGTCCTGGAGTGCGCCAGTCCCCTGGCGCTTTCGATTGCTTGTCCTCTCCAAAGCGGCAGAAGACTGCCGCACTCCAAAACCTTACGGTAGCCGGACGATTCTGCCGCCTTTTGACTTTCAGCATTTTTCCAACTCCTGTATTACATTACCTGCGATGGAAGAAAAAGTGGAACTGCGCGTGTATGGCGATGACTCGCTGCCGACGCTGATTTATTTGCCCGGCATGCACGGGGATTGGACACTCATCGGCGGTTTTCGCAGCACGATTCTGGGCCGGGTCCGTTTTGTGGAAATGACGTATCCGCGTACCTTGACCTGGACGATGGACGATTATGCGGCGGCGATTGAACAAGCCCTGGCGGAGCAGGGCATTTCGCGCGGCTGGCTGCTGGGCGAATCGTTCGGTTCCCAGCCGTTATGGCGCATGTTGGCGCGGGGAAAATTTGCGGCGCAGGGCATCATCCTGGCCGGCGGTTTTGTGCGGCACCCGGCCCACCGGTTCATGCGCCTGATGGGAAAGATCACCGGCCGGATTTCGAGCACCCTGTTTGTAAAAATTGTTTTTGGCTACGCCAAGTTTGCGCGCTTCCGTTACCGTGATTCGCCGCAAACTTTGTCTACGCTGGATGAATTTATTGCCCGGCGCACGCCCGCGGACAAACAAGCGGCCCAGTATCGTTTGAATCTGGTGGCACGCACCGATCCGCGCCCGGAGGCCATGCAGGTTACAGTGCCGGTCTATGCGCTGACTGGATTTCTCGATCCGCTGGTGCCCTGGCCGCTGGTGCGGCGCTGGCTCCGGAAGCGATGCCCCGCCTTCCGCGATTTTAAAGTTATCCGCCGCGCCGACCACAACGTCTTAAATACCGGGACGCAGGAATCCGTCCAATGGATTTTAAAATGGATGGGGGCGCTTCCGGTTGACGGAGCGGCAGAACCTGTAAAACTGGCAACGATAAAACATTGATGTTATGACACGGCAACAAGTTCTCGACCTCTACTTCCTGGATGCGCGGCACAAGCTCATTGAAATCGCGGCGTTCCTTGACCGCATGGAACGCGCCAGCGGCAAAGATGACTTTCGTTTCCAGGCGTTTAAAACCGCGCTGGGCGAATTGAGCGGCGCCAAAAAACAAAAGGCAAAAAATATCCTGCTGGCCTTCAGCGATCATTCGACGAAGCCGATTGAGAAAGCGCCGGGGAAGGGGGCGGTGGGAGCGTGTCCTGGGAAATGAATCCTATGAAGCTCCAAAATCCAACAACCAAGCTCCAGAGAAGCTCCCAGTCTCCAGCGCCAAAAATTCCCGCTGAGCGAGTACCTGAAGTTTGGTGTTTGGAGTTTCTCTGGATGTTGGAGCTTGAAGCTTGGAACTTATGAAATATATCGAACCTCACGCCCACATGGTCAGCCGCGTTACGGACGATTACGAACGCATGGTGTTATCGGGATGCGAAGCGGTTTGTGAACCGGCGTTTTGGGCGGGCTTCGACCGCAGCGATGTGGCCGGGTTCCACGATTATTTTTCGCAACTGACGGAGCATGAGCCGAAACGTGCCGCAAAGTTTGGCCTGAAACATTTCTGCTGGCTGTGCATCAATTCCAAGGAAGCCGAGGACATCACGCTGGCGGAAGAAGTCATCGCCCTGGTCCCGCAATTTTTGGACCGGCCGAATGTCCTGGGCATCGGCGAAATTGGCCTGAACAAAAATTCCCGAAATGAAATGCGGGTTTTGGAAATGCAGGTGGACCTGGCGGCCCGGCACAATCAATTAATCCTCGTTCACACGCCGCACCTCGAAGACAAACTCAAGGGAACCAGGCTCATTCTCGATGTGTTGAAGAACGATAAGCGCGTCAAACCGGAACGCGTGATCATTGACCACGTGGAAGAGCATACGGTCGAGATGGTTTTAGACGGAGGCATGTGGGCGGGCATGACGCTGTATCCCGAGACGAAATGCACGCCGGCGCGCGCGATCGATATTTTAGAGATTTACGGCCGCGAACGGCTTTGGCTCAACAGCGCGTGTGATTGGGGAATCAGCGACCCGCTGGCGGTGCCGAAAACAGCCATGGAAATGAAACGCCGCGGCCACGTGGCAGCCGCGATTGAAAAAGTGATTTTTCAGAACCCGAAACGATTCCTGGGCCAAAGCAAAAACTTCAAACTTTAGAGCCAGTGGAAACCTCAGTTACCCCAAATCGTTCCTTCGGAACTGACGGGCATGAATACGCCGTTGCCGACATAAATCAGTTCCGCCGCGGAGCCCTGGCCGCCGCTGACAAAGCCGTTGGTGCCGACGGTGCTGGTGGTTTGCGCAGCGGCCTGCGAGAGGTAAAAGCCGCCGCTGGTCGAACTGTAGATGCCGGCCGCGAGCGTGCTACCGCTGGCCGAGGAGGCGACGCAATCCCAGTTTACGCCCGCGGGCGTGCTGTTCGTCTGCGGTGCCCAGGTCTGGCCCCAGTTTGCGGAGGTATAAAGATCGCCGCCAGATGCCACGGCGACGAGCTTGCTGCCGTCCGAGGACGAAGCGATAGAGACCCAATTGGTCGCGGGCGCGCTGGTGATTGCCCAATTGGCCCCGGAATCGAACGATGTGTAGATACCGCCTTTAAAGACCACGGCGGCCAGTTTGGTTCCATCCGACGAGGAGGTGATGGACCGCCAGTTTTGGGTAGTGGCGAAGGGCCCCAGCCAGCTGGCCCCTCCATTCACCGAAGTATAAATGCCGCCGTTATAAACAGTGGCGGCCAGATTGTTGCCGCTGGCCGAAGAAGCCACAGAGGACCAGATTACCGCACCGGCAGCAAAATGTTCCAGGGCTTTGTTGGTGTAAACAAACAGGCCGAGATTGGCGGCGGACGCAAACACCTGGGTGCCGCTGGCGGACAAGGCGACGGATGTCCAGTTCGTGCCGGCGCCGGCGGTGCCGGGAATGACCGGCATGGTGGAACCCGAATTGGTGGTGACAAAAATCCCGCCGCCATTAGTCACCGCCCCGGCCAAAGTAGTGCCGTCCGACGACGAGGCGACGCTTACGAACTGAACCGGGCTGGAAAGAATACTGGCCCAGGTCGCCCCGGAATTGACCGAGGCAGAGAGGCCAGTGCCAAAATTGGCGGCGACTAACCTGGTGCCGTCCGCTGAGGAAGCGATGCTGATCCATTGTCCGAATTGGGTGGTATGCGTCCAGGTCTTGCCGTAGGTGATGAAATTGCCGAGAACGGACTGGCCGGCGTTCTGCGCGACTTGCCAGCCGGTGGCGCCGGCGCCCGCTACGCGGACGATATCGCCGGGGTTCGCCGTAGCGGGCAGGGTGACCGTCACAATCTGCGAATTGGTCAAAAGATAACCATGGTCAACGGAGGCCTGAACCGTCGTGCCTGGCACCACCACCCACCCCACGAGGCCGTTGCCAAAGAAGCTGCCGGAGAAGCTGTTTCCGTACAGGTTCGTAAAAACGTTCGCGCCATTGAAGGTGTTGTTGGCCGTAAAGGTTTGGTTGCTGTTCAGGAAAGCGGTGTTCGTGGGCAATTGATTATCTGCCAGCACGCCGGTCAAATTGACTACGTTAACGTTAGTCAATGCGCCGCCGTTGCCATTGAAGGAACCGGAGAAAAGGTTGGCGCCATTCGTCAAGGCGACCATGTTGGTAGAACCGCCGGACAACAAATTGGCGGGCAAAATGCCCACGACGTTGCTCGCAGTGTTGGCAAAAATCGCGTACGGCACTGGCTGGATGGGTTGAGTGGGAAAAAGCGGGGTAAAGGGCCCCGTCCCGTTCGTGCGAACGGCGATGCCCAGCCACCGGCTGGGACCGGTAAAGACGCCCGTGCCAAAATCGATGCTGGTCGTTAAGAGGCCATTGCTGACGGCAACGGCGCTGTTGATTACTGGCACTCCAATAGTATTGCCATTGGTTTGCGCGTCGTAGGCAGTAAATTGGAAATCATAACTGCCGTTGGCCGCTGCTCCGCTGCTGCCCAATTGGCCCTGATAAATAAAAGCGGTGCCTTGTCCAAAAGAAGAAAGGAGGGGGAAAAATGATAAAACGCCCGCAAGGAGCGACAAAAAAAGAGATTTCCGATTCACAACCTATATTGTTACAACCAGATGCGGGAAATTCAACCTGCAATTTGTTAAATTCAGGTTTCGTCAAATTAATGAAATAAATCTTGAGAAGTTTTGGCAAGGCGGCAGTCTAATTGACACGTCACTGGATGAATGGCATGAAGTTTGCAGGGGTGCTGTTCCAAAAGGTGAATTATTAGTAATGAGCTCTACGGAAACAGAATTTGTCAGCATTTTAGGGGCTGCGGATAAAACGGCTCCTACGCCACGCATTTCGTCTCGTTCCCTTCCGGAAACTCTGCCCATCCTGGGCCTTTCAGACATCGTCATTTTTCCGGGCGCGGTCGTGCCGTTGCTCGTGGAAACCGGTTCCAGCCTTAAATTGATTGATGATGTCGTGGCCGGCGACCGCCTGTTTGGCGCGGTCCTCCAGCGCAAACCGGAAATCGCCGAGCCGGCTCCGGAGGATTTATATGAAGTCGGCAGTGTGGCGCGGGTGGCGAAGATGGTGAAGTTTCCCGATGGCACCGCCCGCGTGCTGGTGGAAGGTCTTTGGCGCATCCGCATCAAGAATTATTCCGCGCCCACGCCTTACCTGAAGGCGAATTACGACCTGTTGCATGACGAGACGGAAGATTCCATTGAGCTTCATGCCATGCTCCGGAACGCGCACCGGCAGTTTGAAGAAATTGCCAAAATTTCTCCTTCGTTTTCGGACCACGTCCGGATCGCCGCGCTGAACACGGAACACCCGGGCCATTTTGCGGACTTGATTGCCGCCAACCTGAACATGGATTTGGAGGAGCGGCAGAAATTGCTGGAAATGGTTTCGGTGCGCGAGCGTTTGCAAAAGCTGCTGCCCATGCTCAATCGCGAGCAGGAGGTTTTGAATTTAAGTTCTAAAATTCAGAACGACGTCGCTTCGTCCATCGCCAAGACCCAGAGGGATTTCTTTTTGCGCGAACAGATGCGCGCTATCCAGCGTGAATTGGGCGAGGGCGACCAGGGCTCAAACGAAATCAAAACGCTGCGCGAAAAGGTTGAGCAAACGCCGATGCCTGAGGAGGCGCACAAAGCGGCGATGCAGGAATTGGACCGGCTGGCGCAAACACCGCCGGCCGCTGCGGAGTATGGGATCTCGCGGAATTATCTCGATTGGATCCTGACATTGCCGTGGGAAAAAGCGACCGAAGACAAACTGGATTTGAAAGCGGCAGAAAAGATTTTGAATGAGCAGCATTTCGGGCTCGAAAAAATCAAAGACCGCCTGCTGGAATTTATCGCCGTCATTAAACGCCGCAAACAAATCAAAGGCCCGATTCTTTGTCTCGTGGGGCCGCCTGGCGTGGGTAAAACCTCGCTTGGTAAAAGCGTGGCAGATGCGTTGGGGCGCAAGTTTGCGCGCATCGCTTTGGGCGGTATTCGTGATGAAGCGGAGATCCGTGGTCACCGGCGCACGTATGTTGGCGCTATGCCTGGTCGAATCATCCAGACACTTCGCCGCATAGAAAGCCGTAACCCAGTCATCCTGCTGGATGAGTTGGATAAAGTAGGAGCGGATTTTCGCGGTGACCCATCGGCGGCATTGCTGGAAGTCCTCGATCCAGAACAGAACAACACGTTCACGGATCATTATCTGGATTTGCCGTTTGATTTGTCGCGGGTGTTGTTTATTGCTACGGCGAACTGGCTGGATCCCATTCATCCAGCGCTTCGCGACCGGTTGGAAGTCATTGAATTGCCCAGCTATACCGAAACGGAAAAGCTCGAAATCGCCAAACGCTATCTTGTGCCGCGGCAAATTGAGGAACATGGCCTCACGCGCCAGGAAGTCAAATTGCCTGACCCCACGCTTCGCAAAACCATTCGCGAGTACACCCGCGAAGCCGGTGTGCGTAATCTTGAGCGCGAGATCGCGGCACTGGTGCGCAAAGCCGCGCGGAAAATCGTTTCACAAAATGGCAATGCTTCATCGACCATTAAGATTGAACCGGCACAATTAGAAGATTATCTCGGGCACGCCCGCTTTGTTTCCGAAACGTCGGAGAAAATCACCGAGTACGGCATTGCTACCGGCATGGCCTGGACGCCTGTGGGCGGCGAAGTGTTGTTCATTGAAGCCACGCGCATGCGCGGGCGCGGCAGTTTGATTTTGACCGGCTCACTGGGCGATGTGATGAAAGAAAGTGCGCAGGCGGCCATGAGCTATCTGCGGGCGCAAGCCAAGAAGCTGGACATTGATTTGAGCGATTACGGCAAGTTCGACATTCATATTCACGTTCCCGCCGGCGCGACACCCAAGGACGGCCCGAGCGCGGGCGTGGCGATCGTGGCCGCGCTGGCATCCCTATTAACAAAGCGGCGTATACGTTCGCACGTAGCGATGACGGGCGAAATCAGCTTGCGCGGGCGCGTCCTGCGCGTGGGGGGCATCAAGGAAAAAGTCCTCGCGGCACAACGGCTCGGGATTAAAGAAGTCATTTTGCCCGAGCAAAACAAACCGGATTGGGAAGAAGCTCCGCCGGAGGTACGCGCGAAATTAAAAGTTCATTTTGTGAAACAGATTTCAGAAATCTTCCCGTTGGCGTTGGAGCCTAGATGAACCGCGTGTTCTTAGCGCTGGTCCTTCTCCTCATTGCCTTTGGCGCGGCAGCCCAGACGACGAATGGATTGTCCAAGGCGGAGATTGAGGGGCGACAATTGGTGCAGGAGATTCTGGAGCAGGCGCCCACGACAAACTTTACGCAGACCGGAACTTTAACAATCAGACCCGCAAAGGGGATGACAACCAATGTTCCTGTCGTATTCGATACAAGTCTTGAAACCGGATATTGGGAGGTAATTTATACAGTAAACACAAACAGTTCCGAAATTAGTTTAATGATTATCCGCCGGGACGGATTGCCAAACCAATATAGCCTTTCTAAAGGCGACAATATTTCGAGCGGAGGTGTTGAAAAACTGACTCCATTGCATTTGACCCCAGCAAATAAATTAAATGAGGCGCAAATCATGGCCCCCTTTGCCGGTTCTGATTTCTGGATCGCTGACTTGGGTCTCGAATTTTTTCATTGGCCGGGCCAAAAGATTTTGAAACACGAGGACCGGCGTACCCGTGCCTGCGCTGTTTTGGAGAGCACCAACCCCAACCCGGCTCCGGGCGCTTATTCCCGGGTAGTTACCTGGATTGACAATGAGTCTTTGGCGATTGTTTGGGCGGAGGCCTATGATGCCAACAGCAAATTGCTCAAAGAGTTTGACCCAAAAAAGGTCAAAAAGATCAACGGCCGGTGGGAATTGGAGAGCATGGAAATCCGCAATGTGCAGACCAAGTCACGCACCTCGATAAAATTTGACCTGAATAGCAAGTAGCGCGCTCCGGTGGATAAGCCGCGAATAAACTGTGAGTAAGTTAAAGGGTTTTTTCTTCAGTCTTTTTCTCCTTTGTTTTATAGTGTGCGCCACAGTTGGAATGACCAGAGTTTTCTTCAGTTTTTTGGCCGTGGCGTGCCTTTTTATAGGCGCGCCAGTCGTGAACGGCCAGACCAACATCACTTCGCTGGCCAATACCGATGTGGTCAACTCCCTGCTCCAGGTCCAGGCGCAGCTCCATGAAACGGAAATGCTCGTGGACAGCAATCGCCAGCAGACCGTGATCGCCCTCGAACGGCATAACGAAACCCTTTCCTCGGACATCCAGTTACTTTTGCAAAAAGCCGTAGCCGACCAGCGGGTCGCCGAGGCCGAGTCTGCCCGCAGCATTGAACATATGATGCTCATGGTGGCCGGTATTGGAATGCTGGCGCTGGCCGTGGTGGTCATCCTGGTCTTCCTGCAATTGCGCACGGCCACGCGGCTCATCGAACTGGCCATGGCGCCGGGATCTGCACTGAATTCCAACCGGGCGTTGCCTGTGGTAGAAACCACCGCCACGCTGCCGGCTTCCGCCCGCGCCGCGCTGGAATTTTCCAACGCCCGCATGTTGGGGGTCATTGAACGGCTGGAAAAACGCATTCTTGAACTCGAGGAAACCGTCCATCTTCCGTTGGAACAGGGAAGTATCAGCAGCCCGCAAAACGGCCAGAACGGCAAATCTTCCGGGGAACAGCGCGTGGCCGATTTGATTGTGGAAGGGCAGTTGTTTCTCGATACCAACAAGGCCGAAAAAGCACTGGAATGTTTTGAAGAAGCCCTGGAGATCGACCCCGAGCTCAGTGATGCGCTCATTAAAAAAGCAATGGCGCTGGAAAAGCTGGAGAAGGTGAATGAAGCGCTGGCCTGCTATGACCGCGTGATTGAAATTGGAGATTCCGTGACGACCGCCCTGCTGCAAAAGGGCGGCATGCTCAATCGCCTTGCGCGTTATGATGAGGCGCTCCAATGCTACGAACGCGCGCTACAAACCCAGGAGCGGAAAGCGGCCTCTTCTTAGCCTAAATTGGTTATAGCATTGATATTCAATGACTTAAGTGGTGTTTTCTGCTGGCCGGAGCGTCTCTCTTATATTTCTTGCCAACTCGCCGTTATGGAGTGATATTGCCCTTGCCTATTAGATAGCTCGAAGCTAACCAAACATGGTGAATCTTCAAGTGAACAAGTGTTCAGTGATGATTTGAAATCCGATAATCGGGAACAGTCTGGCCAGCCAAGCATCAAGGAGTTAGAACATCACATGAATAATAAACTGTTTGTAGGAAATCTTTCCTTCAACACCACGGAGAACGACCTCAACGACGCGTTTGCCGCTCACGGCACCGTTACCGAAACCAACCTCATGATGGATCGCACGACCAATCGCCCTCGCGGCTTTGGTTTCGTCACCATGAGCACCGAAGAAGAAGCGCAAAAGGCGATTGCGGCCATGAATGGCGTGCAATTGGATGGACGCGCCATCACGGTGAATATCGCCCGTCCGCGCGAAGAGCGCCCGGGTGGCGGTGGCGGTGGCCGTCGCGAATATGGCGGTGGCGGCGGTGGCCGTCGTGATCGCGAAGGTGGCGGTCGCAATCGCTATTAATAAGCAGATCTCTTTCAAGGCGGGGCACGGATAAAACCGTGTCCCGTTTTTATTTATCGAGCCCGTGAGACGTATGCGTTGCCCTTGATATAAAATCTCAGGTGCCTCTTCGCCCAATGCTTCGCGTAATCCACCCCAATGCGCGGGCCTTTCACGGTCTTAAACGTTTCCGTGTTCGTGGGCGAAGCGATAAAAAAGTCGTCACTGAGAAGGTCATGACCATTGAGGTGTTTATCAATTTTCATCGCCTTGCAAAGCAATCCTGGCCCGCAGGTGCGGCCTTCCAGGTGCTTCACCGGCTCTACGGCACGCAACAGAACCGCGGAAGCATGACCCTCACGTTCTGTTACTACGTTCATGCAAAAATACATCCCGTAGATAAAGTAGACATAGGCGTGGCCGGGCGGGCCGAACATGATTTTGGTCCGCGGCGTCAGTCCTTTAGATGAATGCGCCGCCAGGTCATGCGGCCCAAGATACGCTTCGACCTCCACAATTTTGCCGATACGCTCGATACCGTCATGCACATGCACCAGGAGTTTCCCAAGCAGATCGCGCGCGACCGTGATAGTCTGGCGGTCGTAGAATGCGCGCGGCAATTTCTGCACGGGCAAATAATAGCGGTAAAACGGCTTTTGTCTCCAGGGCTCTCGCATTAAGATGCGGCCATGTTCGAGCACCGATCCAGCCCAGTATTGCCGCGCAGGCAGTTTATTAGCCGGATGCGGCGTTCCATCCTTTTCAGCTCAGGCATAGCCGGGGTGACCCTGATGGTGGGCATGCTGGGTTATCATTCGCTCGAAAACATGCCCTGGGCGGACGCGTTTGCCAATGCCTCCATGATTCTCGCCGGCATGGGGCCGCTGGGAAATTTAAATACCGAGGGCGGGAAAATTTTTGCAGGATTTTATGCGCTATTTTGCGGCCTGATTTTCGTCACGGTCGTCACTATATTGATCGCACCGCTTTTCCATCGCGCCCTGCATAAATTTCATTGTGAGATGTGCAATGAGAAAAGTTAGTGGGCTTCTACCTCTCTATTGTGCCTATTTATCTCCGCCTTCTCGCCGGACCGAAATGATAACCACCCCGAACGCGCACCGCGCGCGCTTTGCCCGGATAACCGCCGGGTTTTCCGGGTTTGTTTTCATCAAACAGTGCAGTATAGCGGTAATCGAAGCCCTCCAGTTTCACGCGCGGAATCTTTTGGCTGATAAATCGTTCGATAGCGAAAACATGGCTGCCGTCTTCCGCTGTCATGATGGTAAAGGCATCGCCGGTGGCCTCAGCGCGGCCGGTACGCCCAATGCGATGGATATAATCTTCCGGATGCTGCGGCACATCGTAATTAACGACATGGCTGACATCGGCGATGTCCAGTCCGCGCGCCGCGATATCCGTGGCGACGAGCACTTCAAAACGGCCATCCCGGAACCCGCGCAACGCCTGTTCGCGTTCACGCTGGGTACGATTGGAATGCAGCACGCAAACGGCGTGGTTGTTGCGTTTGAGCAGTTGCGCAACGCGGTCGGCGCCGTGTTTGGTACGGCAAAAGACAATAACCGAATCGTAATGGACCGAATCGAGCAGTTTGAGCAGCAGGTCGGTCTTTTGCGAATCGGCGACGGGATAGATGACGTGTTTGACGGTTTCGGCCGGGGAACGGCGCGCGCCGATCTCAATGGTTTCGGGATTCCGCATGGCCCAATTGATGAGCGTTTCAATCTGCGGCGGAACGGTGGCGGAAAAAAGAGCGGTATGGCGCGCGCGCGGGCACCGCTCAATGATTTTGCGAACGTCCGGCAGGAAGCCCATGTCCAGCATGCGGTCGGCTTCGTCGAGGACGAGGAATTCAATTTTGTCGAGCTTGACCGTGCCGTGCTCCAAGTGATCGAGCAATCGTCCGGGAGTGGCAACGACAATGTCCGTGCCACCGCGGAGAGAATCGTTTTGCCGGCCATAGCCGACGCCACCGAACACAACGGTGATATTCAAATTCAGGAAGCGGGCGTAATCGCGGAAGGAGGTTTCCACCTGCGCGGCGAGTTCGCGAGTAGGTTCCAGGATGAGGGCACGCGGGCTTTTATCCTGCGAATGAGAGCCCAGTTTGGAAAGAATGGGTAACGCAAAGGCCGCGGTTTTGCCGGTGCCGGTTTGCGCGCTGCCAATGACGTCGCGCCCGGACAGGATCAGGGGAATCGCGCGAAGCTGGATGGGAGTGGGATCCACATAACCTACCGCTTTCACGCCGTCCACGACGGGCGGGGTAAGACCTAATTTACTAAATGCCATACATTAATGTAACATGCCAAGAAATTAAGGAAAGAGAGGAATCTCCCTTAATCTTATTGATAATCAATTGCTCAGGAAGGAGATGAAACCTCTTCCGGCGGCGGCGCCTGAGTAGAGGCCACTTCAGATTGAACGGCCTCAGGAGACACGACCTCGATGGAGCTTTGCTCCGCGGGTTTGGCTTCTTCGCCGGGCTGGGTTTCCCCGGCCGGTTTGGCCTCGTCAGCAGATTTAGCGCTTTCAGCCGGTTTCTTTTCCGGTTTGGGAGGGCGAGGCAAGGGCTTCTTGGCTGTTTCGAGTCGGCCATCGGCAAATTCCAGAACGTGTCCCTGATGAACCAGCCAATGCAAATCGGCGATCAATGCCGTTTGCTCGGGTGTGGGCTCGCTGGCTTTTGGCGGGGCAGGTTGAGCGGGTTTCGCCGCGTCACCCTCTGCGGCGGGGGCCGGTGCTTCCGCAACCGGAACTGGTGCTTCGGCGGCAGGGGCAGGCGCCGGTTTCGGCGTCGGCGAGAGACTTTCAATCAGTTTGCGGCGGTTACAGCGCGGATTAGCGTTAACAAATTCGACGATGCGTTTGATGTTCTCTGAAACCGGCGTGGATTCGAGGTCTAAAAATTGGGGGCGTGCCACACTGACATGCACGACGGTCTTGTTGACCTTGAAAAATTGCAGGCCGTGGGAGGCGAACTGCTTACTGAGGGAGGTGGCCAATTGCAGTGGGAAATGTTTTTGATTTTCCCATTCCACACGCACGAGCCGCTGCAAATCACGGTTGCGAAGGTTCCGGCTTTTTACGCCATCGAGAACCAAGGTTTCCACGGGCTTAATAATGGCTTCCTTGTGGGTGGCCCGGAAATGCTTTTCAACTTCCTCCATGGAAGCGAGTTTGAGCGGCTCGGCCACATTCAGGCAAATGTACTCGGTTTTGAAACTCTGGTCTTCAATCCACTTTTTGACGACGGCCTCGTCTTTCACGATTTTCACGCGGGATTTGAAGACGTCGAACGGCATCCGGGAAAAGCGTTCCGCGTGGAGCTTGCGCAGTTGATTTTGGTAGTCGTGATAGTTGGGCGGGCCAAGAATGACGCCGCTCATGCCGCACTGCGCCACGAACGTATAGGTGCCCTTCGGGGGCTCGGTAGCGGTGCGTTCCGCCTGATAAAATGTGGCAAAATGACTTTTGAGGACGTGCGCGACCGCCTCATCTTCAGAAAGCCAGGGAGAATCATCCAGCGCGCACAGAAACAGCGGCTGGGAAGTCGTGCCGTCTGCTTTCTTTTTTACCGACAAGCGAACGGAATAGCGCTCGGGTTTCTGCAAAACGAGATGCGCAATTTGGAAAAGCGGGTAGGCCCGGCCGGTTACCTTGATTTGCCGCGCGATTTGCTCGACACCCTTTTCGTCCGGCATGAAGGACACGGTCACATCAGGCAGGGGCGCGGGTGGTTCGGGTTTCTGGTGCTCGCGACGGTCGTCATGGCGGTCACCACGGCGAAAATCTTTTTTATCGCCAAATTTTTTGGGAGAACGCGGGCGCTGTCCGTGTCCGCCACGGTCAGGGGAAAAACCTCCGCGCCGTTTATCGCGACGGGGGTCCTCTTTTTCCTCGCCGGAAAATTTTTCGTAGGGGTTCTTGCCGGGCTTCTCCTGCGCCCAGGCAGGGAGGAAAAGCCTCTCCAGGTCGATATCTGCTTCTGAAAAACCGCTCATGTTCTTTGAAAGTGCGCCTTTCCGGGATGAAAGGCCTGGTTAATTACATTCGGAAATGCTTTGAGCGGTTTTCATGATTAACCGCCGTTGTCACCGATGGCTTCTACGGGACAGCCTTCCTTGGCTTCTTTGCAACGTGCTTCTTCTTCGGGTGAGGCCGGCTGCTTGTAGACAAACGAATAACCGCCGTCGTCGTTGCGCTTGAAATTGTCGGGCGCAGTTTCGCGACAGAGGTCGCAGTCAATACACTGGTTGTCCACGTAATATTTGCCCGGGACATTCTCGGGATACTTATTTGCAACGTCAGCCATAAAGTTTCCCCCAGAATATGGATTTAATCGGGCGCGGTGGCAAGCTTCATTATTGGCGGCCAGATTAAAAAACTTTTCATCCGGCGGCGCGCCGCTATGTTTTATCCATGCAACGAGGAACCGTTCGCAGGACAAAGATTATTTCCACGCTTGGCCCGGCGACAGATTCAGCCGAAATGATCGGCAAACTTATCGACGCGGGCGTAAACATCTTCCGGCTCAACATGTCTCACGCACCCCACGATTGGGTGCGCCGCGTGGTTGGAGACATCCGCGCTCAATCCGCCGCGCGAAAAAAATTCACGGGCATCATGATGGACACACAGGGCCCGGCCATCCGGACCGGCGACCTGGGCGTGCCGCTGGATTTGCGGCCGGGGCAGAAATTTACCCTCACTGTGCGTGGCGAACGCGACCTGGAACAGCATTCGGTGGACGTAAATTACGAAAATTTCATCAATGATATTAGTGTCGGCGACGTTGTGCTGATTGATAACGGCGCGATAGAAATGAAGGTGCTCGCGAAGTCCGGCAACAGGGTGGAATGCGAAGTTTTAACCGAAGGCAAACTCGGCAGTCGCCGGCATATCAATTTACCTGGTGTTAAAGTCAGTTTGCCGGCGCTCACGGCCAAGGACATTAAGGACGTCAAACTGGGGCTCGAGCTGCGCGTGGATTTTATCGCACTGTCGTTTGTGCGGGAAGCGCGGGATTTGCTGCAACTGCGCGAATTGTTTGACGAAAAAAATACGCCGTTCGTGATCGCTAAAATCGAAGACCAGGAAGCGATTAAAAATCTCGATGCGATTGTCTCGGAAGCGGACGGCATCATGGTGGCGCGCGGTGATTTGGGCATTGAAATTCCATATGAGGAACTGCCGATCGTCCAGCGCCGCATTGTGAAGACTTGCCTGCGAGTGGGGCGGCCGGTCATCGTGGCTACGCACATGCTGGAAAGCATGATTGATTCGCCCATGCCCACGCGCGCGGAAGTCACGGACGTGGCCAATGCCGTCTTCGAAGAGGCTGACGCCATCATGCTGAGCGGCGAAACGACCGTGGGCAAATATCCGATCAAGTGCATTGAGGTATTCGACCGGATTTCCCGGCGCATCGAACGCAGCGGCAGCGCGCAATTCCACGACGCGGCGGCGTTGGATACCTCCCGGCAAAAACTGGTCAAGAGCGCAGTCGTAATGGCCAATGAACTGAAAGCGGCAGCGATCCTGGTCTTTACGCGTCGCGGCAGCATGGCGCGTTATGCGAGCTGGATGCGCCCGCATTATTCGCCCATTTACGCCATTTGCGATAACGAAACCTGCGCTAATGAACTGACCTTGAATTGGGGGATTATGCCGTTCGTCATGCCGTTTGATTTTATTGACCCTCAAAACACGGTGGAAATGGCGTTAAAAAATCTGGCAGAGCAGGGCCGTTTGGCGCCGGGCGCGACAGTGGTCATTATTGGCGCGATTTCGGTGGGCACAGAAATTGTAGACGCGGTCCAGATGCGCGTGGTCGCTTGACAGGCTCAAGGGAGGGGACGATGGTTTAGTATGAAAAGGAGCATACTGATGTTAGCCATTGTGACGGCATCGATCGCCGCCTTCGCACAGTCGCAAACGCCTGCGCCTTTGACGACGATAACAGCCAAAAAACCAGCCGCGACCAAACCGGCGGTGGAAAAACCGGTGGTCACCGCACCGTTGGTTAATTTTAACCCCCTCAAAACGCACCCGGAGGCCACTTCGGACAAGGTTTATCGAGTGGATGGAATAAGTTCTCAGCCATGGTATGTGACGGCGGGATCGAAACCCGGATGGTCGGCATTTCCAGAATCCGGGCAGGGGTCGTTCGGTTTTAACTTATTCTGGGTCGGGACCGAGCCGCGGCGTTAAAGGATAGCGACGGGATTTATTTGAGAGCCTTGGCGGCTTCGTCGGCCAGGGAGACAACGGTGCCCGGGAACGCCCCAAGCCAGAACATGCCTGCGATGCAAAGGGCGATGGAAAATTTCGCCGCGCCGGACAATGTGATGGGCGTTAAGTCTTTCGCGTCTTTGCTCCAATAGATGGCGCGAATCACACCGAAGTAATAGTAGAAGGAGATAACAATTCCAGCCAGCGCCGTGAAGGCGAGATAGTAGTAGCAGTGGTTGGATGCCCCGGCGGCGATGACAGATTTAAGCAAAAGAAATTTTCCGAAGAATCCGGCCAGCGGCGGTAAACCAGCCAGTGAAACCATAGCAAAAGTCATGGTGGTGGCCAGCAGGGGGGAACGCTGGTTCAGCCCGGCCAGCGCAGAAATGTCCTCGTTATCCAAGTGCTGCATGACCAGTGCGACGACGGTGAAGGCCGCGACAATGGTGAACAAATAGCCTGCCAGGTAAAACATGACGGCCGATTGCCCGCTGGCGCTCACGGCGGCGATACCCAACAGCAAATAACCCGCGTGGGAAATGCTCGAATAACCCAGCAGGCGTTTGATGTTGCGCTGGGGCAGCGCGCATAAATTTCCGTACAGGATGGTCAGGGCGGAAGCCACAATCAAAAAATCAACGGCGTGCGCGGTTATAGTCGGAATGGCGGTGAACAAAACCCGCAATAGCAAAACAAACCCGGCGGCTTTGGAGCCAACGGCCAGGAACGCAGTCGTCGGTGTCGGCGCGCCTTGGTAAACATCGGGCGCCCAGATTTGAAAAGGAACGGCGGAAATTTTAAATCCAAGCCCGGCGATCAAAAACAGCACGCCAATCAGAAAGATTTTGTTATCCGCGTACTGTGAAGCCACCTTGGCGAGTTCCGTGAAATTAATCTGGCCGGTGGTACCCAGAATCAGGGCAATACCAAAAACCATGAAAGCGGATGATAGCGCGCCAATAATCAGATATTTCACGCCTGCTTCCAATGATGCGACCTTGCGGCGTTGATAACTGACCAGTACATAAAATGTGATGGTAATGAGTTCGATGGAGACGAACAGCATGGCAAAATCGTTGGCCGAGGCGGCGAACAACATGCCTGTCAGGGCGAAGATGATCAGTGAATAATATTCCGAGACGCTGGTGGTAAATTTCCCGGAGAATTCAGAGCTCAAAAATAAGACTAGAATGGCGGCAACGAGGAAAAATCGCTTGAAAAAGACTGCAAGTGAATCCTCGACAAACGCCCCGTTAAAACCGACCCCCATCGTCACGTTGTTGCCTAAATTGACGAAGAGCAGCACGGCCAGGAAGCCAATGGCGAGGTAGGCCAGGAATTTTTTGCGTTCGGGGGCAACGTTAAAAAAGAAATCGGCCAGCATCAGCACGATGCCCAGGATCATCACCCAGATTTCCAGATTCATCAAAGAAGCGTTCATTGATTTTCGGTAGCGCGCTGGCGATTAGCAATAGAAACGGTTTCGACAGCGGGTTTTTTCCCGTCCAGCCGGGCCGTGTTCGAGGCCTGCAGCAGTGAAATGACTTTAGTGTTCACATCCGGCTCAATTTGGTTCGTCAGCAATTTTGGAAAGCAGCCAAAGACAAACAGTGCTACGAGCAACAGTGCGTAAGGCAATTTGCGCATCAGGCCGGCATCGGCGAGGCTGGTAAATTTCGCGGGTACGGGCCCTTGTAAAATATTTCGCGCGGCGCGCATCATATAAATACCGCCGATGACCAGGCCGCCCCAAACCGCCAGGACGGTGACAGTCGGGAAAACTTTCCACGAGCCAAAAAACACGGTGACCTCGCCAACGAAATTTGCAAAGCCGGGCAGACCGCAACCGGCCAGCATGGCCATCAACAGGGCCGTGCCGATGAAATGCAATGGACGGCACAAACCGCCGAGCTCGGTCATTTCGAGCGTGCCCGCTTTTTGGTAGATATATCCGCTCAAACCAAATGTCAGTGCCGCAAGAAATCCGTGAGCGACCATCACGAACACCGCGCCCGTTACCCCAATCAGGTTGAGGCTCGCAATACCCAGGAAAATGAAGCCCATGTGCGCGACGCTGGAATTGCCAATGAGGAGATTCAAGTCACGCTGGCGCATGGCCACCCAGCCGATGTAGAGAATGTTGCCGAGGCAAAGCCACGAGAGAAGGTTCATCCATTCGTGCGCAGCCTGGGGCAGCAGCGGGAGAGCGACGCGTATCAAGCCGTAGAGGCCGAACTTCTTCAGCACGCCGGCGTGGATCATAGCCGTGGGCGCCGGCGCCGAGCCGTAACCGAGCGGCGCCCAGGAATGGAATGGCCAAAGGGAAACTAAAATTCCAAAGCCGAACAGGAGCAGCGGGAAAATGAAACGTTGCGCGCTTAAAGAAAGCGGCGTGGTCTTCGCATAGTCAATCAACTTGGGAATATCAAACGTTTGGGCGCCGGATTGCAGGTACAACGCGATAAGCCCGATGAGCGCCAGGAGCGCGCCAATGCTCAGATAGAGCGTAATCTGAAAGGTGGCGTAGTTTTTCCGTTCGCCGCGGCCCCAGACGCCTATCATGATAAAAGTGGGCACCAACGCGAATTCGTGCAGGAAATAGAAGAAAAATAAATCCAGCGACGCAAACGCGCCCAGGATGCCGCCGCTCATAATCAGGAGCAGGATATAAAATTCCTTTTCACGCGTCTGGATTTCCCATGAACAAAGCGTAGCGGCAAACGCCACGATGGCCCCCATCAAAATCAGGCCGACGTTCAGGCCATCGACACCCACGTGATAACTAATGCCCAGGGATTCTACCCAAGGGATTTGCTGAACAAATTGATAACCACTCGCGCCCGGTTGAAAGGCACAGAACATTTTAATGGCCAGAACCATGGAAATGAATGTGCCAAGGATGGCGACCGCGCGAATGATGACGCGATAATTTCGCGGCACGAGGACGAGCAGCAACGCTGCGAGCAGCGGACAGCAAAAAATGTAGGTTAAAATGGACATTTTATCTCAAAACAAAATACAGCGCCACCGCGACGCCCAGCACAAACAGGAAGGCGTAGGTTTGGAGGTTGCCGCTTTGCAAATAGCGAAGCGCGCGCCCCGTCAAATCCGTGCCGCCGCGAACAAAGCCGATGCAAAGACCCTCAACCAGCCAGCGGTCGATCCAATCCGCCACTGCCGCGATACAATCATGGGCACGAACGAAAGTAGCTTCGTAAATTTCGTCAAAATAAAACTTATTCTTCATCAGCGTGGCCAGGCCGCCCAGTTTAGCGGGAAGAGGGTCCGTTTCTGTTTTTGCATAAAGCGTGTAGGCCAAAAAGATGCCGAAAAGAAAGGCGGCGATGCCGACGCCAGCGGTGACCGGCGAGCTGGTAAATGGTTCGATGAGCGCCGCTATAAAGCCGGCGGATTTTTCGGTTTCACCCGTCATACCGTAGTGGTAAATGCCCTGGATGCCGATGACGCCGCCAATCAGGGCAAGCACGGCGAGAATCACCAGCGGAAACGTGATGATGGGAGATGATTCGTGAGCGTGTTTGGCGTGGTCGGACTTCTCTTTGCTGAAGAACACGACGAAGAAAAGGCGGAAAATGTAAAACGTCGTGAGGAAGGCGATAAATTCACCAACGGCAAACAGCAAATTGCCTGAGAAATTGTGTTTAGCCAGCGCCTGCGCCATAATGCTGTCCTTGCTGTAAAAGCCGCTAAATGGAAAACAAGCGGAAAGGGCCATGGCGCCTACAAAAAAGGTCAAGCAGGTTATCGGCATTTTCTTGCGCAGGTTGCCCATCTGCCAAATTTCCTGCTCGTGATGCATCCCGATGATGACTGAACCGGCGCTGAGGAACAGCAGCGCTTTGAAAAACGCGTGCGTGGTTAAATGAAACATCGCCGGCGTCGGCGCCGAAAGGCCCACCGACATGACCATGTAGCCGAGCTGCGAGAGTGTCGAATAAGCAATAATGCGTTTGATGTCACTCTGCTGCACGGCCATGAGCGCCGCGATCAAGGCCGTGAACCCGCCAATGTAAGCGATGACTTCCAGGCCCGTGGCATCGTACAAGTAGAACGTCCGGCATAACATGTATACACCGGCGGCGACCATCGTCGCGGCGTGGATGAGTGCGGATACCGGCGTAGGACCTTCCATGGCGTCCGGCAACCAAACGTGCAGCGGGAATTGTGCGGATTTGCCGACGGCACCGCAGAAAACCAAAAGGCCGGCGACCGTACTCACCATTCCCAGAGGTTTCAGGTCCGAAAAATTCAATGAACTGTGCGCTACCCAAACCATCAAGATACCAAGCAGGAAGCCGAAGTCACCGAGGCGGTTGACGATGAAGGCCTTCTTGGCGGCATCGCCGGCGCTGGGTTTTTCAAAATAGTAACCAATGAGCAGATAGCTGGACACGCCGACGAGCTCCCAGAAGATGAACATTTCGAGAAAATTATTCGCTAGCACAATCCCAAGCATGGAAAAGGTAAACAGGCTCAACTCGGCAAAGAAGCGCGCCTTGCCATCGTCATCATCCATGTAGGCGTAGGAATAAATATGGATCAGGCCACCGACACCGGTGACGATGAGGAGCATCATCATGCTCAGGGCATCCAGCTTGAGACCGAAATCAACATGGAAGTCGCCGACCGTCAACCAGTCGCGGACGGATTCGCCCTGGAACTGGAAGCCATTGGCGTTGATGAAAACGCAGGTCATGATAAAACCCGCAACAATCGCCCCGATGGAAATAAGGCTGCTCAGGTTTCGGCTGCGCAGGGTGAAAAGCGTGATGAACACCGCCGCGAAAATCGGCAGGAACAGCGTGAGCCAGGGTAAAATCTCGTATTTCATCCGTTACAGTTTCATCGAGGTCAAATCTTCCACATGGGCGGACTGGCGGCGGCGATAGAGCGCCACGATGAGCGCGAGGCCCACGGCCACTTCCGCCGCGGCAACGGTAATGATGAAAAACACCAGTACCTGGCCGTCCAGTTTGTTATTGAACCGCGAAAAAGCCACGAGCGCCAGGTTGGCGGCGTTCAGCATCAGCTCCAGCGACATGTAAATGACGAGCAAATTGCGCCGCATGATGACGCCAAGCATTCCCAGCGCGAAGAGCAGGAAACTGACGGTCAAATATTGTTCGAGTCCGACTTGCATTTTAATCCAGATTTTTTTTGCTAAGTAAAATCACGCCAATCATCGCCACGAGCAGGAGGATGGAAACCACCTCAAACGGCAAAACATACTGGGTGAACAAAAGTTTTCCCAGCGGCTCGGTATTGCCTTCAATCATCGGGGCGGAAGCGGGGTCGAGCGGCGTCTGGTGCAGGCTTTTCAGAAAGATGACCAGGATCGAGCCGACGGAAACCAGCCCGGCCAGGATGCCGAATAATTTTATCCGGCGCACCGCCTCGGCCTTCAAATCCAGCAACATGATGACGAAGAGAAAGAGCACGATGACCGCGCCCGCATAGACGAGGATTTGCACCGCCGCGAGGAAGAACGCGTGCAACAGCACGAATAATCCCGCCATGGAAATGATGGTAAGCACGAGGAACATCGCGCTGGTCACGGGATTGCGGCTGAAAGGATTGGCAACGACAAGCACGGCGCAGCCGAGCGTGAGCGCGGCAAAAACGTAAAATAAAATGTCAGTTGCGACTGGCATCGTGGTCATGGATGAATTGGCTCAGACTTTGACCGGGAAACTTTCCTGGTCTTTGGCTTCCTCAGCCTTGTGTTTCCACTTCTGGATACCGGGATGGACGCCGCCCAGTGAGAGCAATTTCTCTTTGTTAAAAATCAATTCGTCGCGCGAATGGCCGGTGATGGAATAATCCTTGAGCAGGAAAATGGCCTCTTCGGGACAAACTTCCTGGCACATGCCGCAATAAATGCAGCGCAACATGTTGATTTCAAATTCCTGCGGCATTTTCTCCGCGTTGACGCGGTCGGCAGTTTGGCCGGAAGGGCCGGGCGGCGTGATGCGGATGGCTTTCGGCGGGCAGACAAATTCGCAAAGCTGGCAGGAAACGCACTTGGTGCTGCCTTCCTGGTCGCGCACCAAATACGGCGCGCCACGGTAATCCGGCGGCACGGCCCATTTTTGCTCGGGATACTCCATCGTGACCGTTTTGCCCTTGAACAGCGAGTTCCAGGCATGGCGCATCGTGACTTTAAACCCGCCCAGAATCGCGGGCACGTAAAGCTTCTCCCAAAATGTCAATGGTCTGCGGTTAACAATCATTAGGACCTCATCCACAAAACTACGGCCGTTATCAGAATATTCACGAGTGCCAGCGGCACGAACCGGCGCCAGCCTAAATCCATCAACTGGTCATAGCGGAAACGCGGGAACATCCAGCGCACCCAGATAAAAACGGTCATCAGCGCGGCCATTTTGGCCAGGAAAATCAGGATCTGGACAATGGCGATGCCGATGTTTTGCGCCGGCTGATCCAACCCCCAAAACGGCAGCGTCCACCCGCCAAAAAACAGCGTCGTCATCATCCCCGTCGTCGCCACCATGTTAGAGTATTCAGCCAGAAAAAACAGCGCGAATTTCATGGAACTGTATTCGGTGTGATAGCCGCCGACCAGTTCAGTTTCCGCTTCCGGCAAGTCAAACGGCAGACGATTGGTTTCGGCAAAGCTGGCGACGAGGAAGATGAAGAACGATAGCGGCGCGTAAAGCACGAGCCAGCCGTGTTGGGCCTGCCAGCCGATCACGCTGCTCAGGTTCAAATCGCCCGCCAGCAGAAACACCGGGATGACGCTCATGCCCATGGAGATTTCATACGAAATCATTTGCGCGCTGGAACGAATGCCGCCGAAGAACGGATATTTGGAGTTGGCGGCGTAACCGGCCAGCACGATGCCGTAAACGCCCAGTGAAACGATGCCGAAGGTGTAGAGGATGCCGACGTTCAAATCGGCGATGACCATTTTCTGGTCCCCCATGACGGAACCAAACGGAATGACCGCAATCACAATCATGGAAGGAATAATTGCAACCGCCGGTGCGAGCCAAAAATACGCCTTATTCACGCCGGCCGGGGTGAAATCCTCTTTCAGCATGAATTTCAAACCGTCGGCCAACGGCTGGAACATGCCCCATCGCGTCAATGTCGGCCCCAAGATGGGAATGTATTTCATGAACGGCGGCGCGACGCGGTTCGGGCCGACGCGGTCCTGAATCCACGCCGAGATTTTACGCTCCGCCAAAACCGCATAGGCCGCGATCGCGTGCAATATGCCGATGGCAAAGGCTATCTTGACCACCGACCAGATGAAAAATTTGATCGCTGGCGACAGGCCGTTATAAAAATTGGCGAAATCCATGTTAAATCTTTACCGTCGCTCCGCTGTCACCCAGGGCGGCCCACGTCAAGCCATTGAACGCAGGAACATCCTTCGCCATTTCGTTGAACAATCCTTCGATCGTCAGGAAACCATCCTGGCCGGTGACATTGAAAACCAGGTCATGCAAAAATTCCCATTCGGGCCGGGCGTCGCCGGGCGGCTCGACGGCTTTCATAAATTTTTGGACGCGGCCTTTGCCATTGGTGAACGTACCGCGCTTTTCCGCGTGGGCGCAACCGGGCAAAAGGTAATGGGCGAGATGGGTCGTCGCATTCGGCAAAATATCGCTGACGATCAGCGTCTCCAATTTTGCCAGCACATCGGCGCCGATGCCGTGCTTGGTCACGTCTTCGCCGAAAACAATGAGCGTCTTGATTTTGCCGCTCGAAATGCCATTGGCGATTTGCGACAAATTGTTGCCCATCTCCGTAAAGCACATGCCGGTAAGACGCGCGCCGTTCGTATTGGGATTGCGGTCAGCGCTGACGAGAATTTTATCAGCCTCACCCGTGCGCGGAACGGAATCGCTCAAGGCGCCGAGCTTCGCTTTCAATTTGCTCAACAACCAAAGCTCTTCATTGGTCTGGCGCGCTGAAGCGACAATTGCCACGGAACCAGTAGCGGCGGCCTTTAACTTGCCACTGATTTCATTTAATACCGCATTCCAAACGGTTTTTTCCTGCTTTCGCAGGACATTCTTTAACCGGTCCTCGCGGCCAATCCATTGGTAATTCAAACGGCCGGCGTCGCACATCCAGCAGGAGTTAACGGCGTCGTTCTGGCGCGGTTCATACCGGTAAACCTTATCTTCACGCGAACCGATGACAATGTTACAGCCGGTCGCGCAGCTCGTGCACACGCTCTTGGTCTCTTTCAAAAACCAAACGCGCATCTTGAAACGGAAATCCTTCGAGGTCAGCGCGCCAACGGGGCAAATGTCCACCGTGTTGAGCGTATAATTGTTGTCGAAAACTTTTCCGGGATACGCCGTCAGCGTGTTGTAGCTGCCGCGGTTGACGATGCCCAGCGCGTCGTCACCAACAATGTCTTTGGTGAAGCGAATGCAGCGCGTGCAAAGAATGCAACGTTCGTCATCGAGCACAATGCGCGGGCCAAGATCAACGGCCTTGGGTTTGTGAACTTTGGCCTCAACAAAACGGCTGGAGGCCTGGCCGTAGTCTACTGAATATTCCTGCAGCTTGCATTCGCCTGCCTGGTCGCAAATCGGACAATCGAGCGGGTGATTGATGAGGAGAAATTCCAAAACGCCTTCGCGCATTTGTTTCACCCCGGGTGTGTTCGTATAAATTTCCATCCCGGGGGAAATCGGGGTAGCGCAGGCAATCGCCGGCCGCGGCGACTTGGCAATTTTGGCCGTGCCATCGGGATTCAAAATCGGCTTGCGATCCGGTCCGAGCGCCGGTGTGCCATACTCAACGAGGCACATGCGGCAATTGCCCACCACCGGTAGCTTGGGATGATAGCAATAGTGCGGCACATCCACGTTGATGAGAGCCGCGGCCTGGATCATCGTCGTGGGAATCTGCCTGCCCGAAATCGGGTCCGGCATGGTCTTCGGCACTTCGATTTCGCGGCCGTCCACCTTCACCTTGATTTTTTCAATCACGGGCGCGGGGGCGGTTTCTGTTGTAGCGGCGTTTGACATTTTAGTGCTTGGTGGCCAATTCATGCCGTTCGGACGGCGTGGCCGTAACCACTTTTATCTGGTCTTTGGCGCGGCGTTCTTCGTCGGCTTTGCCTTTGGCAACGAATTCGTCTTTAAATTTTCCAACAAAACTTTGCACCGGCCACGAGCAGGCTTCGCCAAAGGCGCAAATCGTGCGGCCATTGGGAATGTTATCGGCAATTTTCACCAGATAATCGGCGTCGCTGGCGCGGCCTTCGCCATGGGTGAGGCGATGCAGGGCTTTGTTCATCCAAAGCGCGCCTTCGCGGCACGGTGTGCATTGGCCGCAACTTTCGTGCGCGTAAAATTCGGAAATGTTCGCGAGCGCTTCGACGATGTCCACGCTGTCATCCATCACGATGATGGCGCTGGAACCACTCATGGAACCTGCGGCGATTAGCGAATCAAAATCGTAGGGCAGATCGAGCATGTCCACTTCGTGCTCGGTCATCTGGCCGTCCGCGCCTTTTTTCTTCAATTTAAATTTCTCACCCGCTTTGAAAACTTTGGCTGAGGAACCGCCGGGAATGACTGCCTTGAGCTTGCGTCCGTCGCGCAGTCCACCGCCGAACTTCGGGTCATTGATGAGTTCGCCAATCGTTGCTTTGCCTACTTCAATTTCGTAATAGCCAGGCTTCTTGACGTGCCCGCTCAGGCTGACGATGCGCGTGCCGGTATTGTTGGGCGTCCCGAGCTTGGCAAATTCCGCCGCGCCCATCGCCACAATATGCTTCACGTTGCAAAGTGTCTCGACGTTATTGACGATGGTCGGACACATCCACAAGCCCAGGATGGCCGGGAAATAGGGCGGCTTGATGCGCGGGTACGGCCGCTTGCCTTCGAGCGATTCAATCAGACCGGTTTCCTCGCCGCAAATGTAAGCGCCCGCGCCGCGGTGCACGTGCATTTCCAAATCAAAACCACTGCCCAGGATGTTCTTGCCCAGGAAATTCTTTTTACGGGCTTCGGCCAGTGCGCGGTTCAAAATCTTCGCGCCATCCACCATTTCGCCGCGAATGTAGATGTAAGCCAGGTGCACGTCGTTGGCGAAGCAGGCAATGGCCATGCCTTCGATCAACTGGTGCGGGTCTTTGTACATGATTTGGCGGTCTTTGAACGTGCCCGGTTCGGATTCGTCCGCATTGCAAATCAGGTAAATCGGTTTGCCGCTCTTGCGGTCCACAAAGCTCCATTTCAGGCCGCAGGAAAAGCCCGCGCCGCCGCGCCCGCGCAATCCGGAAGCCTTCACGTCCTCGCGGATTTGCTCCTGGGGCGAGGCTTTTTTGCCGTCCGGCAGGTCCTTGGGCTGCATCGTGAGCGCCTTTTTCAGCGCTTCGTAGCCACCATGGCGCACATAGCATTCGACGTCCGGCGTGTAACCCGGTTCATCGGCGTGCTTCAAAATCAATTTGTATTCCTGCGGCATAGCTTGACTCTTTATCAAAAATCACTAGTTTCAGGCTGCTACGGCTTGCCCGATGGTGTAACGGTAGCACAGCAGACTCTGAATCTGTTTGTCATGGTTCAAATCCATGTCGGGCAGCCAACTGCCATTTCCGCCTGCTATCCACTACGACCGTTTATTCCAAACCGGACAAAATCTGGTCAGCCGCTTTGTGGCTGACATTCTCATAAAAAGCATCGTTGCACATCATCACCGGCGGTGTGCCGCAACTGGCGAGACATTCCACGAATTCCACCGTGAACTTCCCGTCTTTCGTTGTCTGCGGGCCGTGCGCATGCGCATCCAGGCCCAGCTTCTCGCAAAAATGTTTGTGCAATTCATACGCGCCGCCCAGCGCGCAACTCAACGTGCGGCAAACCTTGATCTGGAACTTGCCCATCGGCTGTTGCCGTAACATGGGATAAAACGTCACCAGTTCGTAAACGTTGATCGGCTGCAAATCCAGCTTCTTCGCGGTCCACTCGACGGCTTCCTGCGAAAGCCAGCCGAACTTTTCCTGGATCGCATGCAGCACCATCAGCGAAGCCGCGCGCTTCTGCGGATAATGCGTGATCAGTTCGTTGACCTCCGCCTCGAGCTCGGGGGTGATGGCGAAATTCGGCGCGTGTTTCAGCGAGTTCGGAATTGGTTCTGTGTGCGCGGCTGAATTCATTTCGAGTGCAAAGCAATGCGATTACCTTCGCTGTCCAAAATAATGGCGCGAAATCCATGCGGGCCAATTTGATGTTTCGGCTGCAAAATTTTTCCACCGTTCTTTTCTACAGTGGTAATGGCTGCGTCCAGGCGCTCACCGCAGTTCATATAAATCATCGGGCCATCGGCGCTGGGCTTGCCTTCAAGGATCAGGCAGCCGCCAACGCTTTCACCTTCATGCGGCAGCAACCCAAACTTCATTTCCCCAAAGGCTTCCTTCGAAACCTTTTTGCCAAGCAGGTCGCCATAAAATTTGATCGCCCGGTCAAGGTCCTTGACCGGTATATCGCACCAAACGATGGCGTTAGCGTTAGGCATAATCGTCTATCGGTCGCATTCGCCCATCACGAAATCGAGCGAGCCCAGGATCGCCACGGTATCGCTAATCATATTGCCCTGGAACAACTTCGGGACGATGCTCAAATTTACAAAGCTCGGGGCGCGGATTTTTAGCCGGTACGGCACGCCGCCACCCTTGCTGTGGATGTAAAAGCCCAGTTCGCCCTTGGGATTCTCATGTCCAAAATAGACTTCTCCCGGCGGACAATTCATGCCTTCGGTGACGAGCATGAACTGATGGATGAGTTCTTCCATCTTCGTCAAAACTTTTTCCTTGGGCGGCAGAAATACCTTCCCGTCGTTGTAATGGACCGGCTCCTTCGATTTATTTTCCGCGCCACCGGGAATTTTTTTGATGCACTGTTGCAGGATGCGCGTGCTTTGGCGCATTTCCTCCATGCGCACCATGTAACGGTCGTAACAATCACCAACCGATCCGACTGGAATATCGAACTCCAAATCCTTGTAGCAAAGGTAGGGCTGTTTTTTGCGTAAATCCCATTCGATGCCGCTACCGCGCAAATTTGGACCGCTCAACGCATAATCAATCGCGTCCTGTTTCGAAATGACAGCCAGGTCGCGCAAGCGGTCCACCCAAATACGGTTACGGGTCAGGAGGGTTTCGAGATCGTTCAGCGCGGGGATAATTTCGTCGCAGAATTTCTGGCATTGGTCCAGCCAGCCCGGCGGAATGTCGCGCATGACCCCGCCTACGCGGGTATAGCTCGTGGTGAGACGAGCGCCGGAAACGGCTTCAGCCAGGTTGTAAATTTTTTCGCGCTCAGTGAAAATCAACAGGAACACCGTCACAGCGCCTACGTCCATGGCGAATGCGCCCAAACCCAGCAAATGCGAGGAAATACGGGCCAATTCAGTGCACATCACGCGGATATACTGGCAACGCGGCGGCAATTTATCATGGATGCCCAACAGCTTTTCCACGGCGAGGGCATAAGCCACATTGTTCGCCAGCGGCGCCAAATAATCCAGACGATCGGTATACGGAATAAACTGGGTGTAGGTCATGTTCTCGGCGATTTTTTCATCGCCGCGATGCAGGTAACCCACGTCCGGATCCGCCTTGGTAATTATTTCGCCGTCCAGTTCCAGCACGATGCGGAGCACGCCGTGCGTAGCAGGGTGGGACGGTCCCATGTTGAGCACCATCCGCTCGTCCTGGATTTCCGGCAGCTCTTCCGCCGCCTGCGCTGTGCGCGCGGCGGAGTCTTTAAATTCCATGTCTTGTACAGTCGCCATTTTATTGAGCCGTCCGGTTCGAAATCTTTAAGGCTGCGACGCCTAATACTATGAGTGCCAGCCCGATGATTTTCATGACATCAGCTGATTCTTTAAAAAAAATGCAGCCAATGATGCCAATTAAAGCCACTCCGCTTCCACACCAAATCGCGTAGGCCGTGCTGACCTCGATTTTTTTAACCGCAAACGCAAAAACCGTGAAACACGCACCGTAAAAAACAAACATCAGCACGGACGGAACGGTTTGTGTAAAACCGCGTGAAAGCTTCAGGCACGTTGTGCCGCCTACTTCCAGCAAAATTGCCAAAATTAAAAGCGTCCAGGCCATGTTATTTCTTCTCAATGGGCCCCGGACCTTTGGGATGCCCATGCGCTTCCTGTATTTCCTTACGACGCTCCAGACGGCTCATGGTTTCCAAAGAATCAGTTTCCGGGATGCGAATGCGCGGCTCTCGCGACTGCGCGGAATTGCCGCCCGCCACCGTTACAAACGGGCCGCCTTCCATCGGAGTAATCCGGGTAAAGGCGATGCCTGGCAGTTCGCTTTCCTTCCCTGCCAGCGGAAAATCTTTGCGCAAAGGAAAATAGGGATAACCCTCCCACATCAAAATGCGTCGCAAATCAGGGTGTCCCTTGAAATGGATTCCCATCATGTCATAAACTTCGCGTTCATGCCAATTTGCTGTGGTCCAGATGCTTAGAACACTCGGCACTTTCGACTTTTCTTCACTGACGTCGGTTCTGATACGCACTTCACAGCCGTTGTTCAGGCCGCGCAAATGGTAAATCAGCGTCCAGCGCGGATCATCGCCATAATTATCCAGGCTGGAAATATCCACGAGGTAATTGAAATCCAAGTCATTCTTCGCGTATAAACAGACTTCCGCGATTTTTTCCGCATCAGTTAAAGTCACAGAAGCTTCGCCACGAAACTCCAAGGGCTCGGAAATTAAATCTCCGAACTTCGCTTTAAGTTTTTTGGCGGCCTCGACAGAAGTCATTAAACGGCTTCCTTTTTCAAATTCGTAATCGTGAGGTTTTCAATCACCGGCTGCTTGCTAATTTTGTCCTGCAATTTCATCAACGCGTCCAAAACAGCCTCCGGGCGTGGCGGGCATCCGCTGATATAAATATCCACGGGGATAATGCGATCAACACCCTGCAAAACCGCATAGCTGCGATACATTCCGCCGGTCGAGGCGCAAGCGCCCATGGCGATGCACCATTTAGGTTCGGGCATCTGGTCCCAGATGCGCTTGACGGACAGGGCCATCTTGTACGTCACGGTACCAGCCACAATCATGCAATCCGCCTGACGCGGCGAAAAACGCATGACTTCGGAACCGAAACGGGAAATATCAAATCGGCTCGCTCCTACGGCCATCAATTCGATCGCGCAGCAGGCCAGGCCCATAGGCATCGGCCAGACAGAATTCTTGCGAAACCAATTCAATGCCGCGTCCACCGTAGTGACGACGACATCTCCCTCGATCTTTGAATTGTAGCCGATTTCGCTCTGCGCTTGCATATATCACTCTCCCAAAAACCACATCACGAAAGCACATTAAAGGGTACGACTTCCACGGGCAAGTCAATTTGTGATTTTTTTCACAAGCTCCAAATAGTTGCATTCTGATTGGGGAGAATTGCATTTCGCAAATCGAGGCCCCCTTAATCCGCATTTTTTCAAAGGCACAACCGATGCTAAAGAAAAACTATGGCAAGAAAAGACAGACCGTCTGTTCGTGGACAAACAGATGCAGACATTCACGCTCATGGCCGCATTACGCGTGGAGTGGTCACTGAGGAAATGGTTGAAGGGCGTGCGCGTGAGCTGGCACTTATCGCCGGGCGCGAACCAAATCGTGTCACCGGCTCCGACCGGATCCAGGCTAAAAAGGAATTGCTGGGCGATGACTCCGGAGATGCGGCGGTGGATGATACCGGCATTATGCCGGGCGGCATGGGCTCTCCTCCCACATCCCAAGGGCGAAAAACAGAGCCCCAATTGCCCACGGATGATGAAACGGCGACCCAAATGGTGCAGGAAGGCCTGGATGAAGCTGAGCACGACAAAATGCTTCGGGCCGCCAAAAACCACACTAAAAGCGAAGGATAAGCCAATTCTTATGCTTAAAAAAATCAAACCATCAGATCGGGAGGCAACAATAGAGCAGCGACGATCTGAACCAGAGCCGTTTAGTGAAGAGATGGCCCGCGGCTCGCGTGAGAGTCACCTGCAGAATAAATTCTTTCCCGCAGCCATGTATTTTTCATTGAGCATGAGAAGCCGATGGAACATTGCGGCGCTGAAACCAAACGCCAAAGCCGCCGACTGTGTACGAAAGCGCTCGCCAGGCACGTTGCGTTTGGATAAAAACAATGTTAAACGCAAACCCGCCGTGCGCGGTCGAATTGAGAAATGACAAAAGAAATCCCCCAAAATTTTTGGCAGCCTTTTTGTGACCGCGTAAAAGACGGGTATCGCGGCGCGGTGACTATCCGATGGGTCAATCCCGACGGCGCGACGCAGGTCATTGCCGAAAATGCGCCGCTGCAAAAACTGGTGTTTCAACAACGGAATAACGAATGCAGCGATACCATGACCGTTGAGACGGGTACGCCGGATGAACGGCCGCACGCGCATGAAATTATTGAGCCTTTCAGTATTATTTTGAAGAAAAACGGCGAAAGCGGGCGCTATAACGAATTGGATATCCTGGCTGAGACGGGCAAAACCGAAATCTATTTCAGCCCCGGGCTTGACGCCGCCATTCTCCCCGAACTGGCGGCTTAATTTATTTTTCGGACAGCTTTTTTTCCAGCTCTGCCACGCGCTTAAGCAATTCAGGCAATCGCGGTATGGAAACGAACTGCCGTTTCATGTCCTTGTTCGGTCGCGCAGGCGTCCCAAGCCATGTTTCACCATCAGGAATGTTGTGCATTACGCCGGATTGCGCGCCGACTACCACCTGGTTCCCTATTTTCAAATGTCCGGCGATGCCAACCTGCCCGGCCAGCACCACATAATTTCCCAGCTTCGTGCTGCCCGCGATCCCTACTTGCGAGATCAAGAGGCAGCTTTCGCCGACTTGCACATTGTGTCCGATTTGAACGAGATTATCAATTTTCGTACCTTTGCCGATGACCGTTGCGCCCAGCGCACCGCGATCAATCGTCACGCTGGCGCCAATTTCCACATCATCGTGGATAATGACATTTCCAATCTGGGGAACCTTGATATGAACCGGCCCGTCTGTCGCATAACCAAAACCATCTGACCCAATGACGGAATTGGCATGAATGCGAACGCGATTGTGGATGTCCCCTTGCGAATAGACCGTTACGTTTGGAAATAAATTTACGTCCTCGCCCAGTTTGGAATCGTCACCAATATAATTTCCGGCCTGCAAGACGGTCCGCGCACCGATGTTGACACGCTCGCCGATAACGCAATGCGGCCCAATGTGCGCACTGGGATCGATCATGGCCGTCGCTGCGATCACCGCTGTGGGATGAATGCCGGGGGGAAACGCCTTATCCGGAAAGAAGAGCGTGAGCGCTTTGGCGAAAGCCACGCGTGCGTTGGGCACCTGGATGATGGTCTTTTTGTCCGAGGTAAACCGCTTATCGGCGATGATCGCCGTGGCGGCGCTTTGCTCGGCGCGGGAGAAAAACTCCTCATTCTCGGCAAAGGTAAGGTCGCCCGGCTGCGCGCTTTCGATGGTGGCAAAGCTTTTCAGGACGGCATTTCCATCGCCAACTATCTGGCCACCAATGACTTTGGCGATTTCCTGGGTTGTAAAAGGCATTTATTGACTTGTCGGTTGGAACTAACTATAAAGACGGGCGCATCCAATTCAACTCTCAACTTTTATGGCGAAAACTTTTCGCGTTGGACTGATTGGCTACCGCTTCATGGGGCGGGCACATTCGAACGCCTGGCGGCAGGCGCCCCGGTTCTTTCCCCTCAAGGGCAACGTGGAGCTGCATACCATTTGCGGGCGCGACAACTCAAACGTTCACGCCGCCCGCGTCCAGCTCGGCTGGGAGCATTCCACGACTGATTGGCGTGAAATCGTGGAATCGCCGCTCATTGATATCGTGGATATTTCCACGCCGACCGCTTCTCATGCGGAAATCGCCATTGCTGCGCTCAAAAACGGCAAACATGTGCTGTGTGAAAAACCGCTGGGACTGAACTTGAAGCAATGCGAGCAGATGTTTGCCGCTGCCCAAAAGTCCAAGGCGGTCCACATGGTTTGCCATAACTACCGCCGCATCCCCGCGATTGCCCTGGCCAAAAAGATGATGAGCGAAGGCGTGTTGGGAAAGATTTATCACTTCCGCGCGCGCTATGCGCAGGACCGCCTGGCCGACCGCGAGTTTCCGGTGGACTGGCGCCTGCAAAAGGAAACCAGCGGCAGCGGCGTTCATAGCGACATCAATTCGCACATCATTGATCTCGCGCGTTATCTCGTGGGCGAGTTCAAGGAAGTCTGCGGCCTCGTTCATACCTTTGTGCCTGAACGGCCCATTGCCGATTCCGCCAGCAAGGGTGTGCGCAAGATGGGCAAGGTGACCGTGCCGGATTCAGCGGCGTTCCTCGGCTGGCTGGAAAACAAGGTGCTCGCCAACCTGGAAGCCACGCGCTACGCCCTGGGCCGGAAGAACCATATCGAGCTGGAAATCAATGGTGAGAAGGGGTCGCTCTATTTTGATTTCGAGGACATGAACCGGCTCAAGTTTTACAACGGTGAAGACCCGAAGGATCGACGCGGCTTTCGCGACATCCAGGTAACTGAACGCGATGGCATTCAGCCTTACGTCGGCCATTGGTGGCCACCCGGGCACGGCATCGGTTACGAGCACACCTTCATCCACACCGTAGCGGATTTTATCAACGCCTGCGCCGAGGGCAAACCCGTTCATCCCACCTTTGAGGACGGCCTGAAAAACCAGCGGGTGCTGACCGCGGTTGAGGAATCTTCCCATAAAGGGAAGTGGGTGACTTTGTAATGGGGCACCCCCCCCTTCCGTAGCCTACAATAGGTTACAATAGCTTTCCGTAGGCTTCCGGTTTGGAACTGCGGCATACGCGGATTAAGGCACGACGCGTGGGTCTTTGTTGTTCAAAAACGGAATTAAACAATCTTTTTTCCTCAGAATGGCTGGACTGGCTCGGACTGGGTTGGACTCCCCTTTACCAAATTCCGGTGTGACACGCTGGTCTTCACCCCGCCGCCGCCTCCAACATCACCGGGGGGGGGACCCCTTCCGTAGCCTTCCGTAGGCTTCCGAAACCGCAAATTACAGGGGTTTTTGCATCGGCAAAATAAGGCTTGGTAGGATCTCAGAGGCCCCCGCCGCCCCCGGGGGGCGTTCTGTAGGGTTCTATAGGGTACAGTAGAGTTCCGCAGGGTTCTAAAACCGTGAAGGAAAAGCGGTGCTGAAGCACACGCACTCCAGACGCTACCGCGACCGTTGTGAGTCAAAGGCCTTCGCCAAGCGTATAGAGCGGCGATTCAAGGCCGCTTTTGCCCATCAATTTCGTCTTATGATGTCAAAGAACGTCAGGCCACCGTAGCTGTGGCAACGGTCATTTTAACACGCCCCTGACGATGGCGTGAGGGAAACATGACTCCCAGTTGTTCACGCAGAGCCTAAAAAATGCTTGTAATTTTTACGGATTCAATGAGAGATTAGCGTTGACTCAAAAGAACCCTCAACAAGGTAACAGTGGTTATGAAAACGCACATTCGCGCCCTCTATCTGATTACGATACTTTTCTGCCTGCACGTCCACGCGGCCACTTTTACGTGGACCAATACCGCTGGCGGTAATTGGAGTAATGCAAACAATTGGAGTCCCAACACGGTGCCCGGACAGTTGAATACCCTGGGCAGTTCGGATGACGTGTTGATCACGAATGCAGGCACGTACACGGTAGTTTTGGATACGGGGGCATCGCCCAGCTTTTGGGACATCCACAGTTTAACGCTCGGTGCTGCCAGCGGCGCGCAAACCTTGGTGATGACCAACCGGATTCTTTACGCCGCGCCGCTGACGATCACCAATGGCGGTGTACTCAGTGATTTCGGGTCCAGTTTTCATGCGGTCATCAACGTACAGAACGGAGGCAAATTATTTTCCACCAATGGAAGCTATTTCGTCAATCCGCTGACCATCAGCAGCGGCGGGATCTTTAGCACGCGGGGAAGTGTTACGGTTGAAAGCGGCGGTTCGATGCTGATGAATGGAACGTTGACCGTAAGTAACGGCACACTGACGGTGAATGCGCCGGCGACGAATACAGGAACATGGACGG
>Ga0335083_10001211_pt1 | contig 36051 bp, 30 predicted proteins | sample Lox_Sample_42_FD_206716 | JGI IMG/M metagenome (GOLD analysis project Ga0335083, IMG submission 206716) | Soil microbial communities from Loxahatchee National Wildlife Refuge, Florida, United States - Lox_Sample_4.2 | ecosystem: Environmental > Terrestrial > Soil > Wetlands | place: USA...
GCCCGTCGCCATGCAGGACGAGCGGATGAGCACCGCGCGCGTGCTGCGAACCGTGCGGGAGCTGGGCGGCTCGACCCGCGGCCGGAAGGAGGCGGTGGACGCCATGGCGGCGGCGCTGCTGCTGCAGCAGTATCTCGATGCCCGGCGCGGGTCGTCGCTGTGAAACGGGTCGGGCCCCCGCTCGTCCTGGCCGTAGCGCTCATCGGTTGTGCAGGACCCACCGGTGCACCGCAATGCGCGACCGCCGCACCAAGCGCGGCCTGCACCTATGTCACCATTCCCCGCGGCGCCACGCTCGACGCGACGATCGATACGCTCGTCGCTCACGGGATCATCAAGCGGCCGTGGCCGTTCTCCCTGTATGCGCGCCTGCGGGGGCTGCGCAATTCGATGAAGAGCGGCACCTATGGCTTCGCGGCGGGGGGGCGAACGAAGTGGCGTGAGGTGGTGGATGCCCTGGCTCGCGGCCGCGGCGCGATGGTGCGGTTCACCATCCCCGAAGGCCTCATGCTCAACGAGATCGCCGACCTCGCCGTCGCCCAGTTCGGCGTGTCGCGCGACTCCTTTCTCGCCGCCACGCGGGACCCCGGCGCCATCCACGACCTCGATCTGCCGGCCTCCGCCCAGAGCCTCGAGGGCTATCTCTACCCGACGACCTACACCATCCGCGCCCACCCCGGCGCGGGGGACCTCGTCGCCGCCATGATCGCCGAATTCCGGATGCACTGGCTTCCGGAGTGGCAGCCGCTCCTCGACTCCCTCGGGATGACGCGGTACCAGGTCGTCACCCTCGCCTCCATCATCCAGGCGGAGGTTCGTTACGCCCCCGATCGGCCCTACGTCTCCGCCGTCTACCACAATCGTCTGAAACGGGGGATGCTGCTGCAGGCGGATCCTACGGTGATCTACGCCGAAGGCCGGCGCCTGCGGCGCGTCTACGAGCGCAATCTCCTGGTTCGCTCACCCTACAACACCTACCTCCACCCCGGGCTCCCGCCGGGACCGATCTGCCAGCCGGACAGCGCCTCGCTCCACGCCGCCCTGTTCCCGGCCGCCGTGCCATATCTGTACTTCGTCGCCCAACCCGATGGCAAGCACATCTTCTCCGTGACCTACGCCGATCACGTCAAGGCGATCGAGACGGTGCATCGATTGCAGCGCGCAGCGCGCGCGCCGCGGACCGCGGATCGCCAGCACCAAACACCGCTCCAATGACGGCGACCCCGGCGGCGCCCGCGGCAATGATGCGCGCGGCGTTGGCGGCGCTGATCCCGCCGATCCCGATGACCGGTGTGCCGGTCGGCGCGAGTCGCGCTAACCGCTCGAACCCTGCGGGCCCGAGCGGGGGCCCGGCATCGGCCTTGTTGCCGGTGTCGAAGCAGGGCCCGATACTCCAATAGTCGGCCGGCCAGGCGCGCGCCCGCTCGGCTTCGGCCACGGATCCCACGGACGCCCCGAGGATGAACCCCGGGGGCAGATGCGGACGCAGGGCGTCGAGCGGCACATCGTCCTGGCCGAGATGGGCACCGGCGGCGCCGGCGGCCACGGCCACGTCGACCCGGTCGTCGACGATCACGGGTACCGGAAGCGCGGCAACCAGGGCGCGGGCCAGGGCCGCCGTGTCGCGGGGTACCGCATCTTTGGCCCGGACCTGCACCATGGTCGCCCCACCGGCCACGGCGTCGCGGCAGAGGCGCACCGCGTCCCGGCCACGCAGCAGCGCGGCGTCGGTGAGCACCATCAAACGCAGCTGATCGGCGAGTGTCATGGATGACGGAATCGAAACATAGTGCGGTCGTTTCCGCCAAGGGGGCGGCCCGATGGGACGCGGGCCACCCCTGGATCTACCGCTCGGACGTGCTGGAATCGCCGCGAGGGGGAGCCGGCATCGTCACCGTCGCCGACCGTCGCGGCAAGTTCCTGGGCCAGGCGCTGTACTCATCGAAGAGCGAGATCCGGTTGCGTTTGCTCACCCGCGAGCCGGAGCCCGTCGACGTGGCGTGGTGGACGTCCAGGATCGCCGCCGCGGCACGCCGTCGCGGAGCGATCGATGCGACGGCGTGGCGGGTCGTTCACGCCGAAGGTGACGGGCTCCCTTCACTGATGGTGGATCGCTACGGCCCCTACGTCGTCGCCCAGCTGCTGTCGGCGGGTCTCGAGGCGGTCCGCGCGGACGTCGTGGCCGCCCTGCGGGCGGCGCTCGCGCCATCCCTCGACGGCATCCTGTTGCGCAACGACGCGAGCGTGCGCCGCCACGAGGGACTGCCGCTCGAAGTCGTGACGGTGCACGGGACCGTCCCCGAGGTCGTCGAGGTCGTCGAACACGGTGTTCGCTATCTCGCGGCACCGCACACCGGACAGAAGACCGGCGCGTTCCTGGACCAGCGCGAGAACCGGATCCGCATCGCGGCGCTCGCCCGGTCGGGACGGGAGGCCCGAGCGCTCGATCTGTTCACCTATCACGGCTCCTTCGCCCTGCACCTCGCGGGCGGAGGGGGTGATGTCACCGCCGTGGACTCGAGCGCGGAGGCCCTGGCTCGGGGCGCCGAGAACGCCGCGTTGAACAACCTCACGAACATCACGTGGCTGGAGGCCAATGCTTTCGATCTGCTGCGGGAGCTGGAGCGGCGGCGCGAGCGGTACGACACCATCATCCTCGATCCACCCGCGTTCGCGAAGACGCGCGACAGCGTCCCCCGCGCGCTGGCAGGCTATAAGGAGATCAACCTGCGCGCCATGCGGCTCCTCGCTCCCGACGGCCTGCTGCTCACCTGCTCCTGCTCATTCCACGTCCAGCGCCACGATTTTCTGGACATGCTGGCCGCCGCCGCCGGCGACGCGCGTCGCCGGCTGGCGCTCGTGGCCGTCACCGGCGCCAGCGGGGACCATCCGGAAATCCTCACCGTACCGGAAACGGGCTACCTGAAGGGGGCGATTCTCCGCGCGGTGGACTAGAGAAGCCAGTTGACTCCAGCATCCGGCCTTACAACCTTGCATCCCATGCCAGGCTCCCCTCCCCGGCCGGAGGTCCCTCCCTCTCCGGAACGGACGGTCCAGATCCGCCGAGTGCTCGTTGGGTTGCTGTTCGCGAACCTGGCGGTGGTACTGGCCAAGGTCGTGGTCGGGCTGGCCTCGCACTCCCTCGCCGTCTTCGGGGACGCGCTGCACTCCACGGTCGATGTACTGAACAACATCGTGGCGCTGGTCGTGATCCGCGTCGCGGCGCAGGCGCCGGACGAAGACCACCCGTACGGCCACAGCAAGTTCGAAACGCTGGGGGCGCTCGCGATCGTGGGATTCCTGTCCATCACCTGCTTCGAGCTGGTGCGCGGGGCGATCACCCGACTGGCCGGGGACCATGCGGTGCCGAACATCACCGACGTCCAGCTCGTGATCCTGGTGCTCGGCCTGGGCGTGAACGTCTTCGTCGCCTGGTACGAGCATCGCCGCGGCGAAGCGTTGTCGAGCGATCTCCTCGTGTCCGACGCCGCGCACACCCGGAGCGACGTCTACATTTCGGTGGGCGTGCTCGCTTCCCTGCTGCTCGCCCGCCTGGGGTGGTGGTGGGCCGACCCCGTGGTCGGCATCGTCATCGCCCTGTTGATCGTCCGCGTCGCCTACGAAATCGGGCAGCGCACCGTGCCGGTCCTGGTCGATCAGCGCGCGGTCCCCCCGCAGGTCATCGAGGCCGTGGCCGGCGGCGTGGACGGCGTCCGAAACGTCTACGACATCCGCTCGCGCGGCGGGGACCACATGCGGTACGCGGAAGTCACGATCGCGGTGGACCGGGAGGCGAACGTGGCGGACGCCCACGCCATCGCCGACGCGGTCGAGCACCGGCTCACCCACGATCTGCAACTGCAACACGTCACCGTCCATATCGAGCCGTGCTGAACACCCTCGACCCCGATTCCTCATCCCGCTCCCGCCGCCCCCCGCGCGGACCCGCACTGTCCCTGCGCCGGGAATACGAGGAGTACATCTTCCAGCGCATTGAGGAACACAAGAACGCCCTGTCCCGGGCCGAGCTGCTGGAAGTCGGGGACGAAGCGGTGCGGGAATTGGAAGCCAACACGCGCGATCAGTACCTGCTCACCGAGGTGCTCCTCCTCGAGCACGTCGATCGCATCATCGGCCGCCGCCTGCGGCTGCCGACCTTCCAGAAATGGTCCCGCACCCACCGGGCCCTGCGGGCCGCCCAGCGCGAGCCGACTCACTGGGGGCTGGACGCCGACAGCTCGCTCGTGACCTGGGTCCGCCGTCTCGAGCACGGGGATACGGCCATCGTGATCGGGGCCTCGGCGCTCTCCGCCGCCCTGTTCATCGCGGCGCACGAGGCGGAGGTCCTGCTGCTCGATCAGGATCTCGGCGCCATCGAGTCCGCCGAGAGTCGCGCCGTGAGCGAGCAGCTGGCCGGACGGTTTCAGGCGCTGGTCGTGCAGTTCGGCCGCTGGCTCCCCGACGTGCCCGTCAGCCTCGCCGTGATCGACCCCGCGGCCCTCGTCGTGGCGGCCGCGGCGGAGCGCCGCACCCTGGTGGCGGACCTCCAGGGCCGCACGGCCACGGGGGGCGTCCACGTCGTGCTGCCGCTCGCAGATGTCGAGCCCGAGGCCGTCATTCCGATCGCTCCCGAGTCTTTACAGGTGCACTACGCCGGCTGGGAGATCCATCACCGTTCGCGCAGCCGCCGTGCGGGCTTTGCCGCGAGCAAACCGCGTCATATCAACACACGGGCGAACGTGTCGGAATAGAGAATCCGGTTGCGCCCACCTGTCGGCATATTCTCGTAACACATTGTCGTAAAATGAGTTGACGATTCCCCCGCGGCGGCAGGGTGCTTGCTTTGATGTTCCGCAGACCAAACCGTGGAATCGCAATGACGAGCCTGCCCCAAGTCCTAGATACTGAGCCGATCGGCATCATCCTCAGCGCCGGGGAGCGCATGCTCCGTCCCGCCCGCATCTGGGCGTACTGCTGGTGCGCCGACGAGGCCCTCGAAGCGGGCGATCACGTGCATCGCCACCTCCCGGTAGATCCGCATCTCGTGACCGCCTGATCGGGCGCAGCATCGGCAAGCAAGACGGGGCCGGCGGACAGCCGGCCCCGTTCGCATTCCACCCATGGACCCGCCGCTCGGCTAGTCGAGCTCTCGTTCCATCGCCGTACACAACGTCTTCAATACCTTGATGCGGGCGAAGTTCTTGTCGTTGGCCGGGACGATCGTCCACGGCGCCAATCCGGTCGAGGTGCGGTCCACCATGTCGCAGACCGCGGCCACGTACTGGTCCCACTTCTTGCGGTTCCGCCAATCCTCATCGGTGATCTTGAAGTGCTTGAACGAAGTATGCTCGCGCGACTTGAACCGCCGCAGCTGCTCGTCCTTACTGATGGCGAGCCAGAACTTCACGACCACGATCCCGTGGCGGGTCATCTCTTCCTCGAAGTCGTTGATCTCGCTGTACGCGCGACGCCAATCGTATTCCGAGCAGAAGCCCTCCACCCGTTCCACGAGCACGCGCCCGTACCATGACCGGTCGAATAAGGTGAGGTGCCCCTGGCGCGGGAGATGGCGCCAAAACCGCCAGAGATAGGGCCGCGCCTTCTCCTCGTCGCTCGGCGCGGCGATCGGCACGATGCGGAGCTGCCGCGCATCGACCGCCTCCGCCACCCGGCGGATGGCACCGCCCTTGCCCGCTGCGTCATTGCCCTCGAAGACCGCCACGACCGAGTGGTCGGCAAACCGCTTGTGTCGGGTGAGCAGGTTGAGCGTGCCCTGCCAGCGCTCCCGCTCGCCCCCGTAGCGGGCGTCCGTCAGCTTCCTGGTCAGGTCCAGAGTGTTGATCACGTCCTTGGCGTCCACGGGCGGTGCGGCCGGGACCGGGGTTACGGCGCGCGCCCCTGCGGGCGTCTGCAACCGGGCCTGCAGACCTTCCAGCACCGTCTTGCCGGTCACGAGGTTGCGGTAGCGCTCGTCAACGCCTTCCACCACGATCCAGGGCGCGTGGGCTTCGCTGGTGTGCCGCAGCGCGCGCTCCGACACCGCTCGGAACTCGTCGTACAGCTTGAAGCGCTGCCAGTCCTGCTTGGTCACCCGCCACCGCAACCGGGGATCCCGTTCCAACGATTTGAGCCGCTTGCGCTGCGCCGGCTTGGACAGATGGTACCAGAACTTGAGCAGGAGCATTCCTTCCTCGGCCAGCATCCGCTCAAAGCGGCGAATCTCTTCGATGCTGCGATCGAGCGCCGCCATGCGGTGCTTCTTCCGGCTCATCACGCAATCGATGATGGGCGCCGTGTACCAGTTGCCGAAGAAGATCCCGATCCTCCCGTGCGGGGGCAGGGCGCGCCAGAACCGCCACATCGGCGGCCGCTCGCGTTCCTCGTCCGACGGGTCTCCCATCGCGTTGGTCTCGATGTAGCGGGAGTCCATCCAGGCGGTGAGGGTGTTCACCGCCTCGCCCCGGCCGGCACCATCGACGCCGTTGATCAGGAGCACCACGGCGAAGTCCTTGCGCTGCGCCAGCTCGAATTGCGCCTCCAGCAGGGCGTCCCGCAGCGGCGGGACTTCCCGGCGATAGGTCGCTTTGTCAATGCTGTGGCCCAGCTCGGCGTCCTCGAACATCCAGACCCTCGTTGGCTAACGACGGCTCCAAAATGGCGCTTCCGCGGCCGGAGCGCAGCAGCGCTGGAGCGTCATCACCGTACGGATTGACGAGTGGAAGACTCCGGATACCGGGAGCCTGCAGAAGACCCGCAGGACCGGCTCATGCCGGCCCTGCGGGGCTCGACAACCTATCGTGTAGCGAAGTGGGGAAGTCTCAGTTGCACTTGGCGCCGGTCCAGGTCCCGCTGCTCCCCGCGCCGTTGTCCCAGGTGCCGCTGACGTTGGTCCCGCTGACCGTGCCGACCGCCAGACCGGGGATCGCGATGTTGCCGCTGGAAACCGTGCCGTCGAGCGCAATCACCGTTCCGGAGGTCGTGGTCGCGGTACCGTGCAGCGCGCCGCTGATCACCGTGAAGTTGAAGACGCCGTCATCGTCCCCGGTGAACGAGCCGCAATAGGCCACCGCCGTGTTGCCGTTGTCCTTGACGGTGACGAACGTGCCCGAAGCGGTTCCCGTCATCCCCCCTTCCATCCGACTGGAGCCATCGTACACCCCGGCGAAATTGTACCCGTCGCCCGCGGCCGCCATTGCCTTCGAGCCAGTGTTGTACGTGCCGGTCAGGGCGTGCGAAGAGGCTGACGGTGCAATGATGGTGAAGGTCCCGGTCACCGCCGTGCCGGTGATGGAGAACGAGACGGATCCGCTCAACCCGCCGTTGTCGCCGTTGACCGTCCCCACGAACACGAGGGTGGTGTTACTCGGGGTGGTACCGCTGTCCTTGCTGCAGGCCGACAGCAGGACGGCGCCGGCGAGTCCGAGCGCCAAGAGACGTTGGGGTTGCATGACACGCTCCTCCAGAAGTGAGTGGTTGTGACCGTTCACGATTTCAATCCAACAGTTGTACGGTGATTTCCTTCACCACACCGCCAACGACTTCTCCCGTCACGGTCCAGCGGCGCCGCACGAAGTCGAAAAACCGACCGTCCTGACGGACCCGCGCCGGTGATCCCCAACGCGCTTGCATCGAGCTCGCCGCGTCCCCCACCCGGACCCCATCGACAGCCCCCGCCCCAGGACGACTCAGCACCATCACCCGCACCGTCCGCTCGTCGCGATCCCACATCAGCGTGAGGCCGCGCTGCGGGTAATCCCAGACCACAAATCCGAACGATTCGTGCCGCTGGCCAGGCTCCCCCAGCGCCACCCGCACTGCCGCCGCCGAATCGCCCACCGTCACACCGGCGACCGGTGGCGCCGCGTCGCGGGAGGCGCCGTCTTGCGCCCTCACGGAAGGCGCGCCGAGTAGCAGCAGTGCGCCGACCACCGGCATTCGCAGTGCCCTCCACAGCCTCACGCTCACGCTTGACAAGTTGCTCCAGGGCCGTAACCTCCCTGTGCTCAGCGCGTGACTTCGCAGATAACGCCGTTAACTTCAGGACCTGCAGCATGATCCGCTTTCGGACCTTGGGAACCGTCGATTTGCGCGGCACCGATGGCACCGAGCTGCGGACCATCCTGGCCCAGCCCAAGCGGGTCGCCCTCCTCGCCTACCTGACCCTTGCCCGTCCCCGGGGCTTCCACCGCCGGGACACCCTGGTGGGGCTGTTCTGGCCGGAATCCGACCAGGAGCGGGCCCGCAACGCCCTCCGCCAGGCCGCCCACTTCCTGCGACAGCCCCTCGGGGGAGACGTGCTCGTCAGTCGGGGGATGGAAGACCTGGGGATCGACGCGAGCAAACTGTGGTGCGATGCGATCGCCTTCGAAGCAGCCCTGGATCGCGGGGAGGCGGAGGCGGGACTCGAGATCTACGGCGGTGATCTGCTGCGCGGATTCTTCGTCGCGGGGGCCCCGGAGTTCGAGCGTTGGCTCGACGCGGAGCGCAGCCGCCTGCGCGACCGCGCGACGCGAGCGGCATGGACCCTCGCCGACTGCGCCGCCGCCGAGAACCAGACGGCTCCCGCGGCGCATTGGGCGCGCTGGGCGGCTGCCCTGCATCCCGAAGACGAAATCGGGCAACGCCGGCTGATCGAGGTCCTGCTGCGGCTCGGCGATCGCCGGTCGGCGCTCAAGGCGTATGCGGACTTTGCCGAGCGGTTGCGCGCGGAGTTCGACGCCGAGCCGTCGGCGGAAACCCGCGCCCTCGTCGAACGCACCCGCACTTCTCCGACCCCTCCTCCCGCCCCCGCCACGACGCCGCCGACCGCGGCTCCGTCAGCGACACCAGCGCGGGCGCTCGAGAAAATCGCCGCGGTCCCTCGCTTGTCGCGTCGCGGTTGGTGGGCCGCGGTGGCCGTCATGGTGATCGGCACGATCGGGGGCGTCATCGCCATCCGGCAGGCCCATACCCGCCGAGCTGTCGAGACACTGGCCCCTGCCGTCGCCGTGCTCCCCTTCACCGTCCGTGGTCAGCCCGAAGTCGCCTACTTGCGGGAAGGCCTGGTCGACTTGATCGCCGCCGGCATCGATGGCGCCGGGCATCTGCGCGTCATCGATCCGAACGCCGTGTTGGCACAGGCGGCGGGCCGTGCTCCCCTGGACCCGGAGGCCGGCGCGGACATCGCCAGACGTCTCGGCGCCGCGTACTTCGTCCTCGGCGACGCGGTGGAGATCGCGGGACGGCTGCAATTGACGGCCGGGATGTACACCGTCAGTCGCCCCACGGAACCGCTGGCCAAGGCCAGGGCAGAAGGAGAAGCCAATGACGTGTTCCGTCTCACCTCCAGGGCGGCGGGACAACTCCTGGTGGGAGCGGTGCCGGGGGCGGACACCTCCTTCATGCGACTGGCTGGCGTCTCGACGCCATCCACCGAAGCGTTCCGCGCCTACATCGATGGGGAGGCGGCGCTGCGCGCGGGACACTACGAGCAAGCCGTCGACGGCTTTCAACGATCGGTCGCCGCCGATCCGCTGTTTGCGCTGGCCTACTACCGGCTGGCGGTGGCGGCCGACTGGGTCGGCAATGCCCCGCTACTGCAACGCGGCGCGGCGGCGGCGGTTCGCCTCGGCGACCGCCTGTCCCCCCTGACGCGGAGCATGCTGGCCGGATTTCAGGCTTATTCGGTGTCCCTCGGAGACTCGGCGGAGCGCATCTATCACGCGGTCGTAGCCGCGCACCCCGATAACCTCGAAGCGCGCTACATGCTCGGTGAGGTGCACTTCCACTACAACTCGTATCGCGGGCGGCCGTTTACCGAGGCGCGAGGGGACTTCGAGCATGTCCTCCGCATTGACGCGGATCATCCCCACGCGCTGATCCATCTGGCCCGGATCGCGGCCGCCGAGGGGAACCGGGAGGAACTGAACGATCTCGTGAATCGGTTCCTGGCCCTGCGTCCCGACGCCGACCGCGCGCTCGAGATGCAAGCCCTCCGAGCATTCGCGATGCAAGGCGTTCGGGAGCAGGATCGGATCGTAGAGGAGCTGCGGGGCGCCAGTGACGTAGTGCTGCTCCAGATCTACCAGTCCGTGGCGGCGCTCACCGAAGATCCCGCCGGTGCGGCGCGAATCTCGGCTCTCTTCGACGTCCCCACGCGCGACCTGCCCTTTCGGCTACTCTCTCGCGCGAATCGGGCCCGCCTGGGTGCTGCCCGGGGGCGCTGGGCGGACGCATACGAGCACCTCCAAGCCCTGGAACACCGCGCTCCGGACTGGGGGCTGATGCAGCACGCCCTGCTTGCGGCGACTCCCCTCCTTCCGGTACCGGAAGGCGATCTTCACCAGGTCCGCGACCGCCTGAGGCGGTGGAAACTCCAAACCCCAGACTTCGACGGGCACGCTGGAAACGCGGTTGTGCTGATGCCTCCGCTCCGCCTCTATCTCTTGGGACTGATCGCCGCGAAAATTGATGAGCCAACCCGCGGGACGAAGCTGCAGAACCTCTCGGCCGAGCTCGATAGTCTGGCCGACCGGGAGCCGATCATCGGCTTTGCGGTCATCTCGCATGATGCGGCTCACTCCCTGCGCGCCTCGGCAGCCGGACTCCGGGGCCAACCTGGACTCGGTCTGCGGGAGATCGAGCAGATCAACGGCGAGTACGCCCTGCTATCAAGAAACCTTCCCGAAACGGAGGGCTGGGTTCGGTTCCTGCACGCAGAGCTGCTCCATCAGATGGGACGGGATGACGAAGCCCTCCAGTTGTACGCCTCCTTCCCCTCACCCAGTGCCCACGACATCGCGTTCCTGGGACCTGCGCTCTATCGACAGGCCCAGATTCTGGAGAAGCGTGGGGAGGGCGTACGCGCCGCCCAGCGCTACCGCCGCTTCGTCCTGTTGTGGGAGGACTGTGACCCCCCGCTGGTCCCGATGCTCGACTCCGCCCGGGCCGCGCTTGCCCGCCTCGGCCAGCCAGCCGCTCCGCGATGATGGAACTCTCAGTCCGAATGGACATATTGAGGGTCGGACCATGACCCCCGTCACCCTCACCATCGACGGTCGACTGCTGCAGGCCGACCCCTCTCAAACCATCCTCGATGCCGCCCGCGGGGCCGGTGTCGACATCCCCACCCTCTGCTGGTATCCCAAGCTCCCCGTCGTCGGGAACTGCCGTATCTGTCTCGTCTCCGTCGAAGGACAGCCCAAGCTCGTCCCCGCCTGCGCGACCAAGGTCGCCGACGGCATGGTCGTCACCACCGAATCCCACGCGGCGGTCGAGAACCGACGGGGCGTTCTCCGTCTCCTGCTGGAGCGCTACCCGGGCGAGCATCTCACGAACGGCGGCCGCGCGAAGCCGCGTAACGAGTTCGAACGCTACGTCGTCCGTTACGGCGTCGAGCCCCGACCCCTCGCCGATCGCGACCTGGCCCTGCGCGCCGGGGATGAGCGCCCCGGCGACCCGATGATCCGCCACGACATGACCACCTGCATCCTCTGCACCCGCTGCGTGCGGGCCTGCGAGGACATCCAGGTGGTGGGCGTGCTGGACGTCGGCCTGAGGGGCGATCATACGCAGATCATCGTCGGCGCCGACGGCGATCCGGAGAAGGCCGGGTGCACCTGGTGCGGGGAGTGCGTCCGCGTCTGCCCCACCGGCGCGATTTTCGAAGTGATCCCGCGCGAGCGGTTCACCCCCGAGCAGATCCGCCAGCCCGACCGCCTGGTGCGGGCGGTGTGTCCGTACTGCGGCGTCGGGTGCCAGGTCGATCTGCACATTTCCGGCGAGCAGGTAATGCGCGTGACGTCGCCCGACATCGAGGCGAACACGCCCAACCAGGGTTCGACCTGCGTGAAGGGCCGGTTCGGCTACGACTTTCCCCAGCACCGTGACCGCCTCACCAAGCCGTTGATCCGTCGCGGCTGGATGAAGGAAGACACACGCTGGGTCTGGAAGGGGGCCACCGGCGCCGACCGCCGGGCCGGGCCCTGGCAGACGATCACCGGACTGGGGCAGGAGGCCAAGCCGGCCACCCCTCCCAGGAAGACCGGCAAGAGCGTCCGCGAGCTGCCGCTGCTCGAGCGCCTCGACATGGACATCCGCGACCGTGTGGCGACCCCCGCGGCCTGGTACGAGCCGTTCCGTGAGGCGACCTGGGAGGAGGCGCTGGAGCTCGCCGCGCAGGAGATCCGCCGGATCAAGGGATCCTACGGGCCGGACGCGCTGGCCTGCTTCGCATCGGCCAAGTGCAGCAATGAAGAGAACTACGTCTTGATGCGGATGTTCCGGGCGGCGATCGGCACCAACAACGTGGACCACTGCACCCGTCTCTGCCACTCGACCTCGGTGGCGGCGATGCAACGCGCGCTCAATACGTCCGCGGCGTCGGGCTCGATGCGTGAGGTGGAACACGAGACCGATGTCATCTTCATCGCCGGCGCGAACACGACGGAGACCCATCCGGTGTTCGGCGCCGCGCTGAAACGCGCCGTGGCGCGTGGCGCCCGGCTCGTCGTGGCGGACCCCCGTCGTACCGAGCTGGCCGATCTGGCCGACATCCATCTCCAAATGCTCCCCGGGACCGACGTCGCTCTGTTCAACGCCATGCTGCAACACATCGTGGCTCAGGGGCTGGAGAACCGGGACTTCGTGAGGTCCCGCATGAAAGAGTGGGATGCCGTGAAAGCGGCCGTCGCGCCGTACACCCCGGAGCGGGCAGCCAAGATCACCGGCGTTTCGGCCGATCGCATCCGGGCCGCGGCGGAGATCTATGCCAAGGGTCCGCGCACGAGCACGCTCTGGGCCATGGGCCTGACGCAGCACGCCAACGGCACCGACCTCGTCACCGCCCTGCTCAATCTGATGCTCGCCTGCGGGATGATCGGACGTTGGGGATCGGCCATGATGCCGGTGCGGGGCCAGAACAACGTGCAAGGCGCGTCGGACATGGGCGCCATCCCGTTCGTCTATACGGATTATCAGCCGGTCACCGATCCAGCCGTGCGGGAACGGTTTGCCCGTGCCTGGCAGGTGCCCCCGGAGTCGCTGTCCCTGAAGAAGGGGCTGATGGTCACCGAGATCACCAATCCCGAGAGCGGCGTCCGCGGGATGTACATCATGGGCGAAAACCCGATCATCTCCGATCCCGACATCGCCCACGCGGAGGACTGGTTCCGCACCCTCGAGTTCCTGGCGGTGCACGATCTCTTCCTCACCGAGACGGCGCGCTATGCCGACGTCGTGCTGCCGGGCTCGAGCTTTGCCGAGAAAACGGGCACATTCGTAAATACCGAGCGCCGCATCCAGCTGTCGCACAGCGCCGTCAAGCTCCCGGGGGCCGCGCGGGGCGATCTCGACGTGCTGGTTGACCTCTCCACCCGCTTGGGGTTGCCGGCACCCTTCCGCACGGCCGAGGAGGTCATGGCGGAGATCGTTCAGGTCACCCCCTCGTGGCGGGGCGTGACCTACCCCCGGCTGGAGGGCGCCGGGCTGCAGTATCCCGTGCCGACGTCCGATCATCCCGGCACGTCGTTCCTGTTCGACAAGGCGTTCCCGACCGCGGACGGGCGCGGCACCTTCGTGCCCGTCGAATACACGAACCCGACCGAGCTGCCGGACGACGAGTACCCCTTCGTGATGAACACGGGCCGGCAGCTGTACCACTGGCACACCGGCACGATGACGCGCCGGGCCACGGGGCTCGACGCACGGGAGCCGACTCCCACGGTGGAGATCCATCCCGAGGATGCCGCGCAGCTCGGGGTCACCGAGGGTGACTTGGTCCGCCTCACCTCGCGGCGCAATTCGATGGTGACGGCGGTGCGCGTGTCCGAGCGGGTGGCGCGCGGTCAGGTGTTCGTGCCGTTCCACTTCCGTGAGGCGGCCGCCAATCTGCTCACCAATCCCGTGCTCGATCCGTACGCCAAGATGGCCGAGCTGAAGTGCTGCGCCGTGCGGGTCGAGCCCGCGAGGATCGCCGCGACGGTCTAGGAGGAATGATGGACCTCGGGCTGCGCAACAGAGTCGCCCTCGTCTGCGGCAGCACTCGCGGGATCGGCCGCGCCGTCGCCCGCGCGCTCGCCTTGGAGGGCGCCAGGGTCGTCGTGAACGGGCGGACGCGAGAAGGCACCGACGAGGCGGCCCGGACCCTCGCGGCGGAAACCGGGCGCCCCGTCGTGGCCATGGCGGCCGATGTCACCCAGCCCGACGCGGCCGAGCAGCTCGTCGCGCGGGTGCACCACGAGCTGGGCCGACTCGATATTCTGTTCTGTAACGCCGGCGGACCTCCGGCCGCCCCCTTTAAGGATCACTCGCGCCAGGCGTGGCAGGACGCGATCGAGCTCAACCTCCTGTCCACGATCAGCTTGTGTCGGGCCGCGGTGCCGCTGATGCGCAAGTCGCAGTGGGGTCGGATTCTCTGTTCCACCTCGATCGCCGCCAAGCAGCCGCTCCCCGGGCTCATCCTGTCCAGCACCGCCCGGGCCGGAGTGCACGGCTTCGCCAAGGTGCTATCGGACGAGGTGGCGCCCGACGGCATCACGGTGAACGTGATCTGCCCCGGCTACATCATGACCGATCGGATCGAGGATCTGACCCGGTCGCGGGCCGCCCGCGAGCGCCGCACCTCCCAGGAGGTCATGAAGCAGATCGTGCAGGACATTCCTCTCGGCCGGATGGGAAGACCCGAGGAGGTTGGCGCGGCCGCGGCGTTCCTGGCCTCCGAACCCGGCAGCTATATTACCGGCGCCGTGCTCCAGGTTGATGGAGGTTTCACGAGAGCCATCACCTAATTCCCTCTTCCCCAGTGCCGATGCACGCCATCGTCAAATCCACTCGCGCCCCCGGCCTCACCGTCACGACCGTTCCCAAGCCCACCTACGGCCCGGGTGAAGTCCTCATCGCCGTGCGCCATGCGGGCGTTTGCGGCACCGATCTTCACATCGCTGAATGGGACGCGTGGGCGCAGGGACGGATCAAACCCCCGGTGGTCGTGGGACACGAGTTCGCCGGTGAGATCGTGGCGGTGGGCGAGGGTGTCACGGAGCTGAGGACCGGCCAGCTGGTGACGGCCGAAGGGCACATCGTCTGTGGCCACTGCCTGCAATGTCGCACCGGGAACGGTCATATCTGCCGCAATACCCGGATCATCGGCGTGGACCGCGACGGGGCGTTCGCCGAGTTCATCACCATGCCGGCGACCAACGTCCTGCCGCTCGAAGGGATCCCCACGGAGATCGGGGCCATCATGGACCCGATGGGGAACGCGTTTCACACCGTGCTGACGGCGGATATCCCGGGCAGCACGGTGTTCATCGTCGGCTGCGGGCCGATCGGCTGCTTCGCGGTGGGGATCGCCCGGGCCGCCGGTGCCGCCAAGGTCATCGCCTCGGACGTGAACCCCAAGCGCCTCGAGCTCGCCCGGAAGATGGGCGCCCACGTTCTGATCAATCCGGCCACGGACGACGTGCTGCGCACCGTGCAGGCCGAGACGGGCGGCGAAGGCGTGGACGTCGTGTGTGAGATGTCGGGCGTGCCGCAGGCGCTGCACCAGGCGTTCGCCGCGGTCCGCATGGGCGGTCGCGTGCAGCTGCTGGGGATCCCCAAGGGCGAGGTGCCGGTCGACTTCGCCACCGAAATCATCTTCAAGGGGATCACCCTCTACGGGGTCATCGGTCGCAAGATGTACGAGACATGGCACCAGATGCGTCGGTTCCTCGCCGGCGGACAGTTCGACCCCCGCCCGGTCATCACCCATCGTTTTCCCCTCAGCAAGATCGACGCAGCATTGGCCGCCATCCGTTCGGGGGGTGCGGGCAAAGTCATCCTGGAGATCGCATGAAACTCGCAGCCACCCTGCAGACGGAGCTGGACCAGTTCAAGCGGGAAGGGGTCTACAAGACCCTCAACTACCTCAGCGCTCCGCAGGCTGCCCGGACCCGGATGGAGGGTCGCGGAGAGGTCGTCATCCTCTCCTCCAACAACTACCTCGGCCTATGCAACGTCCCGGAGGTCGTGGCCGCCGGGAAGGCCGCGCTCGACGAATTCGGCGCCGGCACCGGATCGGTGCGCTTCATCTGCGGGACTTTTACCATCCATCGCGACCTTGAAGCGGAGCTGGCCAAATTGGTTGGATGTGAGTCCTCGCTCACATACGTCAGCTGCTGGAACGCCAATGAGGGCCTCTGTCCCACGATCCTCAGTGAGCAGGACATCGTCATCTCCGACCAGCTGAATCACGCTTCGATCATTGATTCGATCCGCCTCGCCAAGGCCATCACCAAATGCCAGACCGCGGTCTACAAACACTCGGACATGGCGGACCTGGAAGATCGGCTGCGCGCTGCCAAGAGCGCCCGGCGACGCCTGATCTTCACCGACGGCATTTTCTCCATGGAAGGCGACATCGCGCGGCTCCCCGATATCATCGACCTGGCTCGACGCTATGACGCGATCGTGGCGGTGGATGATTCGCACGCGACGGGGGTCTTGGGAAAGACCGGACGAGGCACCGCCGAGCACTACGGTGTCGTGGGGCAGGTCGACATCATCACTTCGACGCTCGGCAAGGCGCTCGGAGGTGCCGCCGGGGGGTTCACAGCTGGTCCGGCCGCGCTCGCCGACTACCTGACCCAGCGCTCTCGTCCTCAGCTCTTCAGCAACGCCCTCCCCCCCACGGTCGCCGCGAGTGCCCTGGCCGCCGTCCGCCACCTCGGCCGGCACCCTGAGCTCATCACGCGCCTGCGCCACAACACCCGGTTCTTCCGGGAGCGGCTCCTGGCACTGGGATTCAGACCGCTGCCCGGAGAGACGCCGATTGTGCCCGTGATCCTCGGCGAAACCGCCAAGGCGATCCAGATGAGCGAGCTGCTGCTTGCCGAGGGAGTGTTTGTGACGGGCTTCGGCTATCCCGTCGTTCCGCAGGGACACGCTCGTGTACGCTGTCAGCTTTCCGCGGCGCACACCGAGGCCGACTTGGAGTTCGCGCTGCGAGCCTTCCAAAAGGTGGGTCGGCAACTCGCCCTGATATAAGCGCCATCATAATAATACTGTTGTGACAGTTAGCTCCGATCTTCGGCAAATCTTCGGCAAAATCGGATCGACCTAAAGTACTTTCACGTACGAATGTCATAAACGACACGCAGCCAATAGACTAGACTCAAGGTACCCCCTCGCGTTTTTTCCCGACTCTTCCTATTTTGGGTGTCCGCTGGCAGCCCAGGGGCTGCCACCCTCTTGTGGAGGACGTACGATGAAGGCGTACACCCGGTTAGTCCCAAGCGCGCTACTGCTGGTCCTGGCGGCTTCCCCCGCCCTGGCCCAAGAAAAATTCGACCGCTCCTTCCAGTGGTATTGGGGAGCACAAGCAGGCGCCCTGGCCTACAAGACCAACGTCGAGGGACCCTTCTACGACCCGACGATCGGCGCGCACTGGGTGATCACCCATCGACGGACCGCCCTCTTCGTCGGGGCCGAGCAGGCGTTCTTTGCGACCGACGCCATCGCCGAGGTCGCCGATCCCGGCTCCACGACGGGCGTGCGCGACGTGACCTTCAATCAGGTCCGCCGCCTGACATTCGGCGTTCTGGTGTACCCGCTCCCCGCACACATTGAGCCGTACTTCGGTGGAGGATTCGCCCTGATGAACGTGCTCAATCCCACAGTGGATTGCAGCGGCACCACGCCCAACTCGAGCTGCCCGACTCTCAATGACCAGTTGCAGGCGCAGGACGCGGCGTCCAATGCCGCGAGCTGGGCGTCCGGCTGGATCACGGCCGGCATCCAGATCAATATCGGGAAGCTTTCCCTATTCGGCGATTACGCCCTCAACTCCGCAGCGAAGAACGTGCTCCTGGATGGCATAACCCATACGATCCACGGTGGCGTGCGCTACAGCTTCGGCAACGCGAGAGAGGACATCACCGAGAAGCACTAGCGAGGGGTGAACCGAGCCGCTGCAAAACGTCGCTGTCGCGCAAATCGACAGCGACGTTTTTCCTTTCCCCATCAACGCCTGCCGCGCCCTCCTCGTGATGCCCAGGGCGAGTCCAGGAGCACGAACCGCAACGGCCAATCCACCGCTGCGGTGATGCCGATGCGCGGCGTGACCGCGACCGGGAGGCGCCGGCGGTCGCCACGGACAACCCTCAGAGCGCCACGCTGGAGCGGGATGCCGTTGAGGCGCCCGGTGATCCCCAGCGCTTCACACAGGCGAGCCGGGCCGGCGCAGAGGTCGGAGTCCGCCACCTTCCCGCCTCTTCCTCGGGCGCGTCGCCGCCGCATGGTGTCGACTCCATCCAGGGGTTCGAGCGCGCGGATCAGCACCGCGGCGGGATAGCCGGCCGCCTCGGTGACGGCGTTCAAACACCAATGCATGCCATAGGTGAAATAGACGTAGGCGGTTCCGGGGGGACCGTACAATGCCTCGGTCCGCGGCGTCCGGCGGCCGCCCCAGGCGTGGCAGGCGGGATCATGGGGGCCCACGTACGCTTCGGTCTCGACGATCCGGCCGGCGGTGCGCCGTCCGCCCACGTCGCTGACAATGATCTGACCCAATAGTCGACGCGCGACCTCTACCGTAGGTCGCGCGTAGAACGACAGGGCGAGAGGGGAGCGCCTCACTGCTTACTCGCCGCCGATGAGCCCCCGTTTGACCCGGGACCAGAACGATTCACCATCCGGCTCCACCGCGGGCGCCGGACGTGGAGCGGGGGCCGGGGCGGGCGCCGGAGGCACCGGAGAGGCCGCGGGTGCCACCCCCGGATTGATGCGTGAAGACGAGGGCATCTCGGGTCGAGCCTCCCCCCCACGCTGGGGCTCCCGCTCCCTGTGACTGAACCCACCGTGCGATTCCCCATTGCGGGGCTGCCGGCCGCGGCCACCACGGCCCCGGCCACCGCGACGGGCATGGCCACCTTCGCGATCCCCCCCGCCCCCCGCTCCGGAAGTTCCGCCGCCTTGGCCGTGATCTCGTTCCCCCCGCTCGTGCCCACGGCCGCCGCGTCCGCGGCCTCCGCGGTTCCGAGACGGGCGCTCATCCGTTCCACCGGGACGGCTCGGACTGTCCAACGACGACCGCGACGTTTGCGGCGGCGCGCCGGGGGGCCCTGACACCGGCGGCTTGGCCAGAATCGTCTCGATGCGGGGACGGAAGGTTGGATCGACTTCGACCACACCGACCTTGGGAACTCCAGGGGACGCAGGCCGGGGTCCCCGAGAGCCGCGGCGGAACCTTGCACCTCGGGCCGGGATCCCTGCCGGGGCTGAACCCGTCGAGTACGGAGGAGGCGGTGCGGAGGACTGGGGCTGCGGCGGCTCGTCCTGATCGTGCTCGGGTTCCGGCTCTGGCGTATGCACCGGAACGGCCGGCGCAGGCTCGGCCGGCGCGACGTCGCGCACGCGGACCTCATAACGCCCTGCCTGATTCTTGGAGAGATCGATCAGCTCGGCGTCGTGCGCCTGACGGAGCAGGCGCCCCATGTTGCGCGACTCCACCGGCTTCGACCCTTCGGGTACGATCTGGTTGATCGCCTCACGGACGGTCTCGGCGCTCATCGGCTCGCCAGTTCCGCCCAGCCGCGACAGCGCTTGTTTCATCAGCCCGAAGGCATCGCCGACCAGAGAGCCGCGGCGGCCACCCGGGGCCGGCGCGGTGACGGGGGCCGCGGGGGGAAGCTCAACCGGCGCCACGATCTCCCCGCGACCATGGGGCTCGCTCCGTCCGCCGCCCGCCTCGGCACCGAGGCTGATCTCGAATTGGCCGTTGTCGAGCCGGGCGGTCTGAATCAGGCCGCGGTGCGCCGCCTCGGACACGAACTTGGAGAACCGTGAGTACCCGACGTCTTTCTCGTCGAACGCCGGGTCGATCTCCTGCATCACCTGCTTCAGGCGATCGGATCGCATCACGTCGTTGCGGGCCTGCATCTGTTTGACCGCCTCGACCACCAGCTCCCACGGATCGTGCCGCACGTGCTCGATGTCCGACTCTTTGGTCAGACCGGCCAGCTCGTTGTAGGAGAAGTACTCGTCGCAGTTCTGGATCAGGAGGTCGGACGACGACTCGCGGATCCCGACGCCGATCACGTACTTCCCGTACTCCTTGAGCTTCAGCACGAGCGAGGAGAAATCGCTGTCGCCCGAGAGCAGGATGAACGTCCCGATCTCGGGACGCGTGAACACGAGCTCCAGGGCGTCGATCGCGAGCCGGATGTCGGTGGCGTTCTTCTTACTGGAGCCGTAGGCGGGGGCGAAGATGAGGTCGATCGAGGATTCCGACAGCGGAACGATGTACTGCGGGTAGCGCCGCCAGTCGGCGTAGGCGCGTTGTACGGCCACTTTCCCTTTGATGATCGCCGACGAGAGGAGTCGTTTCAGCTCCGACTGCAGGTCGGAACGGACACCCATCGTCACGTTGTCGAAATCGATCAGGAGCGCCGCGTTGGGCGCATGAGCAGGGGGTTCTTTGTAAGCGGGCCGTACGAGATGTGATTGCGGCTGAGAGGTCATACCTTCTGTGTGGGACTCCCGGGCACTACAGACCAGACGCGTGACTCGTGCAACGCCGGACTCCCCGCTCCCGATTTTGCGGAAAGTGGCTGTCGCGGATCTGGCTGGGCCAGTGATGGTGGCGATGGCCGCGGCCTTCCGCGGCGCCTGTTATCGCCTGTTTCGGTCACCCCGACCTGGAGCCGAGGCTGCTGCGGCAGCGAGCCGCGCGCGCGTTCGGTTACGGTACGGGTGGGCCCGGGTGAGTTCATCGGCTCAGAGCAGCGGACCAACGCCCGCTCCCTTGATGCCGGAGTCTTCCCCGGACGCCATCGGGAACTGTTCAAAATACACAACTTAGGTCGTGTCTGAAAGCCCCAGCTCACTCCCCCAGCACTTTGATGATCACCCGCTTCTTGCGCCGGCCATCCCACTCACCGTAAAACACCCGCTGCCAGGGGCCGAAGTCCAACTCCCCCTTGGTGATCGGGACGATTACCTCGTGCCCAACCGTCAGGCTCCGCAGGTGGGCCGCCGCGTTGTCTTCGCCCGTCTCATTATGGCGGTACCGCCCGGGCTCCCAGGGGGCGATCCGCTCCTCGAGCCACCGCAGAATGTCCTGCCACAGCCCCGATTCGTGGTCGTTCACGAAGACCGACGCGGAAATGTGCATCGCGGAGACCAGGACGATTCCCTCCTGCACCCCGCTGCGCTTCACCTCCCGCGTCACGTCGTCGGTGATATCGATGATTTCCTGGCGCTGCTTGGTGGTGAACCAGAGATAGTGGGTGTGGCTGAGCACGCGGTCCTCCGTAGAGCGTCCAAGGGTTCGATTTTCCAACAAGGTAGTAGCGTCACCGCGTGCACTGTGTCAATTTGTCACACACCATGGCTCTCCCATTCCGGAGGCGGATCTTCTTCATCCTCGTGGCGATGGCCGTCATACCGACGAGCCTCGCCGTAGTGGGGTGGGTGCTGTCGGTCCGGACCTGGGGACCGGCAAGCGGTGCGCGGGCCTCGTTGGAGCAGGTCGCCGCTTCGGCCAGGGCCATGCTCGAACGGGTGGACACGCTGCGGCTCTCACCCGGGGGGCGCCTGGCGGTGCGCAATCACCTCGACGAGATCTCCCACGGGCTCACGTTGGCCCGCCAGGCCGATACCTACCTCCGCTATTACACGGGAGGACTGGTCATCATCGTCATCATGCTCGGGACGATGGTGGTGTTCGCGGCGGTCCGGGTTGCCGGCCATGTGTCGCGGCAGTTGTCGCGACCGATCGACGAGCTCGTGGGCTGGACCAATCTGATCCGACTGCGGTCGCCGTTGCCGGAGGGGCCCCCGTCGCGCGGTGCCCCGGAGTTCGCCGCCCTCCGCCAGTCGTTGCGGGAACTGCCCACGGCGCTGGAAACGGCTCGAGTACGCGAACTGGAGGCCGAGCGCCTCCGCGCCTTCCGCGAGGTGGCGCGGCGCGTGGCCCATGAAATCAAAAACCCTCTGACCTCGATCCGCATCGCGGTGGATCAGCTGGGCCGTTCCCCTGCCGCGAGCGACGCCCGTGCCGCGGTGGCCGTGGAGGTGTTGAGCGCGGAGACCGATCGACTGGAGCGGCTGGCCAAGGAGTTCGCCGATTTCGGACGGCTCCCCGAAGGGCCGGCGAGCGAGGTCGACATCGTCGAGTTGCTCCAGGAGCTGGGACGGACCGCGGTGCCGGAGGGGATCCAGGTGAAGGTGTCGGCCACGACCCCCAGGCACAGCCTGACCGGTCATTATGAGCCGCTGCGACGGGCGTTCTCGAACCTGCTGCGCAATGCCGCCGAGGCGATGGGCGGGCAGGGGGTGGTCGATGTCACCGTGACCAGCGATGCCCAAGCCCTCCAGGTCAGCATCGCGGATCACGGACCGGGCGTCCCTATGGACCTGCGCGATCACGTGTTCGAGCCCTACGTGACGACCAAACCCGCCGGGACCGGACTCGGCCTCGCGCTGGTGAAGCAGACGGTCGAGCAGCACCAGGGCCGTATCCGGCTGACCGAGACCGCCGGTGGCGGCGCGACATTTCATCTGGTCTTCCCCGCATGAGTCCGCGCATCCTGCTCGTCGACGACGAGGTGAACATCCGCAAGATGGTCGGCGCCCTGCTGCAATCCGAAGGATTCGAAACCAGCGAGGCTCCCAACGGGACCGCCGCGCTCGCCGCCGCGCAGCAGGCGGCCCCCGATGTCGTGCTGCTCGACCTGATGATGCCCGGTGGGCACGACGGTCTGCAGACGCTGGAGGAGCTGCGTCGCAAGCTCCCCGATCTCCCCGTGATCATGATGAGCGGCAAGGCCTCCCTGTCCGATGCGGTGCGGGCCACCAAGGCCGGGGCCTTTCAGTTCCTCGAAAAACCGCTGACCCCCGAAGGCGTGCTCGTCGCCGTCCGGAGCGCGCTCGAGCTGTCGCGCACCCGCGCGGAAAACCGGAGGCTCCACGAGGCGCTCGGTCACGCCGATCCACTCGTCGGTGTCTCCCCCGCCATGGAGGAGCTGCGCGCGCTGATCGCGCGCATCGCCCCGACGGAGGCGCGCGTCCTGATCACCGGGGAATCGGGGACCGGGAAGGAGCTGGTCGCCTCCGCCATTCATCGCATGTCGAACCGGGCGGCGAAGCCGTTCGTCACGGTGAACAGCGCCGCCATCCCTCGCGACCTGGTCGAGTCGGAGATGTTCGGACACGAAAAAGGCGCCTTCACCGGTGCCACCGAACGTCGGCTGGGCCGGTTCGAGCTGGCGGACGGGGGCACCCTGTTTCTCGACGAAGTGGGAGATCTCTCGGCCGAAGCCCAGGCGAAGCTGCTGCGCGTACTCGAATCGGGAGTCGTGGAGCGGGTGGGAGGCGGTGGGGCGGCCTCGATCAAGGTGGACGTCCGCGTGATCGCCGCGACCAACAAAGACCTCGCCCGCGCCGTGCGTGATGGTTCGTTCCGGGAGGACCTGCTGTTCCGGCTCAACGTGCTCCCGGTACACATCCTGCCGCTCCGGGACCGCCCGGAGGACATCCCGCCGCTGGTGCGGCATTTCTCGGAGCGGCAGAGCCTGCGGCTCGGCCGGCCGGTGCGGGTGAGCCCCGACGCCCTGCCGCTCCTGAGCGGGTACACCTGGCCGGGAAACGTGCGCGAGCTCGCCAACATCGTCGAGCGCCTCGCCATCCTGTCGTCGGGCGACCGCATCGGTCCGGACGATGTCGCCCGCGTGCTGCCACAGAGCGCCGGGAGCACCGCCGCGGGGGCCGGGGGGGGGCCCTGGCAGGACCTGGAGCTCACTCGCGCGCTCGACGAATTCGAACGATCCCTCATCCTCCGCGCGCTCGCCGCGGCCAAGAGCAACGTGGCCGAAGCGGCCCGGAAACTCGCCACCGATCGCGCCAACCTCTACCGCCGGATGCGGCGGCTCGGCATCGAGCCCCCCCGCACGCAGGCGGAGTGAAACGGGAGATCCCCGTGCGACGCTGCTTGCTCCTCGTCCTGGCCTGCGGCGGGGCCTCGCTTCCGGCGAGGGTTCTCGCCCAGGACACGGCGATCGTGATCCATCCGGAGAGCGCCGGGATGCACCTGACACCGGTCGATCTTCCCCGCCCCGTGGCGGAGGAGGCGCTCCAGACCTACAACGCGCCGACCACCATCCGCCTCGTGTCCCGCACCCGGATGCCCGCCGGCACCACCTGGCGTGGCAACGTGGCGATCCGGAACGGCCCGGCCCTGATCGGCGGGCGAATCGAGGGCTCGCTGACCGTCATCAACGGAAACACGGTCCTCGATTCGACCGCGGAGATCACCGGAGACTTGCTGGTGATCGGGGGAACCATCACCGGCCCGCGGACCGGGGTGCAGGGGCAGGTCAGGGTCTTCGGGCCACCCCTGCCCTACAAAGTCTCGGCCGACACGCTGGTGTACAGTCCCGACCTGTGGCGCAAGCTGCGCCTCAGTGCCCACTACACGTTCGGTCAGGGAGAGACCAAGACCAGCCTGCTCCTCGCCACGAGCGGGACGTACAACCGGGTCGAAGCGCTGCCCATCGTGGTGGGGCCGTCGCTCGATTGGCGGATCAGCGGGTCGACGTGGCTGTACGCGAGCGCCGTAGGCGTGTTCCGGACCGCCCGCTCGCTCTCCGGGGAATGCTGCAACCTGGGCTACAACTTCCGCACCGAGCTGCGGGCCGGCGAACGGCGCACGGTCAGCCTGAGCTTCCGGTCCTTCGACTTGGTGACGCCGGTGGAGGAATGGGGACTGCACGCCAACGAAGTCGGCTGGGCGGCGTTCCTGTTCCACCGCGATTACCGCGACTACTACCGCAACAACGGCTGGCTGGGGCGCCTGGCGTGGCAGGCCGAGCCGCCGCTCGGGATCTCGCTCGAGTATCGCTACGAGCATCAGCGCACCGTGACGGCCCGCGATCCGTGGACGCTGTTCCGCTCCGAAGAGGACTGGCGACCGAACCCGCCGATCGACGAAGGGCACTACTACACCATCACCCCGGGTATCACGATCGACAGCCGCAACGACCGCGATCATCCGACCTCCGGGTGGTACCTGCGCGGGACGCTCGATTTTACCCAGAGCAACGATGCCACCCCGCAGCCGCTCCCGCTCAGCGTCCGCGACAGTTTGACCCCGAACACCTCGTACAACTTCACCCGGGCGTGGTTCGACCTGCGCAGCTACTTCCGGCTCAGCCAGTCGGGGCGGCTCAACGTGCGTTTCATCCTCGGCGGGTGGGCGGGGGGCGATCCCCTGCCGCTGCAACGGCGCCTCTCCATCGGCGGGACGGAGCCGCTCCCCGGATACGAGTTCCGCCAGGTGGCGTGCAACGAGAACATCACCAACCCAGCGTTCGCGGGGACGACCGTCGCCGCTTGCGACCGGGTGGTGTCGCTCCAGGCCGAGTACCGCGGCCGGCTCAGCATCTTCTCGCGGTACAACCCGGAGACCGGCCAGGCCGAAGGGATGGGGTTCGTCACCCGGTTCCTCCGCGGGCCGGACTTCGTCGTGTTGGGCGACGCCGGCCAGGCGTGGCTCGTGGGAAACGGACCGGGACATATCCCGAGCGACAACATTCCGGCGCTGGATTCGTGGCTCGCCGACCTCGGGGTCGGGATCGACTGGGGCGGGCTCGGGGTGTACGTGGCCAAAGCGGTCAACGCCAACCAACCCTTGCGTCTCACGGTTCGTCTCGAGCACCGCTTCTAAACCGTGCGACGCTTTCTCTTCCTCGGCGGAACTCTCGGACTGCTCGCGGCCCTTCCGCCGCGCGCGGCCGCGCAGGACCCGTCCATCGTCGTCACCATCGACGCGCAAACGGCCCGCGTGCAGACGAGCGACTTGCTCACCAACGGCAAGTACGTCGATCTCATGCGGTCGGGCTTTCCGATGCGGCTGCACTTCCGGTTGGAGCTGTGGCGGGTGCGGTCCAACTGGTTCGATCAGTTCGTCCGGGGGGTGGAATGGGACGAGGTGGCCCGACACGACCCGCTGGCGGAAGAGTTCGTGTTGATCCGCGCCGGCGGCAAGCTGTCCCGCTACACGAGCCCCGAGGAGCTGGCCCGCGCTCTCAATCTGCCGTACCGGATCCCCCTGACGCCGCCCGGTGATGGCAAGTTCTACCTCGTGTGCCGCCTGGTCATGACGACCCTCAACGACACGGACCTGGAGGAGCTGACGCAATGGCTGCGGGGGGACGCGTCACCGGCCGTGCAGGGAGAGGAAAACATCGGCAAGGCATTGGCCCGTGGGGCCGAGCGGGCGATGGTCAGGATCGCGGGGCTGCCGGATTTGACCTTGGAAGCGAGATCGAAACAGTTTCGGTTCTAGGTCCCTACGACTTGAAGCGGCCGTCGATCGCCTTGCGGATCTCGCCGAGCGTGACGCCGTTCATCGACATCTGCACCGCCTGCATCGCTTCGCTCATGCAGATGTCGCAGTAGGCGCCGTGGGTGGACTCGAAGCAGGTGAGCAGCGAGCGGTGCCCCGCCGTTTCCTTACAATGGCAATAACAGTAGACCCCGTCCATCACGCCGGGCATCGCCCGGGCCGCGGCATAGGCCTCAGCGGCCCCGGGAGTGTTGGGGACGGCGTCCTCGGAAAGCACCCGTGCCGCGGTGATCCCGGGGCGTGGATCCGGGTGCCGCGCGCGCGCCACACGCGGGAACAGCAGGACGCCGGCAAGCGCCAGGACGGCCACCCCGGCGATGACCCAGGGGAGCCGGCGAATGGTCACAGCTCGGCCAGAGTCCGCAACACCTCGGCCCCGTAGAACAACCGGATGTAACGGGACTGGATGACCGTGAGGCGGCGCACCGCCCAGGACAGGTGCACGAAGTGCGGCTCGACCGGTGCGCGCAGGGGGTGCATCCCCACTTCCTCGGGGAGCAGGTTCCCCTTCCGCGTGTTGCAGGACGAGCAGGCGGTGAGGACGTTGGTCCAGGCGTTGGTGCCGCCGCGCGAGAGCGGAATCAGGTGATCCCGGGTGAGGCACTCACGCGCGCGCAGCTCGTGCTGGCCGCGGCCGCAGAACTGGCACCGATAATCGTCGCGAGCGAAGAGGAAGGTGTTGGTCACCTGGCGGCGGAACCGGCGCGGGACGTGCACGAACTTGACGAGACGGATGACGGCCGGCCGGGGCAGCTCCAGCCTGGCGCTGCGTACCACTTCACCCTTGTCCGCCTCGACGATCTCGGCCTTGCCGTCGATGACCAGGCGGAGCGCCCGCCGGACCGGCACCATGGTCAGCGGTTCGAACGACGCGTTGAGTGCGAGGCAGCGCACCAGGGTTCTCTCCCGACGAAAAAATCGCCGCCCCGCTCACCACGAACCGGGCGGCGACTCGTATCCTACACCGGCGGCTAACCCAAGGCAAGAGAAGCGAATACCTGCCGCAACTCCGCGATCTGGTTGAGGACGGAATCCCGACTCGAGCCACCGGGAGTGGCTCGGGATTCGACCGAGGACTCCCAGGTGCCCAGTTGCGAGAGCGCCAAGGGCAGCGTCGGATGGATCCGGCCCGCCACCGCCGCCGGGACCTGATCGATCGCCACGCCCGCCTGCTCCGCCTCACGCACGAGCCGGCCGATCAGGCCATGGCTCTCACGGAAGGGGACGCCGGCTTCGACCAACAGGTCGGCGAGATCGGTGGCTCGCAACGACGCGTCGAGCGCCGCCGCCATGCGCTCGGCGTTGATGGTGAGGGTGTCGATCGCACCGGTCATCGCCGGCAACACCACCGCCAGCGTATCGCAGGCGTCGAACAGCAGCGACTTGTCTTCCTGTAGATCCTTCTGATAGCCCGCCGGGAGCCCTTTCAAGGTCGCCAGCAGCGCGACCAGATCGCCGAGCAGTCGGCCGGACTTGCCCCGGGCCAGCTCCAGCACGTCGGGGTTCCGCTTTTGCGGCATCAGGCTCGAGCCGGTGCTGAAGGCGTCCGACAACCGCACGAACCCATGCTCGGCACTCGCATCGGTCAACAGCTCCGCGGCGAGCCGCGAGAGATGGGTGCCCAGCAGCGCGAGCACGAACAGCGTCTCCGCGACAAAGTCCCGGTCTCCGGTGGCGTCGAGGGCATTCGCCGAAACGGCGCGGAAGCCGAGCGCTTCCTTGAGGAGTACCCGGTCGACCGGAAATCCGGACCCGGCGAGCGCTCCCGAGCCCAAGGGCAGCTCCGCCACGCGCCGCCGCGCATCGGCGAGCCGCTGGCGGTCCCGCACCAGGGGCCAGGTGTGCGCCAGCAACACGAACGCCCAGCGCACCGGCTGGGCGCGCTGGCCGTGGGTGTACCCCGGGAGCAGGGCGTCCACGCTCCGTGACGCCTGGGCGATCAACGCCCGGCCCAAGCCGACGAGATCGGCGTCGATCTGATCGATCGCCGCGAGGGTCCACAGGCGCAGGTCGGTCGCCACCTGATCGTTGCGGGACCGGCCGGTATGCAGCTTGCCCGCGACGGCGCCCACTTCCTCATACAGGAGGCGCTCGACGAGCGTGTGCACATCCTCGTCCGGCGCGCCCGCCGAGGCTCCGTCGGCCAGGCGCTCGGCGACGCGATCGAGTCCGTCCAGGAGCTGGTTCTCTTCCTCCGGCGTCACCACACCGACCCGACCCAGTGCGTGGACCCACGCCTTGCTTCCCGCGATATCCTGGGGCCACAGCCGATGATCCACCGGCAGGCTCCGGTTCAATGCGTCGAGCGCCTCGCTGGGGCCGATGGTGAAGCGCCCGCCCCACATCTGATGCGCGCCGGTGGCGGTCATGCATCCACCTCGGCGCCGATCTCGGTTTGGCGCGCGGCGGCGAGCCCCGCGGCGATGCGGACCGACAGGCCGTAAAGCCGGATGAAGCCTTCCGCGTCCTTCTGGTTGTAAACGGAGTCCCGGCCGAAGGTGGCGTACGACGGCTGGTACAGCGCGTATGGGCTCTCCCGACCGGCCACGCTGAGGGCGCCCTTGTAGAGCTTCATGCGCACCCGACCCGTCACCTGCTTCTGAGTCTCATTCACCAGCGCGTCCAGTGCTTCACGCTCCGGGGTCCACCAGCGCCCGTCGTAGACCAGGTCGGCATAGCGCAGGGCCAGCTCGTCCTTGAGCCGCAGGGTCCGGCGATCGAGCACCAGCTGCTCGAGCTCGCGGTGCGCCGCGTGCAGTACCGTGCCGCCGGGAGTCTCGTAGACCCCCCGGGACTTCATTCCAACGAGACGATCCTCCACCACGTCGGCCCGGCCGACGCCGTGTTCACCCGCGAGGGTGTTCAGGGTTTCGAGCAGCTCGACGGGCCCCATAGGCGCGTGATCGATCGCCACCGGGGTGCCGGCGTCGAACTCAATCTCGACGGTGACCGGCTTGTCGGGGGCGGCGGTCGGATCCGCCGTCATCAGGAAGATGTGGCTCGGGGGCTCCTGGGCCGGATCCTCGAGGATGCCGCCCTCGTGGGAGCAGTGCCAGAGATTACGATCGGTCGAGTACGGTTTCTCGGCGGTGGCCTGCACCGGCACGCCCTTGGCGCGCACGTAGGCAATGAGATCCTCACGCCCCGCGAACTGCCATTCCCGCCACGGCGCGATCACCTTGAGGTCGGGCGCCAAGGCGGCGTAGGTCAGCTCGAAACGCACCTGATCGTTGCCCTTGCCGGTGCAGCCATGGGCGAGCGCCTGCGCGCCGACTTCGCGAGCCAGTGCCACCTGCCGGGCGGCTGTGAGGGGGCGCGCCATCGCGGTGCCGAGCAGGTAGGTGCGCGCGTACACGGCCCCGGCGCGCAGCGTCGGGAAGACGAAGTCGCGCACGAACTCTTCGCGCAGATCCTCGACCACGCAGGTTTCCGCGCCCGAGGCCTTGGCCTTCTGCACCAGCCCCTGCAGCTCGGTCCCACCCTGCCCCAGATCCGCCGCGAAGCAGATCACCCGCGCGTCATAGCGCTCGGCGAGCCACGGCACGATCGCCGAGGTGTCGAGTCCTCCCGAATACGCCAGCACTACCCGTGGCCCCATCGCCGTCTCCCTCGCTGCGGTTGGTATTTTATGCACGATTGCGCATAAGCATACAGCGAGGGGCGAGGCTGTCAACCGCTCAATCGGGGAGTCCGGCCAGCTCCTTGAGGCGGATCTCGATCGCGTGGCGCGCGCGTTCGCTCTTGGCGACCACGAGAATGGCGTCGTCCCCGGCGATGGTGCCGAGGATCTCGGTCCAGCCGGTGCCGTCGAGCGCCAGGCCGAGCGCCTGCGCCCCGCCGACGGCCGTCTTGAGGACCAGCAGGGGACCCACACCGGCCACGGACACGAGCATGGTGGGCAACAGCTGCTCCAGGTGCGGCCGGATCCCGGCGCCCCCTTCGGGTGGGGGCGAATAATGCGAGCCGCCGTCGGGGGCGGCTACCTTGGCGAGCCCGAGATCCCGGATGTCCCGGGACAACGTCGCCTGTGTCACCTCGAACCCTTCGGCCCGCAACAGCGCGCGCAGCTGCTCCTGGCTCCCGACCGTCTGCTGGCGGGTGATGCGGAGGATGGCCGCGTGCCGCTGGGTCTTCATGGGGCGCAATCTAGCGCCCCGGCGGAAACATGGCTCAGGCCCGTTGTACGATTCGCCCCTGGACTACCGTCAACAGGGCGGTCGAGGGCGGGCGAGGGCGGGCGAGGGCGGGAAACACCGCGAGGTCCGCGGATTTGCCGACCTCCAGAGATCCGATCTCGTCCGCCCAGCCGAGGGCCCGCGCGCCCTCGAGGGTGAGCAGTCGCAGCGCCTCGTCCCCCACCAGTCCCGCGGCCTCCGCTTCGGACCAGAGCGACAGGTCCGGCACACTCACCGCGGAATCCGTGCCGAGACCCACCGGTACCCCCGCACCACGGAGCGCAGCCAGGGGAGCCGTCCCGTGTCCGTGTGTCCGGTTGGAGCGCGGGCAGTGTGCCACTGCGGCGCCGGTCGAGCGCAGGGTCGCCACGTCGTCCGAGTCGATCTGGACACAGTGAATCGCCAGGGTACCAGGGCGCAGCACCCCCAACCGCGCGAGGTAGCCCACCGGTGTCGTGTGGCGCGGCTCGATGACGATGCCGCGTCGGCGCAGCGCTTCCGCGAAGGGGCCACCGCCGTCGCGAACCAGCGACGTTTCGGCGGGAGACTCGGCGAGATGAACGGCCATCGGCAGGCCTTGCTGCATCGCGAACCCTGCCACGCCCCGGTATAAGGTCTCGCTCACGGTGTAAGGCGCGTGGGGCGAAACCCCGATCCGGACCCGCGGGCCAGCCACCGCTCGCAACCGATGCACATCGCGCTGCAGCTGGCTCAGGCTCCCGGCGGCCTGCGACGGATCCGGTCCAAAGGCCTCGTGGTAGACGATGCCACGCCCACCCAGGCGCGCGAGCACTTCGATCGTGGCTCCCGTGCTCCCCGTCTCCGCGACACAGGTGACGCCGTACTCCCAGCAGGCGCGCAGCCCCTGCTCCGCCGCCGCCACGAAGGCTTCCGGAGGCGTGGCCTCCTTCAACTCCCGGATCCGCCTGATCCAGCGCGCGAACTCCGGCTCGGCATTCTGGCCGGCGAGATGCGTCAGCTCGAGGTGGGTGTGGAGATTGACGAGTCCCGGGACTAAGCTCGCGTCCGGGAACCGGAGCGCTGCGACGCCGCGCGGCGTGGGCACGTCCCGCTCGGGTCCGAGGGCGGCGATCCGGCCGGCCTCATCAACGAGAACGGCGCCGTCTGGAATCGGCGGCGCCGTGACCGGATAGACCATTCCCACCCGGATCCGCAGCATCCGATCAGGGATTCATGGGTCCCAGCCCGCCATGCACCGGGCACAGCTGCGTGGGCTCGGTCCCCGGGAAGAACCAGTCCCAGTGGTGCGTGCTGTCGGGGCAGAACGGGGTGGCGATGTACCCTGTGCTCCAGTCGACTTCGCGGGTGATGAGCGAATCGGGTCGCACCCAATCCGCGGGCGCGGGACGACGGTCGTAGACGTCCCGCATGAACGCGGTCCAGGCCGGCGCCACGATGCGGCCCCCCGCGCCGTTATTCATGATCCGCTGCACGAAGTCGTAGCCCATCCAGATCCCGGCCACGATCTCCGGGGTGAATCCGACGTACCAGGCGTCGGTGTAATCGTCGGTCGTGCCGGTCTTGCCCCCGGACGGAATCTGGAACCCGCTCCCCCAGACGGCGCCATACGCCGTGCCCCGCCGCACCACGTCGCGCAGCATGTCGGTCAGGAGCCACATGTGCTCCGGATCCAAGACCTGCTCCGTTTGCACCGAGGAACGCCACAGGATGTTCCCCTGCCGGTCCTCCACGCGAAGGATGCCCACCGGTTTCACGCGAGTCCCGAGCGTGGCGAACGCGGTGTACGCGGAGATGAGCTCCATCGGAATGACGCCCTTGGCACCGATGTGAATGGAGGGAAATGGTGGCAGTGGTGTGCTGATCCCGTACCGGCGGGCCTCACCCACCACGGTCTGCTCCCCCAGCGCCATCCCGAGCTTGATGGTCGAGAGGTTGCGCGAGAGATAGAGTGACTGCCGCATGGGAATCGGGCCGAGGGTGTCGCCCTCGTAGTCCCGAGGCTGCCACAAGGAGCTGTCGAGCTGGAGCACGGGGGGGTTGAGCGGCGAGTCCTGGAGGATTTCGGTCACCGGATGCCCGGCGCGGATGGCCGCGGAATAGACGAACGGCTTGAACGTGGATCCGGGCTGCCGGATGGCCTGCGTCATGCGGTTGAACTTCGAGTCCGCGAAGTCCCGTCCCCCGATCATGGCAAGCACGGCCCCGGTGTGCACGTCCATCGCGAGCATCGAGCCCTGGAGATACTTCGTGTATCCGCCGCTCTCCTCTTCACCGCCCTTGGCCGATTCGAGGTACTCGTGGTAGCTCGTCTTGCCCAGGGGCCGGCCGTTCGTGTACGCGCCGGCCTCGATGGCATCGAGCTGGGCGGCGAGCGCGCGCTCGGCGGCCTCCTGCATGTCGAGATCGAGCGTCGTGTAGATCCGCAGCCCCTTCTCGTAGAGGTCGCGGCCGAACTGCGGCTCGAGCACCTGCGTCCGCAGCCACTCGACGAAGTACGGGGCGACGTCCCCGTAGTTGGTGCGGCGGGTCGTGAGCACCAAGGGGTAGGCCTTCCACCGCTCGGCCGCCTCTTCGCTCAGGAATCCCTGGTCCTCCATCAGCGCCAGCACGACGTTGCGACGCCGCACGGCGCGATCGGGGTGCAGGCGCGGGTTATAGAACGACGGGGCTTTGGGAATGGCCGCGAGCGTCGCCGCCTCGGCGACGTTCAGATCCCGCGCCGATTTTCCGAAGTAGATCTGGGCGGCCGCTTCGATGCCGTGCGCCCCCGCCCCAAGGTCGATCTGGTTCAGGTACATCTGCAGGATCGTGTCCTTGGGGAAGTTGTTCTCGATCTCGATCGCGACGCGCGCTTCCTTCAACTTGCGGGTGAGCTTCTTCTCGCGGCTGATGATGTCCGGAAAGATGTTCCGGGCCAGCTGCATCGTGATCGTCGAAAAGCCCTGGGAGTAGCCGAGCGACACGATGTTCGCCTTGAGCGATCCCAGGATGCGCCAGTAGTCGATGCCGTGATGGTGGTAGAACCGCTTGTCCTCGGTGGCCAGAAACGCCTGCCGTACCCACACCGGGATCTGGGCCAGCGGCAGCACGGTGCGGCGCTCCAGCCCCAGCTCGGTGATGAGCCGGCCGTCCGCCGCATAGACCTTCGAGGTCTGCTGCGGCGTCGTGACGATGAGACGAGAGATGGAAGGGCAGCGCTCGGCCGCACAGACGCGAGTCCAGGAACCGTAGGCCAGGCCCGCGCTGAAGACGAGCAGCAGTCCGGCGACGCCGATCACCCGGCCGCGCAGGGTCGCGGCGCGCCACCACTCCAGGGGATTGGGCATGTGGGGTGGAACCTAGTAAGGCCGGCCCGTGCTTGCCAGCGCCAGGGAGGGCTCTTACGATTCGGCGCCATGACTTCCCTGCTGCGCGAGCTGGAATGGCGCGGGTTCGTCCAAGAAGCGACACCCGGCCTGGCGGCGCACCTCGAGCGTCGGTCCGCCGAGGGGAAGCCGGTGACGGTGTATTGCGGGTTCGATCCGACCGCGTCGAGTCTGCAGCTCGGCAACCTGTTACCGCTGATGCTGCTCCGGCACCTGCAGCACGCGGGTCATCGGCCCATCGTCCTGATGGGGGGCGGCACCGGGTTGATCGGCGACCCGTCGGGCCGGCGGGCCGAGCGTCCGCTCCTCGCCAAGGACGAGCTCCGCGCCAATCTGGAACGGCAGCGCGCCCAGATGGAGCGGTTTCTCGATTTCAGCGGCGGGCGCGCCCTGCTGATGGACAACGCCGACTGGCTCGTGCCGGAGACCCTGGTGGACTTCCTGCGCGAGGTGGGCAAGCACTTTACGGTCAACATCATGCTGCAAAAGGAGTCGGTGAAAGCGCGCCTGGAGGCCGGGCTCTCGTTCACCGAGTTCTCCTACATGCTGCTGCAGGCCTACGATTTTCTGCAGCTGTACCGGCGCACGGGATGCACGCTGCAGGTCGGTGGCAGCGACCAGTGGGGGAACATCACGGCCGGCGTGGAATTGATCCGGCGGGTGGAAAACGCCGAGGCCCACGCCCTGGTGGCCCCGCTGATCACGACCGCAAGCGGCGTCAAGTTCGGCAAGTCGGAGTCCGGGGCCATCTACCTCGACCCCAAGATGACCTCACCGTATCGCTTCTATCAGTTCTGGGTGAACACCGACGATCGCGACGCCGAGCGCTATCTCAAGCTCTTCACCGAGCGCCCCAAGAGCGGCGCCGATGGCGTCGACGCCCTGATGCGGGCCCATGCGCAGGCCCCCGCCAAGCGGGTCGCGCAGCACGCGCTGGCGGCGGACGTGACGAAAACCGTCCATGGTGACGCCGCGACCGAAAGTGCCGTGGCCGCGGGCGCGGTGCTGTTCGATGACCGCGATCCGCGCGAGGTGGGACAGCGAGTATTCGAGATGCTCACCGCCGAGATTCCGACGGCGCTGATTCCATCCGGGGCTGCCCTGGTTGACGCCGTGACCACGAGCGGCCTCACCAAATCGAAGAGCGAAGCGCGACGGCAAATCGAACAGGGCGGGATCTACGTCAACCGCGAGCGCCGCAGTGACCCCAACTCCACCCTCAGGGATGCCGACTGGTTGGCGGGCGGGTTCGCCTTGTTGCGAAAGGGAAAGAAAGAGTGGGCATTGCTGCGTAGACGCTAGCCGACATCAACTACTTCGCACTTCGCATTTCGCATTTCGCACTTCGCACTTCGCACTTCGCACTCAGATTACCCCGTCCAGCACCTCCACCACCTTCTCCATCTCCTCGACCGTATTGTAGAAGTGGGGCGACAGGCGGATCGCCCCCTCACGCAGGCTGCACACCACTTTGGCCCGCTTGATGGCGTGATAGGCTTCCACCGCCCGCTCCGGCGCAAGACAGACGATGGCGGAACGGTGGCGCTCCTCCCGGGGAGACGACACCCGGATCCCGCGCCGGTCGGCCCACCGCAGCACCGGATCGTGCAGGCTGCGCGTCACCTCGGCGATCTCGGGGATGCCGATTTCCAGCAGCAGCTCCACCGACTGCGTCATCCCGTAGAAGTCCTGGAAGGGTAAGGTCACCATCTCGAAGCGGCGCGCGTCGGCGCGGAACGTCGGGTTGTATTCCGTCAGGCGGGTGAAGTCGTCGGTGCCCTCGAACGCCATCCATCCCATCACCGCCGGCTCGATCTGCGGGATCAGCTCTTTGCGCACGTACACGAACCCGGAGCCCCAGGGGGACAGCAGCCACTTCTGCCCGCCGCAGGCGATGATATCCACGCTGGTCTCGCGGACGTCGAGCGTGGAATTCCCGATCCCCTGGATACCGTCCACGACGAGATAGGTGCCGTTCGCCCGGGCCGCAGCCGAGAGTTTTTTCAAGTCGGCCCGGTAGCCGTTCGAGAATTGAACGTATGACACCGCCAGGACACGCACCCGAGGGTCCCGCAGGCGCTCGAGCAGCGCGGCCTCGTCGGGCCAGCCCTCCGGCGTGCAGGGGGCCAACTCGACCTCGATCCCCTGCTTTCGCAGCAGGAGCCAG